>Ga0209526_10000116_pt1 | contig 44694 bp, 29 predicted proteins | sample JacPinW_OM2H0_M1_FD_188566 | JGI IMG/M metagenome (GOLD analysis project Ga0209526, IMG submission 188566) | Forest soil microbial communities from Algoma, Ontario, Canada - Jack Pine, Ontario site 1_JW_OM2H0_M1 (SPAdes) (version 2) | ecosystem: Environmental > Terrestrial > Soil > Boreal... | reverse complement strand
CAGACCCGGATGAAGCTCCGGGAAGGATTCCGTCGGACGAACACAACGGCTTCATTCGGCTCGATCACTACGGGCAATTCCCGTTCTCGGCGCTTCCCCGAACTTACACGGCAGCGGTTTCGAAGTTCACCCGGCGCATCGTTGAAACGTATGGATTGCTCCCCTGGCAGATCGGGATCTACAGCAAGAAGCTGACCGATGCGTTCGAGTCGCACAATTGGAACGACGTCAGGATCTCGGCGGCTATCCTTGCCCACTACGTGGCCGCGTCGCATGATCCGTTCAATACTACCGTCGACAAGGATGGAAGCCTCTCGGCCCAGCCGGGCGTCAATGAACGGTTCGACTCGGGACTTGTCGATCGTTACCAGTTATTCTTCTTCGTGAAGCCAAACGAAGCTGCGTTTGTCCGCGATCCCACCGACCAAGCATTCGAGATGGCCCTGAGCGCGCACTCCTGGCTCGAGAATGTGCTCCTGGCTGACCGCCGTGCCCACGAAGGACTTGCAGGCTATACCGACGAATATTACGATCGCTTCTACGCGCAGGCCGGAGCGGTTTTAGTTCGGCAACTATCGGATGCTTCGACCGATGTCGGTTCCTACTGGATGACCGCATGGATCAACGCGGGACGCCCGCAGCTGCCGTCGCACTAAGTCCGCTTGCCATGTGAAGGGCGGGGAGCCTTCCGAACCGAAGCCTAGCGAGCCGCGCCTTCAGCCGGGGTATTCTGTCAAGAGGTATGGGCGGTAACTGGAGTGACGAGACAACCCACGATCGTCGATGCCCTTCCGAAGGCAGAGCTCCACCTGCATCTTGAGGGATCGATCCGCCCAGAAACCGTCATTGAAGTGGCCGCGCGCCACAGCGTCAAGCTCACGCCCGCAGAAGTCAACGCCCGCTACAGCTATTCCGACTTTGCCAGCTTCATCGAAACCTTTAAATGGGTCACCACTTTCCTGCGAGACCCCGACGACTATGCGCTCATCACCAGGAGGCTCTTGGACGAGCTGCTCGGGCAAAATGTCGTCTATGCCGAAATTACGATCTCGGCCGGCGTGATGCTGCGACGTAGGCAAAGCGTCGAAGCGAATTTCACGGCCATCCGCGAGACGGCCCAAAGCGTTCCCTTCAGCCGCCTGCGCACTGCATGGATATTCGACGCGGCGCGACAATTCGGCGCCGATTCAGCCATGGAAGTGGTGCGCTCGTCGTCCGGGCTCGAGCGTTCGGGCGTCGTAGCGTTCGGCATGGGCGGCGACGAGCTTTCTCTTCCAGCGGTGAATTTTCGCCCCGCATTCGACCTGGCACGCGGGGCGGGACTGCACGTCGTCTGCCACGCCGGGGAAATTGGCGGCCCGGAGGCGGTACGCGATGCCATCGAATTGCTGGGAGCCGAACGCATCGGCCACGGCATCGCCGTGATGCGCGACCCCGCGCTGGCCGAATCGCTGGCGATGCGGCGCATTGTCCTCGAGAATTGTCCAACAAGCAATCTCTTGACCGGAGCGCTCGCGAAGCAGATCAATCGACCGGACGCGTCACTTGGAGACCACCCGCTCAGGAAATTTCTCGAAGCCGGTTTGTCGGTTGCCTTATCGACTGACGACCCGGGAATGTTTCACACCGATCTGCAAACGGAATATTCGCGCGCCGCATCACTTGGGCTATCCAATCAGCAATTGCTGCAGTTAGCGGAGCAAAGCTTCACCTCTGCTTTCTTGCCGCCGATCGACAAGCGCAAGCTGCTCGACGATTTTCGTTCCGCGGCGAAATCGGCAGGGCTGCTATAATCGCCACCTTGGACCTCGTGAGAGGCCCCGGCTTCAGCCGTACACACTGCCGATTGCTGACGCAGTCGTGAAGGAATTGTGAAGACTTTTCTGCTCGTCTTGGGAATCTTCGTGGCGGGAGACTGTTCCTTAGAGAACTGCCGCGTACCTGGGCTTTAGCCCGTGGAGTTCCCGACGGTGATTGCCGCAAGGGCTCTTCCGGTACTGAGCGATGCCTGGAAGTTTTTCCGCAGCTATAGCAAGGGGCTAACATGAAAGCACACGTCTGGGTCATGCTGAAGTCCACGGTCCTTGATCCCCAGGGACAGACCATTCAACGCGCACTATGTTCACTTGGCTACGCCAAAATCCAGGATGTGCGCCAGGGAAAATTCTTCGTTCTCGAACTCAACGGCCTGACCCGCGAAGAAGCAAAGACACAGGTCGAGCGCATCGCTCGGGAAGTCCTCACGAACCCGGTCATCGAACAATTTCGCTACGAAATTCTCGATTGATCTGGACGGGCGCTTGAATTTTTCCGCCGCCGTGTCCCGAGCACCAGTCGGATGTATAGACACAGGTCCTGCTTGCCGGCACGGCCCCGAGTGCTCTTAAGCAGCTTCGGGCCGCAGATAAGCGCAGGTATGGAACCGAAACACGCACCGGGAGCGGTTGTTGCCGCCGCGAAGGATTATGCTAACCTGAAGAACGGTTCTACCGGCCTCGGTCGATTTCGGGGCGGCTCGAGGGGGATAAGTTGCCATGTGCGGGATCGTCGGATACATCGGGCCAAAGCGCGTTGTGCCGCTCATACTTGACGGCCTACGGCGCCTCGAGTACCGCGGTTACGACTCGGCTGGAATCGCCGTGGTCGGCGACAAAGGGAAACTCGAGATTCGCCGCGCCCAGGGGAAACTGCGCAATCTCGAAGAGTCGATCCGTACTACACCGCTCGATGGCGTTTACGGAATTGGCCACACTCGCTGGGCCACCCACGGCCGACCGACCGAGGAAAACGCACATCCGCATCGGGATTGCACCGGCGACATTGTGGTCGTGCATAATGGCATCATTGAGAATTATATCGAGTTGAAGAATGAGCTGCTCGCAGAGGGCCACAAATTCCTCACCGAGACCGACACCGAAATCATTGCCCACCTGGTCGAGAAATTCTCAAAGAGCGCAACGCTTGAGGAGGCTGTTCTCAAGACCGTTAAGATAATAAAAGGAACTTACGCGCTGGTAGCGATCTCATCGCGCGATCCAGGCAAGATCGTTGCCGCACGAATGGGCCCGCCGATCGTCATCGGCCTCGGGGAACAAGAGTTTTTTGTGGCCAGCGACATTCCCGCAATTCTCCAGCACACGCGCAGCGTCTTCTTCCTGGGCGACGGTGAAATCGCCATCCTGTCGCCGCAGGGAGTCCGTCTGATCGACTTCGAGAGTCGCGCACTCACGCGTCCGACCCAGCACATCGCCTGGGACCCGATCATGGCCGAGAAGGGCGGCTTCAAGCACTTCATGCAGAAAGAAATTTTCGAGCAGCCGCGCTCGGTCCGCGACACTCTGCTCGGACGAATTTCGCAGGAAACCGGAAAGGTCTTCCTCGATCCGATGGACATCAGTGAGGAAGAGTTCCGTACTTTTCGCGACGTGAAAATCGTTGCGTGCGGCACGAGCTGGCACGCCGGTCTCGCCGGAAAATTCATGCTCGAGCGGCTTGCGCATGTTCCCGTCGAGGTCGATTACGGAAGCGAATTCCGCTATCGAGATCCCATCCTCGACAAGCACAGCTTGGTCATTGCCATCAGCCAGTCAGGTGAGACGGCGGACACGATTGCCGCAGAACGTGAGGCGCGCCACAAGGGTGCGAAGATCCTCGCCATCTGTAACGTCGTGGGCGCGATGCTCACGCGCGAATCGAGCGGCACGATCTACACACATGCGGGGCCCGAAATCGGCGTAGCTTCGACCAAAGCATTCACTGGCCAGCTCACCGTGCTATTGCTGACCGCTCTGTACCTCGCGCAGGTGCGCGGCAAGCTGGCCCCCACCGCGTCCCAGAGTCTCATGCAGGAACTGACCCGCGTCCCGCATAAGCTCGAGAGCATTCTGCAGCGCGATGCGGAAATCGAAGAGCTCGCTAGGCAACTGTTCCGCCACACTGACTTTCTCTATCTCGGGCGCGGGATCCACTATCCGATCGCACTCGAGGGAGCGCTCAAACTGAAGGAAATTTCCTATATTCACGCCGAAGGCTATCCCGCGGGTGAAATGAAGCATGGGCCAAACGCGCTGATCGACGAGAACCTGCCCGTCGTCATGATCGCGACCCGCGACGAATCCGACCCTGCGTCGATGACGCGGTACGAAAAGACGATTTCGAACCTCCAGGAAGTGAAAGCGCGTGACGGCATCGTGATTGCCGTCGTCACCGAAGGCGACAAGCTGGTGCGAGAGAAAGCCGACCACGTGATCGTTATTCCGGCTGCACCCGAGCTGATCGCACCAATACTTGAGATGGTTCCGTTGCAACTGCTGGCATACCACATCGCCTGTCGTCGAGGCTGCGACGTGGACCAGCCTCGGAATCTGGCAAAATCCGTGACCGTCGAGTAATTGCATAGCGATATTTTTTGATTGCTCTGTTATCTTAAAATCCGAATATGAGTTGCCCGCACCTCTTTCCGCAGACGGCATTCCCTGCTCGCTGCCTACCGTCGTTCGTCGGGGCTCTCGTGCTATTACTCCTGGCCCCCGGTGAGCCGGCGCGCGCCCAAGGCCCGGCTGGAACATCGCGTTTGGAAGCGATCGAAGTGAGCGGTTCTACCAGGTTCGCTTCCGAGCAAATTGCGGCCGCTACGGGGCTGCGCACCGGAGCCAACGTGACTCGCGAGGAACTTCAGGCAGCAGCCGATCGCCTGGCGAAACTCGGCCCCTTTGCCACCGTGCAGTATCGCTTCTCGACCGCCGAGTCGGGCGTAAGGGTTGATTATCAGGTGACTGATGCGCCGCTCGTGCCGGTTTCATTCGACAATTTTCCGTGGTTCACCGATGAGGAATTGAACTCGGCCATCAAAGGCTCGGTCGTGCTGTTCGACGGCATGGCGCCAACGCGTGGAGCGATCCTCGAGGAGATGTCGACGGCGATCACGAAATTCCTCGAAACACGCGGGATTCACGCGAGTGCTTCACATACGCTCATCACCCCGCCAACCCGGGGGCAGCGAACCCTGGAATTTCGCGTCGCAGGCGCGGAATCAAATGTTGCCAGCGTCGAATTCTCGGATCCCCTCGTCAACGGAGACCGTGCGCTGCAGCAGCGGCTGTCCGATATCGTGGGCAAGCCATTCTCGCGCAGCACGATCGAGCTATTCGCGTTCGAGCAAGTTCGTCCGGTGTATCTCGCTCATGCGTTCCTGCGAGTCCAGTTCGGCCGGCCAACTCCGAGATTTGCTGGGAACGCCAAGAATTCTCTCCCCAACCAAGTGGTCGTTCTCGTGCCGGTCGATCCCGGGCCTTCCTACATTTGGAGGGGCGTCAAATGGGGCGGCAACTCCACGCTATCGGAGAGCGACCTCGACAAGTTTGCCGAACTTAAGCCGGGAGATCCGGCCAACGGACTGAAAATCGAGGCTGCATGGGAAGGCGTCCGTCACGCCTATGGCCAACGCGGTTATCTGGACGTGAACGTCGACCCCGTGCCCCAATTTGATGAGAACGCGAAGTGCGTTTCCTATGCCGCCTCCATCACGGAAGGACCCCAATACCGTATGGGAACACTTGTCCTGACCGGACTTTCGCCTGAGGGCGAGCGGCGAATTCGCGCGGGATGGAGGATTGCGCCCGGAGCGGTCTTCGACGAGAACGCCTACGACCAATTTCTCGACAGTGGAATCAAGCAAGCGTTCGCCGGGCTTTCTGTTCACTACGACAGGATCGGACGTTTTCTACAGCAAGACCCGAAGACCGGGAAGGTAGACGTCCTCATCGATTTTCAGTAGCAGAATCTGGGCTATACTAGCGAGTTGGAGGCGAACGTAGATCGCTGCCATGGCCCCTGCCCCAACACCGTCCGCGCAAGAAAGTGTCGCGATACAGAAGCAGCAGCTTCTGTTCGATTCCCTTCACGAGGTCGATTCTCTTCTGGTCGCGCTTTCTGGCGGTGCCGACTCCGCCTATTTGGCGTGGGCTGCGCATCAGGTGCTCGGCGAACGCGCGCTTGCGGTCACGGCGCTGTCTGCCAGTTTCTCGCGCCACGACCGCGAACAGGCCGAAGGGTTCATCCAGGCATCCGGGCTGCGACATGAGTTCATCGAAACTCGCGAATTCGATAACCCGCTCTACGTGGCGAATGGTGCCGATCGCTGCTATCACTGCAAGGACGAACTGTTCGATAAGATGGAGACGATCGCGCGTGAGAGGAACTTTCGCGCCATCGCCTATGGCATCAACGCCGACGACCTCCGCGATTTTCGCCCTGGGCATCGGGCCGCGCACAAACACCGCGTCCTTGCACCACTGCTCGATGCGGAACTTCACAAGGATGAAATCCGGCTGCTTTCGCGGCGGGCCGGATTGCCCACCTGGAACCATCCTGCCACAGCCTGCCTATCGTCGCGCATCCCCCCTGGAACTCCCGTGACGCCACAATTACTTGACAAGATTGATCGCGGTGAGGCCATCTTGCGCGAATTTGGGTTCAGTCAATTCCGCCTCCGCGCCCATGGCGAACTGGCGAGGATTGAACTGGCGCCCGAGGAACTCTCGCGCGGACTTGAATTCCGTATCGCACAGCAGATCGCAGCGCGTTTAAGGGCGCTCGGCTTTACCTTCGTTACGCTCGACCTCGAAGGGTACCGGCAGGGATCGCTCAACTCTCTTCTCAAAGTGAAATAACCTTTTGCTGGTTCGCGCTGGATTTTTGGGCCTCTCGTGGCTCGGCCAGGGAACATCGAGCTGAGCACTCTCGTATAACTCCGACAGCAGCAGTGGCCGTTCCGAGCGACGGGAGTCTTCTGCAGACGAACATCACGCGATCGGGGAAACAACCCTGGTTAGCAGTGACGCTTTGGGAAGCGGTCTCGCAGGCAGGGTGCGGGGCGCAAGCTGACCCTTCTGGAACCCTTAACCGAGCCTTCAGCGTGAATGGCCCTGTGCGATTGGAGGTGACAAATGGCAGCGGCGGCTCACTCGTCACCGCGGATCCATCCGGCGAGGTTCGCATCCACGCCGAATTTCAGGTGCGAGGTTGGCCATGGCAGAGTGCAAGCCGCAGTCAGGGTCAGATCCAATCGAATCCTCCGGTCGTGTAAGACGGTAGATTGATCCGTGCCGGAGTCTTCGGCTCGCACGGAGGCAATGATGTACGTGTGATCTACACGATCGTCGTGCCAGCGGAAACGGAAATTCGCAGCTTGACCGGTTCGGGAAAATCACGCCCGACGGAATCGAGGGCCCCCCGATCTCCTGACTGGCGCCGGAAATATTTCCGCGTCGACCGTTCGACGCGGTCTTCAGGTCAGGGCGGATAGCGGAAACGTAAAACTGAAAAACATGGAGGGTCCCGTGCAGGTCACCACGCGCTTGAAGTCGGCGTCCACGCCGGCTCTGTCGACGTCCGGATCGAATATCCCGGCGACAACGTCACCGTGTCGACCAGGAGTGGGGACATCGCCATGACCGGCGTCACCAGAGACTTGCGCTTGCAAACGGTTTCGGGCGACATCACTGTCGATGGCGGCCCCTCGCGACAAACTCTTGGGATCTTCACGCGAGTTCAGGCGATGTCGAGCTGCATGTTCCGTTTCACAGCCAGTTATCAACTCTCCGCGCGAAGCAGGTCCGGCAATATTGACGCCGCGATCCCCGTCGTCCGCGAGGGCCCATCCGGGAAGCATGAATGGCAGGGGCGAATCGGCGCCAGCAAGGCTCGCGTGGAGATCGACGCTTGCTCGGGCGACATCTCCTTGCATTGAGGCCGAGCGCGCCACAAGGCTCTTTCAGAGCCTCTCTGGTTGCGTGCCTGTGCTTCCGCGCTGCGCGGCATCGCGAGCCGCGAGGATCGTGCCGATGTGCACACTCACCGTATCGGCGACGCGACGCGCGTAGCCGCCGGCAAGAGTGGCCGCGACCGGAACGCCGGCTCTCCGCGCATAATCAAAAACCATGGCGTCGCGTCGCGCAAGACCCTCGATCGTCAACGCGAGCCCGCCCAGTTGATCTTCGCGGTATGGATCTGCCCCGGCCACATAGAAAACAATTTGCGGCGAAAAATTGTGGAAAGCCTGATGCAGATGCTTTTCAAGGATCGCGAGATAGTCCTCATCGCCGATCCCGTCGGGCAGATTTACGTCCACCGTCGAAGGCGGCTTGGGGTATGGATAGTTGTGCTCCTGATGGATCGAGAGCGTAAAAACAGTCCCATCGCTCCCAAAAATTTCGGCGGTGCCGTTCCCTTGATGCACATCGGTATCCACGATCATGGCGTTCTCGATCACGGCGTTAAACTGAAGGTGGCGGACCGCGACAGCCACATCGTGGATCACGCAAAACCCCTCACCATGGTCCGGGCAAGCGTGATGAAACCCGCCTCCGATATTCATGGCCCATCCATCTTCGAGGGCCCGGCGACCCGCGAGAATCGAACCCCCGGCGGCGAGCCAGCAGGCGTCGATCAACTCGCGCGAGTAAGGAACTTCCATGCGAAGGATCTCGGCGTAGGTCAGCGATCCTGTCTTGAGTTTGTATACGTAGTCCCGGGAATGAACCAGGAGAATATCCTCATCGGTCGCTGGCGCGGGCGCCAGGAAATCGCTTGTCGAGGCGATACCTTCGGCAAGGAGCTCGTCGCGTATCATGCGATATTTCTGCGACGGAAAAACGTGGGTGCCAAGATGCAAATCGTAACGGTCGTGGTAGATCAGTTTGAACGGGAGCACGATTTGGACAGCGTATCGCGAACGTTTTCCGAACGCAAACGGGAGCAGCGAGCCTGCTGATCCCCGCATGAGAGAGCGCGCCGCTCCCGGAGAAGCCACTGTGCTAAGATGACAAGCATGCGCCGCGCGCAAGCGATTCTCCTGATCGCCGCTCTGCTGGCAACACCGCTCGCGCTGCTCGCCCGGGCCTTCCCCGGCGATCAGACGGCGTGCAATGCCAGCTGCTGTTTGTCGCGCGCTTCGCATTCTTCTCCGCAGGACAAACACATGTCGTGCCGTCACGGCGCCGCCGGGCACATGCTCGAATGCACGATTCATTCGGACCGTCGTCAACCCGATCATGGGTTCATCGCTCCGGTCGCTCCCACCTTCGTTACGTCACGCGCTGAGCTAGCCGCGCCGGTTCTCACGCGTGAACCGAGCCTGTCTTACACACAAGATCGTTCCGCGGGATTCCCGTCCGCTCCCTTCGAACCCCCAAGAGCTTAGCCTCGTTCCATGGATCGAGAGAGTCGAGCCGGAATGGAGGCACTTTGCGGACATTTGTCTTTTCTTCGCTTGCCGTCGTGCTGCTGGTGTCAGCACCCCTTGCGCGAGCGACTATCTTCGGAAGTATCCGGGGGATCGTTCACGATCCGCAGCACCGGCCGCTTGCCGGTGCCACGGTGAGTTTGCAGTCGGCAACGTCAAGCTGGTTGCAGACGACGCAAACGACTCAGGACGGCGAGTTCATATTCAACCCGGTGCCATTGGGCGACTATACGCTCACGGTCAGCCAACCCGGTTTTGAAGTCTCTCAGCAAACGATCACCATCGCTTCTGACGCCTCGCCCATACTTCACCTTCCGCTTAGGATTGCCACGGTCAATCAGACCGAAGTGGTCTCCACCCAAGCCGAAGTCGCGAGCGTCGATTCGGTGACCCCAACGACGCTCATCGACCGCCATGACATCGCGCGCACGCCCGGAGCGAATCGCACAAACAGCCTTCAAATGATTACCGACTATGTTCCCGGGGCTTACTACACACACGACCAGTTGCACATCCGCGGGGGACACCAGGTAAGCTGGCTCATCGACGGCGTGGAGATCCCGAACACCAACATCGCGAGCAACCTCGGCCCGCAAATTGATCCGAAGGACATCGATTATCTCGAGGTACAAAGAGGCAGTTACGGCGCTGCATACGGCGACCGCACCTTCGGGGTCTTCGATGTCGTCCCGAGGAACGGCTTCGAGCGGGACAACGAAGCAGAACTTGTCACAAGTCTCGGAAACTTTTATCAGACAAATGACCAGATTAACTATGGCGGACACACCAAACGTTTTGCCTACTACGCCAGTGTGAATGGGAATCGGAGTAATCTGGGCCTACAAACGCCGATCGGGCAAATCTTCCATGACGCAGAAAATGGGTACGGCGCTTTCGGTTCCTTCGTGTACAACACCACTTCCCGCGATCAACTCAGACTGGTGACATCGCTGCGAAGTGACTACTATCAAATCCCGTATGACCCATCCTCGAACGCGCGGTTCGATAGCAGCGGCCTTCGGGATGGGGAATCCGAAAGCGACGGATACGCTATTTTCTCCTGGGTCCGGACCATCAGTCCCGACATGTTCCTAACGGTTTCTCCCTTCTATCACTACAACAGCGCTAATTATAATGGAGCGGCAAACGATCTGCCGGTCAGCACAACCGACCACCGAGCCTCGAAATATGGAGGGCTGCAATCAACGTTCAGCGCAAGCTGGGCGAGAAACAACGTCGAGGCCGGGGTCTATGGATTTGGACAGGGCGATGCCCAGCTCTTCGGCGGCATCTTCAACAATGGAAATAATCCGAATTTCCGCGATCGAGAGCGAGCAACCGGTTCGTTAGAGGAGGTGTTCGTTGATGACAAATTCAAGCTTACCCCGCGGCTTACACTCATGGCCGGAGTGCGGCAAAGTCACTTTTCAGGAGACATCACCGAGAATGCAACGAGTCCCCGACTCGGAGTGGCTTGGCAGGTTCCGCATCTAAACTGGGTCTTCCGCGCCTTTTACGGCCACTACTATCAGGCGCCGCCCCTTTTGACAGCTTCCGGTCCCTTGCTGGCCTTTGCCAACAACTCGAACCTAAGCTTTGTCCCGTTGCATGGCGAGCGGGATGAAGAGCATCAATTCGGCGTCACAATTCCGTTTCGCGGTTGGGCCCTCGACGCCGATACGTTCGTAACCCGCGCCAAGAATTTCTTTGATCACAATAACATCGGAGAATCCAATATTTTCTTCCCCGTTACGATCGACGGGGCCTTGATTCAGGCTTGGGAACTCACGGTTCGGTCTCCGCGCGTCTGGCATCGCGGTGAGGTGCATCTGGCCTACTCGAACCAACTCGCGCAGGCACGCGGCGCCATAAAGGGAGGCCTGATTTGCTTTCCCCCCACAGACCCAAGCTGCCAGCCTGCGCCCGGGTATTCTCCTCTCGACCACGACCAGAGAAATACTCTGACGGTAGGGCTGGACGCAAAGCTTCCCGGGCAGGCATACGCCTCGACAAACGTCTACTACGGCTCGGGCTTTACAAACGGCTCACCCAACCAACAGTTTCGCGGCCGTTATCTTCCACAACATACAACGTTCGACGTCTCACTCGGAAAATCCTTCGGCGAGGCGTACGCCGTCTCTATCACCGCTCTCAACGCTGCCAATCGCCATCTTTTATTGGACAACAGCCTTACGTTCGGCGGATTTCACTATAATCATCCTCGGGAGATCTACATCGAGTTTCGCTACAGATTCCACTACCAGAAATGGCAGAACAAATAGACTTGGAGGGAAGGAAAATGAAGCGAATGAGACCGCAAGAGGTTGCTGACCATCGGTCGGCCCGAAACGCCGCCTTCATCGTCTTGCTCCTGTTTGGCTTCCTGCTTGCCGGTTGCGCGTCGAAGTCGAAGGAAGCAGGCCGCCGGTATCACCTGAAAGGAAAAGTGGTCTCGGTAAATCAGGATTCGGGTGCCGTCGTCGTCGACGCCGAGGCCATACCGGGCTTCATGGATGCCATGGCCATGCCGTACCCGGTTCGCGATCGGAACGACTTGACAAAGTTGGGCCCCGGAGATGAGATCACGGCCGACGTTGTGGTGACCGACGACGGCGATCATCTTGAAAACGTCGTAATTACGAAGAAGGGCGGAGGCAACAAGACATCGCCGACCGGCAATCTTCATCGGCCACAGCCGGGCGAACGGGTTCCGGATTTCGTTCTGACCAATCAGGATGGAAAGCGTATACACCTGAGTTGGTTCAAAGGAAAGGTGTTACTGGTGACCTTCATCTACACGCGGTGTCGGTTTCCCGACTATTGCCCGCGCGTTTCGAGGAATTTTTCAAACATTTACGCGGCGATTCGGAGCGACCCCGCGCTCAATTCCAAAACGCGTCTTCTGAGTATCAGTTTTGACCCTTCTCACGACACCCCGAAAATCCTTCGGCGATACGCCGCCAGTTTCGTACCATCAACCGGGACCGGCCTTTTTGATCGATGGGAATTCGCGACCGTACAGCCAAACGAGCTCGACAGGATTGGGAGCTTTTTCGGCGTGTACCGCGACTCCGCACAGGATCCGATCACCCATTCCCTGAGCACCAGCGTCATCTCTGCCGACGGCACGATTTACAAGTGGTATGAGGATAACAACTGGAAGCCGGCTGACTTAATTGAAGATGCAACCCAAATGCTGACTCGCGAGAACGAGGCGAGTACGCCAACCCGCGCTCGCCTGGGGCCCGCCAAAGCCTCAGGTTCCTAGCGGCCAAAATGAAAATCAGTTTTCGCGTTCGAGGATGAAATCAGGAACCGCGGAAAGCGCGCGACGATATTCCGTATCGGGCAACTCTCTCAGGCAAGCCTTGGCCCGGTTCACATATTCACTCGCGAGATTTGCGGCGCGAACCAGCGCGCCGGTTTCCTGTACAAGATTGGTAATCTGCTCCGGGCGTACGCTCACAAATTCGCGCTCCTCGAGTACCTTTGCAACCAATCGCTGGCCTTCGCCGCAGGAGCGGCCATTTCCGTCGCCTTCACCCCTCCGCTGTACTCCTCCAGCCTGAAGCGCGAAAATCAGCGGCAGCGTAACCTTTCCTTCTTTTAGATCGCTGAGCACGGGCTTTCCGAGTTGCTCGGGCGATGCTGTGAAATCAAGCAAGTCGTCGACAAGCTGAAACGCGAGGCCCGCGTTGCGACCGTATTCTGCAAGCGCCTCTTCGACATGCTTCGGCTGGTGTCCCAGGACCGCTCCGAGCCGCGAGCATCCGCTGAACAGGCATGCCGTCTTGCGATAGGCAAGTTCGGTGGCTTCGCCTTCGGTCAAATCCATTCTTCCGAGGCTGGTGAGCTGCAGCAATTCACCTTCGACCATGTTTTGCGTAAGGTCGATCAGGATATCGAGGATCGAGAAGTTCCGCTCGCGCAGTGCCATCTCGAACGACTGCATGTAAAGCCAGTCGCCGGCGAGAACGCTCATGTGATTGCCCCAGCGCGCGTTGGCGCTGGGACGTCCACGCCGCGTATTGGCACCGTCGATTACATCGTCATGGACGAGGGTGGCACTGTGAATCATCTCGACGACCGCGCCCAGCCGAATCGCGCTAGCCCCGCGATAACCTGCGGCCCCCGCCGTCAGCAGAAGCAGCGCCGGACGCAGCCGTTTGCCTCCGCCTTCACGCAAGTAACTCGAGATTTCGACGACTGGCTTGATCGCCGCGCCATTCTGAGCGGCGATCTCCTGCTCGACCAGGGCCAGGTCGTCGCGCACCAGATCGAAAAACCCCTTAGCGATTGAAACAGCGAAAGTCATCGGTTCTCTGTTTGCCTGGGCCACGCCGGTGAGTCGTCGGCACCGAGCCGAAAAAGCTGCCTGAAGTTCGCCGTCGTCGTGACCGCGACTTCCTCGGTGGCTAAGTTTCTCACATTCGCCAATGCTTGCGCTACTTCAACAACAAACGCGGGCTCATTGCGCTTTCCGCGACGCCCCTGCGGTGGCAGGAACGGTGAATCTGTCTCCGTGAGGATCCGGTCGAGCGGAAGTTCTCGCGCGACGTCGCGCAGGTGTTCCATCTTCGGATAGGTCACGTTCCCGGCGAAGGAAATCACGAAGCCCATGTCGAGGCCGCACCGGGCTTGTTCGAGCGTCCCGGTGAAGCAGTGAAAAATTCCGCCGAGGCCGCTCGAGTGCCAGCCCTGCTCAAGGATGGCAAGACAATCCGCCCAAGCTTCGCGGCAATGGATGATAATCGGCAGCTTCACGGCGCGCGCTTGCTCAAGTTGTCGCCGAAACACGTCCTGCTGCACCTCGCGCGGCGAATGATCGTAGTAGTAATCGAGGCCCATCTCACCCCAGCCGATCACGCGCGGGTGCCCGCCCAATTCGTCAAGCCGCCGGAAATGCTCTTCGGTGGCAAGATTGGCATCGTGCGGATGAATTCCGACCGTCGCGTAAATCCACTCGTGTTCTTCGGCGAACGGAATGGCGGCATCCAGGTGATCGGGGCCGGTGCCGCTTCCGATCGCGAGCAGCGTACGCACGCCGGCCAAGCGAGCGCGTGTGAGCATGGCCGCGCGGTCCTCGTTGAACTGCTCGAATTCGAGGTGTACGTGTGAGTCGATGATCTCCAAGTAGAATCCTTTGAATCTCTGTGCGAAGACTACGCCTTTTTGTAGCACAGTTTCAGCCGCGTAGGCGCAGCGAAGACCTGGGCAGAGGTGGCCGCCGAAGCCGCTGCACGGAAGCTTCGCTGGTATCGGCACAGTTCCGGGTTCACTTCAACCGTGCGCCCACGGGCACGTCTTCGGTGAAGGTGCAAAGCACCGGCTTGCCGTCTGGCGCTGATGCGGCGACAATCATTCCGTTCGATTCGACGCCGCGCAATTTTCGCGGCGCCAGATTCGCAACGATCACTACCTTGCGTCCGACCAACTCCTCGGGCCGGTAAGTAGTAGCGATTCCGGCCACGATTTGCCGCACTTGGTCGCCAATGTCCACCATCACCTTGAGTAACTTGTCCGCTCCCACGACTTTTTCGGCGGACCGGACGACTCCGACGCGCATCTCGACTTTCGCGAAATCTTCGATGCTGATCTTTGTAGCATCCGCCGCGCCGGCGGCCGCCGCGGGGGCGGGCTGTGTGCTCCCCGGATTTCGAATTTCCTCTTCCATTGCTTCAATCCTCTCGGATGCTTCTTTTTTGTCCACGCGAGGAAACACTGCTTCGAGCTTTCCGATCTGCGTACCCGGCTTTAGCCCTCCCCAGCTCAACTGATCGATCCGTACGCTTTCAAGTTTTCCGGCCTGGCCCAGCTGCGCCCATATCTTCTGCGTCGCCTCGGGAATAACAGGATGGGCCAAGACACAAATACAGCGGAGTGTTTCAAACGCCGCATAGAGCACATCTTCCAGCTCCTCTGATTTACCCGGGTCTGTTGCCATCGACCACGGCTGCCTCTGGGTCAAAAACATGTCCGCATCCCGAACCAAACCCCAAATTGCTTCCACAGCACGACTGAAATCAAAGGACTCGTAATTCCGAAGCGCTTCACTCTCCGCCCTAGCGACTGCCTCGCCTACGCTCCGAGAACGCGCGGAGGATTGCGGCCAATCCCTGTTCTTGATCTCACCATGTTGATAGCGCTCGATCATCGCAAGCGTGCGGCTGGCGAGGTTGCCAAGGCCGTTGGCGAGGTCGGCGTTGTACCGCGTAATCAGCGCGTCGCGGCTGAAATTTCCATCTTGACCGAAGACGACTTCCCGCAGCAGGTAGTAGCGGAGTGCGTCGTTGCCGAGCGTTTTCACGATTGGCTCGGGATATGCGACGTTGCCTTTCGACTTGCTCATCTTTTCCTGCTCGAAGAGCAACCAGCCGTGTGCGAAGATCTTTTCCGGAAGTGGCAGACCCGCGGCCATCAGAAACGCCGGCCAATACACCGCGTGGAAACGGATGATTTCCTTGCCGATCATGTGTACGTCGGCCGGCCAATACTTCTGAAACTCGGCGCTGCCCTTATCGCCTTCGGCGAAGCCGATCCCGCTCATATAACTGGTCAGCGCGTCATACCAGACATAGAAGACGTGTTCGGGATCGTCTGGCCAGGGAATGCCCCATTTGATGGACTTGCGGCTGATGGAAACATCCTTGAGCCCACTCTCGACGAAGCTGACCACTTCGTTCAGCCGAAAATCCGGCTGCACGAATCCCGGATTGTCGCGATACAACCTGAGCAGCTGTTTCTGATAGGCCGAAAGCCGAAAGAAATAGTTTTCCTCCGAGACGAGTTCCCCAGGACGGCCGCAGGTGGGGCAATCGGCGGGCTCGGGCGTGTCGCTGACGTACAGGTTGTCATAGATGCAGTAGCGGCCTTCGTATTTCTTCTTATAGATGGAGTCCGGCGAATTGCGAATCGTTCGCCGGACCAGCTTTTGAACCGCCAGAGCGTGCTCGGTCGAGGTCGTGCGAATGAAATGGGTGTAGCGAATATCGAGCAGCTTCCACAGTGCAAGAAAGATCTTCTGATTTCGGTCCACCAGCTCGGCCGGCTTGATCCCAAGCTTCTCGGCGGCGCGTTCGATGTTGACTCCGTGCTCGTCGGTGCCCGTCAGATAAGCGACATCGTAGCCGCACATCCGCTTGTAGCGCGCGATGACATCGCACACGATCGTGGTGTAGGCCGAGCCGACGTGCGGGCGTGAATTCGCATAGTAAATCGGCGTCGTTAGGTAGAACTCTTTTGGTTTGTCCATGAGAATCTAGTGTAGCTTCAACGACTTCCGGAAGCATCCAAGAGTATCTGGTATTGCCGATTTCTCGACCCGACCTCTATGTGTGCTTCTTACTCTGCTTTTCGAACTCGAACGACGCCGCAGCGATCACTTGTTTGAGCGGAATCCCGCGCTGCGCTGCAATGCGCTGGCAATCTTCGTATTCCGGAGTTGCGTTCAGAATCGAGCCGTTCCAGTGCGAAATCTTCATACCTACTTGTCCGAACGGAGTCTCGACCGGTACGAGCTCGCGGTCGAGCGTCTTTCGGCGCACCTCATAGGTCCGCACGCCGATCGTCGTGGTCTCGCGAAACATGACATCGATCAAGCGCTCCACATTTGCCGGCTCGCAAAGCAGCGTGATGAGCAGGCCAGGACGGTTCTTTTTCATCTGGGCCGCGGTGGAAAAAACGTCCAAAGCGCCTGCACAGAGAGCGCGCTCGACGAAATAGCCGTAGACCTGCGGGCTCATGTCGTCCACATTCGTTTCGATCACCGTTACCGGCACGCCCCAATACGCTCCTGCCTGACCCACGGCGTTCTCGCCAATCAGAAGCCGCAGCACATTGGGCTTCTCTGGGTTATCGGCTGCGCCAGCGCCGTAACCGATAAAGCGCAATGTCATCGGCGGCATCTTCGCATAACCTGTCGAGAGCGTGGTCGCAATCGCGGCGCCTGTAGGCGTCACCAGCTCGCGCTCTATCCCGCTCGAATATGTGGGGGCACCGCGCAGTAGCTCGGCCGTCGCCGGCGCTGGTACGGGAAGCAATCCGTGCGCCGTCTTCACCTGGCCTCCGCCGACGTCGAATGCCGAGCACGCGAATTCGTCAATATCGAGCAGCTCGAATCCGATTGCAGCGCCGACAATGTCGATGATCGAGTCCACTGCCCCGACCTCATGGAACTGCACCTTCTCCATGGGAATTTGATGCACATGTCCTTCCGCTTCGGCGAGGCGCGTGAAAATCCTCTTGGCGCGCTCGGCCGCTCGCGGCGCCAAACCCGCCTCGTCGATCATGCGGACAATCTGCGAAAGCCCCCGATGATGATGTTGCTCCTGTGTCTCGACCCGGACACGGGTGCCATAGAGCGCGCGCCGCTCGACCTTCTGTGCGGACAGATTCCAACCCTCGAGCTTCAGTTTGCGCAGCCCAGTCTCGATTTCGCCGAGATCGGCTCCGGCATCTAGCAGCGCTCCCAGCACCATGTCGCCGCTGATTCCCGAGAAGCAGTCGAAGTAAGCGATCCCTGAGGTTTTCATGCGCTTTCGACAGATATTTCGTTGCCTCGCAAGAAAACGATACTAGTCTGGCCCTCAAACTCTGTCAAATCGGCGCAGAAGTTGACTGGCTACCGGCGGCGACAGGGATCCCGGGATGAAACGGAGCCCTGCGGGCCCTGCGGCCTTCGAGCAGTCCTTTAGATGTTCGGCACCCTGAATGGAGTCAATTACAATTTCCATTGAGCAGCATCCCGGACCGGTGTTCCACGGCAGTCATTTTGACGGCATCGGACCGATTACCTATAATCCCGAGATTCATTTGGCATAGGAGAAAAGTGTATAAAACGGTTGAGGACCGGATTCGCAAGTCGCTGCGGCACCATATCCACGAGAGATACAAGACGGACGTGCCAATCGTCACCGAGCGCCCCCCGAAACTCGCGATGGGCGAAGTGGCCTCGCCGCTGTGCTTCGAACTCGCCAAGCACCTGAAGAGACCGCCGCGAGCGCTTGCCCAAGAGATTGCGAATTCGCTTAAGCCCATTCCGGGCGTTGCGCGCATCGAAGTCGCGGGTGGTGGATATTTGAACGCGTTCTTCGATCGCGCCAAATTCTTTCAGGGGGCCTGCGAGGAGGCAGGGACGGGAGCGCTGGCACCCGCGCCGGATGCCATGAAAACCGTCGTCGAGCATACCAGCATCAATCCGAACAAGGCGGCGCACATCGGGCACCTACGCAACGCGGTGCTGGGTGACACGTTCGCGCGGCTGCTCCGGTATGCCGGACGGCAAGTCGAAGTTCAGAATTATATCGACAACACGGGCGTGCAGGTCGCAGACGTCGTTCTCGGGTTCTTGCACCTGGAGGCGAAATCACCGGACGAGGTTCGGGCGCTGGCAGCGGGACCGCCCTCCTCGGGAACATCTGCAGGGTACACAGCGCGCTTTGACTATCTCTGTTGGGATCTCTACTCGCGGGTCACGCAATTTCTGGCCGAGAATAAATCGCGTCTCGAGCTGCGGTCTCAGACACTGAAGGACATCGAAGAGGGTCACGGCGAAGCCGCAGAGATGGCGGAGATTGTTTCGACCGCCATCGTACATTGCCACTTGCGGACGCTCGACCGGTTGGGCATTGACTACGATCTGCTCTCGCGCGAGAGCGAAATCCTGAACCTGAAATTCTGGGATGCCGCGTTTGACATGCTGAAGCAGCGCGGCGCAATTCAGTACGCAACGTCGGGTAAGAATGTGGGCTGCTGGGTGATGCAGCTACCTTCGAAAAACGAAGGCGTCGCCGAGACCGAAGACGAACCCGCAGAAGAGGCAGAAGCAAAAATTATCGTGCGCTCGAATGGCACGGTCACTTACGTTGGAAAAGACATTGCGCATCATCTCTGGAAATTCGGCCTGCTCGATCGCAATTTCCATTATCGTCGACTTCACAAACACCCTGATGGTCATCAGGCCTGGGTCACGACAAGCGATTCTGATGACCCGGGCGCACCTGCTTTCGGGCATGCCCACGAAGTCTTCAACGTGATCGATTCGCGGCAGGCGTACCCGCAGCAGGTCGTGGTTGCGAGCCTGCGCGGGCTTGGATACGCCGACCAAGCCGACCACCTGAAGCATTTTGCCTACAACGTGGTGGCCCTGACGCCGCGCTGCGCGCTCGAGATGGGCTATGAGATTCCGGCGGAAGACGCAAAGAGGCTCTACGTCGAGGTAAGTGGGCGGAAGGGGCAGGGCGTGAAGGCCGATGACCTGCTCGATCAGCTTGAAGAACGGGCCAAACAGGAGGTGGACTCGCGACATCCCGAATTGTCAGGCTCTGTCGAGGCGCACCAGATCCTGAATGCGATTGCGATTGGTGCCCTGCGGTATTTCCTGCTCCGCTTCACCCGCTCGACCGTCATCGCATTCGATTTCAAGGATGCACTGAGCTTCGAGGGTGAGACAGGCCCCTACCTCCAATATGCGGTCGTGCGGGTGAACGGGATTCTGCGAAAGAGCGCAGAGATGCATCCCGAATTCGAGACCGTGGATGCGGCCAATCTGCTGCGGATTGAACGTGGCGAGATCGACCTAGGCAAATTTCTTGCGCCTCCCGGTGGTGACGATCTATGGGAGTTGGTCGTGCTCGCAGGATCTCTCGATGCGCGGATCGAGGCTGCTATTGCGGCGCAAGAGCCGGCGTTCTTGGCGCGTTTTGCGTTCGAGCTCGCGCAGGCATTCAACGTCTTCTACCATAAGCACCACATTCTCAGGGAGGAGGACGTCGAGAGGCGCGCGTTTCTGCTGCGGCTGACTTCGCTCGTGCGCCAACAACTTGTCACCGCTCTTGGACTGATGGGAATCATGGCGCCCGAGAAAATGTAGCAGGTACGGGAGCCTCCGAGGCGCGGCTACATTTTGAGCGCGAAATCGACGATCGAGCGGATCGCGATCCCGGTCGGGCCCTTGGCGAGCCACGGGTGGCCTTCATCGGCCCAGCACGTGGAGGCGATATCAAGATGGATCCACGGGGTGTCTTCGGCGAACTCTTTAATGAACCACGCTCCCGTGCTGGCGCCGCCGCCCTTGCCGCTGCCGGTGTTGCGGATGTCAGCGATGTTGCTCTTGATCATTTCCTGATATTCATCGTCGATCGGCATAGGCCACATTTTTTCGCCGGCGGCCTTCGTGCTTTCCAGGAACCTGTCGAGATATTCTCGCGGCGTGCCGAAGGCGCCGACGTGAACATTTGCGAGAGCGACCTCGATGGCGCCGGTCAGTGTAGCGGCGTCGATCAAATGCGTGCAGCCGAGCTTGCGCGCATAAGTCACCCCATCCGCCAAGATCAAACGGCCCTCCGCATCCGTGTTGATCACTTCAATCGTTTTCCCTGACATCGCGACTTGTACGTCGCCCGGCTTCTGTGCGCGGCCTCCCGGCATGTTCTCAGTCGACGGAATTACAGCAATCACCGAGACCGAAGGCTTCAGAAAGGCGAGCGCACGCATGACGCCGAGCATCGTCCCGCCGCCGCCCATGTCGTACTTCATCTTTTCCATGTTGTTCGCTGGCTTAATGGAGATGCCTCCGGTATCGAACGTGACGGCTTTGCCGACCAAGCCGAGCACGGGCGTCCCGGGTCGAGGATTCTGCGGCTCGTAGCGCACGACAATGACGCGCGGAGGCTCAACACTCCCCTGGGCGACGCCAAGCAGCGCGCCCATTTTCAGCTCGGCAATCTTGCGTTCATCAAGAATCTCGATGCCGAGGCCGACATCTCTCGCCATCGCTTCGGCCTTCGCTGCCAGGATGCGGGGCGTCAGGCGATTGGAGGGCTCATTGATAAGATCGCGCGCGAAATTCGCCGATTCGGCGACGACGCGCCCGTGATCAATCGCGGCCTCGAGATCCGCGCCGAGCCCGGCATCGAACCCGACAAGAGCAACGGAGTGAATCTCACGATTCTTCTTTTCCGTGCGGTACTTGTCCGATTCGAAGTCGGCGGCAATCAGTCCTTCGACGACAGCCTGAGCGGCCTCGGGATCGCGCGCTCCTTCGCGCGCCAGGAACGCGATTTTTTTCGCCCCACGCGATTTCAGGTGGCGGAGTGCGGTTCCTGCGATCTTGCGCAGGTCAGACGTGGCGAATTTCCCCGGCTTCCCTGCCCCGACCAGAAGCAGGCGCTGGGCAACAAGACCCTCTGGGAAATGCAAGAGGACAAGTTCGAGCGCCTTACCCGTCAATTCTCCGCTTGCGACGAGCGAAATGAGACGCCCGTGCATGGCGCTGTCGATATCCCCAAGAGCCCCTTCGAATTTATCCTGGTTGTCGAAAATGTAGGTAATCAGTGCGTCGGCCGGAACTGAAGAGTATGGTTGAGTCTCCAATTGGATCTGCATGTCTCCCTTTCGCTTTTATCGCCGGCGAGAGCGGTGCATAGCTTCGTCGGCTTCGCGTTTAGCTTCTTTTTGCCGCTCGGATTCGCGGCGGTCGTGGAATTTCTTGCCTTTTGCCACCGCGAGTTCGCATTTCGCGATCCCATCCCGGAAGTAAATCTTCAGGGGCACGACGGTCATACCCTTCTGCTGGGTTTCGACGACCAGCCGATCGATCTCGCGCCGGTTCAGCAGCAGTTTGCGTTTCCGGAGCGGGTCGTGATTTCGCGGCCCTCCGGGCTGATACTCCGGAATATGACAGTTTACCAGCCAAGCTTCACCAGCGCGAACCTCCGCGTAGGCGTCGCGCAGCGTCCCCTTGCCTTCACGGAGTGCCTTAACCTCGGTGCCCACAAGGACCAGACCAGCCTCGAGGTTGCCGAGCAGATGGTAGTTGTAGGAAGCCGCACGATTCTGGGCGACAATCTTGACGCCGTCGCGCAGCCCGTTTTTTGTGCCGCTTTTCACGGTTTTGGTATCATAGCCGTTGCGAGTAATCGCCCGCAAGGCACACGGTGTTACAACTTTACGCTTTGCCTGCCGAGACTCTCGACCGCACAAAGTTGCAGGTTACTAAAAGATGATCGGCAACGGGTTGATTCCTTGCCGCATCTTACCTCGAATGCTAGACTCCTACACGACCCAAGAGAATCTACTCGCTGCGGAGGGTGTTGTTTGCGCCGCTTAGCCTATCTATCCGTCTTGACCTTTGCCGCTATCTTTCTTGCCGCTTGCCCCAGGACAAATCAGGATTACGACGCTGGCCGCAAGGCCGAGTCGCTTGAGGACTATGACACCGCACTCGTCAACTATCAGCGCGCCCTCCGAGTCGACCCCAGTAACGCCGAATACAAGCTGCGGACAATCCGCATGCGGTTCGAGGCTGGCCAATTTCACGTGGAGCAAGGCGAGAAGGCCCTCAAAAGAGGGGACCTGCAGCTCGCCCTAGCTGAATTCGAGAAGGCCCAAGCCATTGATCCAGCAAATACCGCCGCAGAACAAGAGATCAAAAAGACGATGGAACTCATCGGTGCGAAATCCGCTGCCGAGACCACCAGGATCAATCCCAACCCCTCCCATGATGCGGAGCTCCTTGCGGCCCCGCCGGTTCTGAAACCGATCTCACGCGAACCCATCAACCTGAAGATGACCAATGACGCGCGCGTGGTATTTGAAACCATTGCGAAACTTGCCGGCTTGAGCGTTATTTTCGATCCGGATTTCGCGTCGCGGCGCATCACCGTCGAGCTACCGAACATCACCCTCGAGCAGGCGCTCGATGCGGTGGCACTCGAGAGCAAGTCATTCTGGAAGCCGCTGACTAGCAGCGTGATGTTCGTCGCGCCCGACAACCCGCAGAAGCGCAAGGACGTGGAAGACGAAGAAGTACGAACCTTCTACATCTCAAACACACTGACGCCGCAGGACCTGACCGAAGTCGTGACCGGTTTGCGCCAGCTTCTCGATCTGCGGCGCGTCCAGCAGGTGAACGCGCAAAACGCGATCGTCATCCGCGACACGCCTGACAAGCTGGTGCTCGCTTCGAAAATCATTCGCGACATTGACAGGGCCAAGCCCGAAGTTCTGGTTCATGTCCAAGTGCTATCGGCAAACAGAGACCGACTGCGGGATCTGGGCATCCTTCCGGGACAAAGTGCGGTGCTGACCTTCAATCCAACTTGCGCCACGCAACCGAACAGCACTTGTGCGAGCACGTCGAATCCTTCGGGTTCCTCTACTACCAGCACACCTCAGATTACGCTGAATAATTTGAAGAATCTCTCCACGGCGGATTACAGCGTGACGCTGCCGGGTGCATCAGCCACGGCCATTCTGACTGACAATAAGACCTATATCATTCAAGATCCCGAAGTGCGCATCAGCGACGGCGAAAAGGCCTCGGTCAAGATTGGCCAGCGCGTTCCGGTTGCGACAGGCAGCTTTCAGGCTGGCGTCGGAGTCGGTGTGGGGGGCGGATCCGGCGTAGTCAACCCATTGGTGAACACGCAATTTCAATACATCGATGTGGGCGTGAACGTCGATGTGACGCCTCGGGTCCATCCCGATGGAGAGGTCAGCCTAAAGTTGGTGGTCGATATTTCATCCATCGCAGGACAGAGCACAATCGGCGGGATCCAACAGCCGGTCATTAGCCAGCGCAAAATCGACCACGACATCCGTCTAAAGGATGGCGAAGTGAGCGTTCTCGGCGGGCTGATCGAGCGCGATGTCACCAACAATGTGAACGGCATTCCGGGTTTCGCGGAGCTTCCCTTGTTCCGTTACCTGTTCTCGGACAATAGTAAACACGTCGTCGACCAAGAGCTCCTCATCGTCTTGACGCCGCACATCCTGCGCTTCCCTTCGATCACCGCCGACAACCTCCGCACTCTGGCGGCAGGAACCGACTCAAATATTCGCGTGTTCCGCGAAGAAGCGGAACTGGGAGCTCCCGCAGCGGCGCTGCCCGGACAAGTCGCTCCGCCTGCTACCTTGCAGCCAAACCCGCAAACCGGACCGAACGCAGGGCCGGCGGCGCAGCTTCATTTCGACCCTTCGAACCTAACCCTGAAGACGGGCGACCGAGCGACTTTGGGTCTTGCTGTTTCGAACGTGAGCGATCTCTACTCGATCCCGCTGCTGATTCACTACAATCCCGCTGTGATTGCGGTAGAAGAAGTGCGTGACGGCGGATTTCTGTCCGGGGGCACACAGGAAATTGCAATTGTTCAGCGGGCGGACGCCCAGCGAGGCGAAGTCGTGGTCTCGGCCACGCGCCAGCCGAATACTCCGGGCGTCAACGGCTCGGGCACCCTGCTTGGAATCGTCGTCCGGGCCATTGGCCCTGGCACTTCCGGACTGCAGATTTTGCAGGTGAATGCCCGCGACTCGCAGCAGCGGACGATTCCGATGGTCTCCGGAATGGCGACGATCCAGGTGCAGTGAGCGAAATGAGCGGGATCCGTCAGAGTCCGAGCGTTTCTGCGACGCGTCTGCGCGCACCCGATTTTATCACTTCGCGTAGGCGCAGAATCCAAGACGCCGGAATGACTCTCCTCGAGCTGATCATCGCCTGCTCGATCCTTCTGATTCTGGCCACGGTCGCGCTACCGCTTCAGCGCGCCACCCTGGTCCGCAATCGGGAAGCAAAACTGCGCTACGATCTGCGGGAGATGCGTGACGCAATTGACCGGTACAAAGACGCAGCGGACAAGAACCTGATCCAGGTGAAGGCCGGCACAGAGGGATATCCCCCGGACCTCAACACACTGGTCGTAGGCGTTCAACTCGGTGGAGCACCGGACCGCCATGTGCGATTCTTGCGCGAGATACCGGTGGACCCCATGACCGGAACCAAGGACTGGGGTCTGCGGTCGGTGCAGGATGATCCTGATTCTACGTCCTGGGGAGGCCAGGACGTTTTCGATGTGTATACGACATCCTCAGGCACGGCGTTCGACGGAACCAAGTATGCTGAATGGTGATGTACCTTTTCTGGATGTCCTGGCAAATTGATGGAACAGTTTACAGGCAGGCGACCTGGCCGGGAACCGAGACCCTGCGCCACGCGCGGCTTCACGTTGCTTGAGTTGATGATCGTGATGGCGATCGTCCTGATTCTGGCCACCCTGAGCGCCGGACGCTACGAGCAGGCCCTGATTCGCGCTCATGAAGCGGCACTTCACCAGGATCTGTTCGTCATGCGTAACGCTATCGACCAATACACCTTCGATAAGCAAGCGGCACCGACGTCTCTTGACGACTTGGTTAGCACTGGTTATCTCCGCGCGATCCCCACCGACCCGATGACTAAACAAAAGGAGTGGAATACGGAAAGCAGCGAGTTACTGCTGAGTCCCGAACAGACCTCGTCCGGGATCACCGATGTACACTCTGTGTCCGATGCGGTGTCGCCGTTCGAAAATACACCTTACAGTTCATGGTAGAGTCGGCCATGCGCCTACCTGCGGAGTCGTCTTACCTTTGCTCTCCTGCTCAATCGCTCCGCCATAAGACGAGCTGACAGCGATCGCCTAATCCTTGCCGACATACAAGTTGGGGAATCCCTTGCGCAAATCAGCAACCTTCGGCAAATCATAGGTCGCTATATACGGGTTGTCCGGATGCTTGTCGGCGTACCCTTGATGGTAAGCCTCGGCTGGGTAAAAGGCATCGAAGGCAACCACCTTGGTTACGATGGGCCGGCGAAAAATCTTCGCTTGATCGAGCTGGTCGATGTAGGCTTCGGCGATCCGCTTCTGCTCGTTGTTCGCGTAGAAAATTGCCGAGCGATATTGGGTACCTTCGTCCGGACCCTGACGGTTCAACTGCGTCGGGTCATGGGCAACCGAGAAATACACCTGCAGGAGTCGGCCATAAGAAATCTGAGACGGATCGTAGATGATTTGAACCGATTCGGCGTGTCCCGTCCGACCTGTGCTGACCACCTCATACTGGGCCGTGTTCGCAGCACCTCCCGAGTATCCCGAAGTGGCGCTGATGACGCCCTTGACGTGCTCGAACACAGCTTGGATACCCCAAAAGCAGCCTCCTGCGACAACCGCTGTCTGCTGACCTGGCGCCGCAACCAAGGGATCATCTACGGTGGGGCTAGGGATGTTCACCGTGGCGCTGGTTGCGTGGCACGCCAGCAGAACAGCGAGGGGGAGCAGAACGAAGAGGCCAGCCAAGCCACGAACCGGTGAGCGAAACATGTTGAGATCTCCTTCTCTGCAGGCAACCAACTTGCAAGGCTCTGTCTCGTCAATACGCTGTTTAGCGCAGCGTCCGCGAAAACTGCCTGGGCACCTGCACAGACAACCTCTCGTGATTACTTTGACGCTAGTGGCCCTAATCGGTCAACAGCTATCGATAAGCTCCCACAATCGACAAATTCAAAGTGCCGTTGATGGCGTGTGCGAGTGAAATCTCAACGCAGCATCAGACGAAATGAAACGTTCTCTGTTTGCTCCCTCCGTATGGGTCCTACTCAGAGTCACCGTTGTCAGCGACAAAGCAGGATCGAATGATCGGCGGCGCGGCGATGAATTCGGCTGACCCCACACCTTTTACCGGCGATGGTGAAGGCTGCCGGTCTTGCGGCACGCTAAAAGTCCCTGGCCATTGAACTGTTCTTGCTCCCACGAATCGAAGCATCCGGCGAGCAGAGTCGATACGCCCCAAAAACAAGATTCTCACTAAGCCCCGTTGCCGGTAAGGTCCCAAGCGACGATATCTGGAAGATGACCCAGCAAGGCCTTGACGAGCAGGAATTAAAAACGGCGAGTGACCCGACGCTGATGGCAATAGAACCGCGACAGCGATTTTGCCACCCCGAGTTCCCGACGTGCACCGCCGAACGGTGCCGTCCAATCCGTCGGTTCCGTGCTGATCGCAAATCACGTTGGCTTGCTACATCCGTCAGGCGGGGGAAACGAAGCAGTTCCCTACCGGCTTGCGAAGCAGCGGACTTCAGAGTTTCACTCGAGGCCGCTCGGGTTGGAAATGGCTCCCCCATTTCTGACCCGATCGGCCTGGCAAAAACTGAGCTATAGTCTGTACTTTTCACTATTGCAAATAGTGAGGGAGCGTGGCGCAAAGACAGCCCTTTCGGCGAGTGGGACTAGCGCGGGCGCTATCGAAGCTAGGATATTGCTCGCGGTCGCAGGCAAGTGAGTTGATCCGCTCGGGACGAGTGCAGCTGAATGGCACGACGAAGCGCGATCCGGAAACTCCAGTTCGTTTGCATAGCGACCATATCGAAGTGGATCATCGCGGTGTCGGCATCGCACGAAAAATATATCTGATGTTGCATAAGCCCCGCGGCGTGGTCACGACTGCCTCGGACGAAAAGGCACGCAAGACGGTATACGCGTTCCTGAGCGAGGGAATGCCATGGGTCGCGCCAGTGGGCCGATTAGATAAGGCCAGCGAGGGGCTATTGCTGTTGACCAATGATCCCGAATGGGCAGCTCAAATTACAGCGCCCGAAACTCATCTCGAAAAAACATACCACGTCCAAGTAGAGGGAATGGTGAACGAAACGCTTCCGGAAGAGATGGTGAAGGGCGTTCGTGCAGAGGACGGTGAGTTCCTCCGAGCCAAGAGTGCCGGGATTCTTCGACGAGGCGAGCGCAACACTTGGGTTGTCGTCGTGCTGGACGAAGGGAAGAATAGACAGATCCGCCGAATGCTGGCGCAGGCTGGAGTCACGGTCCTCCGCCTGGTACGCGTGTCGGTCGGGTCGCTGTCGTTAGTCGGATTGGCGAAGGGCGCATGTCGTGCGCTCACAGAGACTGAGAAACGGATGCTCGATACTGCAATTCACCGCCCCCCGTGGCACTGATGAATTCCATCCAGAGGACCATGGCCTGGTAACTCGGCTCCCGTCAGCTCCGGACAGCACCGAATGGGGAGATGCCTGGGCGGCCTGGGCGGGACAATGCTCCACCGGCACGAACTCCCGATGTATAATGCGCCATCGTGAGTTCGCTATGAGCCGCGCATCCATAAGAGTGAACGGTCAGGTGCACGTGGTTGATGTGGACCCCAAGTGTCCTCTTCTTTATGTCCTTCGCGACAATCTCGCCCTAAACAATCCCCGATTCGGGTGCGGCCTCGGGCAATGCGGCGCATGCACCGTGCTGGTTGATAACCGTGCAGTCAGGTCGTGCGTAGTGCCCGTATCGCAGGTCGTCGGCAGAGAGGTCGTTACGCTGGAAGGGTTGGGCCCCCCCGAGAAACCTCATCCAGTCCAGCAGGCATTTATCGAAGAACAGACGTTCCAGTGCGGATATTGCCTGAACGGCTGGGTTCTGACTACCAAGGCATTGCTGGACAAAAATCCCAGCCCGACAGATGAGGAGATGAGGGACGCGCTTGAGAGCTTGGTCTGCCGGTGTGGCAGCCATGTGCGAATTTTCGCCGCTGTCCGCCGGGCCGCCCAAGCAATGAGGGCCGGTGGATAAATCATGGCTACTAAAATCACCCTTTCGAGAAGAGCTTTTGTCCAGGAAACTGGAGGGCTGCTGATCGGGTTCAGCATGGCCAGCTCCACCGTTGTTCCGTGCCTTCTAGGCGTTTCTTCACCGGCTACAGTCGCAATTCCGTCCCCTAGCCGATTGGATGCATGGCTACGAATTGCACGAGACGGAACGATTCAGGTATTTACGGGGAAGCCGGAAATCGGAATGGGCGTCGGGACGGCCTTCGCTCAAATTGTGGCCGAGGAACTCGATGTCCCTGTTGAGCACATCCAGTTCGTCATGGGTGATACTGCTACAACGGTTAATCAGGGCGGCGTTGGCGGCAGCACGTCCATCATGATGGGCTCGAAACCCCTGCGCAATGCCTCAGCCAACGCGCGCTATCTGCTTACGCAGATGGCTTCCCGCCGGCTGGGTGTGTCCCCCGAGCGGCTGCAGGTGAGAAACGGGATCGTGAGCGTCATTGGTGACGACTTAAAGAGCGTCGGCTACGGAGATTTGGCGAACGGAGTTGACCTGAATGACACCCTCCGGGTTACGGGCGAGGGATTTTTCCTCAATGTGGAAGGCCCGGGTAAGCCGAAGGATCCGTCGAGTTACACGATTGTTGGACGGTCAATTCCCCGGGTGGATCTCCGACCCAAAATTCTCGGCCAGTTTAAGTACGTGACTGACGTTCGAGTCGAGGGAATGCTTCACGGACGCGTCATCCGACCATCGGGCGTCGGAGCGGCACTGGTGCGTGTGGATGAAAGTGCTACAAAGGATATTCCGGGTTTCGTGAAAACAGTTGTGAAGGGAAATTTTGTTGGGGTGGTCTCGGAAAATGAGTGGGCCGCCATCCGGGCCGCTAAAGCCCTAAAGGTTACCTGGACCGCTCCTCAGATGGCGTTCCCCGAACAGCGGTACCTGTACCAACAGATGCGGACCGCCACACCGAAAGCAACCAAGGAGACTCTCAAACAAGGTGACGCCGCTGCCGCCTTGGCGAAGGCCTCCAGGAAAGTGGAGGCTAGCTACGAGTTTCCTTTTCAATCGCACGCCACCATGGGGCCGGGTTGCGCGGTCGCCGACGTCCATTTGGATGGAATGACGACGGTCTGGTCGGGGGGACAAAAGCCCCATGATTTGCAAAAGGGATTCGCCGAGCTGCTGCATGTCGATTTGGACAAAGTGCGCGTGATCTGGGTCGAGGATGCAGGTTCTTATGGGCGTCCAGGTTTCGAGGACGCTGCTGCGGATGCAGTGGTGCTTTCGCAAGCCGTCGGCAAGCCGGTGCGCGTCCAGTGGTCTCGTGAGGACATGACGGCGTGGGGTTGTAAGGGGCCAGCCGTAATTTGCGATCTGGCCGCCGGCCTCGATACGCACGGCGACGTAACCGCTGTGCAGTTTACTTCGCGTGCCTTTTCAGGCGGCGAGACGATGTATCGTCCGAGTAGCGCAGGGAATTACCTGGCAGGCCAACTGACGGGGATCCCGAATACGACAGGCATCGATGAGTTCGCGCAATGGGGCGCAGAGGCGCCGTCGTACGTTTTCAGAAATCTCCATGCGGTCGCGCACGTCGTCCCCGCTTTCTATGGCACAGCGTCTCCGCTGCGCACGAGTCACCTGCGCGATCCAGAAGGTCCTGCGACGACATTCGCCGTCGAGTCGTTCATCGACGAAGTCGCAGCCGCAGCCGGCGTTGATCCGATCGAGTTCAGGATCAAGTATGTGGACGATGCGAGAGCAAAAGCGGTCCTGACGGCAGCGGCGGAAAAAGCGGGCTGGGACGCCCGTCCGTCGCCGAAGAAGCTCGACAAAGCTGCGGAGATCGTCCAAGGACGCGGCGTCGCGCTCGCGGTGCGCGGAATCACGGGTGGTACGGAAGCTACGCGCGTGGCGACCATAGCGGAGGTGGAGGTGAATCGCCGAACGGGAACGGTGCGTGTAAGACGCTTCGTTTGCGCACACGACTGCGGCCTTATCATTAACCCGGACGCGCTTCGGAGTACGATCGCCGCGAACCTGGTGCAATCGCTGAGCCGCAGCCTAAAAGAAGAAGTGATGTTCGATCGGCGCAACGTAACCAGCGTAGATTGGAACACCTATCCAGTTGCCAGGGCGTCGGATGTTCCATCCCAGGTCGATATCGTACTTCTCAATCGTCCAGAGATTCCGTCAAGTGGAGCGGGTGAACCGTCAACTCGCGGGACTGCAGCAGCCATAGCCAACGCGATCTTCGACGCGACCGGTGCCCGGGTCCGCCAAGCGCCCCTTACACCAGCAAGGGTCAAGGCAGTTCTGGGCACAATTCAGCCTGCATAGTTCTCGCGTCCGCGAGTCTTCGATCGAACCCTCATGGCTCAAGTTCGGCTGGTGCGCCGTTTGGAACTCCGATCTCGAAGGTGTTGAGCGTCATGGAGATGAGGGTGTAGTAACCGAGCAAGCCGACAAGTTCGACAACTCCTCGTTCACCAAGCGCGTCCACAGTCGCACGATACAGATCATCGTGAACGGAGTGATTCTCGATGAGACTCATACTGAACTCGTAAACCAAGCGCTCATCGCCATTTTCGAAATGAGGCTGTCGGCGGCGGGCGACGTCGTCGATCAGGGCGGGGCCGAGACCAGCCTTCAGGGCTTCTTGTTTGTGTGCGAACCACTCGTACTGCGCTGTCCAGTATCGGGCAATGACCAGGATGGCCAATTCCGAAAGTCGAGGTGGCAGCGCCGACTGGTAACGGACGAACTCGCCGAGCTTCTGCGCTCGATCCGCAAACTCCGGACTTTCTAGCCAGGCGATAACCGGTGCGGGCGCACGTCCCCGTCGGCCGGCGACAGTCGCTTCGTAGACCCGGCGCTGGTCATCGGTCATTTCAGCTTGCGTAAGCATCCGGATACGGGTCATCTGATTTCTCCGACACCGAGTAGCAGCCGGCCGCAATGTTCGCTGGAGAAAACCACGATCGCGGGGTGGAATGCCTCGGCCATTTCTACATTCGCGAGATGACAAGCCCAGCGATTCCTGCATGCGGTGACATCATGTAATTGTGAGCCCGCCCTCACTCAACCGCAAGCACGCGGATAGGACTGCCAGCGAGAAAGGAGCGCACATTCTCGACCGCCTGCCCATAGGCCTCACGATAGTTCTCGGCCGTCACATAGCCGAGATGCGGAGTAAGCACCACATTTTCGAGGCGGCGCAGCGCGTGGTTTGTCGGCAATGGCTCGTGGTTGTACACGTCTAGTGCGGCGCCCGCGATCCTTCGGTTTTCTAGCGCTGCTATGAGCGCGCTCTCGTCGACGATGGGCCCTCTCGAAGTGTTGACCAGATAGGAAGTGGGCTTCATGGCGGCAAGTTCGCCGGGCCCGACGAGCCCGCGGGTGCGCGGCGCCAACACCAAGTGGATAGTCACAAAATCGGCCCGGCGGAACAGTTCGTCCTTTTCCACGCGGTGGACGCCCAGGGCGCTCGCACGTTCTGTCGTTAGGTTTGGGCTCCACGCAATGACGTCCATGTGGAACGCCTTACCGATTCTGGCGACCTGACTGCCGAGATTCCCGAGGCCTACGACGCCCAGTACCTTGCCGCTTAATCCGGTCCCCAGGGTGGTCTGCCAATCTCCCTTGCGCATGCCAGCATCCTCACGAACGATGTTCCGGGCCAACGCCAAGATCAGGCCCCAACAAAGTTCCATCGTCGGATACGGAAGCATCCCGGTTCCGGAGACCACGATACCCCGCTCGATCGCAGCTTTCACGTCAATTGAAGCATTGCGCATGCCAGTCGTGATCAAGAGCTGTAACTTGGAAAGCCGCTCGAGCAGCGATCGCGGAAAGCGAGTCCGCTCGCGCATTGCCACGACGATCTCGAAATCGCGCAGACGCTCGAATACCGCGTCCTCATTGGCAAGGGTGTCGTGAAAGGCCTGCAATAGGACCGTGGGCCGAAGGCTATCCCAATCGGCCATCGCACACGCCGTCCTTTGGTAGTCATCGAGTATTGCAAGCCGCATCCGGATTATCTCCAATTAAGGATTACTATAACCACCTCAAGCATCATACTCTACGCGCAAATGTGACCTGCGAAACCGAAAGCGCTCTATGTCTGCTCTGTCGCGAGAAGAGATGACGCTCGGCTCCTGCACTCATCGACGTAAGCATTCGTCAAGGGAACCAGCGTTAGGCGGTTTGGCTTTGCCCGGATTCTTAACCCAGATTTGATCAAGCTGGTGTTTTGAGAGACGAGCAACGGTGGTTCGTCGCACTCATAACAGGCCAAGTATCGCCCAGCCCCACCGGATTCAGACGACCTAGCCCTGCTTCTCAGCCGCAAAAGACCTTCCAAAACGGGATATGCTGGGCACTTAACGGGCACCTGGAATTGGGGTGACTACCGAAGAACTTGGTCCGCGTCTCGACCGGCTCATTGGGGACGCTAATCACGGCTCCCGTCGGCGTGTATCGTAGCGTTGGACCATCTGCAGACATTGGCGCCAACCCAGAATCGCGACAACAGAACCCATAACCCGTGGTCGGAGCGCTTCAGGCGCTAACGAAGCGGCATATTCGCTCGGAGAACGGTCAGTGGGTAACGAAACCCGAGAATTTCGGCCTGCAAGGCGGCACGGGTCCGAAAACTAGATCGCCCGATCTGAAAACGTATAGGCTGCGATCATTCGTGAGATCGTAGTCACGTTCACTATAGCCTCTGTTCTCGTCGGCCTTTGTTTTCGGTACGGACAGGACAACGTGCGCGTTTGCCACCCACCGAGCCGCCAGGGCAATCTGAGACACCAGACGGCGCCACGCATATGGTTTTTGCGCAAGGATAAAGTTGAAGTCGGAATTCCCGCTTGAACTTCGGTCCACGATAGGCATAATGAAACGGCACGGCCGTTCTGGAACTCGTGCAGCGGTCCTTTCGAAGTGCGCTTCAAGCGTGCGAGCTCTATAGGCATGTGATGGCGGTTAAAGATTCAGGAGACTCATCGAGCGATCACGGAGCGGAAAACCCTAGAGCGATTTATGAGACTTGTTTGGAAGGACTGGAAGATTGATTTTTGATCAAAACAAGACCAAGCCATATCGCAGGCTTACAATTCAATTGGAGGAGTTATATGAGAATTCGATTTGTTTTGCTTCTTTTCCCTCTCGCCGGGTTGCTGGCAGCCTCTTCTTTGGGTGGTTACCATCTACTGAAGAAGATTCCCGTGCCTGGTGATGGCTCGAAGGACTATCTTACGGTTGACGAGAGCGCCCGCCGGCTTTACGTATCACACGGAACACAAGTGAATGTGATCGATCTGGATTCCGAACAGGTCGTGGGCAAGGTTAGCGACTTGAAGGGTGTTCATGGAATCGCGGTAGCACCGAAGCTGGGGCGTGGCTTTATCACCAACGGCCTGCTAAACACGGTTACCATCTTTGACTTGAAGACACTGCAGCATATTGGTGAAGTCAAGGCCAGCATTACTCCGGATGGAATCTTGTACGACTCGGCCACTGGCCGCGTGTTTGCGTTGAACAAACACGCTGATAGCGTAACGGCGATTGAAGCCGCGGACGGGAAGGTGGCCGGCACCATTGAGCTAAACGGGGATCCCGAGTCTCCCGTTAGCGATGGCAAAGGAAATGTCTGGGTCGCTCTAGAACATTGGAGCACCTTGGTTCGCATCGACGGGCGAAACCTGACCGTAACAGGACGTTGGCCAACCGGTCCCTCCTGCGACCACCCCGCGCCCATGGCGATAGACCGCAAGCAGAACCGGCTGTTTATCGGTTGTGGCAATGAGGTTCTGGCTGTCGCAGACCCGGATACGGGAAAGATTATCACCACCCTGCCGATCGGCCCTGACGTCGACGCGGTTGCCTTCGATCCATCGACCGGTCTGATTTTCAGCGCAAACGACGGCACCGTGACCGTTATCCATCAGGACTCCGTCGATAAATACAGCGTGGTCGAAACCGTTAAGACTCAACCACAAGCCGTTACGTTGGCTCTCGACCCCAAAACCCATAGGATCTACGTGTCCTCGTCGGAGCTAGGACCTGCACCGGCTCCAACTCCTGTCAGTGCGCATCCAGAACGGCCTATGCTGCCAGGCACATTCGAGGTGCTGGTGTTGGGTAGGTAGCCGGCAAGGTGCAGACGCTTGGCGATCAGTCTACGTATGTGATCGGTTGGAATGTCGCATCAAGGTCTTCGACAAGATCGGCGACTTCAAGCGAAATATCGTTATTGAATGTAGCGACCGCCCCCTGACAGGCATTGGTTCAGCGTGTTGGTTGGCATTTTTTCACCAAACTGAGCGCAGAGATTCACGTATGAAGCGGACTGCGGGGACGAGGAAATCCGGGTCCTAAACCATGCTACAGTCCAGACTCTTCACTCCTTGCCCGGCCGTGCGACGAAGCCCGGCGAATTCGAGACTGTGGGCGGGACGTAGGGCACGGTTGTTTCGGTTGATAGGAAACTGACCGCGAGGTCCCAGTTGAATTCTGCTGAGCCGTTTCAAGGCCGTCTGAATGTGGAGGTTCCTGCCGTGGATAACCGACGAGAGATTTGTGTCGATAGATAGTGCTAACTCCGTGCCGATGTGGGTCGTCCACGAGCAGCCCGACGATGGTTACCGATTATGTGCTTTCTTGTGGTGGAACTTTTCGTACCACGCCCGAACATCAACAGAGGTTTAGACGATGCCGACGCGACGCCAGTTCTCGAAATCCCTCCTGACAGCAAGCGCGGGGCTGTTGGTTCCTGACTCGCCATTATGGTTTAGCGAACCACTATCTTCGAGTCAAAACGCAAATCAGACCTATGATTTGCTGATCAAAGGTGGGACGGTCATTGACCCAGGACAAGACCTCCACGCACCGCTTGACGTGGCCGTAAAAGATGGAAAGATTGTTGAGCTTTCTCCGGACATTCCAGCAGATAAATCACGCAAAGTTATTTCCGCAAGCGGCAGGCTTGTTACACCAGGGCTCATCGACCTACACGTCCATATCTATGAGGGCGTGACCGAATCAGGACTGAACGCAGATCATTCCTGCATTGCTCGTGGCGTCACAACGGCAGTAGATGCTGGGTCAGCGGGCTATCCCTCGATTGCTGGATTCCGGCAGTATATCGTCAATGCCTCAGCCACTCGAATCTATGCCTTGTTGGACATCGGTGCCTTGGGCACGCTCGTAGGCGTGAAGGACGCCATGGAAAATCTTGAGTGGGTGAATCCGCAGTTGACAGCCAAGGCGGCTAACGCCAACAAGCCCACAGTTGTTGGAATAAAAGCCCGACTTTCAAAGGATATCGCGGGTACCAATGACGTAGAGGTACTCAAACGAGCGCGAGAGGCTGCGGAGGACTCTAGGCTTCCGATGATGTTGCACGTCGGCGATACTAATTCTCCGTTGAGAGATATTCTGCGCTCGGTGCGCCGAGGCGACGTCATCACACATTGTTATACGCCACGGCCGCACGGCATACTCGACGAAAACGGGAAGATACTCTCTGAAGTGCGCGAAGCCCGACAGCGCGGTATTTTGTTTGATGTTGGCCACGGCACCTTTCACTTCGGTTTCGACTTGACAGAAGAATGTCTGCAACAAGACTTTCTTCCCGACACCATAAGTAGTGACCTAGCCGGACGAAGTGTCAATGGACCTACTTTTGACTTCACTACAACTCTTTCCAAGTTTCTACTGCTCGGCTTGACTGTTGACAAAGTGGTTGAACTGGCAACGATAAGGCCGGCTCACACGTTCAGTTTTGGCCTAGAGCTTGGCATGCTGAAGCCAGGAAATGCGGCGGATATATCCATTTTGGATCTCCGCCAAGGTAATTTTGAGTTTGTAGACTGTATTGGCAGCAAGCGTATCGGACGCCAAAAACTATTTAGCGTGGCAACCATTCGTGACGGCAAGTTGTTCGAGCCCAACAAGGATTTGTAATTACTGAGAAAGAGTTAAAGCTGAAGACGCCTGGCTGTGCGTACCAACATTCGTGAGATCATGGTCGTCTCCACGATGAACTTTGACCTCTCGATCTGCCCCCAAGCCCGCGTACATTTGGTCCCTCGATAACCCCGGACTGTTTAATCCGGGAACAAACGGAACGGAGAAGGGAACTACAGTCTTCGCGTAACCGGAGTAATTTCCAGCCCACCGGCTTCACCCCGGCGGCGCGTTTTCGTCATCAATTCGTGTTCTCACCGGGGGATAAGCCTGTTTTCAAAACTCTTGGGTACGCCTTCCTGTTGCTGTTTTAATCGCAGCACGGCCCGTTCTACTCTTTCGCGTGTTCTCAGGGAGAGTGTCGGTGGATGTTCACTGTTTTCTCGCTGTTCTGTGTGGGGCACCCACAGTCCCGATACCGGTCCTGCCCCACGACCGACACCTACGACACCTACCTTTTCGTTGCGTCGGTCGCGTCGAGCATGATACGTTTCGAGCCTTGAATTACGCGTCTGTCCCTTTCTTCTCTAAGGAGATGGCCCATGAAGCGCACCGTGCTGATCGGTTTCGTCTTGGCCGGGATCCTCTCGGTCTGGGTGATCCCGCGTTTGTCCAAGCCCGTCTCCGGACAGGCTGCGTCGATAGAGGCTCCCCATATAGGAGAAGGCGGTTTGCCGCAGTTCCAGAAGGATCCCGCCTGGCCGAAGCTCCCGGCCAAGTGGAAGATGGGATTTGGGTCCGCTGTCGCAATCGACTCTCAGGATCACGTGTGGATCCTTAGTCGCCCACGCAGTCTTGCGCATCCTCGGTCAACGGCGCCCGACCGAACATCCACTCCGGCACCACCCGTCATCGAGTTCGACAACGATGGCAACTTCATCCAGGGCTGGGGCGGGGAAAGTGGGCAGGGATATCAATGGCCGTCGAACGAGCATAGCATCACCGTGGATTACAAAGGCTACGTGTGGATCCTGGGAAATGCAGATGGCAAGGATAACAACCCCGCGGATCTCCCGAACGACAACCAGATTCTCAAGTTCACAAAAGACGGCAAATTTGTGCTGGCCATCGGCAAGAGCGGCCAGACAGGCAGCAACGCTACCGAGGTCCTCAGGGGGGCGACGGGCCTTCGTGTCTACCCTGAAACGAACGAACTGTTCGTCTCTGACGGGTATGGCAACAGTCGCGTAATGGTGTATGACGCGGACACGGGGAAGTTCAAGCGCATGTGGGGTGCGTATGGCAACAAGCCGCTGGATATGGATGCGCGTCCGCCAAGCTCCACGCCCCGGGAGAACAAATTCTGTCCTAGCGTATGCGGGGTCTCGGAGGCTCTTCAACAGTTTGCAGTACCGCACGACGTGAATATTTCCAACGATGGGCTCGTGTACGTTTCCGATCGCGGAAACAAGCGGGTCCAGGTGTTCACGCCCGGAGGCAAATTTATCGCGGAGCAGTTTGTTGGGCTCGATAGCAACTACCCCCTTCAGGCGAGGTCTACGGCCTTCTCGCCAGACCAACGGTTTCTGTACGTCGGAGGCACCCCGGTCACCTACATCTTGAATCGCAAGACGCTCGAGGTCCTTGGCTCATTCGACATCGGTGCCGCGCAAACACATCCTCCAGGCCATCAGATCGCGGCCGATCATAAAGGCAACATCTACGAGGTTCAGGCCGAGTTGACTGGAGCGGACGGAAACAGTGGAGGCACGGGCGCCTATAAGTTTGTATTTAAGGGGTACTCACCTGTGACCTCATGTCCTCCTTGTCAATCCACTAAGAGTGTCTCGGAGTAACTAGATTCGAATTTCGCCCCCGGGACACTTTCTTGGCTAACGTTCATCTTCACGGCGTATTCGACCTCTGGGTCCAAGCGGGCGTCGGAGGCGAGCCCACAGGGACGTAATAGTCCTGAGGTTTGCCGATGACGCCGTAGTTGGATTCCAGTTGAAAACCGGATGCCAAACGGTTCTGGGCGGAGCTTGCCGAGCGATTTCGAAACTTCACGCCAGCCGCAACTGGTTTATGAGCGTACGCTTCACCATCATTGCGTAGCACGTGGTTCTGTTCTCAACCCTCAGGACTTCTCACCGACGTTCTCGTTCGGTTGCCCTCGATCAAGATTACCGATATCCATCCCGCGGTAGCCTACTCTCCTATGAACGCAGGGGTGTCGGCGGAACCCTTCGTCTCGGCGACATCTCACCACGTACTGCGGCTCCGTGCATCTCATTTAGCGGTTATAGAGCGGCGCCTGCGGAGAAAGGCACGCTCGGGCGCGCTCGAGCAACAGCTCCCGGGCGTTGGGCGTGAGCGTTGCCGCGCGCTCGACCTGCGGGCGGGCCTGGTCGAAGCGGCCGAGCTTGGCGAGGAGATGGCCGCGCACGCGCGCGCAAGAGGTGGTAGCGAGAATTTTCTGGGCTCGGAACAAAAGTCGCTTAATCGCAGTACAGGTTCGTCTGCGGCTCCGCGAAGAATGCGCACACGCTCCAGGCAATGGAGCACGGTTGCATTTTCTTCAAAGGCTGAGGATTGTGAATTTTACGTTTCGGACCAGTCGCCACGCGACAATTCCAAGGCAATTCGTTTCACGGCGCGGCCTGGATCTCCCGGCGTCAAAGCGGCAAAAAAAGAAAGCGATCGACCGGTGATTTCGTATTTGTCGCCAGTTTTGAAATGTGCCGTCTCGGGGCGTTCGGGATCATTTGTATCGATCAAACAGATCCATCGGCTTCCACCCGCAAATTTGGGCAGTGTAAAAGGGACGGCATCGTGGTGGGAATTCAACACGAGCAGCAACGTAACATCCGATGCCGGCTTTTTGATTCCGCTGGTCTGGGCTCTGCCGTCCATCAGCATGCCAATGCAGTGGAGATCCTTGTCTTGCCAATCTTTCTGCTGCATCTCCCCGCCGTTCACAGCGATCCAAGTAACATCTTTCACTCCGAGTTCTTCGTTCCATTCCGCCATAAGAAACCGATTGCGGCGAAGAATGGGGAGCGCGTCCCGAAGCATCAAAAGCTTTCGGGTAAAAATGGTGAGGGCCTTCCCTTCCTCGGTAATACCTTCCCAATCGGCCCAACTGATCTCGTTATCCTGGCAATAGGCATTGTTGTTGCCGAGCTGCGTCCTTCCGAATTCGTCGCCAGCCAGAATCAGCGGAGTTCCATGCGAGAGGAGCAGAGTCGCAAGCATGTTGCGCTTCTGGCGCTCCCGCAAGTTCTTAATAGCCGGGTCGTCCGTGGGACCTTCCACTCCGCAATTCCAGGAGAGATTGTTCGAGCTTCCATCCTCATTATTTTCGCCATTCGCCTCGTTATGCTTTTGGTTGTACGAAACGAGATCGTTCAGAGTAAATCCGTCGTGGGCGGTGAAAAAATTCACGCTGGCCCAAGGCTTGCGTCCGCGCTTATTGAAGAAATCGGCGGAGCCCGCAAGCCGCGAAGCGAGTTCGGGAGTTGTGCCTCCATCCCCTTTCCAGTAACTGCGGATCGTATCTCGAAAGCGATCGTTCCACTCCGCCCATCCGGGCGAAAACGATCCGACCTGGTAACCGCCCGGGCCCAAATCCCACGGCTCGGCGATCAGCTTTACCTGGCTGAGCACAGCATCTTGGCGGCAGCTATCCAAGAATCCCCCTCCCTGATCGAACCCGTAGAACTCACGCGCAAGAATGGTCGCGAGATCAAAGCGGAAACCGTCTACGTGCATTTCCGTGGCCCAGTAGCGAAGGCTATCCATCACCATCTGGAGCACTCGCGGATGGCTGAGGCTAATCGTGTTTCCCGTTCCCGTGTCATTGATGTAGTAGCGCGGAGTTTCCGGGAGCAGCCGGTAATAGGAGCGGTTGTCGATTCCCCTGAAGGACAGCGTGGGCCCGCGTTCATTTCCTTCGGCAGTGTGGTTGTAGACGACGTCGAGAATGACTTCGAGACCGACATTGTGCAGATGCGCAATCATCTGCTTGAATTCGGCAATCGCGCCTGTCGCAAAATAAGGGGGGTGGGCCGCAAAAAACCCGATGCTGTTATAGCCCCAGTAATTCGTCAGCCCTTTATCCAGCAGGTGGCCATCGGTAACAAAGGCATGGATGGGAAGAAGTTCGACCGAGGTGACTCCGAGGCTTTTGATGTAGTCGACAATCTCTCTTCGGCCCAGGCCCATAAAGGTGCCCCTGAACTTTTCGGGAACAAGGGGGTGTCTCTTTGTAAAACCTTTTACGTGGGTTTCGTAAAAAATAGCTCGGTCCCATGAAATGGCGGGTTTGCGGTCGCGGGACCACGTGAACGAGGGATCAATGACGAGACACTTGGGCATGAAGGGAGCGCTATCGCGCTCGTCGAAAGTGAGGTCATCGCCTCCTTCCGATTGGTAGCCGAATATTTCAGGACCCCACTTGAGATCGCCGATATGCGCCTTCGCGTAAGGATCGAGCAGGAGTTTGTTGGGATTGAAGCGATGGCCCGCAGCCGGATCGTACGGACCATAGACGCGGTAGCCATACACGGTGCCTGGTCCGACATCTGGCAAATAAGCATGCCAGATTTCATCGGTGTACTCGGGCAGGTCGATGCGCTCGATTTCCGTTTCACCCGTTGGATCGAACAGGCACAGTTCCACCTTTTTTGCAGAAGTTGAAAAGAGCGTGAAATTCACGCCGACCCCGTCCCATGTGGCGCCCTGAGGCGCGGGCATGCCCTCGGTGATCCGAGATTCTTGTGAGGGTTTAAACATTCATCCTCTCACTAGGCTGGTCTCGTTCGATGCGTGGCCGAGCAACCCGCGTTCAGACTGAAATATTCTTGCCGACTGTTTGAGCCGGGAATCTGTCGCCAGTTCTTCGAGGGTAAGAGAAAGCCGCCGGTGCCAATTCGGGTATTCGCTGGAGCTGGCAGGCAAGTTTACCGGCTCAATCTCGCCGGAGATGTCGTCGATCTGCGGCATCGCCAAAAAAGACTTGCTTCGCGCAAGGTAGGCATGGACGAACGGAATCAAGTCCTCTCCCCCGAATTCGCCTTTTGGCGGTAGCAATCGCTCCTTCTTCATGGCCCTGAGCAGTTGTTTTCGATCGCGCTCTCTTTGCTGCCGCTGAGCCTCGCCGGACTCGGGAAATAGATGGAGCCGTTCTTTTAGATCGATGTCCCTTCCCTCCCACCATGCTCGTATCGTGGGCAGATCGTGATTCGACGCCACGGCCACGGACAGCACCGGATACTGATTCGGGCGCCGGAACGCGCCTGATTTCGCTTTCCGCTCGAAGAAAAGAACGCGATAGGAAAGAATATTCGCCTGCGCCATGCGATCGCGGAAGCCGTCTGGCACAGTGCCTAAGTCCTCGCCGACGACAAGACACTGGTTTCGCTGGCTCTCGAGCGCGAGAATTCCCACGAGTTCCTCGAGCGGATAACGCATATAGGCCCCATTTTTCGGCCACCCGCCTTTCGGAACCCAATAGAGGTGCTGCAGCGCCATCACATGATCGATTCGCAGAGCGCCGGCATGGCGCATATTGGCGCGGATGAGTTCGATAAAGCTTCGGTAGCCCTCTTCCTTGAGAGCACGCGGATGGAACGGAGGCAGTCCCCAATCCTGACCCGCGGGATTGTAAATATCGGGTGGAGCTCCGATGTGAACACCCGAAACAAGAGCCGTTTGGTTGGACCACGTTTCGACCCCGGAAACGTCCGCCCCGACGGCCATATCGCGGTAGAGACCGATTTCCATGTCTTTCGCCGCGGCCGCCGCACTGGCAAGCTGCGAATCGGCAATCCATTGCAGCCACGCACGGAACGTTATTTCGTCGCGGTGCTCCGAAGCGAAACGGGCGATGGCAGGCGAGCTGGGATCGCGGTACTCTTCGGGCCATCGGCGCCAATCGGATAGATTCGGATCGCAGTGTGCGAACATCTGCCGCACAGAGTGAAATACGCAGTTCCGCTCGAGCATTTCGCCCTGTTCGCGGCGAAAGCTTTCGAAGGAATCGCATTGAGCGTCGGCGGAAGACTTCCAATGTTCGAACAGGAGTGCGAACGCCTGCAGCTTTAATTCCGAGACAGTCGTGTAATCGACGAGCTTGGCTGCGCGGCACTTCGCGAGCTTTTGCTGGAATGCGTCCGAGGCGATAAGTCTCTGCAATCCCGCGCAATTCGCGAAGCCGGGCACCGCCGCCACGCCGATGTTGAGAACGTTCAGAAGCAAGCGGCTCGCGGGAGAGTAAGGGCTTGCATGCTCGGGAGTATCGAGAAAGAGCTGATGCAGAGGATTGAGGCCCACGATATCCGCGCCTGCGGCGGACACCAGACCGGCAAAGCGGCGCAGGTCAGTGAAGTCGCCGATGCCCCAATCGTCCGCTGAACGGAGCAGATACAATTGAGCGGCGATGCCCCAGACTCGGCGACCGTTTACCACCGACGAAGGCAACCAGCAACGCCCAGGCGTAACGATGAGTACTGTTTCCCTAGCGCGAGCATCGCCCGAATCAATTTTCAAGCGGTGATAACCGGAAGGCACGCCACCTTCGAGGACGAACTGGCGGCATTCGACCCTGTTGCCTTCGGCCTCGTAAGTTGCCAAGGGAGCCAGAGTATTGAAATTGACGCGACCAGACTTCTCCGTACCGTCCTCAAGCAACAGATGCCAGCAAACCTCCCTGGTTGCCGGAGGAAGCCTGAGTTCCAGTTTGGCGGGTCCCGTGTTTTGATAAGCCACGCTGGCGGGCGCGAGCGGGCGCTCGCATTCTGTCCTGTCCAACTCTTTCAGGGCCGCACGGATTTGCGCATCGTCATTGGCCGGTACGGACATGGCGGCCAGCAAAGCACGTTTAGTTTCCGGGCTGGTTCGTTGAACCTTTTGCCGCGCATCGCAATATTCACTCTCAATGCCGAGGCGATCGGCTAGGATGTCGAGCGGGGTAAGCTTCATCTTGCGTTTGTTCTGTGTACCCATCGATTGACCAGCGCACCGACCACGGCCCGTGTGTACCGTTGTTTCTCGCCAAGACTCTGGCCGACCGCAGAATCAATAGCTTACAACAATATTTCCCATCGTAGATCTGGTATATCGCCGTGCCATGTTCAACCTCCTTCTCCTCTCGATCGGAGCACTGATTCGCCTCTCCGTAGCCGTGCATTGTTCACCAGCTACGGGTGGCGTCGGCGCCCAGGTCTTTTCTCGTCTTCGACCGGTATGCGAAATACGGGTTAGAGGTTCCTGGGGCCGTTCGATCCCTGAAGATAACCCTGTCCGCAACTCCTTCGAGAGTCCATGGCAAGACGGTGGCGGAGCGTTGGTTCGGCAGAATTCTTCCCTAGCCTCAGGCCGGGTCCTTTCTCAGAGCGATCGGGAGGTCTCCGCCAGCGTTACATCGAACTGTCCGCACCAACTTTCCGGCCCATCCTCTATTATGTATGTGCGCCGCGCGCTCTCGGGTCCCTGTCCCCCCAAGTCTCCATACTCTGTCGAAGCAACGCTGTATTTAGGTCTTCACTACCGAGAATCGCGCCGTTTTCCGTCGCGGATAAAGTTTTGACGAGGGAAAAGGTCGTGACGTAAGTGTTTGTATTGTGAGAAATTAGGGCGCTTCCTCCGGAACTTGCACAATCGATAGGCGGTTGAGAAGTCATTGCTAACACGAATGCGCTGTCGATGCCCTGAGATTTCGCTGTTATGAGGCAGACGGTTTACTGAAAATCCCTCCAAATTCACAAAGTGAGTTTAATCCACGAGACGATCACGGAATTGCCAAGCAGAGTTGTGGGGTATAGAGTCCGGTTACAGGGGAATCCCAAATGGAAAATCCATATGGCATTAGTAGGCGTTCCCCGAATACAGCAAGAGGCCCGCGAGGCAAGGATTCTCGTGGAGATGAAAAGGGGAAGAATATGACGAAGCGGACGTGGTTGTTTCGTACGGCGGTGATCGCAGCGGTAGCTGTCGCGGCGTTCGCGCTCGGCACCCCCGATGTTTGGGCTCAGGGTGCGACGCCTGCTCCATTCAACAAGGTGACGGTATCGGATGAAGCTGCGAAGCGGACGTTGATGAAGGCGGTTATCAACGCCGACACCGCCCGGGCCATCGTCGACGCGTGCGTGGAGTGGCAGAAGG
>Ga0209526_10000115_pt1 | contig 45111 bp, 35 predicted proteins | sample JacPinW_OM2H0_M1_FD_188566 | JGI IMG/M metagenome (GOLD analysis project Ga0209526, IMG submission 188566) | Forest soil microbial communities from Algoma, Ontario, Canada - Jack Pine, Ontario site 1_JW_OM2H0_M1 (SPAdes) (version 2) | ecosystem: Environmental > Terrestrial > Soil > Boreal... | reverse complement strand
CGTGTCTCTCGCTTCACGTGAAGTGCCTCGCCGGCGGGCTCGCTTTCTGCGTGGCGGCGCAGGGCCATGCAGCCCGGCGGCGTCTCAGCGAACGATACAAAGAGCGCGACGCGGGGCACGGCTAGCGGCGATCGCGGTATTTTTGATCCAGGCGGCGGCGGTGTTCTTCTGCCTGCAGCGCGGTGGCGCCACCCGCCTGGGCCGACAGCTCACCGAGCAGCTTGCGTGCCGCCGCGTCCGGGCCGGACGCCTCAACGCGGCCCCTGGACCGGTGGAGTTGGACGTCCCAGGAGACCTTGTAGCGCTGGGCCCACTCCTGGAGCTGTTGCACGGTGAAGAGCGCGTCCGCGTAGGCCATGACGGCGTCGTCCTTCGCATCGACCTCGCGGAACTTCCCGGGCTGGGTCTCGTACTCGCCGAGGTAGAGCCGGGCCTCGCCGAACAGGTACTTGTCCTTTCCGTCGCCGAGGGGTCCGCCGGCGGCGTGCACGTGGTTAGGCTCGCTCCAGGCGGGCCGCCGGCGCGCGTCGCCGACCGCTTCCGCAGCGATCTGGCGGGCGGCGGCGTCGGGCACCTTGCTCCGGCTCCGGTAGGCGATTGCCTGAGGGTCGTCGTGCAGCGACGGCGGACGGGAGGTGCACGCAGCCGCCGCGAGAAGGATGGCGCAGCTTCGCATCGGTCGACGCTCGCACGGCCAAGGCCTTCGGATCAACGCTACCTTCCTGGGCGCGGCTGCAGGCGGGAGAGGGGACCGCTGAAGGTGAAGACGTAGCTGCCATCTGGTTGCCGCGCGTTCTGGGCCAGGCCGATCATGCCCTTGATCACCGCGTTCTCGTTCAGCCACCGATCGCCGGGCCGGAACCGGAGGTGCAAGTCTGCTTGCGAGAGCGAAAGGAGTGGGCGCAGGTTCACGTTCCCGTCCAAGTCGGCCTCGATGTCTCCCCCGCGCGCCTGGGCCTTCTCGACGCTTGCGATGCCTTTCTCCACCGTCACCGAGCCGTCGACGCGCCCGAGCGCGGTGCGCGGCAGGGCGAAACCCATCGCGGTTCCCCCCGACACCGCTCCGTCCTCGAGCGCGAGAGTGAGTGCGCCGCGGGCGATCTCCACCGGGACCAGGGCGGGCAGATCGGCATTCAGCCGCATCTTGCCGCTCGCGGTCACGCCGGCGAATTCTTGGAGGGGCAGCGCCGAGAGATCGAGGTCGCTGGCGTCGATGCGGAAGGAGGAAACGCCGGGTTGGCGGGGATCGTTGCTGAGCGCGATGTGTCCCCGCGCTTTTCCCCCGTAGCCCTGCAGGGAGAACCCGAACGAGGTCCGGCGCAGGATCAGGGCAAGGATGTCGGGGCTGACCACGGCGCGGTCGAAGCGCAGCTCCGGCCACGGCTCCGCCCCCGGGGCCGGCACGATCCGGACCCGGACGTCGCGCGCCCGCACCGCGGCCAGGCCGCCCGCGCCTGCGCTCCCGATCTTGACCTCCGCGCCCGCCCGCTGCGCCTCGATCTCGATCCGCCGCGCGAGCAGGTCGTAGGGAAACGTCAGCACCAGGAACACGAAGAACGCGAGCACGCCCCCCGCCGGCAGCAACAGGCGCCGCAGCACAGGGTGGCGGGTGAGGAAGGCGATCTCGGGCGCCATCAGGACCCCTGCCAGGCGCTCACCGTGAGGGAGACATCCAGCATGTCCTTGTTCTCGAACGACTTGCGCAGGCGCAACCGGCGCACGCGCACCAGGCCTGGGCTGCGCTCGATGTCGCTGAGGAGCTTGACCAGCTTGTCGAGCGGCACCTTCCCCAGGTTGACCTCGACCGACATCTCTCGCGGCCGGCCGTTCTGTCCTCCCGCCACGACGCCGCGATCGCTCATCCCTCCGACGTCGACGCCGCCGTTGCGGGCAGTGGTGTCCACGAAAGTCATCAGCGCGGGGGGGCTCTGCCGGAGCTTCGCCTCCAGGAGCTGGCGCTCCTGCTCCTGCGCGCCGTATCCCGCGGACAGCTGCGAGATCTTCTCGAAGTCGGCCCGCTTCTCCTCCAGCGCCGCCTCCGCCCGCCCGATCGCCGAGGAGAAGCTGGCGAACCCGATCAACACGATGAACAGCAGCACGGCGCCCGCGGCGAGCAGGATCATGCGCCGCTCGCGGGGCGAGGCCGCAGCGAGCCAGACCTGGGCGTCGGCCCACCAGGCGCGGATCCGCTCCATCATGCGCCTCCCGCGGCTTCGCCCGAGCAGATATAGGCAAAGTCGAAGGCGAACGTCACCTTGTTGCCGTCGCGGGCCTTATCCGTCTTGGGTGGCTTGATCTCCCCGAAGCACTTGTCCTTGCGCAGCGCCGATACGATCTCGTCCATCTTGCCGAAGCTGTCCGCCGTTCCCCTGACGCGGACGGCGGTGGTGGTCACTTCCACGTCGTCGAGCAGCGGCATCGCTCCTTCGGGCATGTACGCGACCAGCTCGGCGAGCACGTCCGCCGCGGAAACGCGCGGAATCCCGGCGGCGCGGGAGCGGCCGCCCGAGAGCTGGGCGATGGCCTGGCGGTAGTCCGTCAGGCAGCTCCCGAGGATCCGGCGGGTCGCGCTGCACACGGCATCGTCATAGGCGGCGGCCTGCCGCCGCAGCGAGGACAGGCGCGCCACGCCGAGCACCAGCCCGAGCACGAGCAGCAGCGCCGCCGCGACCCCGAAGCGCAGCAGCCGGCCGCGCACCTGCGAGAGGTCCTGCGTAAATGCGAACTCGCCCTTGCGGAAATTGATGCGCCCGCGCGGCAGCTGCGCCCGGAGGGCCAGCCCGAGGGCGAGGGCGTCCGCGGGTCCTCCGGCAGGAAGCGCGATCGGCTCGGCCGGCAGCTGCGTTTCGGCGCCGAGCCGCTCGGCCGCCTCGGGGAGACTGGCCACCTCCCCCGAGAGCAGCAGGCGCTGCGGCGTGACCTTGCGCGCGCGCAGCGAGATCTTCAGATCGCGGGTCAGCGTGGAAAGCAGTTTCGCCCGGGCGGTGGGGTCGGTGGCGGCGGCGGCCCACGACTGCGCGTTGGCCGTCGCCATCGCGCGCGCGAGGATCGGACGTCCGGCATCGAGCAGCGCGAGATCGGCGCGATCGGGTCCGGCCTCCAGCAGGGCGGCGGTGAGCGGCGGCGCTCCGTCCGGGACGAGCACGCCGCGCTCTCCGAGCGCCGCCAGCGCCAGCGGCGCGAGCGTCACCACGCGGGGGTCGAGGCCGGAGGCCGCGAGGGCGTCGAGGTGATCGCGCAGGACCTTTTTCTGCACCACTCCGATCAGCACTTCGCTCTTGCCACCCGCCTGCCCGAGGATCGTCCAGTCCCAGACCACGTCGGACAGGTCGAACGGGATCGCGCCCTCGACCTCGGCCGGAAGCACCCGCTCGATGCGTTTGGGATCGGCGAAAGGAATCGTCAGCAGATACGTCGCCACCAAGGCGTCGGGCAGCGCGACGGCCACCGAGTCGTCCGGTCCGAGCGGCGGATTGAGCTCGAGGGCCGCGAGCGCCGCCTGCAATCGCTCGGCGGGCGTTCCCTCGGCGGGCAGCGGCACGGACCGCACTTCCTGGATGGCGAAGCCGCGAAAGCCGCTCTGCAGCGTCGCCACCCGCAGCGCATCGTGCGCCTGGTCCAGCCCTACGTTCCGGTGCATCAGTCTTCCTTCCAGTACAGCATCTTGCCCAGGGCGTCGTCATAGCGGACCACCGCCGTGACCTGCTTCTCGATCCGGCCCACGCGCCCCGTTGCGGTGATGCGGAAGGTGTCGCTGGTGGAACCGAAGAGATTGGAGGGCTTGCCCCCCTGGCGGGTGTCGATCTCGGGCCGCAACTGGATGCGGTTGTTCACCAGGATCGAGACGAAGTCGTCGGCGGACATGCCGAAGAACGAGAACATCTTCCGGAGCTGGATCTCCTGGAGAATCGTCTTCAGCAGGCGGGGATCCCGCAGCGACGGGTCGTTGGGGTTGGCCGCGGCGATCAGGATGTTGGTCAGCATCTGCTGCGGATCGTCGGTGTTGATGTTGAGGTTGGTGTTGATGTCCGGCCAGATCGTCAGGCGATCGCCGAACGCGGCCATGAAGCGATCGTTCACGCCCCGGACCATGTACAGCTCCTCCAGGCTGTCGAATCTGCCGTTCTTCGCCTTGTAGCGCGGCTCGTAGCGCGAATACGCGGAGTTCTCGTCGCCGAAGCCGTTGACGAACGGCCGCTGCGGGTTGCTGGGGTCGAAGGCGGTGCCGGTCTCGTCGATGTCGATCCAGTCCTTCATCGCCAGGAGCACGTCGTCGCGGCGCACGCGGTCGCGATTCGCGTCCTCTTCGTCGAAGATGAAGTCGTACTTCGGGTCCGCCATCATCGCGCGCAGCTGCGTCAACGTCGAGACGGCGCGCGCGCCCAGGTCGTCGAGCCGTTGCACGTTGATCCGGCTGTTCTCGTCGACGATCTTCGCCTGGAAGCTGCCGTCGAAGCCGCCGAACGCATGCGTCACGGAGGCCCTCTCGCCCGGCCGCGCGGGAAGCGCCGCCGCATCGGTCCTGATGCCATCGAGGCCCTCGATGCGACCGGAGAGGAGGGCGCTGAAGGCGTTGGACTCGATGGGGACCACCTGCCAGAGGCGGATGCCGAGGTTGTTCGGGGCCGGTGCAGCCGCGCCGGCGCCCGGGCGCGGCGGCGGCCGCGATCCGCCAGTGAGCCCGCCCAGCGCCGTTCCGAGCTGTCCGCCCAGCTGGTCGACCTGCTTCTGGAAGTGCAGCAGCAGGCGCGAGACGTTGACCGCCGACCTGGCCAGGTACTCCGCGCGGGTCTCGTCACGGAGGTTCTCCGCCAGCTTCAGCGAGACGCGGGAGCTGTAGCTGAAGTCCACCCCGATGGCGGTGAGGATGGCGATGGTGGTGAGCACCAGGATCAGGGCGACGCCACGGTGCTGGACGGGAGCGGAGCGCATGATCAGAAGTCCAGGGGCGACGTGAGCAGAAGGCGCGACTGGGTGGACCAGGTCCGCTCCTTGCCCTGCTCGTCCTTGACGGTGATGGCAACGCGCACCCTGGGAGGCACCAGGGAGCCGCCGGTGCGCTGGGGAGAATTGGAGTCCCACTCGTCGCGCCATTCGCGATCCCTTGGGTCCCAGGCCTGCACTGTAAAGCGGAGCACGTCCTCGGCCAGCACCGCCCTGGCGCCTCCGCGATCGGGCTCCTCGTCGATCTGCGGTTTGACGCGGCGGAACAGCGAGGTCCTTCCCGCATCGTCGCGCTCGAGGCGATATTCGAACACCGCCTGGTCGGACTCCTTCGCGTCCACGTGCAGCCGCTGGTGCGCGAAGGAGGTGACGGTCAGGATTGCTTCCCTGCGGCCGTCCTTGAGACGGAAGAAGGTCGGGCGCTCGCGGAACCGCTTGCGGTCGTAATGTTCCGAGAGGAAGGTCATCGAAACTTCGCGCCCGATGCGGTCGAGCGCGCCGCGCACGGTCTGGTCGCGATCCTCCGCCGCCTCCACCCGCTGCTTCAGGTCGTACGCGCTGTCGAAGCTCTTGTAGGTGAGCGTCCCGATCAGGGCGAGCACGGTTATCGCGATCATCACCTCCAGCAGCGTGAAGCCCCGCCGGATCATGGCTGCGTCCCTGGCCGGAGATTGCCCGGCTGACCCGGCTGCGGGACCTGAGCGGGCGGGGGAGTGGTCTGGGCCTGGCCCACGCTCTCGGGGAGGATGACCACGATCTGGGAGGCCGAAACGCTGCGCCGTTCCTTTCCGTCGGGCCAGCTCACCGTCAGCCGGATCTCCCGCACGCTCTTCTTCAGGGTCTCGATGAACGTCTTCGCCTGGGTCTGCATCATCCCGCCCAGCGGTCCGGCGAGCAGGGCCGCGGAGGCGCCGCCCCCCGGGATGGAAGCCGCGCCCTGGCCGCCGAGGAGCATGCCGGCGAGCGCGCCGGCGCCACCCCCCGCCCGGCCCTGCGTGCCCTGGCCCTGCGTGCCGCCGCCAACGAGGTTGAGGAGCTGCGCGGGATCGAGCTGCACGTCGGGCTTCAGGATCTCCGCGCTCCAGGCGTACTCGGGGGCGGCATCGTCCGCGAAGTCGCCGTGCTTCTCGTCGTTGAAATCGGAGAAGCCGTTCTTCTGCAGCTCGTCCTCGACGTCGAGCATCTTGCCGCGCAAGAGCAGCGCCGCCTGGGTCGCGCGGCGCCCGTAGGCGTGCATCGCGACGGCCCCGCCGTTCAGGCTGGAGATGGCCACCACCCCCACCGCGAGGATGGCCAGCGAGATCATCACCTCGAGCAGCGTAAACCCGCGCTTCATCGACGCTGCCCCGGGGCGTCCGCTCGGTCGCCAACGATCTTCACCCGACCGGTGAGCGGCGAGACGATCAGCGAGTACACGTCGTCTCCCTGCGCGAGGTGGACGGACGCTTCCTCGGTGAGGCCGCTCGACCAGAAGTAGAGGAACGACTTCCCGGTGGTGTAGCGCTCGGGCTGGTGCTGAACCCAGATGTCGGTGAACTTCACCGAGCCGCCCAGGTCCGTCTTGGGAACGTCGCTGGAAGGGGCGAACGCGCTCTTCTGCGCGATCTCGAGCTTCTCGCGCTCTTCCTCCGACAGCCCTTCGCGGGCCTGCAGCAGCTCCTCCCGGGCCGGGACCCGCGCGCCGCCCTGCGATCGCTCTCCCTCGCGCGAGAGGCGCACGTTGGTCTTGGCGCACTCCGACCAGTAGGCGTCCGCATCCAGGTCGAAGACCAGGCGGCAGGTGTGGCCGCCGATCGCCGCGCTGCCGTAGAGCGATCGGACCGCGCCGGCGAGCTGTCCGCTCTTCTGTCGGAGCTGCGCGCGCGTGACCGCGGACAAGGCGGGGATGGCGACGGCGAGCATCAGGGCCGCCACCGCCAGGGCGACCCCGATCTCGATCAGCGTCATGCCGCTGTCGCGCCGCACCCGCATCAGGACCGCTACTTCCCCGCCGTGGAAGGCCCGGCGCTCTCGCCGCCGTGGACGGTGATGTCGTCGCCGCCGCCCTGCGCTTTGTCCGGCCCATAGGAATAGACGTCGAAGCCGTCTCCGCTCCGGACGTATGCGTAGTCGATTCCCCAGGGGTCCTTGTGCAGGTCCTTGACGTACTTGGGCGCCAACTGCTGGATACTCTCCGGCCACTGCCCGGTCTCCACGTGGTAGAGGTCCACGGCGTTCGAGATCGCTTTCAGATCGAGCTGCGCCGAGCGGATCTGCGCCTCCTTGAGGCGCTGGAAGACGTTGAAGCCGATGGCGCCGGCGATCAGGCCGAGGATCACCAGCACCACCATGATCTCGATCAGCGTCATGCCGCGCGCGGCCGCCTTGCCGGCCCTTCTCAGATGTTTTGCAAACATGTGCGAGTCCTCTACTGGGGGATGAAGGTGTTCAGCTGCATGATCGGCATCAGGATCGAGAACACGATGAAGGCGACCCCGCCGCCCATCGCGACGATCATCACCGGCTCGAGCAGCGAGGTGAGCGCGCCGATGCGCATCTCCACCTGCGCCTCGTAGCTCTTCGCCACGTTCTGCAGCATCTCCTCGAGCTGTCCGCTCCGCTCGCCGATGGCGATCATGTGGTAGACGAGCGGCGGGAACTGGCCCGACCTCTTGAGCGGCGCGGCGATGGATTCGCCCTCGCGGATGGAGTCGCGCGCCTTCTCGATCACGTCCGCCAGCAGGGTATTGCTGACGATGTTCTTGACGATGTCCATCGCCGTGAGCAGCGGCACGCCGCTCGCCAGCAGCGTGGCCAGCGTCTTGGCGAAGCGGGAAAGGGCGAGCATCCGCACCAGCTCGCCGAACACCGGGGCCCGGAGCTGGGCACGGTCCCACCAGGCGCGGCCGCGAGGCGTCTTCACCCAGCGGCGGACGCCGAACACCACCGCCGGCAGGACCGCCAGCACCAGGTACCAGTAGTCGCGCGCGAACGAGGAGACGCTGATGAGGATGCGCGTGGTCCAGGGCAGCGCCACGTTCATGTCCTCGAAGATCTTGGTGACCTTCGGGATCACCACCACGAACAGGATGCTGACGATGGCGATCCCGACCACCACCATGATGGCCGGATACAGCATCGCGCCGATGATCTTGTTCCGCAGCTGCGCCTGGGACTCGGTCAGGTCGGCGAGACGCACCAGGACCACGTCGAGCGCGCCGGAGCTTTCGCCGGCGCGGATCATGTTGGCGTAGAGGGCGGAGAAGACCTTGGGGTGCTCGCCCAGCGCATCGGCCAGGGACGAGCCCTCGTTCACCTTCTGCTTCACGGCGCCCATGATCCGCTTCAGCCGAGGTTGCTCGACCTGCTCGACGAGCGCGGTGAGCGCCTCCACCAGCGGGATCCCCGCCGCGATCAGCGTCGCCAGTTGCCGGGTGGCGATGGCCAGGTCCTGGGAGGAGACCCCGGTGAAGCCCAGCATCGCGCCGACGTCCACCTCGCGCCCGAGCCCGGTCTTCTCCTCGCCGGCCACGGCGCCGGCCTCCGCTGCTCGCGCGTCGGTGAGATACACGCCGTCCTTGCGCAGGATCTGGCGCAGGACCTTGCTGCTCTCCGCATCGCGGATGCCACGGACGTTCTTGCCGGCCTCGGTGAGGCCCGTGTACTCGAACACCGGCATCAGGCGATGTCTTCCTGCGTGACGCTGAGGACCTCGGCGACGCTGGTGATGCCGCGCACGACCTTGCGCGCGCCGTCGTCCATCAGCGTGAGCATGCCCTTGTTGACCGCCGTCCGCTTGATGGTCCCGCTGTCCACGTTCTTGAGGGTGAGCGCGCGGACCTCGTCGTCCATCAGCATCATCTCGTAGATGCCGGAGCGGCCGTGGTACCCGGTCTGGTTGCACCCCTCGCAGCCGGCCGGCTTGTAGAGCATCCCCCCGCTCCCTTCGCGCACGTCGTCGGGCGTGAGCCCGATCTCCTTCAGCTCCTCCGGGGTGGGGAGGTAGGGCGTCCGGCAATCCTTGCAGAGCACGCGGACCAGGCGCTGCGCCAGCACGCCCATCAGCGAGGAAGCGACCAGGAACGGCTCCACGCCCATGTCCACCAGGCGGGTGACGGCGCCGGCGGCGTCGTTGGTGTGCACCGTGGAGAAGACCAGGTGGCCGGTGAGCGACGCCTGGATGGCGATCTCCGCCGTCTCCAGGTCGCGGATCTCGCCGACCATGATCACGTCCGGATCCTGGCGGAGGAAGCTGCGCAGGCCGTTGGCGAAGGTCAGCTCGATCTTGGGGTTCACCGCCGTCTGGGAGATTCCCTTGAGCTGGTACTCGACCGGATCCTCGATGGTCATGATGTTCAGATCGGGCCGGTTAATCTTGCTCAGCGCCGCGTAGAGCGTAGTGGTCTTGCCGGAGCCGGTGGGGCCGGTGACCAGGATGATCCCGTGCGACTTGTGGATGAGCGACTCCATGATCTGGAGCTGCGCCTTGTCCATGCCGATCTCCACCAGGTCGAGCAACACGGTGTTCTTGTCGAGGAGGCGCATCACCACGCGCTCGCCGTAGACCGTGGGGGTGGTGGAGAGGCGGATGTCGATGTCGCGGCCGGCGAGCTTCACCCGGATGCGGCCGTCCTGCGGCAGCCGCTTCTCGGCGATGTTCAGGCCGCCCATGATCTTCACGCGCGAGATGATGGAGTTCTGGAAGCGCTTGGGCGGGCGGATCACCTCCTGCAGCACGCCGTCCACCCGGAACCGCACGCAGATGTCCTTTTCCTGCGGCTCGATGTGGATGTCGCTGGCGCGCTCCTTGGCGGCGCGGAAGAGGAGCGAGTTGACCAGGCGGATGATCGGCGCTTCGTCGCTGGAGTCGAGGAGGTCCTGCGGCTCCTCCAGCTCGTGCGCGACGGTGTCGAGGTCGCCGGCCTCCATGTCGCCGACCAACTGCTCGGCCTCGTTCTTCGCCCGGTCGTAGACCGAATTGATGCAGTCCAGGATCGACTGGGTGGGTACCAGCACCGGGGCGACGGAGGCGCCGAGCAGCAGGCGCAGGCTGTCCATGGCCCCGGTGTCCAGCGGGTCGGCGACGGCCGCCACCACGTGGTCGCCGTCCATCCGCAAGGGCAGCAGGCGCGCCTGCTTGGCGAAGTTGATCGGGACCTTGGACACCAGCTCCTGCGACACCTCGTCCGTCGCCACCCGCATCTGGTAGGGAAGCTCGAGCTGGGCGGCGAGCGCCTTGAGCACCTGCTCCTCGGAGCAGGCCTTGAGCGACACCAGCACCTCGCCGAGCCGCCCGCCGCGTTCCGCCTGCGCCGCCAGCGCTTCGTCGAGCTTCTCGCGAGTGACCGCGGCGTGGGCGAGCAGGATCTCGCCGATCGGCAGCCCCGCAAGGCTCCGCACCGCACCCTTGCGGGCGGGCGTTTCGACGATGGGGATCGACCGCGGGTCCATGAATCGTCACTCTCCCGGATTGGGCTTGGGTTCCTCGGGCGCGGGAGGCGCCGGCTGTGCCGGCTGCTGCGTGCCCGGCGCGGACTCGTCCGTTGGCTCGAGGGGAAGGGGAGCAGGCGAGGGCGGGGGTCTCGCCGTATCGCCCTTGTCCATCTGCGGCGGAGCATAACGCTGGGTGGGGCGGATCACACGCTCGTCCTCGCTGCCCGGTCCGCCGTTTTCAAAGCGGTTGAGCTCCTGCTGCGTACCCCGGCGCACACGCGTGAGGGGGCCCGGCTTGCGGTCGTAGTCGATCGGGCCTTCGTAGGCGGTGTCTTCGCCATAGAAGCGCTTCACGAACTCGGCGCGCTCGGCCATCTTGCGCTCGAAGATGCGCCGGTAGTCGGCCTGATCGCGAATGATGTAGGGCGTGAGGAACAAGAGAAGGTTGGTCTTCGTCTTCTTCGAGGTCTCGTTCCGGAACAGCCACCCGAGTACGGGGAGCGATCCCAGCACCGGCACCTTCTTCACCCCGCGGATGGTGCGCTCCTGGATCAGGCCGCCGATCACCACCGTCTCCTGGTCCTTAGCCACCACCGTCGTCTTGGCGGAGCGCTTCGCCGTGGTGGGCCCGAGCACCGGGTCGTTGCTGGCGATCTCCTCGGTCTGCTCGTCCACGTCGAGGCGCACGTAGTCGCTCTCGTTGATCTGCGGCTTGATCCGCAGCCGGAGCTCGACGTTCTGCCGCTGGATGGGCGCGTAGAGCGATCCAATCCCGCCCAGACCCACCAGCGAGCCCGTGAGCGCCCCGGCCGCCGTGCCCCCGGTGGTGCCCGTGGCGGCGCCCGACGTCAGCGCCGAGAGCCCGCCGGGCGCGTACCCGGCCTGGAAGGGGACGTTCTGCCCCACGGTGATCTCGCCCTCCGTGTTGTCGGTCATGATCACGTGCGGGGTGCTGATCACGTTCACGTCGCTCGAGCTCTGCAGCGCATTGAGCAGGATGGCGAACGAAGGCAGCGTGATGTTCAGGCCCGGAACGGTGATGGGCGGCCCCTGCAAGCCGGCGAGGAACCCGCCCAGGCTTCCCAGGGAAGCCAGGCCGCCTAGCGAGTTGAGTCCGCCCATCTCGCTCCCGATCACCACCGGCGCGTCTCCGCGCGCGCCCCTGAAATTGACGTCCCTCACGATGGTCCCGCCGTGCATGGAGACGCCGATGTTGGAATCGCTCTCCAGGTCGACCTCCATGATCACGGCCTCGACGAAGACCTGGCGCCGGCGGATGTCGAGCCGCTGCACCACCTTCAGCAGATTGCGGTAGTCCGACTGCGAGGCGATCACCACCAGCGAGTTGGTGTTCTTGTCGGCGGTGATCTTCACTTCCCCGCTGAAGAGGTCCGCGCTGACCGGGCCCGCGGCAGCGGCCGCCGGCGGGGCCGGAATACCCGGAGGCCGCGCGCCGCCGGTGGCGGATCCGGTGGTGTGCCTGGCGCCCTGCGCCAGCGCCTGCAGCGTCGAGGCCACGTCCTCCGCCTTGGCGTTCTCCAGGTAGTAGACATGCACGCCGCCCTCGCCGGCGGGAACGTCGAGCTGGCGGATCAGCTCCATCACGCGAGAGAACGAACGGGCCCCGGCGATCACGATCAGCTTGTTCGTCCGCTCCTCGGGGATGATCTTTCCGATCTGGACCGGCCCTGCCGCGACATTCGCCTGGCCGGGCTGGGGTATCGGGAGCGGCTGCCCGGGCTGCACGATGGGCTCGGCGACGCCCAGCTGTCGGGGCACACCGCCCCTGGGGCTCGGGGCCTGCGCCTGGAAGATCTCGGTCAGCTTCTGCGCCAGCTCCTGCGCTCCCGCGTAATGCACGGGAACGATGTGGATCTCCTCGGAGCCGCCGGGCTGATCGAGCTGCTCGATCAGCTTCTCCAGCCGGCGCATGTTCAGCCCGAGATCGCTGATCACCAGGGTGTCCGGCGGGAAGATCTGGAAGTCGGAGTCGCGCGACGTGAACTGGTTGAGCACGTTGCGCATCTGGTCTGCCTCGACGTAGCGGAGCTTGAAGAGCTTGGTCACCATCTGCTCGGTGGGCGGCGGCTCCTGCCCCTTCTCGAGAAAGATGGGAATGTTGGCGCGCGACGACTGCTTCTTCTCCACCAGCTTCCAGTACTTGCCGACCGGGTACACGGCCCAGTTGTTCGCATCCAGCGCGGCGACGAAGACGTTCCAGACGTCGTCCGCCGGGATGGGCGAGTTGGAGAGGATGGTGATCTTCCCCGACACGCGCTCCGGGAGGATGAAGTTGCGCTGCGTGAACTGGCTCACGAACTGGATCACTTCGGTGAGATCGCGCTTGTCGAACGACATCACCACCGTGCGCGCGCCGGTGAGGATGTCTTTCTTGTCGACCGGCGGGGTGGCGGGCGGCTGCGTCGCGCGCGTCGCCGCGGGCTGGCCCGGGGCGGGAGGCTCCGCTTGCCGTTCCGCGGGAGGCTGCGGAACGGGCTTCGCCGGGGGCGACCGCGGCGGCTGCAGCTGGCCGGGGCGGCGAGGCGGCTGCGGCGCCTGCTGCTGGGCGCGCGACGGCTGCGCGGCGACGAGCGCCGCCAGAAGCGGGAGCAGGGAAGCCCAGCGCACCTGGTGCACGAAATTCTCCCGGGTCATTCGATGGAGTAGGACTTGCGCAAAGTCTCGCCGCGGCGCTCGAGCTCGATCTCGATCCGGCTGGCGTCGCGCAACTTCTGGTAGATCTCCAGCGCCTTGTCCGGGCTGTTCATCTCGTAGCCGTTGATGCGCCGGATCACGTCGCCATTCTGCACGCCGATCTTCGCATAGAGCGAGTCCGGGACGATGGAGAAGAGCTTGAACCCGTTCGCCACCCCGTTCTTGAACGAGGGGACGATACGGGCTTTGGTGGCGAGGTCGGAGAGGTTGGTCAGCGCATTGTTGATTTCACTGCGCGCGACCACGTATTGGTTCTCGGACAGCTGCTTCACGCCTTCGCCGCCGCCACCCTGGGCCAGGACCGGCTGCGGCAGGGGCATCACACCCAGGTTGGGCGGGGCGGCCGCGCTGTTGTCGATGTACTCGTTGACGCCCGAGTCGTCGATCAGCACGCGATCCTTCTCGATCCCGTAGATGCGGGCGCCTTGGTACTTGTCGCCGATGGTGTAGACCTGCGTCTCGTTCAGGTCCGGATTGATGATCTGGCAGAGGGAGTACTGGCGGGGCTCCGCGATGGCCGTGCCCACCAGCGAACCGTGCAGCGGCGAGCGCACCGGGACCGGGTTCCATCCCGCCCGCTGCGGCTGCGTCTTCTCCTCGCCGGGCTGGGGTGGCTTGGGCAGCGGGACATCGAACAGCTTCGCGACTTTGTCGGCGTCGAGCTCCACGCGCTGCGGTTGCCCCGAAACCTGTGGGGCCGCGCTGGCCTGCTGCACCAGAGCAGGCTTCGGCGCGATGGCAGCCGCCGCGATCGTGTTCACCGTGCGCGCCGCCAGATAGGCACCGATCACCACGGCGACCGCATCGACGGCCCACGAGTAGCGCTGGAGGACCATCTCCATGCAACAATGGATCAGCAAGGCTCATGCCAGCGAATTCCTTATTGGATTCTGGGGGGCGGGACGGGAGGAAGGCGGGCGAGCGACAAGGTGACAAGGTGGGTCGCGCGCCCGCTGACATTTTGTCAGCCGGGGACCTGGTCCTTCTCGCGATCCAGCTTCCGGTAGATGGTCCGCGCCGCGATGCCGAGGAGCTGCGCTGCGAGGTTCTTGTCGCCCTTCGTCTGGCGCAGCGTCTCGCGGATGACCCGCAGCTCGATCTCCTCCATGGTGGTGCCGAGCGGCACCGCGAGCGTGCGCCCCTCGAGCCCCGCGCCGAGGCCGGCGGCGCGCGCGGCTCCTCCGCTGCGGACCGATTCCGGCAGGTCGTCCGCGTCGATCTCCGCCCCCCGGGACAGGACCACCGCGCGCTCGATGGCGTGCTCCAACTCGCGGACGTTTCCCGGCCATGGATACGCCTCCAGCGCGGCGAAAGCGGCCCGGGTGAGCCCACTCATCGGCTTGCCATTCTTCGCCGCATACCTCCCGACGAAGTGCTCGGCGAGCAAGGGAATGTCCTCGACCCGATCGCGCAAGGGGGGAAGCACCACCTGGATCACGTTCAGGCGGTAGTAGAGGTCCTCCCGGAATTTTCCCTCTCGCACGCGCGCGGAAAGGGCCTGGTTGGTGGCGGCGACCACGCGGCAGTCCACCTTCGACGTCCCGGTGCCCCCCAGGCGCTCGATCTCGCCTTCCTGCAGGAAGCGGAGGAGCTTGACCTGGACGGCGGGCGTCAGCTCTCCGACCTCGTCCAGGAACAGCGTGCCTGCCTGCGCGCGCTCGATCCGGCCTTCCTTCCTCTGCACCGCGCCGGTGAAGGCCCCCCGCTCGTACCCGAACAGCTCGCTCTCCAGGATCGTCTCGGGAATCGCCGCGCAGTTGATGGGAACGAACGGCCCCTGCGCGCGCGGCGAATGCTCGTGCAGCGCGCGCGCGAACAGCTCCTTTCCGGTGCCGCTCTCGCCCAGCAGCAGCACGGTGGCGGAGGAGGGCGCCGCCTGCCGGATGATGTCCAGGGTGGCCCGCAGGGACGGGCTCTGGCCCACGATGGGCTGCTCGGCTCCTGCCAGCCGGGCGCGGAGCTCCTTGTTCTCCAGCACCAGCCGCCGCTTCTCGATGGCCTGCTGCACGCTCTTGAGCACCGAGTGCCGTTTGAGCGGCTTGGTGAGGAAGTCATAGGCGCCGTCCTTCATCGCCGCGACGGCCGCCTCCACCGTCCCGTACGCGGTCATCAGGACCACTTCCGCCTCGGGCGCGACGGCGCGCACGGCGCGCAGCAGCTCCTGCCCGCTCATGGACGGCATCATCAGATCGGTGAGCACCACGTCGACGGCCTGCGCGCGCAGGCTCTCCACTGCTTCCTCTCCGCTGCGGGCGAGGAGGATGCGATAGCCCTCGCGCGCGAAGATCCGGTCGAGGGAATCCAGGTTTGCCTGTTCGTCGTCGACGACGAGGATGGTGCCGCGGTTCTCCACGCGAGGATTATACCGGGCTACCCCTCGAAGAGCGCGATGACGAACTGGTGCGCGTCGAATTCCTTGAGGTCCGACACTTTCTCGCCCACGCCCACGTACCGGACCGGGATCTTGAGCGCATCGCAGATGCCGATGATCACGCCGCCCTTGGCCGTGCCGTCCAGCTTGGTGAGGACGAATCCGGTGACGCCGAGCGCCTCGTGGAACTGCCGCGCCTGCTGGATCGCGTTCTGGCCGGTGGTCGCGTCCACCACCAGCAGCACCTCGTGCGGCGCGCCCTCCTGCGCCTTGGCCAGAGTGCGCTTCAGCCGCTTCAGCTCCTCCATGAGGTTTGCCTTGGTGTGCAGGCGGCCTGCGGTATCGCACAAAACCACGTCGATCTTCTCGTTCCGGGCCCGCGTCACCGCGTCGAACAGCACCGCGCCGGGGTCGCTGCCGTCCTTGCCCCGGACCATGGGCACGTGCGCGCGGTCCGCCCAGACGTCGAGCTGCTCGCCGGCCGCCGCGCGAAAGGTGTCGCCCGCGCCGAGGATCACCGACTTGCCGGAAGCCTTCAGCTTCGCCGCCAGCTTGCCGATGGTGGTGGTCTTCCCCGTGCCGTTGACTCCCACCACCATCACGACCTGCGGGCGCGGCGCGTCGGGCAGGCCGCCGTGGGCCCCGGACGAGCTGGAGAGGATCCGTTCGATCTCCTCGCGCAGCGCCGCCTTCACCTTCGCGATGTCGGACAACTCGCGCCGCTTGAGCTTGTCGCGCACGCTCTCCAGCAGCGCCGTGGCCGTATGCACGCCGATGTCGGCCGAGAACAGGATCTCCTCGAGCTCGACCAGCGCGGCCTCGTCCAGCTCCTTGCTGGCGCCGATGAACGCGTTCAGGCGCGCCATGAAGCCGCCACGGGTCTTCGCCAGGCCCTCGGCCAGCGTGCGTCCGGCCTCCTGCTCCGCTAGCTTGCGGCGCGCTTCCTCCGTTGCGCGCCGATCCGCCTCGGTCTGGGCCTTCTCCTCGGCGCGCGCTCGCGCCTCAGCCTCTTCCCGCGCGGCCGCCTCGGCCTTCTGACGCGCCTTCTCGCGTGCTTCCTCGGTCTTGCGGTGCTCGTATTCGAGCCGGCGCCTGAGGTCGGCGACCTGGCGTTCGTAGCGGTCCACCTCCGCCCTGGTGGCGGAGGACTGCGGCTCGCGCCCCAACGCCTCCCGGGCGGTCTGGAGCGACTGCTCGGCCTCCTCCAGCTCCTCGCGGGCGCGTTGCTCGCGGATGACCCGCTCGGGCGGAGGCGCCGCTTCCGGCACCGGCACGGCCGGCGGCGCGACCCTCTCCCGCTCGGGCACCGCCGGGAGCTCTTCGGGAGGCCGCGCTTTCCGGGAGACGAGAGCGCGCGCGAGCAGCGCCACGAGCAGCGCGACGACGACGAGGATGATGGCCCCGACGACGATGTCCTGGATGGCGAGTGCGAGCAGCACGGGGCTGCGCAGATCGCTCAGGAACCTGGAAAAAGCAAGATCCGTCAGCCGCCGGGTGCGCTCATTCCGGCAGCGACGGAGGCGCCCTGGTGCTCACCGCGTCCAGCGGCAACGGCCGGGCGGCGCCCGGCTGCGACGCCACCGTCGTGGCGTGCCATCTGCGCTTGCTTCCGGTGTCCACCCCGCAGCGGGTTGCCGCCGCGTCGCAGGCCACGATCTGGAAGAAGACCGCGCCTTCGTCCTGCGGCGGCAGCTCGACCTTGAAACCGCCCCAGCCGCCGGTCTCGTCCTTGGCCATGTCTGTCATCTGGTCCTGGGCATCGTTGCCGCGCCAGAGCACCGCCACCCGATCCGGCATCTCGCCGCCGTCGGTTGGCGGCACCACCTGGACCCGCACCAGGATGGGCCGGCCGGGCGGCACGCGGGCGGGCGGGTCGTCGCTGAAGGAGAACGGGCCCGCCGGCCGGTTAGCGATCGCCAGGGCCGCCGGCGCGCTCGGCGCGGGCGCCCCGGACTTGAACGTCAGCCCGTACGGCTTTCCCTCGCTCTCACCCTGCCGCGTCATCTGGCCGGCCTGGTTCTTCGCGGCGATGAAGTACTCGATGGTTCCATGCGCCATCGCGGCCGGGATCTGCGCCTGCCAGGTATCTCCCTCGGCCTTGGTGAGCGGCAGGTTGACGAATGCAGCCGTCCCCTGCGCCCGCGCCTGCAGGACCGCGACCGCGACTGGCGAATCGCTCCGGATCCGCATGCGCATGGTGAACGGGTTGCCCTCCGCGGGAGGCTCCGCCGGCCGGGCGTACTGGATCGCGGGCGGCTCCGACGCCTTGGCCGGGGCAGGCGTCGTGCGCTCGCGCTTCGGCTCCTCCTTCGGCGCGGGCGGCTTGGCGCTTGCCACCGCCTTCCCGGGGGCGGCCTTGCCTCCGACGGCGTATGCCTTGCTCGAGGAGCCCCAGGTCGCCGGACCGTTTCCGAGCAGGTCGCTGGCCTCGATCCAGTATTCGCTCTCCGGGCCGCCGGGGAAGCTCACCCGGAAGGTGTCGTCCAGGTCGCTCTTCGTCATCGGCGAAGCCTCGGCCTTCCCGCCTGGCGCGCGGTGGTGGCAGACCGCGGACAGCACGCCCGTCTCGTCCGTGATGCGCGCCTCGACCTGGACCTGGCCCCCCTTGGTGGCCGCCTTCACGTCGGAGATCTGCGGCGGCTTGGTGTCGTCGGCGCGCGCTACGGAGACCACGCAAAGCGCGGCGAGTCCCGCGAGAATCGAGGTGCGCATCCGCGGAGATTACCGCAGGTCGGCTCGAGATCCACGCGGCCGGGGAAGCCCCGGCCTCAAGCCGCCGCCGTCGCGCCCTGTTGCGACAGCTTCACCGAGACGATCTTCGAGATGCCCGGCTCTTCCATGGTGACGCCGTAGAGCGAGTCGGCCACCTCCATGGTGCGCTTGTTGTGCGTGATCACGATGAACTGCGAAGTGCGGCACATCTCGCGCACCATCTCGTTGTACCGGCCCACGTTTGCCTCGTCGAGGGGGGCATCCACCTCGTCGAGGAGGCAGAAGGGAGTGGGCTTGATCAGGAAGATGGCGAAGATCAGGGAGACCGCGGTCAGCGCCTTCTCGCCGCCGGAGAGCAGGTTCACGGACGCGAGCTTCTTGCCCGGCGGCTGGGCGACGATCTCCACCCCGGGCTCGGCGGCCGGGTTCGCCGGGTCGTCGACCAGTTGCAGCTCCGCCACGCCGCCGCGAAACAGCCGCGGGAACACCTGCTGGAAGCGGTCGTTGACGAGCTGGAAGGTCTCCTTGAAGCGCTCCTTGGAGGCGCGATCGATGCGGGCGATGGCCGAGCGCAGCTTTGCGATGCTCTCCTCCAGGTCGGCCTTCTGTCCGGAGAGGAAGGCGTACCGCTCGCCGACCTCGCGGGCCTCGTCGATGGCGGTGAGCGAGACCTCGCCCAGCGCCTCGATCTTCTCGCGCAGCGAGCGCATCTGTTCCTCGACCGCGGGGAGGTCGAGCTGCAGGGCCGCCTCCCGCCGCTGGGCCGCCACGTCGGCCAGCTCCATCAGATGGCGCTCGCGGACCCCCTGTTCCAGGTGGGTCATTTCCAGGCGTGTGCCCTGCAGTGCAAGCTCCGCCTTTCCCCTCCGCTCGCCGAGGGTCCGCCCCTCCTCGCGGGCCTTGCGCACCTCTTCGTCGCCGCCCCGGAGCCGCTCCTGCGCCTGGTCGTACAGCGCGCGTGCCCGGCCCAGCTCCCCGCGAAGTCGTTCGGAATCGGCGAGCAGCTGGCGCACCTCCTGCCGGGCGACGTCGTCCTTCGCCTGCAGCGCCGCATCGCGCTCCTTGCCCTGGGCGATCTCGCCCTGCAGCTTCTCGCGGCGGGCGTCCACTTCGGATCGTTGTTCCTGGAGCCGCTCGAGCGACCGGGCCACGCCTTCCCGCCGCTCCGCCACCGCCGCGGCGCTCACCTTCGCCTTCGTCACCTCGGCCTGCACGGTCTCGGCGCGCTCCCGGGCCTGCAGAAGTTCTCCCTGCAGGGCCCGCAGGCGCGCCTCGCGCTCGCTCTGCTCGCCCTCCCCGGCCGCGACGGCATCGCGGGACGCCTGTTCCTCGCGTGAGACCTCTGCTAGCCCGTTGCGGAGCTGCTCGACTTCGTGGTGCAGGACCTGGTCCCGCTGGGCGATCCGGGTCAGCTCCTCCTGCAACCGGGCCACGTCCCGCTCCAGCCGGAGCTGCGAAAGCTCCTCCTCCCGCTCGTCGTGGACCAGCCGCTTGACCTGGGTGTCCGCGGTCTGCACGCGCGCGGTGAGCTGCTCCACCCGCTGGGTTGTCAGGTGCAGGCGCGCTTCCAGCCCTTGCACGGTCTCGGCAAGCTCCTGGACCTCGCGGCGCTTGTGGAGCAGGCCGTCGGCAACGCCTTCCAGCGCGCCGCCCGAGACGACGCCTTCCTTGTCCACCACTTCGCCGTCGGCGGACACGAAGGTGCGCGAGCCGGGGTTCCGCGCCCAGAGCGCCAGCGCGGTGGCGAGGGTGTCGCAGAGGAAGACGTCTGCCAGGAGGTAGTTTCGCAGCCGCTCGTGCTCGGGTGCGCAGCCGACGACGTCGACCGCGGCCACCGTATCCTCCGGCGACGGCAGGTTCGCCGCTTCCGGCACCAACGGGAGCTGCTCCATCTCGGTGAGCGGGACGAAGGAGGCCCGGCCTTGGGCCGCCTTGCGCAGGTAATCGACCGCCTTGAGGCCCGCCGCGTGGCTCTCGACCAGGACCAGCTGCAAGCGTTCCCCGAGCACCGCCTCGATCGCCCGTTCGCAGCGGGTCTCCACGCGCAGCACGTCGGCCACCAGGCCATAGACGCCGTCGCGGCGCCGCTCCTCCTCTTTGCGCAGCATGATCGCCTTCACACCGCGGCCGTACCCCTCGAAGTTCTTCTGCAGCTCCAGGAGCGAGGTCAGCCGGCTACGCCGGTCCGCCAGCTCCTCCCGCAGCTTGATCAGGAGCGTCTCCGTCTCGCGCTGCTCGGCGCGGCCGGCTGCCAGATCGGTTTCGGTCGCCAGTTTGTGCTCGTGCAGCTCGCGGCGCTTGGCCTGGGTCTCCAAGAGCTTGTGCGAAAGCTCGTCGCGCTGGCGCGCGATCTCCTGACCGCGGGCCTGCAGCTGCTCCTTCTCGGATTCCGTCTTCTGCAGGCGCCCTGAGAGCTCGGTCTCGCGGCGCTCGAGGTTGACCAGGTTGGTGCGGTGGTTCGCCAGCTTGGTGAGGACGCTGACCGCCTGGTGCCGCTCTCCTTCCACCGCGTGCTGCGCGTCGTGGATGAGCCGCAGCGCGGACTCGAGCGAGTCCTCGGCCTGCCTCTGCCTGGCCTGGTCCTCCGCCGTGGCGTCGGCGAGCTTCTGCTGCTCGACGCGCAGGCCTTCCTCTTCGCGGCCCAGCAGCTCCAGGCGGACCGCGAGGAGCGAGACTTCCTCCTCGTGCTGCACCTGCCGCGCGGCGATGGTCTCTCGCTCGCGCTTGCGGAACTCCACCTCCTGCTCGGAGAGGCGGAGCTGCTTGTCGATCCGGTGGGAGTGCTCCGTCAGATCCTGCACCTTCTTCTCGTCCTCGAGGAGCTGAAGCCGCTCGGCGGAGAGCCCGGCCTCGAGCCGCGCGGCGTGCGCCAGCACCACTTTCTCCGCCTCGGCGGCCTGGTCCAGCTCGTGGGCCTGCGCCGACTCGGTGTCGCGGAGCCCCAGGAACTGGCGGCACGCGGCGAGGAGCTCCAGCTCGCGCAGCTGCGCGCGCAACTCGCGGAACTTCTCCGCCTTCTTCGCCGAGCGCTCCAGCGACTGCAGCCGTTGCTTCACCTCGCCCACGACGTCGGAGAGGCGGAGGAGGTTCTGCTCGGTGGCGTCCAGCTTCCGTTCGGCCTGCTTGCGGCGCGCCTTGTACTTGGTCACTCCCGCGGCTTCCTCGATGATCGCGCGGCGGTCCTCGGGCTTGGCGCTGACGATCAGGCCGATGCGGCCCTGCTCGATGATCGAATACGCGCGCGTGCCCACGCCCGTGCCGAGGAACAGCTCGGTGATGTCGAGCAGGCGGCAGGCGGCCTTGTTGATCTCGTAGTCGCTGTCGCCGTTGCGGAACAGGCGGCGGGTGACGGTGATCTCGCCGAAGCCGGCGTACTGGGGCGGGACGAGCCGGCCGTCGTTCTGGAAGGTGAGCGAGACTTCCGCCATCCCGGTGGCCGGTCGCGATTCCGAGCCCGAGAAGATCACGTCCTCCATCGCCCGGCCGCGCAGGTGCTTCGCGCTCTGCTCGCCCATCGCCCAGCGGATGGCGTCCACCACGTTGCTCTTTCCGCAGCCGTTGGGTCCCACCACTCCGGTCACGCCGTCATCGAAGGAAAAGACGATCCGGTCGGCGAACGACTTGAAGCCGGAGATCTCCAAGCGGCGGATTTTCATCGACCCGCAGCATCACCACGATCGCCCGCGATTCTCAAGCTTGATTCGAGCCCGGCAAGTGTGCTCAGCGCGCCGGCACGGGCCTCGAGAGATGGGCGCTGTTCAGGTCGCAGAAGCGCAGCGGCTCGGCTGCCCATGGCCCGGCGTAGTCCACGCCGATCCGGGGCCCCCGGGCCATCCGCGGCCTGCCCACCCGGGGCAGGACGATCAGCGGTCCTTCGGGGTCGCACAGATCGGCGCCGTTCTGCGCCGGCTTCACGCCGAACGCCTTGCACAGGTTTCCCGGTCCCTGCGCGGTCCGATGCAGCCAGGGCAGCGAATCCCGCACGGGCTCGGCGGCGCGGATGAGCACCGCGTTCGCGTCGCTGCCCGGGCCGCAGACGCAGTTGAGCATCTGGTGGATCCCGTAGATCAGGTACACGTATGCATGCCCGGGCTCTCCGTACATCACCTCCGTCCGGGCGGTCCGTCCGGCGCGGGCGTGGCAGGCCAGGTCGTGCTCGCCGACGTAAGCTTCCGTCTCCACGATCCGCCCCAGCATCCAGCCCTCGCGCGCCCGGCGCGCCAGGACGCAGCCCAGCAGCGCCGGCGCGACCTTCAGCGCGTTCCGATCGAAGAAGCTCCGCGGCAGCGGCTCCACGCCGCAATGGTAGACTTGGAGCAATGAGCACGCAGCTTCGCGTGGTCTCTGCCGAGGGCAGCGAGCCCGAGCCGCTGGCGGCGTTCCGGACCGACGCCCGCCTCAGGCTGTGGGGCGCCGCAGCCTGCGCTTGCGGATCGATCGCGATGACTGCCGTCGGGTACCAGCGCGCGCTGGCGCCCGTCCTGGCAGGCCCGGTCGCCGCCGCCCTCCTGCTCTGGTCGATGTACCTGCTCGCGACCTTCGCCGGCCGGCGCGCCGTCCGGTACACCCTCACCGCCCAGCGGCTGGAAGTCGAGCGCGGCATCCTGGGCAAGCGCTACGAGAGCATCGATCTCTGGCGCGTCCGAGACATGGTGCTGGAGCAGACGCTGTTCGAGCGCATGCGGGGTGTGGGCCGCATCACCGTGCTCTCGTCAGACCAGGCGGAGCCGGAGCTTCTGGTCGGTCCCGTAGCCGGCGCCCGACCGCTGTACGACCGTCTGCGCGATGCCGTCGCTCTCGCGCGCAAGGAAGCCCGCGTGGTGCCGCTCGGGTAAAGAGGACTGCGGCTTCCCATCAACCGCAGAGCGCGCGGAGCGCGCAGATTTGGGGGGGTTCAACCAAAAAAAACTCTGGGCGCTCTGCGCGCTCTGCGGTTGATCTGAAGCCTTTTCGCAGCGGGGCTGGCTAAAGAACTGCGCGCACTGCGGTTGATCTGAAGCCTTTTCGCAGCGCGGCTGGGCCAAAGAAAAAGCCCCCGGACTTCATGTCCGGGGGCTGCGAAAATTGAAGCGCTTCGTGCCGGGCGGGCGGGGGGGGACCAGTCGCCCGGCGAGCGACACGCTTCACAGTGGAAGAGAGCAGCATCCGTGCCAGTACGCGCGGCGTTGATTTTCCGTCTGAACTACTTCGCCGCACACCTGCGCCGCGTTGCAGATCTGCAATGCCGGATTTCACTCCCGCTCAATTGACCGCGAGGAGCTGCTCGAATTCGGGGGCGCCCTTGAGCCCGTCGAACATCGGGTCGGCGGCGAGCCAGCTTCGGACCTTGGCCGGCTCTTTCTCCAGTGCCTTCCGCAGCGCCGCCAGCGCGTCGGACCGGCGGTCCCAGAGCGAGTAGAGCGCCGCGACGTTGTAGTTGAGCAGCACGTCGTCCGGGTTCAGCTCCCGGGCCTTCGCGTAGCAGCGCTCCGCCTCCTGGTAGAAGCCCTTCTGCGCGTAGGAGATGCCCAGGTCGAGCCAGCCCTCGTAGCTCTTCGGTTCCAGTCGCACCACTTCCTTGAGGAGCGCGATTGCGCCGCGGTAGTCGCCTTCGTCCATCAACATCGCCGCGAGCTCGTGGCGGGCCAGGGGGTCTTGCGGATCCAGATCCATGGCCGCCTTGAACTCCGCCTTTGCCTCGTCGCGCTGATCCAGGTCCGCGTACGTCATGCCGAGGTTCAGGTGCGCGTCCGGATACTCCGGGTCCAGCTCGATGGCCTCCTTGTACTGCTCGACGGCCATCTCGTGCGCATGCGTCGCCAGGAAGCAAGCCAGGTTGTAGTGCGCGGTGGGGCTGTCCGGCTCGAGCCTGAGCGCCGTCAGGTATTCCTCCAGCGCCTGGGCATAGAGCTTCTTCTCCGAGTAGACGGTCGCCAGGTTGTCGTGCGCGTGCGCCGAGCTCGGATCGAGCTCGATCGCCTTCTTGAACTCCTTGACGGCCTCGTCCAGCCAACCCCGGTCGGCCAGCTCGATGCCGCGGGAGTTGTGCTCGTCGGACCGAACCACCTTGTCCGGTCCTTTGGTGTCGCGACCCATGGCCCTCAGATAACACGAAAGGAGGCCCCCGGCCTTCCGCCGCGGTCGCCCCGAGCGCCCTCCGGCGAGCGACCCCTAGTCGCCGGACGCCGCGTTGTACTTGCCGAAATTCTTGAGGCTTTTACTGGATTTGACCGTTGCCTTGCGGGCCGTGTTGTTGGCCTGGTTGCCCGCCAGGCTGTCGGTGGTGCCGCTGAAGAGCTCGCGAATGTCCCGGCCAAAAACCGTCACTACACCGATGGCCGCCACGGCAACGAGGGCGACGATGATCAGGTACTCGCTCAGCCCTTGCCCGTCCTGGGATCGGAGCAGCTTGCGGACGAACCGACGCATGTGCACCCCCTTTGGTTGCATTGACAGCGTACCTCCGACGTGGCGCCTTCTGCATCGGTCGGGGATCGGAGATCGGAGCGCACAGTAGCGGCGCGGCCGCAAGGGCGGATAATCGGGACGTGCGAGCGAAGAAGATCGAGCAGATTTGCGAGGAACTGGCCCGCACCGTGGGAGCGGCGTCGGACTCCTGCATCTTGGCATGGGACGACAGCGCCGCTCCGCGCATCGTCTTCGCTACGGGTCACACCCAGGCCGTCCTGCAAGCGAAGGCGGGCGACCTGGTGGGTCAGCCGGCCGGAGCGCTGTTCTCCGGCGGAGAGCGGGCGGCCAGGGACCTCGCGGCGGCCTGCGCGAACGTCCCCGCGGAGGAGCAGCGGCCGATGATGCGCGGCGGAAAGCCCTTTCCGGCGCAGCTTCTGCTCCGCGGCGTGAACGGCGGCGCCGTCGCGCTGGTGCGCGATCTGACGGCGGGGCACGTGCAGGCGGACGCGGCGCTGCGGGCGGAGGATCTGGCGCGTTTCGCCTCCCTGCTCGCGCACGAGGTGCGCAATCCGCTCAGCGCGGTCAAGATCGCGCTGCAGACCCTCGAGCGACACGGCACCCTGGCCCAGAACGATCTGCGGCGCACCTCCATCGCGCTGCGCGAGGTGCTGAACATCGAGCTTCTCCTCAACGAGGTGCTGGAGTTCGCGCGGCCCCCCTCGCTCTCGCTGATTCCCGGGGACCCCCGAGCTCCCGTGGAGGAGGCAGTCGCGGGGGTGGAGGCGGAGTGGTCCGCGCGCGGCGTGACCTTCGCGCGCAAGCTGCCGGAGCGCCTGGTCCCCGCGGCGCTCGACCCGGTCCGGGTACGCACCGCGGTGAAGATCCTCTGCCGGCAAGCCGCAGTCGCGGCGGAGGAGGCCGGCGGCGGGACCGTGGAAATCGCCGTGCGCGAGGTCCCCCAGGGATGGGAGCTGTCGGTCGCCGATCCGGGCCGGCCACTCTCGCCCGAGCAGCGCGAGAAGGCCTTCGTTCCGTTCACACCGCAGCGCGCCCGGGGCAGCGGCCTGGGCCTGGCGGTGGTGGCCCGGATCGCCCGCGAACACAGGGGCGACGCCCGCGTCGAAGAGCGGCCGGGCGGCGGAAATGTTATCTCAATGACCTTCTCCTCATGAGGGCGATGGACCGCATCCTGATCGTCGACGACGACCGGTCGATCCGGGAGCTCCTCTCGATGCACCTCGAGGAGCGAGGCTTCGGCGTGGTGTCCGCGGCCACCGGCGCCGAAGGCTTCCGGATGGCTGCCGAGACCTCGCCCGCCGCGATCGTGCTCGACATGCGGCTGCCCGACGCGTCGGGCATCGATCTCATCCCCGAGCTGAAGAAGCACGCGGCGGAAGCGCCGGTGCTGATGATCACGGCGCACCACGACATGGCGACCACCATCCTCGCCATCAAGGCCGGAGCGTTTGACTACATCCACAAGCCCATCGACATCCAGGCCTTTGACGTGGCCCTGGACCGGGCGCTGGAGGTTCGCCGCCTTTCCAAGGGCACCGACTACCTGTCGGTGGAGGGAGGGCGGTCGTTCAAGATGGACGACATCGTCGGCACCTCCCCGGCGATGCAGCAGCTCTTCAAGGACGTGGGCCGCGTGGCCGCCTCCCGCGCCACCGTCCTGATCCAGGGCGAGAGTGGCACCGGCAAGGAGCTGATCGCCCGCGTGATCCACAGCTACTCGGCTCCGCAGAAGCCCTTCATCGCCATCAACTGCTCCGCCATCGTCGACACGCTGCTCGAGTCGGAGCTCTTCGGCCACGAGAAGGGCGCCTTCACGGGCGCGTCGCAGACCAAGATGGGCAAGTTCGAGCTTGCCCAGGACGGCAGCATCTTCCTCGACGAGATCGGCGAGCTGTCGCAAAACCTCCAAGCGAAGCTCCTGCGCGTCCTGCAAGAACGAGAGGTGGAGCGGGTCGGCGGCGTCCGGCGGATCCCCATCAAGGCCCGCATTCTCGCCGCGACCAACCGCGACCTGACCGAGGAGGTCCGCGCCGGGCGCTTTCGTGAGGACCTGTACCAGCGCCTCAAGGTGGTGACCCTGCGCCTGCCGGCCTTGCGGGAGCGGGTGGAGGACATTCCGCTGCTCGTCGAGCACCTGTTGGTGAAGGTCAACCAGCGCCTGCACAAGACCCTGCGGCGGGTGCCGCGGGAGGTGATCGAGCGGCTGCAGAAGAGGGCCTGGCCCGGCAACGTGCGCGAGCTCGAGAACGTCCTGACACGCGCGGCCGTGCTTTCGCAGGGCGACCTGCTGCTCGAGCACCACCTGGCGGACGAGAACGCCGCTCCGAGGGTCGAGCCCTCGCCGCCTCCGACTCCTTCGAGCGGCCGGGTGGCTACGCTCGACGAGGTGGAACGCGACCACATCGTCCGCGTCTGGGCGCTCGCCAAGGGCCATAAGGGCAGGACTTGTCAGATGCTGGGCATCTCGCGGCCGACGCTGGAACGAAAGCTAAAAAAGTACGGGATCGGCGCCGGAACCGGTTGAACGTTCCGTTCAGTCATTTGTACGTTCTGGCTGAACGATCCGTTCAAGCGCCCGCTCGCCTGGAGTGTGAACTAACGTTCACACCCATGAAATCATGTGACGTTTAGAGTGCTCACTGCTTGGCATGGCTGCTGCTCTGACGGCCTGGCGACACCCCTTTCGCCCGGAGCTCCAACATGCGTCCCCTCACCACCGATCCCCGCTTCCAGCCCCAGTTCCAGCCGCTGGCTTCCCCCAGCCTTCCGCCCGCGGACGTGGTCGACTTCCGCGGCTACTTCAAGGTGGAGACCTTCGGGCACGGGGCGGTCATCTACCGGCCCGGCTTGCCGGCGGACAAGGTCTACCTGCTCCGTTCGGGGAGGGTCCGCCTGCTCCGCCAGGGCAAGGGCAAGAGCCGGTCGGTGCTCTCGATCCTCAAGCCCGGCGACCTCTTCGGCGAGGTGCTCCGGCCCGAGGGTTCGCTGATGGAGGAGCTGGCTGTCTCCTCGGGCAAGTGCGAGGTCTGGAGCATCGAGGGCCGCGACTTCCGGGCGCTGCTCGAAGCACGCCCGGCGCTGGCGGTGGACGTCATCCGGGCCCTGAACGAGCGCGTCCGCCAGCTGCGCCAGCGGGTGCTCGGCCTCACCCGCAAGGACGTTCCCGCCCGCCTGGCCGAGATGCTGATCGCGCTGGCCCAGGCGCACGGCGAGCGGATCGCTCCGGGAAACGAGCTCTGCCTGCACGGGATCACCCAGCAGGACCTGGCCGACCTGGTCGGCGCGTCGCGCTCGTTCGTCTCCACCCTGATCAACAAGATGAAGCGTGATGGCCTGCTCGCGAACCAGGGACGGCTCCTGGTGCTGCGCGACGAGGAGGGCCTGAATCGGGTCGCTGCCCGCGAGAAGTGAGCGGGCTGGCGGCGGTGGCTGCCCGGCTGAGATTCCCCCCCTTCGCCGCGCCGACCTCCGCCGCCGTTTTTTCCGGGCGCTCGAATCCCCCCTCGAAGCCCGTGAAAAGAGAAGGGCCGCTCGCTTCCCCGCGAGCGGCTCTTCATGTTTCCACGCGTCCTGTAAAGTGCGCTCAGGCTTCAGATCAACCGCCGAGCACGCCGAGCACGCAGAGGCGGATACGTAGACGCGAGGAATCGTTTTTGGGGTTGGGGTTCGAGCGACCCCGACCGTCGGAGCGACTCGAGCGCCGCGGCTGGCGAGATGATCACAACCCCCAAACCTCGGCGTGCTCGGCGTTTGATCTGAAGGATGGAAACCGCGAGGCTAGGCCTTCGCTGACGGTTCCTTCTTCTTCTTGGGCTTGTCGGACTTCGTTTCCTTCTTGGCGGCGGCCTTCTTCTTGGGAGGCGTCGCGGGAGCGTTGGCATACTTCTTCTTGAAGCGATCGATGCGTCCTTGGGTGTCGATCAGCTTCTGCTTGCCGGTGAAGAAGGGGTGGCAGTTGCTGCAGATGTCGAGGTGCAGGTCGCCGTGCGTGGACCGGGTCTCCCAGGTGGCGCCGCACGCGCAGTGGACCTTGGCGGTGGGATAGGCGGGATGGATGTTCTCGCGCATATGTGCTTCTCTCGCAGGCTCGCGGATTGCTCGCGCATGCGCGCGGGGTCTTCCGCCGGGACGAAAAGGGTGCGAGTGAATAGCGGATCAGTCTGCTAAAATCAAGCCGTTGACTCCGCGCCGATCCAGGACGAGCGTGCCACCTGCCGTGAAGCTCTCGATCGTCATTCCCGTCTACAACGAAGAGCGCCACGTCCTCGACGTGCTCCGGCGGGTGGCCGCCGTACCGGTGGACAAGGAGCTGGTGATCGTGAACGACGCCAGCCGCGACGGCACCCGCCACGTGCTGGAGGAGGTCGAGCGCGACCCACGCGCGGTCCTGGCCCACGCACAAGGCCGGACCGACATCCGCATCTTTCATCAGGCCGTGAACCGGGGAAAGGGTGCGGCGCTGCACCGCGGGTTCGCGGAAGCGAACGGCGACGTGGTCGTGGTGCAGGACGCCGACCTCGAGTACGACCCGATGGAGCTACCCGCGCTGTTGGCGCCCATCCGGCAGGGCGAGGCCGACGTCGTCTACGGCTCCCGCTTCCTCCGCGGCCACAGCGGCTTTCCCTTCTGGCACACGCTGGCGAACCGGTTGCTCACCTTCGCCAGCAACGTGGTCACGGGCTTCCGGCTCACCGACATGGAGACCTGCTACAAGGTCATGCGCGCGGACGTGGTCAAGGAACTGCCCCTCCAGGAAGAGCGTTTCGGGTTCGAGCCGGAGGTCACCGCGCTGCTCGCGCACCGCAACCGGCGCGACCCGCTGCGGCTCGTCGAGCTGCCCATCTCGTACATCCCGCGCTCGGTGAAAGAGGGCAAGAAGATCGGGATCAGGGACGCGTTCCGCGCTGTCTACTGCATCCTGCGGTACGGGCTCGTTCCGCCGCGCGAGCGCAAGCTTCCCGAGCGAGCGCCCGCCAAGCCGTGAGCGTCCGGCGGGTGACGGCCGCGATCGTCGCGCTGGCCGCCGTCGGAATGGTCCGGATCGTCTGGTTGCACTTTGCCTCCGAACCCGCGCACGAGCCGCGCCGGATGCCGATCGATCAGCATTACCAGGCGCTGCGCAGCCTGGTTCACGGCGCAGAGGCAGGATACGTATCCGACCTTCCCGCGGCTGTGCGCCTCGGGGAGGACCCGGCGACCCGGGGGACGCGCATGTACTTGCAGGCGCAGTTCGCGCTCGCGCCTCTGGTCCTGCGGTACGACGACGCGCGGGCGCCGCTCGTGATCGCGAACCTGGCGGACCCCGAGCAACTGCCGGAACTGTTTCAGCGGCGCGGCCTCGAGCTGGTCGTGGCAGCGGGTCCGGGGCTGGCGCTGGCGCGGCCACGATGAGCCTCCTCGCCATCCTCCTGAGCGGGGCCGGCTTGGTCGCGGCGGGTTTCCCCAAGCGCGCCGGCGACCCTGTGGAGCGCGCATTCCGCGCCAGCCTGGCGATCGCCTTGGGGGTCGGCGCATGGTCCGCTGCGTACGCGGCGTGGCGCCTGGCCACTGGCGCTTCCGGCCTGGCGAAGGACGCCTGCCTCGCCCTGGCCGGAACGGCGCTCGTCGTGGCGTTCCGGAAGCGCGAGCGGGAGGAGACGATGGTGCGGGAACGGGCCCCGCGTTGGCTTTGGGCGATGTTCGCGTTGGCCTGCGCCGTCGCCGGCGCCGCTTTCGTCGAGCACACCATCCGCTTTCCCGACGGCGGCTGGGACGCCTGGATGATCTGGAACCTGCGCGCCCGCTTCCTGGTCCGCGCAGCGGACTTCCGCAGCGCGTTTTCACCCGAGCTGTCGTTCCTCGCACATCAGGATTACCCCTGGCTGTTGCCCGGCGCGGTGGCACAGGCCCTCGGGCAACTCGGCGAGTCGCGCGTCGTCCCCGCGGCAGTCGCCGCGGTCTTCGGGAGCCTCACCGTGGCAGTCGTCGCGCTGGCGATCGCGCGCGAGCTCGGCGCGCGCTGGGGGCTCCTCGGCGGGCTCGCGGTCGCGACCCTCCCTTGTTTTGCCACCTTTGCCTCCAACCAGCAGTCGGACGTGCCCCTTGCCGCGTTTCTGGCGATCGCCGCGGCGCTGGTCGCATCGGCACGGTCGCGCCGGGAGCTCGCGCTGGCCGGGTTTGCCGCCGGCCTGGGGATCTGGACCAAGAACGAGGGCCTCCTCTACGCGATCTGTCTGGGCGTGGCGTTCCTCTGGCGCAGGCGCGATCCGCGCGGCGCCCTCGCCTTTGCCGCCGGGGCGCTTCCCTGTGCGGCTCTGCTCGTCTGGTTCAAGCTCGGGGTCGCTCCGCCCAACGACCTCGCCGCGTTTTCCACGGCCGGGAGCCTGGCCGCCAACGCTATCGACCCCCGCCGCTGGGGCGAGCTCGCACTCTTGACCCTGCGGCGCGTGGTCTACTTCCAGGACTTCGCGCTCTGGGTGCTCGCCCAGGCGCTCCTGCTCTGGTTCTTCGTTCGAAAGCAGCCCGCGTCCGTGCTGGGAACGGCGCTGTTCCTCGCCTGCGCCGCGTACGGTCCCATCTACGCGCTGCAGCCGCACCGGCTCGACTGGATCTTCCGCACCTCGGCCGATCGGATCCTCATCGAGATCTGGCCGACCGCGGTGCTGGCCACCATCGCGGCGCTCGCCAAGGCCGTCGTCCGCCCCTCACAGGGCCCCCCGAGATTTTCCCAGGTGCCGGGCGCGCCGCCGGTCTAGAGTGAGGCCGATGCCGCTGCTGGACCGGCTGCTCTTGCGGGAGATCGCCATCCCGCTCGGGGTGGGGCTGCTCGCCATCCTCCAGCTGCTGTTCATCCTCCAGCTGCTGCAGCTGAACGAGGTGGTCTTCACCAGCGCGGTCACGGTCAGCGATCTGATGCGCCTCACCGCCGCGCTGGCGCCGCACTTCCTCGTCTCCGCGGTGCCCCTCGCCTTCATGCTCGGCGTACAGCTCGGTCTCGGCCGGCTGGCGGCTGATCAGGAGGTGCTGGCGCTGAGCGCCTCCGGTACGCACCCCTTGCGGCTGTACCGCGTGCCCCTCGCCATCGGCCTGGGCCTCGCCGTCATCGTCGCGGGGCTGACCCAGTGGGCGGAACCGTGGGGCCTTCAGCAGCTGAACCGCGTGCTCAACGACGTGATCAAGCGCAACCTCCAGTCCGGCCTGGAGCCCGGCATCTTCAACGACGCGTTGCCTCGCTTCATGATCTACGTGGCGAGCGAGGAGCCGGCGGAGAACAGCGCGTACGCCACCTGGCACGGCGTGCTGATCGAGGACGACGTCGGCGACGGCGCCCCCCTGCTCGCGCTGGCGGAGCTGGGGCGCATCGAGGACGTCGGGGGCCCGGCGCTGGCCTTGCGCCTGTTCAGGGGTGAGCTGCACCGCCTGGAGCCGAAGGGCGAGACCGTCGCCCGGTTCCAGGAAGGTCGGTTCATCATCGGCGTCCAGGAGGCGGTCGGCAGCAAGAACCGGTTCGTGCGCAACGAGGCGGTGCTGACCTCGAGCATGATGCGCGACCGCCTCTCCGAGCTTCAGCGGCAAGGGGAGGTCCGCGAGTCGGCGAGGCTGCGCGTGGAGATGGTGCGCCGCTGGGCGGTGCCGCTGGCCTGCTTCGCCTTTGCTTTCCTCGGCGTGCCGCTGGCCGTGGCCTTCCGCGGAGGGCGGGCGTCGGCGTACATCGCGACCCTCGCCGCGTTCATCGCCTTCTACTTGCTCTCGCGATTCGGCCTGGCGCTGGCGGAGAACGGGATGAATGCCTGGGTCGCCGGATTCCTTCCCGACCTGGTGGTGCTGGCCCTGGGCGGCGCAGCGACGCTCCAACTGGTCCGCAAGGGCATCGGGAAGCCGGGGTGAAGCGCCCGCGGCTGGTCAGCGGCTCATCGAGTCGAGGAACTCCTTGTTCGACTTGGTTCCCCGCATCTTCGAGAGCAGGAACTCCATCGAGTCGATGGTGTTCAGCGGGTGCAGGAGCTGGCGCAGGATCCAGACCCGGTTGAGCTGCTTGTCGTCCATCAGGAGCTCCTCCTTGCGTGTGCCGGAGCGGTTGATGTCCAGGCAGGGAAAGATGCGCTTCTCCATCAGCTTGCGGTCGAGCACGATCTCGCTGTTCCCGGTTCCTTTGAACTCCTCGAAGATGACCTCGTCCATGCGCGAGCCGGTGTCCACCAGCGCAGTGCCGATGATGGTCAGGGACCCGCCCTCCTCGGCGTTGCGCGCGGCGCCGAAGAAGCGCTTCGGCTTGTGCAGCGCGTTCGAGTCCACGCCGCCGGAGAGGATTTTCCCGGAAGGTGGAACGGTCGCGTTGTAGGCGCGCGCGAGGCGGGTGATGGAGTCGAGCAGGATCACCACGTCCCTGCCTCCTTCCACCAGCCGCTTGGCCTGCTCGATCACCATCTCGGCGACCTGCACGTGCCGGGTGGCCGGCTCGTCGAAGGTGCTCGACACCACCTGGCCGCGCACCGTGCGCAGCATGTCGGTCACTTCCTCGGGCCGCTCGTCGATCAGGAGCACGATCAGGAACGCCTCCGGATGATTGGCGGTGACGGCGTGGGCGATGTCTTGCAGGAGCACCGTCTTGCCCGCGCGCGGCGGCGCGACGATCAAGCAGCGCTGCCCGAACCCGATCGGGTTCAGCAGGTCGATGATCCGCGTGCTCATGTCGGTGTTCTTGTGCTCCAGGTTGATCCGCCGCGTCGGGTACAGCGCGGTGACGTTGTCGAAGAGCAGGAGCTGCTTGCCCTCGACCGGCTCCAGGAAGTTGATCTGATCGACCTTGAGCAGGGCGAAGTACCGTTCGCTGTCCTTGGGCTGACGGATCTGCCCCTTGATCATGTCCCCGGTCCGGAGATTGAACCGCCGGATCTGGGAGGGCGACACGTAGATGTCGTCCGGCCCGGGCATGAAGGAGAAGTCGGGGCTGCGGAGGAACCCGAAGCCGTCGGGCAGGACCTCCAGGACGCCCTCGGCGTTGATGGGCGTATCGCTCTTCTGCGCTTGCAGGATGTGGAAGATCAGCTCCTGCTTGCGCAGCGCGCCGGGCGCCTCGATGTTCAGCTCCTTCGCCAGCTTGGCGAGGGCCAGGATCTTCATTTCCTTCAGCTCGGACAGGTTCATCTGGTCGGGGGCGCTGCTCGCCCGATCGGGCGGCGCGCGTGCGGGTGGGACTGGACTGGAAGCGGAGGGGAATGTAGCGGCCCCTTGCCCGAGCGTCAATGCGTTATTCTGCGCAGGGCATGGAAAACACAGCCGTTCGCGCCGAGGAGCTGCGTTCGAGGCTGCGCGAAGCGAGCCACCGCTACTACGTCCTCGACGCGCCCACCCTGAGCGACGCCGAGTACGACCGCCTCTTCCGGGAGCTGGAGCAGATCGAGGCCGAGCATCCGGACCTGATCACGCCGGATTCGCCCACCCGGCGCGTCGGGGCGGCGCCCAGCGAGAAGTTCGCCAAGGTGACGCACCGGCGGCAGATGATGTCGCTGGCCAACGCCATGACCGAGGAGGAGTTTCTCGAATTCGACGGCCGCGTCCACCGGCTGCTCGGGGACGACCCGGTGCGCTACGTGGTCGAGCCCAAGCTCGACGGCCTGGCAGTGACGCTGACCTACGAAAACGGCCGATTCGTGCAGGGCGCCACCCGGGGGGACGGCCTCACCGGCGAGGACGTCACCGCGAACCTGCGCACCATCAAGATGGTCCCTCTGCAGCTGAAGGGGAGCCCGCCGGCGCGCTTCGAAGTGCGCGGGGAGGTCTTCATCAACAAGCGCGACTTCGTCCGCATGAACGAGGAGCGGGAGAAGGCCGGCGAGCCTACCTTCGTGAACCCGCGCAACTGCGCGGCGGGGTCGTTGCGCCAGCTCGATCCGCGGATCACCGCCCAGCGGCCGCTCAGCATCTTCTTCTACGAGACCGGAGACATTCCGGGCCTGGAGCTCAAGACCCACTGGGAGAAGCTTTTGCTGCTGCGCGAGCTGGGGCTCCGCACCAATCCCGAGAACGAGCTGGTGGAGAGCGTGGAGGCGATCAAGGACAAGTACCGGCGCCTGCTGGGAAAGCGCCACGAGCTGCCGTACGAGATCGACGGCAGCGTGATCAAGGTCGACTCCGAGGACCAGCGGCGCCGCCTGGGCGCGGTGTCCCGGACGCCGCGCTGGGCCGTCGCCTGGAAGTTCCCGGCGGAGGAGGAGGCGACCACCGTCCAGGACATCTTCGTCAGCGTGGGCCGGACCGGGGCGCTCACGCCGGTCGCGGCGCTCGAGCCGGTCCACGTCGGCGGCGTCACCGTGAGCCGGGCGACGCTGCACAACGAGGACGAGCTGCGCCGCAAGGACGTACGCGTCGGCGACCGCGTGTTCCTGCGGCGCGCCGGCGACGTGATCCCGGAGATCGTCCGCGTGATCCCGGAGTCGCGGCCGCCCGACAGCAAGCCCTGGGAGATGCCCAAGCAGTGCCCCGCTTGCGGCACGCCCGTGGTGCGCGAGGAGGGCGAGGCGATCACCCGCTGCCCCAATCCCACTTGCCCTGCGAAGACCGTGTCCCGGCTGCGCCATTTCGCCTCGCGGCTGGCGATGGACATCGAGGGCCTCGGGATCGAGACCAGCACGCAGCTGACCGAGACCGGGCTGGTGAAGACGCCGGCCGATCTGTACCGGCTCACCTACGACCAGCTGGTCAATCTCGAGCGTTTCGCCGATCTCTCGGCACGGAACCTCCTGGCCGCGATCGAGGCCTCGAAGACGCGCCCGTTGCGCCACGTGATCTACGCCCTCGGCATCCGGATGGTGGGCGAGGCGACCGCCGTCGCCCTCGCCCGGCGGTTCGGGTCGCTCGAGGCGCTGGCGGAGGCTACTGTCGAGGATCTCCAATCGGTGCGCGACGTCGGTCCCGAGGTGGCGCGCCAGATCCACGATTTCCTCGCGGTGCCGGAACAGCGGGAGACCATCCGGCAGCTGCTCGCCGCGGGCGTGCAGCCGCAGCCGGAGCAGGCGGTGGCCGGCTCCGGCCCGTTCGCCGGCAAGACCGTGGTCCTCACCGGCACGCTGACGCGGTATTCTCGCGAGAGCGCCAAGGTGGAGATCGAACGCCGCGGCGGCCGTGTGTCGGGGTCGGTGAGCCGCAAGACCGACCTGGTGGTCGCGGGCGAGGACGCAGGCAGCAAGCTGAAGAAGGCGCAGGAACTGGGCGTGCGCGTGGTCGACGAGAACGGGTTCGGGGAGCTGCTCAAGTGACCCGCGCCGATCTGCTCATCAGCGGCCTCGTCCAGGGCGTCTTCTACCGCGCGAGCGCCCAGCAGGAAGCGATGCGTCTCGGCCTGGTCGGCGAGGTGCGCAACCTCCCGGACGGCCAGGTGGAAGCCATCGTGGAAGGGCCGAAGGAGCGAGTGGAGGAGTTCATCGATTGGTGCAGGCGTGGGCCGCCCTCGGCGGACGTCGAGAACGTCCGGGTGCGCTGGTCGAAAGCGCTCGGCGAGTTCCGCACCTTCATGGTCGCGCGCTGAGTCAGGGCCTGCCCGGCCCCCTTCCAGGCGGGCTTGGAACACGATAAACTTACCTTTCCGCAGAGTGTGTGTTGGAGAGGTCCGCGCCGGTGCCCGACGACTCCCGCATGAAGCCGGACTTTGCCGTCCATCTCGACGGCAACAAGGTGGGAGGCGAGGAGGCCGCCGCCGTTCTCGGCATCCGTGTCTTCCAGACGCGGTCCGGCTCGAGCGCTTTCGAGATCGTGGTCTCGGATCCCAGTCTCAAGTGGCAGGAAAAGCCCACCTTCACCGACTGCAAGGAAGTGAAGATCGAGCTGGGCGTTCCTGGCAAACTGAAGAAGGTGTTCGACGGCGAGGTCACCGCCTGGCGCACCGAGCTGGAGCGCTCCGGGCCGACCGTCCTGGTCCTGCGCGGGATGGACCGCTCGCACCGGCTGATGCGGACGAAGAAGACGAAGACGTACGCGAACGCCTCGCCCCTCGATTGCGCGCGCCAGATCGCTTCGCAGTACGGGCTGACCGCGAAGACGCGCGCGGGCTCGCCCGAGCCGGTGAAGATGTTCCGGTTCCAGGCCAACCAGACCGACTGGGAGTTCCTCCGTTCGCTGTCGGAGTTGGAAGGCTACATGTTCTGGGTCGAGGGAAGCGAGCTCCACTTCGAGCGGCCGGAGCTTTCCGACTCCTCCGACGCCGAGTTCAGCTTCGGCAACGACCTCAAGGCCTTCCTGCCGGTGGCGAATTTCCGCAGGCCCTCTGTCTCCGTGGAAGTGGGCGCCTGGGACATCTCCGGGAAGGCGGAGATCACCGGCAAGGCAAAGACGGGCGACGAGCTCTGGTCGGTCCCCGGAGGCAAGGCAGGCGCGAAGCTGGCCAGGTTCAGCTCCACCAAGCCGCAGCTGTCGCTGGTCGAGTCACAGGTGGGGACCCAGGAGCACGCGGACACCGTCGCCAAGGCTGCGCTCACCCGGCGGGCGATGGAGTTCATCACGGCGGAAGTCGAGGTGCAGGGCACCCCGACGGTGAAGCCCGGCGCGATGGTGACCCTGAAGAAGGTCGGCACGTACTCGGGCCACTATCTCGTCACCGAGGCGAACCACTTCTACGACGCCGCCGGCTACAGCTGCATCTTCTACGTCGCCCGGGACAAGTGGGGCGACAGCTCGAGCGAGAAGGAGAAGAGCAAGAGCGCGAAGCAGGGACCTGCCAAGGGCGAGGGCAAGGACCAGCCGTACAAGGCGCCCAAGCCCAAGGAGTCGAAGCCCAAGAACGAGGCCATCGACTTCACGCTCCACGACGATCAGGGCAAGGCGCTCTCCGGCTTACAGGTGAAGGTCCGGCTCGCTTCCGGCGAAGTGATCGCTGCCACGACCGACGGCGATGGACACGTCCACATCGACGACAAGCCGCCGGGCGCCTACACCGTCGAAATTCCCGCCGCCGGGGCGGCGCTCACCAGCATCGAGCTGAAAGTGGAGGATCCCGCCGGGAATCCCGTCACCGGCGCGTCGGGCACCGTCACGCTCAGCGACGGGACCGAGATCGTGGTGATGACCGACGGCAAGGGTGAGGTGCACCTCAGCGACGTTCCGCCCGGGGAGTACACCTTCAAGCTGGATGACGAGGGGAGCGGAGCGATCGCGGATGCCGCGGAAAGCCCTGGCGCGGACGAACGCAAGCCGGAAACTGAGGGCCCGGACACGGCCTCGGTGCAGGCAGCGCTCGAAGCCGCCCATTTCGACACCGACAAGGCGTTGCCCCTTCCCGGCGCGATCCCGGTCTTCCGCGCGGTCGCCGCCCTGCTGCAACGGGAGTCCAGCCGCGTGCTGTTGGTGGTCGGGCATGCCGACGCGGTCGGCGGGGCGGCGCATAATCTGGAGCTCTCCGCGGACCGCGCCCGAGCGGTGGCCGCGTACATCCGCGATGACGCCGACGCCTGGATGCGCTTCTATGACCACCCCACCGCGTCGGCGCGCTGGGGTACGCGCGAAGATCAGCTGATGCTTTCCGCCATCCCCTGGGGGGAATCGCCTGATTACGACGGCGAGATCGACGGCGTGGCCGGGCCCATCACGCGCGCCGCCTTCAAGGAGCTGCAGAAGAAGAACGGCCTTCCGCAGACGGGGAAGGCAGACCGGGCCACTCGCCGCGCGTTGGCGCTGGAGTACATGCAGGCAGAGGGCACGTCGGCAACGGCGGCGGACGTGCGCACGCTAGCCTGTGGCGAGCGACACCCTACCGAACGGACCAGCGGCGCCAGCCGGGCAAACCGGCGCGTCGACGTGTTTGCGTTCGAGAGCGGAGAGATCGTGCCTGCACCCGACGATTGCCGCGAAGGCAAACACCCGGGCTGCGACGTCTACGACCGATGGAAGAAGGCGGTCACCGGCAAGCTGGGGGCCGAGGGCGAGAAGCCCCGCCCGCCCAAGACCGAAGATCTGATTCCGAGGGCCCGACAGCTCCACAAGGCGTTCCTGGACGCACGGGATGGGTTCGTCAGGTGGAACGTGGAGCGGGAGCGCTCCGCGAAGCGGTACATCGGCGAGTGGTGCGAGGGCCTCGCAAAGGACAAGAAGTTCAAGGATCGGATCGACCTGGCGAAGCTTCAGCGGGAGAAGCAGCAAGACCAGGCGGAGATGCGCCAGAAGCAGGAGGAGGTGGAGCGGCGCGCAAAGGAGTTGCTCGACTTCCTCGACGACCCGCGGCTCAAGAAGCAGCTCCGGAGGATGGGGGCCGCTGGCCTGCGCGAGGCGGCGTCGCTCGTGCAGGGCGTTGGGGAATCACTCGGCGGAAGCGCTTGGATTGCGCGCCAGATCGAGGCGGGCGAGGGCGGCGAAGGCCTCCTCTCGTGGGTGCTGTCCAAGGAAGGGGCGGAGCAGGCCGCTACTGGCGCCGAGGCCGCGAAGAAGAATTACGACTTTCTTCAGCCCGTGCTCGAGGCGCTGGCCGAGACCGTCGGCACCACAATCCGCCTGAAGCAGGAGAAGGCGGTGGAGTACATCGCGGAGATCATCGCGGTGCGCTTCAACCTGAGGGCGGCGAACCTCATCACCCGCCAAGTGATCGAAATCCGGGGCGGGATGGTCTCGGCGGTGCTCTATCGGCGCGAGATCACGATCCTGCGTAGGGGGACGCTGCTCGACCATCATACGGTCGAGACCTTCGGCAAAGCGCTCAGCGGATTCGAGAAGCTGGTCGCGGCCGTGAACCTGCTCGCCAAGCTGGACCTGCTCGCACACGATCCATCCCTGAAGAACGTGATCAGCACGATCGGCGGTCTGGCTGAGCTGCTCGACACCTTCGAGACCGTCAGGTCGATGACGAGCAAATGGGTTCGGTACGGCCGCGAACTGGCGGAGGACGGCGCTCCCAAGGCGGTGGAGCTCATCGCCGAAACCGGCGAAGTCGCTGCGGTGACGGGAGGGCGCCGATTCTTCACCTTCCTGGCAGAGGCGGTCGGAAAGAAGCTGACCCCGCTCGCCGTCGTAGCTGGCGCCGCGGACACGGTCACCGGATCAATGGAAGCGTACGAGGAGGCGGCGAAGGGAAACTACTCAGGGGCCATCGCACACAGCGGGGTCGCGGTCGGCGGCGCGATGATGGCGGCCGCTGCCACGATGGAAGTGACCGGATTTGGGGCGGACGCAACCATCGTCGGCGCTCCAGTGGGCCTCGTGCTTGGGATAACGGGATTGTTGGTGGGCGCTGCCGGGGCCATCGCCAGCATCTGCACCTCCGAGACGGAGCTGGAAACCTGGGCGGAGCATTGCCGGTATGGCGTCCGTTACGGCAAGGACAAGTACGGCGACTTCAAGGACAACCTGGAGCGCCAGATCGAGGTCCTCACCGGGGTGCTCTACCAGGTGCGCGTGAAAGGCGACGTGAAGCAAGACGTGAGTCATGTCGAGATCGAGCCCACCGGTCTGACCAAGGGATCGAAGATGACCTGCTTCGTCAACGTGAGCGGCGACCTGACGATGATGACGGCCCGGCAGGACCTCCCGCTGCGCGACGACCAGAAGGACTGCGAGATTGAGTTCGGGTCCGGAGAGCAGTCGAACTTTGTGAAGAAGATCAAGCTGCGCGTCGACATGCCCGGGCGGCGGGGGGTCATCTGGTCGAAGATGACGCTGGTCTTCTCCGTCGATCCGGAAGGCGATGGTGTTGCCCCGTTCAAGCGCACGGCCGAGTTGTCGCAGGGCGTGCTGGAGTGGATTTGGTCGAGGCTATAGCGCCTTCCGGCCGATCCGGCGCATCTCCGCTTCCGCCGCCATTCGCGTATCCCAGCGCCAGGCGGATCAAGTTGGACCGGATTGGCGCGATGGTCTTCGGGGCGGTGGCAGTTGCGCCTAGCTTGATCTTGGCACTCTGGGCCATTCGCGTATCACCGGAACGGCGGGACGGTGCATTGGTGTTCCTCTTGCAATCCATCCTCTTCCCTGCCGTCGTGGGCCCCGTCATTTGGTATGGCGTCGACCGGCGCGGCCGCGGGCTGGTGCTGACCGCTGTCCGAGGCGGGCGCGAGGCGGCAATCGAGGTGCGACCCCAGAGCGGTGTGGGCCGCGGACTCGTCATTCCCATCGGAGAAGCCAGTGCGCTCGCACGCCTCTACAGAGTGGGTGTCGGGAGGCACATCGCTGCCGCCGAGGTGGTGAGCCCGACGGGCGCCGGCGAAGTGCTCTTCGCTCGTGGAGGAACGTCGCTCGACCCCGACCTCGTGCGTTGGATCGAAGATGTCTGGGCGTCGCACGGTTCCAGCGCATCGCACCCGGATTCCGTCGACGTGGAAGAGGTCGCGTCACGGGCAGCGCGGGCCCCCCTCGACGCTCCACACCCTGTGCAGGCGAGACTCGTCGGCGGGTGGCCAACCTATTCGTATCCGGCCGTCGAGCCGAGGGGCGTCGGCCTGGCGGCATCGCTCATTGCGGTTCTTGTGACCTGGCTCATCCTCTACCCGCTCCTGGGCATCTTCTCTTTCGCGAAACTGGCGATCTGGATCCTTCCCGTCGTCCTGCTCCTCGTCTGGATGATCCTCCTGGCCGGCCCTCTGACCGTCGAGCTCGAGGTGCGCGGTCCGATGCTCATCTTCCGGCGCCGCCGCTTCGGCCTGACTCTGTGGGTATCCGTCAACGACGCGAGCCAGGCCGGCTTGGAGATCTCCCAGTTGCCGTTCGTCGCTCTGCGCGTCAAGCGACGGCTGCGCGGATTCACCACCCCGGCCATCGGCGGCCCGGACGTCGTGGCGATGGCTTGGCTGTCCGCTGCCATCCGTGCTTGTGCGCAACCGGGCGTGTGGCGCGCTTGACCGCATCTGGCGGCCCGCCTACACCGAAGTCCCCATGCGGCTCCCCGTTCTCGACCGACTGATCCTCTCTGCCCAGAAGCCCTCGCGCTACGCCGGCGGCGAGCTGAACGCAGTCCGCAAGGACCTCGCGCAAGCGGGCGTCAAGTGGGCGCTCGCGTTCCCGGACACGTACGAAGTGGGCATGAGCAACGTCGGCTTCCGGCTGCTCTATCACGCGCTCAACGAGCGGCCGGACGTCGCCTGCGAGCGGGTGTTCATGCCTTGGACGGACATGGAGGCCGCCCTGAAGGCGGAAGGTGAACCGCTCTTCTCCATCGAGAGCCGCGCTCCGCTGCGGGCGTTCGACATCGTCGGGTTCACGCTCCAGTTCGAGCTCTGCTACACGACCGTGCTGGCGATGCTCGAGTTGGGCGGCATCGAGCTGCACGCCAGGGACCGCAAGCGCGACGATCCGCTGATCCTCGGCGGCGGTCCCTGCACCTACAACCCCGAGCCGGTCGCCGACTTCTTCGATGCCTTCGTGATCGGCGAGGGCGAGGAAGTCGTGCACGAGATCAGCGACGCCGTGGCCTGGTGGAAGCGCAGCGGCGCCCCGCGGGAGGACCTGCTCTGGCTGCTCGCCGAGATTCCCGGCGTCTACGTTCCTTCTCTGTTCCGCGTGCACTATGCCGCGGACGGAACCATTGCCCGGTACGAGGCGCTCAAGCCCGGCTACGAGAGCATCGTGCGCCGTGTCATCCCCGACCTGAACCTGGTTCCCCAGGCGGAGAAGCCGATCGTGCCGTTCATGCAGACGGTGCACGATCGCCTCCCGCTGGAGATCCAGCGCGGCTGCACCCGCGGCTGCCGCTTCTGCCAGGTGGGCATGATCACCCGACCGACGCGGCAGCGCGATCCCAATCAGGTGCGGCGGATCGCGGAGCAGGGGCTCGAGAACACCGGCTACGAAGAGGTGGGGTTCCTCTCCCTGAGCGCCGGCGACTACTCCTGCATCGACGGCGTGTTGGAGGACTTCTTCGACGAGTTCGGGCCGGAGAACGTCGGCATCTCGCTGCCCAGCCTGCGCACGGAGACCATGTCCGAGCGCCTGGCCGGACAGATCAAGCGCGTGCGCAAGAGCGGCTTCACCGTCGCGCCGGAGGCGGCCACCGAGCGGATGCGGCGGGTCATCAACAAAGGCAACGCCGAGAAGGACCTGCTCCACGCCGTGGACACGATCTTCTCGGCCGGGTGGGACCTGGTGAAGTTCTACTTCATGATCGGGCTGCCCACCGAACGCGACGAGGACGTGCGCGCCATCGTCACGCTCTGCGGCGAGGCGCTGCGGCGGGGGAAGAAGCTCAACCCGCGGGCGGAGATCAACGTCGGCATCTCCACCTTCTGCCCCAAGCCCTTCACGCCGTTCCAGTGGGAGCCGATGATCTCCTACCAGGAGACGCAGCGGAAGCACTCCATGCTCCGGGACGAGATTCGCAAGCTGGGGCGCGGCTATCGCGACCTGCACCTCAAGCCGCACGACGCGCGGCAGGGCTCGCTGGAAGGCGCGCTGGCGCTGGGCGATCGGCGCCTCGCCAGCGCGGTGCTCCACGCCTACCGCCGCGGGCAGCGCCTCGACGGCTGGACGGAGCACTTCAGGCTCGAGGCCTGGCACGAGGCGTTCGCGGAGGCGGAGCGCCGGCACGGGGTCGGCATGCATTTCTTCGCCCATCGCGAGAAGCGCGAGCACGAGGTGCTGCCGTTCGACCACATCGACTGCGAAGTCACCAAGCCGCACCTTTGGAAGGCGCGGTTGGCGGCGCGCCAGGAAGGCCAGGTGCCCGACTGCGCCTATGGCGAGGAGATCTGCACCGCCTGCGGCGCCTGCGACTACGAGGTGGTCGACAACATCGTCTACCACCCGGAGGATTACCGCCGGCAACCGCCGCGCGCGCCGGAAGTGCTGCCGGTCGAGCGGACGTTGCTGCGGCTGCGCTATGCAAAGGAGGACGTGGCGGTCGCACTCAGCCATCTGGAGACGATGACGGCGCTCCTGCGCACGTTCCGGCGCGCGAAGCTGTCGATTCCGCACTCGCAGGGGTTCCATCCCAAACCCAAGGTCAGCTTCGGACCGGCCTGTCCGGTGGGGACGGTGAGCCGCGCCGAATACCTCGATCTGGAGCTGTTCGGCATCCAGGACGCAGGACAGGTCGCGGCCGCCATTCGCGCCAATCTTCCCCAAGGGCTGCGCCTGCTGTCCTGCGAAGAGCTGCAGCCGGGCGGCGAGTCCCTCGCGCGGACGATTCGCGGCATCGAATACCGCGTCGAGTTGCCCGAAAGCGCGCCCGATGCCGGGCAGCGCCTGGCGGAATTCGCGGCGCGCCCTGAAGCGAGCGTCCTGCGCGAGCGGGAAGGAAAGAGGCCGGTGCGCGTCGACTTGAAGAAGTCCGTCGACGGCCTCGTCGCGGAAGGCCCGCGCGAGATCCGGTTCACGCTGCGAGCCGGCGAGCAGGAAGCGGTGGCGCGCCCCTCTGAGCTGCTCGCGGCCCTGTTCGGGTCAGAGATCGTCAAGCCAGGCTTGACCCGGCTGATTCGCGAGAGCGTTGTCTTCGGTCCGCCCGCCGCCTGAGCCGCCTCTGGGCGGCGCTGCTCGTCGCGCTCTCGGCGGATGACCTCTGCCGCGCTGCTCCCGCTCCTGATCGGATGCGCCGGCGCGACCAACAGCAATGCCCAGGCCCGGCCGGCGCAGGCGGCTGACGCAGGCTTGCAGGCGTTAGGAGGCGCAATCACACAGGCGCCTCCCCGCTTTTCCGCACTGTCAGGATTCCCAACCAGTTCAATCGCGCTCTTCTTGCGGCACCGGAACCGGGATGCTACGCTCTCTATGTCTGCTCCGGAGGTATTTTTTTCAGCCGCCGGGGCCTCACCGCGCCTTCGGCGACGGGGGCGGCGCGCAGCCGCGCACCTCCGACGCTGCCGGCGCCATGAGCGAGGCTGGGTGGCCGAGCCAGGTTCACTCTCCGGTTTCACGAAGCGGCGCCTGAATGGCGCCCGAACGCGGCGGCGCGACCTGCGCGCGGCCGCGCAAGAAGGATCTTTCGATGTCCAACATCCTGGTGATCAACGCCTCGGGTCAAGAGACCCGGGTGGCGCTGATCGAGCAAGGCACGATCTCTGAGTACTACCTGGAGCGGAAGAACGAGAAAGGAATAGTCGGCAACATCTACAAGGGAAAGGTCGTCCGGGTGCTCCCCGGCATGCAGGCCGCGTTCGTCGACATCGGCCTGGACAAGGCGGCCTTCCTGTACGTCGGCGACATCGTCTCCGATCCGAGCTTTCCGGGGTTCTCCGAAGAGATGGACATCAAGGCGGGGTCGGTCGAGGGCGATCCCCTCGAGGCCGACGACCTGCCGGAGCCCCTGGAGGAGTCGGTTCCGCAAGCCGTGGACACGCCTCTTCCGGCCGCCGTCGAAGCCGGCGCCACGGCGGAGGCTGGCATCGAGTCGGCCGCCGCCCAAGGTCCCGCAGAACAGGCCGCTCCGGCGGCCGAGGCTCCGCGCCAGGAATTGGCCCCCCCGGAGTCCGCAGCCGGAGCGCCGGGGGCGGAACCTGCCGAGATCGTCGAGTTGCATCCGGACGACGCGCTCGAGGACGAAGAGGGCGACGACGAGGACGACGAAGAGGAAGAGCTGGACGAAGCCGACGTCGCCCACGCCGCAGCGGAAGAAGTGCTCGCGGCGGAGCAGGCGCAGACCGACTCGCCGGGTCCGGCAGAGGGTGCCG
>Ga0209526_10000114_pt1 | contig 45216 bp, 37 predicted proteins | sample JacPinW_OM2H0_M1_FD_188566 | JGI IMG/M metagenome (GOLD analysis project Ga0209526, IMG submission 188566) | Forest soil microbial communities from Algoma, Ontario, Canada - Jack Pine, Ontario site 1_JW_OM2H0_M1 (SPAdes) (version 2) | ecosystem: Environmental > Terrestrial > Soil > Boreal... | reverse complement strand
GCCATCCGCCGTGCCACCGGCTGACGGTGGCCGCTCGCCAATCGCCGTACCCAAATCGCGCCCATCGCACATCAGCAGCAGCGTAGCCACCGATTCCAGCGCGTGCAGCAAGCCGAACATCCCAGACTGCCTCTCGCTGATCGAAAATGGCAACGATTCCACTAGTGGCCGTTCCAGCGTGATCCAATACGAAGTCGTGTGCATCTCGTTTTCCGGCAGTTCCAGCTTTCCCGCGCCCACGTTCTCATTGGTAAAAAACTTAATCTTCTTAAATCCCACCACCTGAGACCGCACCAGCACATCCCCATGCGACCAGCAGTGGCACCGCCACTCCTGCCTGTTTTCTTGGGTTTCTACCTGCGATGTGGCGGCCGCTATCTGAGGCGGGCGCCTTCGGAAGGCCACAGCATCATTTGCCCTGAGATCCGAACCACTGCGCCCCATCTCGGCAAGACCACTGGTCGATGCTACTCCGCTTTTGGATTCCGTCGCGGCAATCTCCAGCACCCGCACCTGCGTATACCGGATCGCGTCTGTGTAATAATCCACATCCACCTGCTTCACGTACGCCTTGCGCTCCTGAAAATCCAGATGTTCCACGTGATATTGCTGTCCTCCGTGAATGTAAATCGCCTTCTCATGCACAAACACAAGCGCGCTCGGGAAATCCACTTCGCCGATCACCAGCGGCTGCCCGGTAATATCAATGATCACGAAATTGTCGCTGGTCACTGAACGCAAGCTCACTGTGTCCGCAGGATACGCTTCATGGGTCCAGTGATAATTCTCTCCCGCCCGGTGCAGGTAGCCCGCCTCCGCCAGCCGCGCGCACAAATCCTGCACATCCACTTCTCCAAACCTCTCTGCCGGACCAATCGGCAACTCAAACGCCGCGCATTTCAAATGGTTGACCAAAATCTCCAGATTATCCGGCTGAATAAACGCATGTTCCGGTGTATTCTCGAAAAAATAGTCCGGATGCCGCACAATAAATTGATCGAGCGGCGCCGACGAAGCCACCAGTACCGCGCACGAACTTCCGCTGCGGCGTCCCGCGCGCCCCGCCCGCTGCCACGTCGCCGCAATCGTCCCGGGATACCCTGCCATCACCACCGTATCCAGCGAGCCCACATCAATTCCAAGTTCCAGCGCTGAAGTCGTCACCACGCCGCGAATCCACCCGTCGCGCAAGCCACGCTCAATTTCCCGTCGCTCGCTGGGCAAATATCCGCCGCGATAGCCGCGAATCGTTTCCGGCGTTCCCGGCATTTGCGGATTCGCCTGCTGCAGATACGTCAAAATTAATTCCGTGTGCAGCCGTGAATTCGCGAACACCATCGTCTGCAGGTCGTTCTTCAAAAATTCCTGCGAAACCCGCGAAGCCTCATTGATATAGCTCCGCCGTATTCCCAGCGCCCGATTCACCACCGGCGGATTGTAAAACACAAACGTCTTCTCCGCAGCCGGCGCGCCATTTGCTGCCTGCACCTCCACCTCATCCTCAATCAACCGTGAAGTCAGCTCGCCCGGATTCGCAATCGTCGCCGAGCAGCAAATGAACTGCGGCGTACATCCATAAAATTTTGCAATCCGCCGCAGCCGCCGCAACAAATTGCACAAATGACTGCCAAACACACCGCGGTACGTATGCAATTCATCGATCACGATGTAGCGCAGATTCTCGAACAGCCGCGCCCATCGCGTATGGTGCGGCAAGATGCCGGTATGTAGCATGTCCGGATTCGTCAGCACGATGTGGCTTTTCTCGCGAATCGCCTTCCGCGCATCGCCGGGTGTATCCCCGTCGTACGTAAACACCCCAAATCGGCTACCCGCCTGCCCTCTCCCCTGCGGCGCCCTGCCTTTAGCCTGATCCTCTTCCGCCTTATGTATTGGCCGATCTTCAGATCGGCCCTCTTGGGTTATTCCGGGGCTTTCTCCGTCCAGCAACCCGTCCAACCTCTGATTCAAATCGTAGAGTTCCGCCAACTGATCCTGCGCCAGCGCCTTGGTGGGAAATAAATAAAGGGCCCGCGTATCTGAATCGTTCAAAATCGCGTCCAACACCGGCAAGTTGTAGCAAAGGGTCTTTCCCGAAGCCGTCGGTGTCACGATCACCACATTCTTGCCGGCGTGCACCGCCTCCGCAGCCGCCGCCTGGTGTGTGTACAGCCTCCGTATCCCCTTGGCCTGGTAAGCCGTCTTCAGATCCCCGTGCATCCATTCGGGAAACTCCGCCCACTGCGCCTCCCGCGCCGGATAGTGCCGCACCGCCGTCAGCATCTGCCCGTTGTGATCCCGCGAAGCAAACGTATCCAGCACCTGGGTCAGGCGCGCCAGTGTCCCACCCTCTCCCGCCCGCGCCAAGGAATACGCCCTACCGGCCATGCATCCCCCTTTGCCCCCGTCCCAATCTGGCTTCAATCCTTAGTTAGCTGGCCAGTGGTTCAATTGTCCTCGCGCTAATTCGCCTTTTGTTCGCTCAGGCTAGCACGCGGCCTCCACGCACACAACCCTCATTTTCGCCTCAGTGTGGAAGTTTTTCTTCGCTTCGCCGGACGATCTGACGCACCAGCCAGCAGCTGCTCAAAATGGAGCTTCCGGACAACTTGGGCGGCCGCTGTGGCGTTGGCGGATAGGGCCTTTCGCATTTGCCGCTGTTGTTAAGTTCCGGCTGCGCCGTGAGAACGAAACCGCCTGGCGGCGGTTTCTTGCCCTTACTCTCCTAAATCAGGCCCGGAACAATACCGATTCTAGTACGCATACGCCTTGAGGAACACGAAAACAACCACGCCGGTGATCGAAACGTAGAGCCAAATGGGGAACGTCAAGCGTGCGATTCGGCGGTGCATCGCGAACCGGCCCGTCAACGAGAAAAAGAACGTCGTCAGCACCATCGGCAGCGCGACGACGGAAAGGATTACGTGGCTGGCTAAAATCGAAAGGTACAGCGTGCGCACCGGACCGTGGCCGGGAAAAATCGTGTCACCGTGCAGTGCATGGTTCGTAATGTAGCTGATGAGAAAGGCGGAAGAGAACGAGAAGGCCAACAGCATGCTCGTGCGATGCGCTTCTCTGTTGTGCTGTTTGATGAAATACAATCCCACACAGAGCGCAATCGCGCACAATCCGTTCAGAAGCGCATTGAGCGCCGGCAAAAACATCCAGCGCCCGGCGAAATCAGCCGAAGCATGATGCACATACAGCAGCCACAGCAGGAATGACACTGCGAGGCCGCTCACCACGACGATCCCTCCTACCACTGGGCGCGGATTAATTTCAGCCTGTTCCATGCTGACAATTAAATCATAGAAATCCATGCGCAAGTCAAACAGAGCCTGCCCCGAAGCGGCAACTTCCGAGTGTCCCCTGATCCGACCGGAATCCTTGCCGCGAGGCGGTGGCATCGAAGCAGTCCTGTCGCAGGGGTATCCATTTCGTGTGCCCGGTTATAGGAGGCTGGTGCTCCCCAAGGTTGCAGTCTTCAGATATCATGGCCTTCCGTGACCTTGACGAGGGAATCCGCCCCGAGTTCGCGCCACGTTCACGGAGGTTTTTGCGATCGGCCTGGTGGTCACGTTGCTCTCGGCCAGGATTCTCCGGAAGAAGGTGCGCGAGCCTGTAAATTAGAGGAGCAGCATGTTTGTAGCCAGCCAGAACAAGGGCCTGAACTGTCAAGACGAAGCCAAAAAAAATGGGACCGGCGCCATATTGGATGATTCCTGCGGTAGATTCGCGCCTTTTCAGATGTGAAGATGTGGAAGAATTCGTTGCCGATCCCGAGCTATTCCGCGGCCTTCGCTGCCAGCATTTCGATCACCGCGATGTTCGGCAGCAATTCCGCAGGAAGGTTGTGTCGTTTCTGCAGATAATCCGGAGCGTTGTAGGAAATCCACACCTTGCCTGTTGGATCCTCGGCCACCAGAATCTTCAATGGCAAATCTAGCGCCACGGTCGGCGAAGTCAGCATCAGCAGCGTCCCTGCTTTGGGATTCCCGAAGATCAGCAGCTTTGTATTCGGCATCTTCATTCCTACCTTCTCCGCTTCGCCGCTGTGGTCCACGATCGCGAACAGCCTCACGTTCTTCGCCGCCAATATCGTCTCTACCTTCGCGACCGTTTCCTGAACCGAATGTTTACTCGGAATTTGCACAATGCCGTTGTCTGCAGTCGTTGCCACGAAAGCCTCCTGAGTATGAGATTGAACTTGTCCTTGCCCTTCCTGCTTTGCCGGCGCAGGCTTTGCCCAGATCAAATAAATCGCCATCGCGATTCCCAATGCAGCCAGTAAAATCGCCGCGCTTACCGCCATTTTCGATGGCCGCCCAAGCGTGTCCTTGCCTTCCTTCAAATCCTTGATCATCCGCAGATATCTCGACAACGAGAGCATGCAAACCATCACGCCCAGAAGAATCAGGCAGGTGCCGAACACCAGAGATAGCCCGTACGATCTCACCGCCTCAGAGGGCCGCATCAATGTGAACTCTTGCAGAAATATCCCGAACCTCGCCAGCACAAATCCCAACCCCATCAGCGCGAGACCGGTCCGTATCCACGCGAGGAACGTGCGTTCCACCGCCAAGTAATCTCGCGGGCTGGCCTGGGTTTCGGCGCTCATCCGGATTCTCCTAGGCTACACTTTCGCCTTTGTGACCCCATGCGACGGTACCTGGCCCGAGGAAACCATCTCGAATAGCACAACCCCCCCCAAAAGTCTTTAGTCAGCGTCGGCGTCCTTGATTCACGTTCTTTTCTCCTCGAGGTTCCGCGGAACACGCATCACGGAACACTTTCTTTCCTCATCCTCCGACGGTTTTTTCAACTAGGTGAAGAGCCAGAGCCTGATTCGCCTGCGCCCAAGCCAGCGGTGTATGCGCGTTTGGAACGTACTTCCCATTCTTCAAATAATACAGCTCCGGACACTCGCCCTTTTCTGTCACCTGACGCAGCGAACGATTGAAATAATAAATCTGCCTCTCAAAACTTTTGCTATCCGTGCGATCCGCAAGGTAACGCTCCGCATAAATGATGGAAAGCACCGGATCGAAAATGCACCACTGCGCTTCACAGTTCGGCTGCAGGAACGCATTGCGAAAAGCCAGTCCATCGCTGAAATCTACGCACATCTGGTCGGGTGCGAACCACTCGTCGTAGTCCTGGCAAAAGTATGAATCGCCGGCGTAACGCTTGATGCCAATATCGCCCCGCAGCCTCGCCTGCACCAAATTTAGAATGGCATCCTGCATGTTTCGGGAGGTCACCGTGCCAAGCGGATGAATTAGAGACAGCAATGCTCCATCCGCCAGCCGTTCCGGCGGCGATTCAAACGGAAGGGTCGTATTCAAACGCTCACGTCCCTTGGCAATTAATTCCGCAAGCTTGTGTTTGTCCAGTTCCACCAACTTTTTCGAACCCAACTCTTTCTTGGCCAGCGAGGAGTTCAAATAGCGTTGCAATTCTTCAAGCCCGGAAACTACTGCGCCCACACTCGAATTATTGATTTTGTGCCCTTCTTCCCATGCGCCGCTATCTTCATCGTGCCAATATCCAATTGCCTCAAAGTAAGCAGGGAATAGTTCGTAGATTTTCCATTCCTCTGGCCCCACAGGCAGCGTCCCCGCATTTGCCAGCACGAAGCGAAACCAAAGAGTCTGCCCCAGAGCATCGTTCTGCGCGTGTGCCCATTTTTCGGGAAGCTCATCCAATGTCGCTGCCGAAAACCGGATGTGCGGCCGCCGATTCACATTTACTTTCAACACTTGCTCGCGGTCGCTGATAATTTCCTCAAACCTGTTTCGCTGCCGCTCAAAAAATCGCGTCAATCCCTTGATGCACGCAATCGCCGGTTCCAGAATCCCGCGCAAACGAAACGAGTTCGCCACGATAATGTTGTCGCGCACCCAAACGTTCTGATATCCCGTCAGGGAATCCCGAGCTTGGCTGGGACTCGCAGCGAAAAGTCCGTGCGCAACCGGCCTGAGTTCATGGACTTTATTTGCATTCAATACTTCCTTGATCAATGCGAGATCCTGTCGCGTGTACTTTTCCTTCATCAGACGGTGCAAGAGTCCGGCATTGGTCATTGTCGGAAATTCCCCTAGCTTTGACAGGAGCTGCGCATTTTTTTGTGCGTTCAGATTCTAGCGCAACCACAGGATTGCCGCGCCCGTCAGTCTGAATCCTCCGGTTAGCAGCGCTTGCGAGCGGATGTGCCCAAATCGCAATTGACGGGAACAAAACATCCTCTTCCGGTGTCGAAGTTCCGTGGCGCTTCGCATCGTATCTTCAGGACATAGGCACGCTACAAGGGCTTCGTTTTTGCGTGCCATTCCTCTGCTTCGGGAGCGCCAGGTCCATGAATACTGGACACAAGGCATCGCACCGTCACGAACGACGCAAAGCCCCGCGTTTTCTTTATCAAATGCCGCTCGAAATCGAATGGGGCTCCGCGACACTGAAAGCCCGCACCCGGGATATCAGCACCGGCGGAATGTTCATCGAAGCCGAAGATCTTCTTTGGGTCGGTGCGGATTTTCGCGCGCGGCTCGGTGTGGAACGTCCTCTGTGGGTGAACTGTTCCGTAAAACGCGTCGAACCGGGACTTGGAATGGGCGTGACCATTGCTCTGCCCGAAGGTCAGAATCACGAGCACTTCCACGACCTACTCGCGAAGCTGGCGGCAACTTCCTAGAACACGTTTTATACTGTTTGTCATGACGCGATGCCTTGATTGCGGTGCCGAACGCACCAGTGACCCATGCCCGGAGTGTGGCCTGAGCTCCGCGGCGGCGGAATTTATTTTTCGCAAGAGGCTGGTGAAGCAAACCGCGATCTTTCTGCTTGGTTCGCTGACTTTTCCTTATATCAGTTCGATTTATCCGCCGCTGGATCTGGACGCCATGCTGGTGTTTTACGGCTTCGTATTTTTTATCGGGCTCACGTTGGCCGTGCTTCTCGACCGCAGAGCGAGGGCGCGCAAGGAAATCGAGGTGCTGAAACATTTATTCACGGGGCTGATTCCGATTCCGTTCATTTTGTCTACCGCACTTTTTCTGAACGGAAGACTGGATTCGCCGAAGGACGTGCGCTATCACAACACGGTGGTGGATAGCCGCTACCAGATGAAAGGAATTGTGCGCGGGACACGGCGGTTGAATGTGCCGTCGTGGAGGCCGGGCCGGCGGTACGAGCGGTTGGCGGTAGACCTGGACGATTACGAGCGCTTCCAGCAAGGCGACAAAGTTGTTGTGGGAGTGGAACCGGGCGCGTTGGGCATTCCCTGGTTTTATGGTATTTACCGGCAATAAGCTATACGCCACAGCGGATCTGCCGCGTTGCGTCTTTACCCACTTCACGGCTAGCTTTTTTCGACCCTAACATTGTCACCAGAAAATTCGCACCACAAAACTTTCCCCACAAAAACTGGCACCACAAAACACTTCGCAACAAATAGTCTTTACGACCAGCACTCTTCTCTGCGAAAAGCGTGCTCAATAGATCGGGCGGCCGGTCGGGCCTAGGGGCATTTGCAGTTCCAGGATGTGGCCGTCCTTGCCGAGGCGAAAGCGGATTCGCTGCAGCATGCCGACATTGCGTTCCTTGAATTCGGGCGTGTCGATGGGTTGGTCCGGCACATCGCCAAAAGAAAATTCGACGGTGTCTCCTTTGACGACGACTTTACGCGGATCGATGTCATAAACCTCTTCATCGTTTAAATCCACAAACAGGTAGCGCTTCCAGATACGAACCAGCAAAAGGCCTTTCCGGTCGGTGTGATACATGTTCCAGGATTTGGGGGCGTCGTCGTTGAATTTGACGATGGCGAATTGCACGGGCGACCAGATGGACTTTGGTGCGGACTCGGCGGGAGCCGTTTGCGCGCGGGAAACTGCTAGATTGCAAAAAGCGAGCAAGAAAAGCGCCAGCGCCGCGCTGGGGAAGGGAAGAGTCCGCTTCATTTTTTGGAGCTCGCTCTGGAACCCGTGCTGAAGTTGGGGCTGGGGCTCAAAGCGGATTCGCGCCAGAGTGTGCCCCATTCCCACAGGCCGAAGCCGGCTTTTGGCGGAACTGGATTGCCAACCTGGCGCGCGAGCATGGAGATTTGTCCGCGGTGATGGGAATCGTGGGAGACGAGGTAACCGACGAAGGCGACCACGTCCGGCTTGAAATTGGGGACGCGGCCGGTGGGATCGTCAAGCGCCTTCTGGATAAGTGCGTGGAGGGCGGCAGCGCTGGCCTTGAGCGCGGCTTGGATTTTTTCGCGTGAAGCCTTGTCGGCGTCGAGCTTCGCTGGAATTTTTGCGGATTTGTCTGCCGCCGCAAGCCACATGAGGCGCACATTGTGGATGTGGGCGGCGATAGCGGAGATGGAGCGGCCCCTGCCGGACAAGGGCGGCGCTTGCCATGCTTCGGGAGCGATGTTGGCGAGGAGTAGCTGGTTGGCCCTTTCGTTGATGGCAAAGGTATCGAGGAGCGATCTCTTGAAGTCCAGGCCGGACGACTTGGCTCCAGGCGGGGAGGCAGATGGCATAGCGGGAATCCTCTGAATCGGATGCAAGTAGTGTACGACGGGAATGACGACGCGGGTAGCGGAGCGGGTGGGAGTTTCGGTAGGAACGCCGTATCCATACTACCCGAACAAGCAAACTCTCCTTCGACAGCCCACTGCAGGGCACCCGGGCGGGCCTTGCGAGAATCTTTGTAGCGCCCGAATGAAGCGAAACTACAGCCTGACTTTGCCGAGTAACGCGGCATGTCCACAGAGAGAGGAACGAACCGAACGAACCATTAACAGAGCTCAAGCAGGGTCGAGCAGGCCGTTGAGGCAATCAAGCAAGGGAACAAAACCGTCCGTCTTCGACAGAACAATCGTGACGCCGAACGCTGATGACAAGGGTCCCTTCACTTCGTCGGCGTAGATGGTGAACAGAACTATAAGAACTTCGGGTATTTTCTTCTTCAGTAGGTTCGCCGCCTCAACACCGTTCATCATCGGCATGGCCAGGTCCATAACTACCAAGTCTGGATTCAGGTCCGGCGCTTTCTTGACTGCTTCCACGCCGTGGGAGGCCTCGCCGCAGACCCGAAAACTCGTACAGGTCTCTATTGCGGCGCGGATGGCAACGCGGGCGCTCTCGCTATCATCGACGATGAGGATATTCTTCACTTGCCGCTGCGTTTTTGGCGCAGGCTCTTTTTGCGATTGTAGGGAATCCAACATTGGACGAGATTCCTACATCGTTCAGCCCAACACAATACAGGGATAACTTGACTCTCGAAACGACCAGTCAAAGACTGAATCGACACCTAGAAATGGGCTAAAGCCGACGACGTTCAAATTTGATCAGTACAGGAGTGCACCTTCTTGCGTTCTGTCTAAATAATAAAGAAAGTCCTCACGCCCGACCGGTCGTCCTGCGTTGCTTGTCCAACAGGCGTGTCGCTGCCCTCGAAGAGACCTTGGACCTGCTTAAAAAATTCGACCAGCACTGGCCCGGGAAATATACGATTCAGGATTCGAAAGGGAACAACGTAGGGCGGGACCACGCTGAACTAGGCGGGGAGTGCCTTGGCTACGGATCGGCACTACTGGTCGGAAAGCTCAGCGTTGAAATGACTTTCCAGACTTCAATCATGTGGGGTTCGGCGGGAGAAATTGCGAAGTAAGAACAATGCGCGGGTTACCGGACAGACTTAGGGTCTTTGGCGGGGACTATGACCTCGACATGAGCACCCTCTTTTGAGACTTACATCATGCCATGTCCGTCAATTAAGGTATTTTCAATACGAACGTCGCGTGGCCGGTCGTCGGGCCCGGTTAGCGATCTGTGCCTTTTCCAGTTGGCTCGGACGTGGCGATGGGATGATTTTAGTTACAGGTCCGGGCATGGCGGTACCTGGGTGTGACGGAATTCGCACAGTTTCCAGATTCAGTTGAGCAATTCTTGCGGACTTGGTCATGCGCGGCTTAGCCAATTCCTCTATGACGCCGTCCCGTGTCGCGTTGCTGGGTTCGCTCTTAGGTTTCTCATGAAACATGCATCCAGCGTGACATCGAGATGAAGGCGATGCAATCCCATTTCGCACACTTTCGAAATGAGCGCGGTTCAGCCGCCGAGAGTGACAGCGAGCTCGTACTCGGTGGACTTGGCTATCCCGTGAGGTGAAACGGTGACGCGCTGCAGGCGGGGAGTTTCAAGCAAGACGTTAGCGATTTTATTCAGGGTAATGGAATCCACAATGTAACGAGCGGTCACGGCGTTGGGGATCGGTTTGCTTTCGGCAGCAATGGCGAAAGGCACGAGTCCATATTTGTTTCTTATGTTGACGAAGAGGCCGACAAGATCGACAAGATTCTCTGGAGCGATGCCGCTATATTTGAGATGCTCCAGCATCTGGTGATCCATGGAATTGGAATACTGCCGGACTGGGGTAGCCATGCAAATCGTTCCTTTCTGGACCAGGGTCTGAATCGGAGCAAAGTGTCTAAACCAATGTGTGCTACAAGGCGAGGTGTTAGATCCGAGGCAAAGGGGGAATCTTCGCCGGATGCCCGACAGGACAGGAACGCGACCCCACGCCCTGGGAGATGACGTGTCAAGATAAGAAGTGGAGGATGAAGTGGAGGATGGCTAGTCTTTGTTTTGTCGGTTTGCGGGATGCAGCGGGCCGCGTGTGGACAATTTGCCACTGGCTGGCGGTATCGGCGTGTAGCTAACCTGAGTTAATTCTGCATCAAGAATCTGGGCTATCCGGAGCATGTCTATTCGGGGCTCCCTGCATCCTACACAGTGTGTCATTCCTCAGGTTTCTTCTGGTCGTTCATCGCCGCGAGAATCCACTTTTTCAAAATGGCCAAAAAAGCGGGCTTTAATTCTCGAAACGCGAGACCCATGCCTTTGGCGGGCTGGGCATACACTACCGTCGCTTTCGCCTCGAAATATTCTTCGGCGTTGAAGATTTTTACGCGAAGAAGAGTTTGTTCCGCAAATGGCGCGGGAGTAGCGATATAACACCCGTACAAACTAAGTTCTGCAACGTTTGCGGACACACTGGCAACGGGCGAAGTTTCTGGAGCAATCTCAGCGGGAGCAGCGAATGGAACTCTTATTCTACGGTGTTGTCGGTCCACGAGTTGAAGTCCAATCGCTCGGCATGGCTCATTCCTTCCTTCGGTGCCTGGTCCGCTGCGATTGGACCATAGAATACCCCAGTGCGCCTGAGAGTATCCAGCAATTCACGGCGCCATGACCGCTTTTTGGATGACCGCAGCAAATCGCTCCCGACCAGATGCCTGCAAAACCCAAAGCGTTGCGCCGGCTTCCTGACGGGGTTGTTGACCGGCCGAGAAGGTCTTTTAGAAAAGGTCTGGAGCGGCAAAAAAAAGCGAGCAATCCGTCCCGAGCACGGGACGCAACGGGCAAACGGACACGTCAATTGCCGATTCGGCTCGAAAAACTGATGTAAACGTTCGGCGCTGCAATCAGCTTTTCAAAAAGAATTGGCGGAGGGTCTCAAGTTCTTGCGCCAGTGAGCGTAAACGCCACTTACCAAAAACCTTAGCCTCCAGAATACACGAATCATCTTATTGGCAAGCTAAAGGGTGAATCCTACGATGGCGTTGCTGAAACTTAATTTTCAAGGAGTTTTCTATGTTGCGCAGCAGGCGTAAGTCTATAGACAGGTCTCTTTTGGTTGCAGCTTTTGCCTTCGCGGCCTTTGTGGTTTTGGTTATTGGTGGGCGCCTCGCATCCGCTTCTTCTTCACGACCGGTTCCAGAGGGCGACTCCAACTTTGCACTGGAGGCGGCCGCCGGTGGCGTGGCCGAGGTCAGGTTTGGCCAGCTTGCGCAGGAAAAAGGCTCCAGCGATGCGGTAAAAGCATTCGGGCAAAGAATGGTCGCGGATCATTCCAAGGCCGCTGAAAAGCTCAAGGATTTGGCGGCCAAAGAAGGCATGACTTTGCCGGCTGATATGAACAAGGCAGATCAAAGGGAGTACGACAGGCTCTCGAAACTATCGGGGAAGGATTTTGACCAAGCGTACGCGCAAGCAATGGTGAAGGATCATTCTGACGATGTGGCGGAGTTCGAGAGAGAAGCGGCTTCTGGTGAAAACGCCGCACTCAAGCAATTTGCGGCCGAGACGCTTCCAACTTTGCAGGACCACTTGAAGCAAGCGCGCGAAATGGCGAGGACCGTGGGTGCGCCAGCGCAGATGTAAATATTCAGTTTAACCGTTGAAGAATCCGTTTTGGCAGAATTTGGCATCCGGAGCTAAGACGCTACGGTAGAGGGGGCGAGCGTTTCAGAACCGCCCCTTCGTCAATTTCACCGCAATCCGCCCGTGGACTACTCCGTTGATGTAACCCCGAGGCATAGCGATCAACCATAACTCGATGGTGATCGGAAAAGTCCGTTGGCAATCCGCTTAGCGGATGCGAAGGACGATTTTGCCCAAGACGTGGCCCTGGTCAATGCGTCGATGAGCTTTGGCGGCCTCCTCGAGAGGAAACTGCGCGGCGATGGGCACGCGGAATTTCGTTTTCTTGATAACACGGTTCATGCGCTCGAAGGAGCGGGCGCTGGCTTCGGCGTCATAGGAAATAATTTTCAAGCCGCGGCGTTTTTCCGGCGCAGGCTCGACGCCGTTCGGATAAGCAAGGCGACCTCCCGGGCGAAGCGTGTCAAGGCAACGAGGGACGGAGTCGCCGCTGCCGAGTACGAGGGCGGCATGCACACCCTTGGGAGCAAAACGGAGAGCGGCCTCGACAAAGTCCTCGTGGAGTCCATCTACGGCGTAATCCGCGCCGAGAGATTGCACCAAAGCTACACCATCTTTTCCAGAGGCAACCGCAAAAACTTTTGCACCGCGTTCCTTGGCGAACTGGATCGCGAGGGTTCCTACCCCGCCGGAAGCCCCGTGAATCATGAGATGTTCGCCGGTCTGAATATCGAGATGGTCCGCAATCCCTTGATACGCGGTTAGGCCGACCGTGGGAGCGCCTCCTGCCTGTACCATGTCCAGCGGCGGCATAGGAATAGGAGCGACGTTGTCCGCGCGTACCGCGACATATTCCGCGTAGAAACCGCCTTTCGGATTCATCCAACTATAAGAGTAGACGGGATCGCCAACTGCGAATCGGCGAACCGCGCTGCCGAGCCGGACGACCGTGCCGGAACCGTCGGCGCCGAGAATCAAAGGAAAACTGAGGCGCCCGCCGGGGCTCCAGCCATCGCGGATATCGCCGTCCCAGCTACCGACGCCGGCGGTATGGACGGCGAGGAGGACTTCCTTGGGGCCAATTTCGGGCACAGGGAGTTCGTGGAGTGCGAGGACATCCGGGCTGCCGTAGTGGTCAATGGCGGCGGCGCGCATCGTGCTGGGGACCGGCGGCAGGTTGGGTTTTGCGCGACTGCTTTTTCTGGCGCGAACTGTGGCGGTGGACATGGAGCACCTTCCCGTTTACTTGTTCTTGTGGCTGCATGGATTCGATGACTGTGGGAGCGGTTTTGTTCCGGACAAGATTAGCGTGGATGTGGATACGGTGGCAGGGAGGGAGAAGAGCTGCAGGAGCGGGTCTTTGGTTAGCATGTGGGCTGCTTGCCGGCCGAAATGAACCGGATTTGGTTCGGCCGGCGTCTAGCTTATGGGACGCAGAAATTGAGGCATGTAACTTCCGCCAGTTGAGGTCGGAGAGCAGCGTAACTGTTCGAGATGGCCAGGCGTTGGAGACGAACTTTGCGACCGACCCGGTGACGGGAAAGGTCGTTCGGCTAGAAGTTACTGTCACCGCAGTGAAATGATTCTTTTTGGCATTTTTTATGGCTAAAAAATCGGAGGCGTGCCATGCCGTTTGGTCGACACCGACACCCTCCAAGTCCGGGGACGGAAGCACGCTGGTCCAGGCGAATTGTGCGGCTATAATGCGTGTGGATGAATAACAGGAAAAACTTAGCAAATAAAATCTATGGGATGTTTGCGCGGGTGTTTCCGCGTTGCGGCATGATATCGCAGGCGATTGCGTTTAACGTATTTTTGGCCTTTTTCCCGACGATGTTGTTGGCGGTGTCATTTGCCTCCACGTGGCTGGGGAGCAAGACCGCCACCTCGGACACGGTACGGGATTTCACGGAGTTTCTGCCACCTGGAAGCCGGGGGATTGTGACCGATTTTCTGCAACGGAGCGGCTTCGATTTGTGGAAGCTGACGTTGATTGGCTGGGCCGGGACGCTGTTCGGCGGGGCGCAAGTGATGAAGCTGCTGATGGAAGGGATTCACCTTATCTATGGAGATGAGGAGAGAATCGGATTCATTCACCGGCAATTGAGAGGATTGCTGTTGTTGCTGATCACCATGGTTCCGATTGTGGCTGCGGGAATCCTGGGGGTGTTCGGCAGGCCGCTGCGACAGTGGGCCTCATTTGAATTTGGGAACATAATTCCGGTACATGGAATGTGGCTGGTGTTTTTCCCCACGGTAGCCATGGTGGTGGCGATGCTGGCGCTCACGGTGATCTATTGGGTAGCGCGGCCGAAGGAAAAGAGCTTGCGACACGTGTTGCCTGGCGCCATGCTGGCCACGTTGTTATGGTGGCTGGTAAACGTCGTTTTTGGGTTTTACGTCCGGCGGGTGCCCTACAACGTGGTGTACGGCGGCCTGGCTACGGTGATCGGCCTATTGGTCTGGATGCAGATTTCAGCTGTGGTCGTGTTTTTGGGAGCGGCGTGGAACGCGGAAGAAGAATCGGTAAGAAGTGAACTGTAAGCGCTGAGCAGCAAGGAGTTGCAGTCGCGTTGACACTCCCTTGGCCGGGGCGTATCGTCAGGGTTCCCACCCGCGCGAGCAGATCTGTCTGTGGTGTGAAGACACGGACGCCAGATCGTGAATGGGGCAAGGGAAGGGATGATCCTCGAATGACGCTCCGGAGCAAGTGTGGGCGCGGTGTTTTGTGGATTGCGCTGGCTGCGCGATTTGGCTCGCCGCTTCTTTGGGGACAGACCCAGGACAGCTCACCCGCAACGGGAAGCCGAGGCGCTCCATCTGCTAGTGCGACGGAAAAAACGCAGGCGAGTCCTTCGCCGGCGCAAGACCCAGAAAAAAAGAGCGAAAACAAACAAGAGGTGTCGATGCAGGACACCGGCCCTACCTTCAAGGTGCGCGTGAACCTGGTACAGGTGCGCGTCGTGGTGCGGGACTCTCGCGATAAGCCGGTGGAGAATCTGCGTCGGGAGGATTTCCTGTTGTACGACCAAGGGAAACTGCAAGGGATCAGCACGTTTAACGTGGAAACAACCAACACGCGAAAGGCGAAGGCCGAAGCGGCCGCGAAGACCCAAGAAAACGGAGTGGAGAAGTCTAGTGAAGCGACGCTGTCGCTGCCGGAACGCTTCGTGGCCTTAGTGTTTGACGATGCCCACCTCACGATGGAGGATGCAAACATCTCCCGGGTATCGGCGGGGAAATTTCTGGATAGCATTTCTCCGAACGACCGTGTGGCTATTTACACCACATCGGGTCAGATCACGCAGGAGTTCACGAGCGACAAAGAAGCGCTAAAAAAGACGCTCCTGGGAATTTTGCCGAGGGCGTTGATGGATCCCGGACGAACCGAGTGCCCAGACGTATCTCATTACATGGCGGATCAGATCGAAAACCAAAGAAACGACCAGGTATTAGCCGTGGTTGTGGAAGAGACCATTCAATGCCAATTCAATGGCGACCGTTCAAAGACGGCATTTGCACAGAGTATCGCGCGTGGAGCGTCGATGCGAGCATTGAACGCAGGTGACACTGAAAATAACTTCACCTACCGGCACCTCGAAGACATCCTGAGACGGCTTTCCGGAATGCCAGGAGAACGTGTGCTGCTGATGGTGTCGCCGGGGTTTCAGCTAGCCAGTCAATATCTGGATGAGATGGGGATCATCGATCGCGCCAATCGCACGAACGTGGTGATTAACACGCTGGATGCACGCGGTCTGTACACGCCGGCTGTGACGGGAGATATCTCGCGACGTAGTGGTGACACGCTCAAAACGGGCGGCTATAAGACGATGTATCGCGTTACCGCGCAATCGGAAGCGACGAACGTGTTGCGGGATTTCGCGTATGGCACGGGTGGAACGTATTTTGGAAATTCCAATGACCTTGTGGCTGGCCTAAGGCTGGCGGGTACGGCACCGGAAACTTCGTATGTGCTAGGTTTTTCACCACAGAACCAGAAGATGGACGGACGGTATCACACGATAAAAGTGTCGCTGGCAGGCAAGCAGAAGTATTCGATTCAAGCGCGGCGCGGGTATTACGCCCCGAAGAAAGTGAATGATCCGCTGGAATTGGCGAAAGCGGAGATACAAGAGGCGGTGTTTTCGCAGGAGGAGATCGGGGATCTGCCGCTGGAATTGCAGACACAGTATTTCAAGACGGAGCGGGCGGCAAAGCTTAGCGTAGTGTCCCACCTGGGCATGAAGAGCATTCACTTTCGCAAGGCAGACGGTAGGAACGTAGACAACTTGACCATGGCGACCGCCATTTTCGACGAAAACGGAAATTATGTGACCGGCGGAGAGAAAATTCTGGAAATGAAGCTGCTGGACACAACTTACGAAAGAATGAGCCGCACGGGGTTGACCGTGAAGTCGAGCTTCGACGTGAAACCGGGGCGTTACCTGGTGCGGCAGGTGGTACGGGATTCGGAAGGCGCGCAAATGGCAGCACGCAATGGGGCAGTGGAAATTCCGTATTGAGGGGGGAGCATGCGGAGCAGAAGCATTTGGAAAATAAGGATGTGCGCGGGAGTTTTGGGCTCGGTAGCGTGGGCTGGGACGGTGCAAGCGCAAGAGGCAGCAAAGCCTGCGGAAGGTAATGACCAGGCGATGACTACTGGCCCGGCGATCAAGACAGAATCGCGACTCGTGCTTGTGGATGCGGTGGTGACGGACAAAAAAGGGAAGTATCTCCGCGACCTGAAGCAGGAGGACTTTAAGGTGATGGAGGATGGCAAGGAGCAGGCGATCAGCAGCTTCACGTTCGGACACGATCCAACGATCCAGGCGAACGGACAGAAGCACTACATGATTTTGTTTTTCGATAATTCTTCCATGCAAGCTCCAGACCAAATTCAAGCCCGGAATGCTGCCGCGAAATTCATCGAAAGCAGCGAAGGAGCAGACAGATTGATGGCTGTGGTGGATTTTGGCGGCAGCCTGATGATCAAGCAAAATTTCACGGCGAACGTGGCGCTCTTGAAAGCGGCTGTAAGCGGACTGCACACGCCGAACATCGAGACGAATCCGAGCGCGAGTTCGCAGCCGGTGATGGTGGCATCCAGCGGGCTGTCATCGATATCCAGTTCCGAAGCGGATTACGGCGCCCGCACGATGCTTCTTGCGGTGCGGAGCTTGGCGAAGAATCTGAGAACGGTGCCAGGCCGAAAGATGCTGATTCTATTTTCCGCGGGATTTCCTCTTACGTCTGAGCGTACGTCCGAACTGACGGCGACGATCGACGCGTGCAACAAAGCGAATGTGGCGATCTATCCGCTGGACGTGCGGGGACTGGTGGCGCCTTCCGTGATGCGACTACCAAGGCCTCAGCTGGGAGGAGAGGCAGCGGCTTCGAAGAGCATAGCGACACGCAGCAATGCCAGCGGCCAGAGGCAAAGAAATGGCCAACCTCGGCTGCTCCATGCGAGCTATATGGCTGGAGCGTTGCAGCCACAACATGGTGGGTCGGGTGGTGGAAGTGGAGGGGGAGGCGGACATGGTGGTGCAGGGGGCGCTGGCGGCGCCGGTGGCGGCGCGGGGGGTGGCAAAGGCGGCGGTGCAGGCGGCGCCGGCGGAACTGGTGCCGGAGGAGGAGGCAAAGGCGGGACTGGTGCCGGAGGAGGAGGCAAAGGCGGGACTGGTGCCGGAGGAGGAGGCAAAGGCGGGACTGCTGCACCCGGCGGGACAGCAGGGGGAGGAGGACGTCCCGGCGGCACGACCACCGGATATGGAAATTATTACAACAACCCGAACACCCAGCCGCGTACCATCTTGCCGCACATTCCCGAGTCTACGGCAACAAATCAACAAATTTTGCAGGCCCTGGCCGAAGGCACAGGTGGCTTCGCCATTTACAACACCAATGATTTGCTGGGGGGATTGCAGCGAATTGCGCAAGAACAGAATGAATTTTACTTACTGGGGTATGTGCCGCAAGCGACGCCACTAGGAAGTTGCCACACGTTGAAGGTGAAAATGAATCGTGGTGGAACGGAAGTCAGGTCGCGCAGCGGGTATTGCAATGTGCGGCCGGTGAACCCGCTGGATGGAAAGCCGATTGAGAAGCAGATGGAGCTGCAGGCGGCAGGAAGCCAGACGGGGTCGATTCACGGCACAATGCAGGCGCCCTATTTTTACGCGGCACCAAATGTGGCACGCGTAAATTTGAGCATGGAGGTACCGAGCGACTCGCTGGCCTTTAACAAGGATAAGGGGAAGTACCACGCGAACGTAAACGTGCTGGGGATCGCGTACCGGCCGGATGGAAGCATTGGCGCACGATTCAACGACACGCTGAATCTCGATCTGGAAAAGGATGATTGGAAGGAGTTCACCAAGCAGCCGTATGTGTATCAGAACCAGTTCGACGCGGGCCCTGGAAACTATAAATTGACGGTGGTCTTCAGCGCTGGAGGGGAAAACTTTGGAAAGTTTGAAACCCCACTGAACGTTGATACCTACGATGGCAACAAAATGGCATTGGGCGGCGTAGTGCTTTCGAACAATTTGCAGCCGGTGGACCAAATTCCCGCGGAGGTGGATTCGGTCCTCATGGAAGACCGGACGCCACTGATTGTAAAGGGACTGAAGGTAACGCCTGCGGCGAGTTATAAGTTCAAGAAAACGGATAACGTGGTTCTGTATTCGGAGTTGTATGAGCCGCTCTTGAAGGCGGAGAAGCCGCCAGTGGTTGCGGCAGGTTTCCGCTTGTATGAGACAACATCGAATAAAGAGGTGTTTTTCAGCAATGCAATCTCACTTAGCGAATTTGTTCAGAAGGGAAATCCAGTCGTGCCGTTTGGATTGAAAGTCCCGGTAAAGGAGCTGGCCGCGGGGAACTACCGGCTGGCTTTGCTGGCCGTGGATGGTGCGAATAACCAGGCTCTGCCGAGAACGATCGAGTTTGTGGTAGCCAATTAAGGAGCGCGGCGGATTCAGGCAGAACTGGCCCGGGTTTGCAAGAAAACACAATAACGCAGACCGTTAGCGCGGCCTAATTCTTAGGTAAAATCGAAGTCTTATACGGCAACTTTTCGTCGAGCGTGGGGTTAAGCTCAAGAGTATGCGCCTACCCCACTTGTCCTTCTCAAAGAGCTTAAAAAATATCTATTCCGGGTCAGAGAAATGTCGTTTCGGATCGATTGCCCTTACCCCTAAAGCTCTGCTTTCGCTCTGTCTTGCGGCAAGCTTCCTTTCGACTTTTGTTGTGGATTTACCGGCCATTGCGGCAAGCCGGGCCGGGGCGGCTGACAAAAAGTCGAAACAAGATCCCGTTTTGAAGAATTTGCCGATCGCGGACCTCAGCGTGGATGAGGCGATCGAGCACGCGTTGAATCGGTTGGCATACGGCGCGAGGCCGGGAGATGCGGACAAGATCAAGCAGATGGGGCTGGCGAAATGGATCGACCAGCAATTGAATCCCAAAGCGATTGACGACAGCGCGATGCAGGCACGGCTTGGCGAGTATCCGACACTGAAGATGTCCTCCACTCAATTGATTACGGAATATCCGCAACCAAAACAAGTAGCGAAGCAAGAGGCCAAGGCTGCGCCAGGTACAGAGAACCAGAACCCGGGTGACGCGGCAGCAGAGGTGATTCGGCGTGAGATGTACAAGGGACAAAACCGGGACCAACGGGACCAGGCGCAAAAGCAAACTCAGGCGATGAATTCGCAGCAGCCTGCACAGAAAGACACCGATGCCGGAATCACGGCGATGGCTCAAGAAATGGATGGCAACGCCGGCGGAACACAGAGTGCCCGAGGAAATCCGACAGTCGCAGCGGCGTCTCTGGATACCCCATCGCCGATGAAGCTAAACCCCACAACGCGAGGAGGTGGGAAGAAGGATGTGTTGGGGATGGATCCAAACGCCGTTCCCAGAGCGATTTCGGATGATAGTAAGAGACCGCAGCGCGTTGTGGAAGAACTGGCGATGGCAAAGATGACTCGCGCGATCTACAGCGAGCGCCAATTGCAGCAGGTGATGGACGATTTCTGGTTCAACCACTTCAACGTGTTCGCCGGTAAGGGCGAAGTGAAGTGGTACCTCACTTCTTACGAGCGGGACGTGATTCAGCCGAACGCGCTGGGAAAATTCAAGAACCTGGTGACAGATACGGCGAAAAGTCCGGCGATGCTGTTCTACCTGGATAATTTTCTGAGTGCGGACCCGAATGCGGCTGCGCGGCTGGCAGCGCAGCGAACTACGCGGCAGCAGATCAGACGCAGGCCCTATGGCTATCCTTCTCCACCTCGGCAACAGCGAGCGCAGAACAAGAAGAAACAGGACCGCGGCTTAAACGAGAACTACGGGCGCGAATTAATGGAATTGCACACGCTCGGAGTGGACGGCGGTTATACGCAGAAAGACGTGACGGAAGTGGCGCGTTGCTTTACGGGCTGGACGATTGAGAAGCCGCGGGAGAATCCGCAGTTCGAATTTGACGAAAAAGTGCACGACCCAAATCCGAAGGTCGTGCTGGGAAAGAAGTTTCACGCTGGTGGAATGAAGGACGGCGAGCAGGTGATTGATCAGCTGGTGAAGAATCCAAACACCGCGAAATTCATTTCCACGAAGCTGGCGCGGCGATTCGTTTCGGACAGTCCGCCGGAAGCACTGGTGCAGCGGATGGCGAGGTCGTTCCAGAAAAGCGACGGGGACATTCGGGAAGTGATGCGCACGATGATCTATTCGCCGGAGTTCTGGTCGCGGGAAGCCTACCGGGCAAAGGTGAAGACGCCGTTCGAACTGGTGGCGAGTTCGGTGCGCGCGCTGGGCACGGACGTGGATACGCCGATGCCGCTGGTGCAATGGGTAAACAGAATTGGCGAGCCGCTCTACCAATGCCAGCCGCCGACGGGTTATTCGGATAAGGCGGAGGCCTGGGTGAACACCGGCGCGCTGCTGAACCGGCTGAATTTTTCTTTGGCACTGGCAGGAAATAAAGTACGCGGGTCGCGCAGCGATGTGACCGCGCTACTCGGAGGCGATTCGGGCGGCGATGCAAAAGCCGCGCTGGAGCGCGCGGTGCAGGTGTTTCTCGGCGGACAGGCAGCAGCGGGCACGGTGGAGATATTGCAGAAACAATTGGAAAATCCCCAGGTGTTGCAGGCGAAATTGGATGATCCCGTGAAGCAGGTAGATTTGGGAGTGGTGACGGGATTGGTGCTAGGCGCGCCGGAGTTCCAGCGGCGATAGGCCATGGTGTGACGAGGAGTCCAGATGAGCGATAAATGCTGTGAGGGCACGAAGCCCGAAAAATTTTCACGGCGTTATTTCATGAAGCAGGGTGGGATCGCGCTGGTCGGCATGAGCGCGGTACCCGCATTTTTGCAGCGCGCGATTGCGGCTACACCCGCGGCAGGGAAGAAGCAGTTGGTGGTGCTATTTCAGCGCGGCGCGGCGGATGGGCTGAACATTGTGGTCCCGTTTGCGGAGTCGAACTACTACCGTTTGCGGCCGACGATTGCGATTCCGCAGCCTAAGCGCATCAGTGTTGGCGGCGATGCGGCGATTGACCTGGATGGATATTTTGGATTGCACCCGGCGATGGCGCCGCTTGCGCCACTGTTTCAGCAGAACCAACTAGCGGTTGTGCATGCGGCTGGCTCGCCGGACCCGACACGTTCGCATTTCGATGCGCAGGATTACATGGAGTCCGGCACACCGGGTGTCAAAGCCACGGAAGATGGATGGCTGGATCGGGCGATCGGAACGATTCCACAGGAGAATGCCTCGCCCTTCCGGGCGGTGGCGATGGGGCCGACCCTGCCGCGCACGCTGCACGGAAGCGCAGGCGCGATTGCGCTGCCGGATCTACGACAGTTCAAGGTGCAGCCGCAATCGGCCGTGATGGCCAGCGTGGCGCAAAGCGGATTCGAAGCGATGTACGCGCAAAGCGTGGATCATGCCTTGCACGGAACAGGTACGGAAACGTTCGAAGCCATCGACCTGCTGAAGAAGATTGACATGGCGAAATTTCCACCGGAAAACGGCGCGGATTATCCTAAAAGCGCGCTGGGGCAAAGGCTGCAACAGATTGGGATGATGATTAAAGCGGATATCGGCGTGGAGGTTCTGTTCGTAGATTGCGGCGGCTGGGACAATCACGTAAACGAAGGCGGCGCGCAGGGGCAGCTTGCGAATTTGTTGCGGGATCTGGGCCAATCGTTGGCGGCGTTTCATCAAGATATGGGCGACCGGATGGGCAACGTCGTTGTGGTGACGATGAGCGAGTTCGGGCGAACGGCGAGAGAGAATGGCAATCGCGGCACGGACCATGGACACGCAAACTGCATGTTTGTGATGGGTGGCGACGTGAAGGGCGGGCACGTGTACGGGAAATGGCCCGGGCTTGAAGAGCATCAATTGAATGAGGGAAGAGATCTGGCGCTGACGACGGATTTTCGGTCGGTGGTAGGAGAAATTCTGACCAAGCATCTGGGCGTGAAGGATCTGGCGCCGGTGTTTCCGGGATTTGACGGGGATGCGCGGAAATTTCCGGGGCTAGTGCGCGCGTAAATTTGGAGTGCGGCGGCTGGCCGCCGCTTTGCGGTGTAGGTTCAGGCAGGCAAGCTAAAGTGTCGTTCCGACCTCGATCGTTCACACGGCAAGGTCCGGCAAGGTCGAGGTTATGGGTATTCCTAGAGTATCGGTCGGAAATGAGCTGACCGTCCGAAGAAAACTCCGATCTGCCTTCCGTTTGAACCATCCCATGGAACACCGCGTATATAGTTCCGGTCTGAGTACCACTTGAGCCGGATGGGTTCTGGTGAACGTAGTTCATTCGAGCCAGAAATGCGTAAAGCGACGGCAAGCCGCCGCACTGCAAACTACAGGCTGCCGCGGATGCGCATGCTGTAGAACGAGCGGTAAACGAAGGTGAAAGAAATCAGGAAGAAAACGGCGGACAAGATGTGCGTGAGGCCGCTACCCTCGGTGGCAGTTAGTTGAACGGCGAGTTCGACGGCCAGAAGGCCGAACAGTGTCGTGAACTTGATGACCGGGTTGAGAGCAACAGACGAGGTGTCCTTGAATGGATCGCCGACCGTGTCGCCAACCACTGTTGCGTCATGAAGCGGCGTGCCCTTTTGCTTCATCTCCACTTCCACGATTTTCTTGGCGTTGTCCCAAGCACCACCTGCGTTGGCCATGAAGATCGCCTGATATAGGCCGAAGATAGCGATGGAGAAGAGATAGCCGATGAAAAAGAATGGCTCGAGGAAGGCGAAGGCAAGAGTGGCGAAAAACACCGCGATAAAAATGTTCAGCATGCCCTTTTGCGCATACTTGGTGCAGATCTCGACGACTTTCTTGCTGTCCGCTACGCTGGCTTTCACGACGCCTTCCAGCTTGATGTTGGCCTTGATGAATTCGACCGCGCGGTAGGCGCCGGTGGTGACGGCTTGGGTGGAAGCGCCGGTGAACCAATAGATCATGGCGCCGCCGGTGATGAGGCCCAGGACGAAAGGCGCGTGGAGAAGCGAGAGATTATTGACATTTTCGGTGAGGCCATTGGTGAGCGCCATGATGATGGAGAAAATCATAGTAGTGGCTCCCACGACGGCGGTGCCGATAAGCACCGGCTTGGCAGTGGCTTTAAAGGTGTTGCCGGCGCCATCGTTGGCTTCGAGCATCTCTTTGGCGCGCTCGAAATTCACATTGATGTTGTAGTCCTTCTTTAATTCCTGCTCAATGCCGGGGACTTGCTCGATCAAAGAAAGTTCGTAGACGGACTGCGCGTTATCTGTGACCGGGCCGTAGGAATCGACGGCGATAGTCACCGGACCCATGCCCAAGAAGCCGAACGCCACCAGGCCGAATGCAAAAACCGCCGGCGCCAGCATGACTGTGCCGAGTCCCAGATTGCTGATCAAGTAGCCCGCAGACATCAACAGCACCATGGCCAATCCAATGTAGTAGGCCGAGAAGTTTCCTGCCACGAAACCGGAAAGGATGCCAAGCGACGCTCCGCCTTCTTCCGCCGAAGTGACGACTTCCTTCACGTGGCGCGATTCCGTGGACGTAAATGCTTTCACGAGTTCGGGGATGACGGCGCCCGCCAGCGTGCCGCAGGAGATGATGGTCCCAAGCTTCCACCATTGCGACGAATCCGTGCCGATCGTTGGAATGATCAGATGGGAGACGACATAGGTGAGGGCGATGGAAACAAACGAGGTGAGCCAGACCAGGGAAGTCAGCGGTGCCTCGAAATTCATTTTGTCTGCGCTAGCGTACTTGGCTTTGGCGATGGCGCCGTTGATGAAGTACGCGACGGCACTGGCGATGAGCATGACCAAACGCATGACGAAAATCCACACGAGAAGCTGAACCTGAATGGTGGGACTCTTCACCGCGAGGAGGATGAAGGTGATGAGCGCGACGCCGGTGACGCCGTAGGTTTCGAAGCCGTCCGCGCTGGGACCAACCGAATCGCCAGCGTTGTCACCTGTGCAGTCTGCGATGACGCCCGGGTTGCGCGCATCGTCTTCCTTGATTTTGAAGACGATCTTCATAAGGTCGGAGCCGATATCCGCGATCTTGGTGAAGATGCCGCCGGCGATCCGAAGCGCAGCGGCGCCGAGCGATTCACCGATGGCGAAGCCGATGAAGCAGGGGCCGGCGTAGTCGCCGGGGATGAAGAGGAGTATGAAGAGCATCAAGAGGAGTTCGACGCTGATCAACATCATGCCGATACTCATGCCGGCTTCGAGAGGGATTTTGTAGATCGGATAAGGCTTGCCGCGGAGTCCGGCGAAGGCGGTGCGAGAGTTGGCAAAGGTGTTCACGCGAATGCCGAACCAGGCGACGCCGTAGCTTCCGGCAATGCCGACCAGCGAGAAAAGAATGATGATGGCAACGCGCATGAACTCCATTTTCAGGAGCACGCCGAAGTAGAGAACAATAACCACGGCGATAAAGATTTCCAGGAGCAGCAGGAACTTGCCCTGGGTGAGCAGGTAGGTTTTGCAGGTCTCGTAGATCAATTCGGAGATTTCGCGCATCGAGCGGTGGACTTCCATATTTTTGAGGCGCGTGAAGATGGTGAGACCGAAAAGCAGGCCAAACACGCAGATGATGATGCCGTAGAGGAGGAGCTTGTGGCCGTCGATGCCGAGAAAGGAGACCTGGGAGAGATCTGGGAGTTTCAGGTTGGCTTCGCCGCCAGCGGCTTCTTCCGCGGCTTTGGCGAACAGGGCCGGTGCGCCGAAAAAGAACACGGCGGCAAGGGTCGAAATTGTTCGAGCGAAGTGGCTACCGAGCGAACAGGCAGCGTCGGACGAGATGCGCATGTAACAATCCTCCAAAAGTGAAGCCAAATGAGTCTCGGGTAAAACGCCCCCGCGTTTTAACCTCGGAGCGCAGAAATCACACACACGTCCGACCTAAACTGAAGCAAGGCGGAGCAGGAAAGCAAGAGCGTCCACCGGCGTCAGCGGGCCGACCATTCGATGAACAAATACCGGAAGGTCTCCCGCAACTGAAACAGGTCGGGAAGTCCAACACTCACGCACGGCACCCTTCAGACCGGAGCCAGGTCAGAAGCACCCAGCACATCCGGTGTCCGCGTATGAGCGAATGAGAACACAGGTTTATATCATTTCACTAATGGCGGGTCAAACCGAATGGCATGGCAAAGCGGGGTGGAAGCTTGCTGGTTGTGGGGTGAGAAAAGACGATTTCACGGACTGCGTGTGCCGTTTTCGAAAGTAATTTGGGAAGGATCAGCTACTAGCCGCTTCTACAATTTTGATCCCGAGCGACAATCCTCATTTTGAGGTGTCGAAAAGTTAGCTGTTTGATAAAATAGCTGTAGAGTGCTTTGAGAGGGTCGGCTGGTGAAGAAGAAAACACAGACCAAGCGGTCGTTTGATGTGCGTGAGTATCTAGAAACGGGCGGGGTAAAGAGAAAGGTTGTAAATTATCGGAAGAATCAGGTTATTTTCACCCAGGGCGATGAGTCTCGCTCCGTCCTGTATCTTCAATCCGGTTCGGTCAAGATTACTGTGAATTCTTCCGGCGGGAAGGAAGCGGTGATCGCGCTTCTGCAACCGGGCGATTTCTTCGGCGAGGGATCCATAGCTGGCCAGTCGCTGCGGGTTTCGACGGCAATCGCCATGGGACCTACTTCGGCATTGGAGATTGAGAAGCGGGAAATGCTGCGGGTGATTCACGAGGAGAATGAATTCTCCGATCGCTTTGTTGCTCACATGTTGAAACGCAACGTTCGCGTCGAAGAGGACCTGGTCGATCAACTCTTCAATTCCAGCGAGAAGCGATTGGCTCGTGCGCTTTTGCTAGTTGCCAGGTACGGTAAAGAAGAAAGGCGGGAGAAAATTGTTGTTCGGGTCTCGCAAGAAACCCTGGCAGAAATGATTGGCACTACGCGGGGGCGGGTAAGTTTCTTCATGAACAAGTTTCGGAAGCTGGGATTCATCAAGTACAACGGTGGGCTGCAGGTAAACGATTCGCTCCTCCGCGTCATCCTCCACGATTGACAGTGAATTGATCCTCAAATCCTCCCCTTCTTTCTTGGATTTCCGTTCGAGAGCCATGTGGTCATTGAAAGGTCCTCGTTTTTGTGCCATCCAGATGGGTTTCTGAAATTGCGGTGAGTCCAATTAATTACTCATCAAATACAGCCAGTGTTCAATAGTGAGCAGTTTCGCCGCCAGGCCTTATTGCATTCTGACATACGGAAAAGGCCGGGCTGACTCTCCCACAGTAATCCTGCCTCTCTTGCTTGCGAGGTAGCTAGGAGATGCGTTTTCGAGTTGCATACAAGCGTCTCGCGCAAGGAATCATTCGTCACCTGTAATTTGGTCGCTCAGGAAGCCATGAAATTGTGGCTGGTTTTGTTCAGCAATGAAGTACGGGCTTCTAAATGGAGAAGAACTGATGCGGATTCTGCTGTACAGCCCCGATAACGGGGTCACACGTAATTTCATGCCGCATCTTTGGATGTTTCTCCTGCAGGCGTTGACTCCCGCTGACCACGAAGTGCTCCTGATCGATGGCAATGCACAACCGATGGATGAACAAGGCGTAGCGCGATACGTGAGCGAGAATAAGATTAATCTGGTGGGAATCGGGGCAATGACCCGCATGATCGCAAAGGCGTACCGGGTAGCGGATGCGGTGCGCGCCACGGGCGTGCCGGTCGTTATGGGCGGACCCCACGTTACGGAAATGGCAGACGAGGCTCTCGGTCGAAACGGCGGCCCACGCCATGCGGACGCGGTGGCGCTAGGCGAAGCTGATGAAACCTGGCCAAAGATCGTGGAAGACGCCGCGGCCGGCAAACTGAAGGACCTGTACGCCCCGGTGGATGATTTTGGCCAGGAACACAAGCCGACGCTCCAGCCATATCCGACAATTCCTTGGGACACCATAAACCTTTCCCAGTTCAATCTGGTTCCGAAGATCGCCAAAGGCTGGCTGCAGAAACTCGGCGATGGCTGGGGGACGTTCCGCATTGTTCCTGTCGAGTCTGGCCGCGGATGCCCGTATGGCTGCGAGTTCTGCACCGTAACGGGATTTTTCGGCGACTCCATACGATTTCGCACAAATAAAAGTGTGGTGGATGAGTTGCTGCTATTAAAAGCCCGCGCGAAAAGCGAAGGCGGTCAGATTGCTGTTTTCTTCATCGATGATAACTTTGCCATCAACCTGAAGCGAACGAAATCTTTGCTGCGGGACATCATCGCGGCCGGCGCGCAGATGCACTGGGTTGCGCAGATTAGCGCCAATCTCTTGCGCGATGAAGAACTCGTGGACCTGATTGCGGCTTCGGGTGGGAAATGGGTTTTCATCGGGATGGAATCCATTGATCCGATGAATCTTGCCGACGTGAAGAAGGGCTTTAACAAGCCGGGAGAGTACGCCGCAGTGCTCGAGAGGCTCGCGCAACGTAACGTCTATGCGATTACTTCCTTCATTTTCGGTATGGACAACGATACGCCGGGGGTCGCGGAACGCACACTGCAGGAAATTCGCACCTGGCCGCCAGGATTGCCGATCTTCGGTTTGCTCACACCATTGCCGGCAACGCCGCTCTATAAAAGGCTGGAAGCCGCAGGGCGGCTGACCAGGCCGAGACATTGGCAGGAATTCATTCCCTTCGAGATGGCTCATACCCCGCTGAGGATGACCATTGCCGAGGCGCATGCCGAGGTGAAGTACGGCTGGGCCAGTTCGTACAGTGCTGAAGCTATAGAAAAGGCAGTCGATTCGTTGGAACAAAAGCCCCTGGGCTATCGAATCAACATTTTTCTTGCAAGAATATGCTTCCGGGGAATCTACTTCCCGCAAATGGGAATCGTGGCCTGGCTAAAATTGATTTCCGAAAACCGGCGTATCATCTTCAATCTGGTAAGAGAAGGATTGAGCACCTGGCGAAGCCGTCCTGTGCGGAGTGCGTGAAGCACGAGCGCCCGCTTCCCCGCCTCCTAGCCCATCCATTGAAGAGTGAAGTGACCTTCGCCCCTCGAAGATCTTCTGTTTGTGTCAGTTGCAGACGGGGGATCGGGCTGTGCACTAGCCGCCCTGGGCCGATGTGGAATCGTGTCTGGAATCCGGACGGATCTATCATCCTCGGCCGCCTGCCGCATCGCCATGGCGAGGGATCGTCGAGCTGGACCGCAAGTCGTGAAGTCCGCAAGCGCAAGGTTTCGCAGGCGAGAAATGGCCTAGCGGGAGGAGCAATGTTACTATGAGGGACTAAAAATCGGGCGCGGGTAGCTTGGTGTCCTGCGGTCAGGTCAATCGGGTCAACAATGAGTAAATTAAACGGCGGTTTGGCGAGGCAAAGCGTTGCGGGCGGTTTGCGGTTCGATTGGAACAGGGAAGAGATAGCCGCCATTTATCGGACAGCTCTGCCCGAATTGATATTCTGGGCGCAGAGCGTGCACCGGGAGTTTCATGACCCGGAGCGGGTGCAAACCTGTCAGTTGATCTCCATAAAAACGGGTGGATGTCCCGAAGACTGCGCGTACTGCCCACAAAGCGCTCATTACGGCGCGAATGTGGAGCGGCAGGGTCTGCTGGACCCGCAGCACGTGATTGGCGTTGCCCGGGATGCCGCGACGCGAGGGGTAACACGATTTTGCATGGGTGCGGCGTGGCGTGAGGCTCCGCAAGGCCGCGAGTTCGACAAGGTTCTGGAAATGGTGCGCGGAGTGTCCGCCCTAGGGCTGGAAGTCTGCTGCACGCTGGGGATGCTGACAGAAACGCAGGCGGTGCGGCTGAAGGGAGCCGGCCTGGCTGCTTACAACCATAACCTGGACACCTCGCCAGAATTCTACGGGTCGATCATCACCACCAGGGTTTACGAGGAGCGTTTGAAAACGTTGGCGGCGGTGCGCAAGGCGGGAATCACCGTTTGCTGCGGTGGAATTCTCGGGATGGGCGAGCGAGAGGCTGACCGTATCGGGTTGCTTCAACAATTAGCGACGCTGCAACCGCATCCGGAGAGCGTGCCAATCAACATGCTGGTGCGCGTGGAAGGAACGCCGCTGGCTTCGCTGCCGGAATTGGATCCGCTGGAGATGGTGCGCGCCATTGCGACCGCGCGTATCCTGATGCCGCAATCGCGCGTGCGCTTGGCCGCGGGGCGAAAGCAACTCTCGCCGGAGGCGGTGATGCTGTGCTTCCTTGCGGGGGCGAACTCGATTTTTGTTGGCGAGAAGTTGTTGACCACCCCGAACCCTGCGGCGGATGAAGACGAGCATCTTCTACAAGTACTGGGAATGAAACCGTTGGAGCCGTATGCCGTCTGATGCCCTAACTTCCTGGAAATCCGAGTTGAAGAAAGGTCTCCGGGAGTTGGAAAGCCGGAGTCAACGGCGCAGTCTGGAAGAAGTGTGCGGCGTAAATCTCTGCTCGAATGACTATCTGGGACTTGCGGAACATCCCGCGCTACATGAGGCTGTGGTCACCGCAGTCGAGCAGGCTAAGTGCGTTGGCGGAACGGGTTCGAGGCTGCTTTCCGGTCAGACGAACGATTGGAAGCGATTGGAAGAGGAGTTTGCGAAATTTGCCGGGACCGAAGCGGCCTTGTATTTCGGTAGTGGCTACGCGGCGAACTTGGGATTATTGACCGCATTGGTGGGAAAAGACGATGTTGTTTTTTCCGACGCGCTGAATCACGCGAGCCTGATTGATGGCATGCGGCTCGCCGGGGTAAAAAAAGAAATTTATCCGCACCTGGATCTGAATGCGCTCGAAGCTGCGCTGCGCCAGGACTCGGGTGCGCCCTGGCGGAAGGTCATTGTGACGGAGAGCGTATTCAGCATGAATGGAGATGTCGCGCCGCTTCGCGAGATGGCGGAGCTGGCTGAAAACTATGGCGCGGTTCTGATTGTGGATGAAGCGCACGCTACGGGAGTGCATGGTCCGCTGGGCAGCGGGCTCGTGGCAGCGGCAGATTTGCAGAGCAAGCTGATCGCGATCGTACACACATGCGGAAAAGCGCTGGCGAGTGCGGGCGCCTTCGTTTGCGGAAGCGCGGTGTTGAAGGATCACCTGATCAATCACGCGCGCACATTTATTTTCAGCACGGCGCAGCCGCCGTATCTTGCAGGACAGATTCGCGCGGCGCTCAACTTGGCGGCCGGAATGGACCGCGAGCGCGCCGAACTACAGGAGCGGGCCCGCTGGTTCGCAGGGGCGCTGCGATTTGAGGGATTCGACACCTCGGGCAGCGCAAGTCAGATCGTTCCCGCAATTCTGGGTAAGAATGAAGACACGATGGAAGCGGCGAGGTTCCTGCAACGCGAAGGATTTGCAGTGCGAGGAATCCGGCCACCTACAGTACCGGAAGGAAAAGCGCGGTTGCGCTTTTCCCTGACCAGCAAAATTTCGGCAACGGAGATTTCCCGATTGAAAGAAGCATTGGTGGCATGGCGCGCGCGGCTGCCGGTCGCGGCGGCGGTTAGGAACGCATGAGGCGGCAATTCTTCATCACCGGAACGGATACGGGTGTGGGCAAGACCACGCTGGCGGCATTGCTATGCGCGGCCCTGGATGCGGTTTACTGGAAGCCGATTCAGACCGGCACGCTGGAAGGCTCCGACCGCGTGACAGTGATGCGGCTGGCGGGACTCGGAACAGATCGAACGCTTGAGGAAGTGTATAAATTTGTGCCGCCGGTTTCGCCGGATCTCGCGGCGCGGTGGGCAGGCGTGGAGATTGAATTGAACAAAATTTCGCTGCCTAGCAGCTTGATGAACGACTGGCTGATTGTGGAAGGCGCGGGCGGCGTGCTGGTGCCGATCAACGCCAAGCAATTCATGCTGGACATGATGGTGAAGTTCAAGCTGCCGGTGATCCTCGCGGCGAAGAGCGGTCTGGGTACCATCAATCACACGCTGCTAACACTGGCGGCTTTGCACGCGGCGGAATAGCCGGTGCACGGCGTGGTGCTGATCGGCGATCAAAACCGCGAGAACCGCGAAACCATTGAAAAATTCGGGCATGTGCGAGTAATCGGGGAGATCCCCAAACTGCCGAATCTTCACCGCACCGCGCTGATGCAGGTTTTTCTGAATCATTTCGATCGATCCGCTTTTGCACAATGAACGCGCCGCTGCGCATCTGGCATCCCTTCACGAATACCAGGTTGGATCCTCCGCCGATACGAGTGGAGAAAGCGCAAGGCGTGTATCTGCACGCGGCGGATGGACGAAAAATCATCGATGCAATTTCGTCCTGGTGGGTGAATCTCCACGGGCACGCCAATCCGCGGATTGCGGCTGCTATTGCGAAGCAGGGGCGCAAACTCGAACAGGTTATTCTGGCGGGATTTACGCATGATGCCGCGGAAGAGCTGGCGGAGCGGCTACGGAAATGGGTGCCTGGCGGATTGACACACCTATTTTTTTCGGATGATGGTTCGACCGCGGTGGAGGTGGCACTGAAATTGGCCGTGCAGTATTTTCAAAACGTTGGACGCGCGGAGAAAACGGATATTGTTGCGCTGGCCCATGGGTATCACGGCGACACTGCCGGAGCGATGTCAGTGAGCGATGACTCGCCCTTCACGGAGCCATTTCGTTCGATGCGGTATCCGGTCCACCGCGTGCATTCGGCTTACTGCTATCGCTGTCCTGTTGGCCTGAAACGCGAGAGCTGCCACATCGAATGCTCGCAGCAACTGGAGAATCTGCTGGACCAACGCGGCGAGCGGATAGCAGCGGTAATTGTGGAGCCATTGTTGCAAGGCGCAGGCGGAATGATCGTGCATCCGGTAGAGTTTTTGCAGAAGGTCCGCGCGGCTTGCAGCAAACATGACGTGTTGTTGATTGCCGACGAAGTGCTGACCGGATTCGGGCGAACGGGGCAGATGTTTGCTTGCGGGCTCGCAAATATTGAACCGGATTTGATGTGCGTGTCGAAAGGCATCACCGGCGGATTCATGACCATGGGCGTAACGCTGTGCACCCACCGTGTGGAAACGGCTTTTCGCAGTGAGAACCGCCTGCACACCTTTTACCATGGGCATTCCTACACGGGGAACGCGCTGGCCTGCGCTGCGGCGAACGAAAACCTACGGATTTTTGACGATGAGCCGGTGTTCGACCGGATCAACACCATCGCACGCATTCATGGCGAACGCCTGGGGTTTTTGCGTACGAGACATCAGGTTGGCGACACCCGACAACTCGGCACGGTAGCAGCATTGGAACTGCGCGTCGAAGATTCGGGATATCTTTCTTCATTGCGACCGAAGCTATATGGATTTTTCCTGGAGCGAGGCGTGCTCTTACGGCCCTTGGGCAATGTTGTATACGTTTTGCCGCCCTACGTGATTGAGCCGCAGGAGTTGCATCGTGTTTACGACGTGATTGAGGAAGCGATTGAGACATTGTTGTGAAGCGTTGGAGAATTAGAGCTCGAATGAATTGCGGGATAATGAGGTAGCGCTTTGGGATTGCCGCTGAACGCGTGGAAAGAAAAAGTGGTAGCCTTCGCCGCCACGCTCGGCGCGCCAGGGCTGTTGCTGATTTCCTTTCTGGATTCCTCCGTGCTCAGTTTTCCGATCATCAACGATGCTTTGTTGATTCAACTCTCGATAAGAAACAATCTCCGGATGCCGTTGTACGCGGCGATGGCCATGACGGGTTCCGTGCTCGGCTGCGTTTTCTTGTATTACCTGGCTAGGAAGGGCGGAGAAGCGTTTTTTCACAAAAAGGCTGGTGCGCGCGGAAAAGCGATTCGCCATTGGGTGGAACGGAACGGTTTTGGAGGCATGCTGGTCGCTGCGTTATTGCCGCCGCCGACGCCATTCAAGATTTTTGTGTTCGCGGCTGGAGTGTTCGAAGTACCGGTGTGGAGTTTCACAGGCGCGATTGCGCTGGCGCGCGCAATTCGCTACTTTGGCGTCGGGTATCTCGCCATTCGTTATGGGAATGACGCCCTGCCATTCTTGAAGCGGCATCTATGGCAGGTCGCAGCCGGCGTGGTGGTGTTTGCGGTGCTGAGCTATTTGGCGTCACGGTTGCTCCTGCACGAACGGCCTGCCAACGCACCGGCAAAGTAGGCACTTTCAGCGAAGATGCAGATACCGAGCCCAGACGAGTTCTTCGTCAAGAATGCGGGCATTTGAATCTAGAACAACTTGCGCAGCGACGCTATGGTCGGCCAGACCGGCGGCAGGATCGGCCAACGAGCGGATCGTAACTTCGTATCCATCGGCGTTTTCCCTTCCGCTAGTTTTCTGTACCGCAGCGCGGGGAAAACGGATCGCCCGCAGCAGTTTGCGTGCAACGGAGGTCCCCACGGCCACGGTCAGTTCTTGCGAAGGCTCCGGCTTGTGAAGACACGCGAGTGCTTCGGGATCGAAGCGCCGTTGTGGTCCAAGGGGAATTTCAATCTGGCAAATTGCGGAGGATGTTTCGACGAGGCCGTGCCACCGGAAGAGCGAGAGAGAATCTGGGAAGGCAGCGGAGTGGCGCGAGGATTCGCCGTGATAGGTGTGCGCTTCTAGCGTAGACATGGCTCGCTGATGAAAGATGGCGTGCACGCCGACATAAACGAGAAGCATGGCCAGCACGGCAACGGCTGCAGTGCGGCCACGCGGAGTCTTATCCTTTGCGCCAATTTCTGAGCCGACCAGCCGGAATAATTCTGGAAGCAGGGTACCCGCCAGCAGCAGACCAAGGATCCAGAAATCCGCGGAAGAAAGATAGTCCGCCGCAATGCGCGTTGAGCGAAAGGGCCATAGCACGGTTATCGCGTCGGATTGGCAGAGATCGAAGAAGAGGTGCGCGATCGCAGAGAAGGAAGCGGCAAGCAAGAGAGTGAAGTATGCCAACGGCTCTCTTCTTCGGGCAAAAAACGCGAGGATAACAGAGACAACCACGATGATTACGGTTCCAAGGAGAGAATGAGTAAAAGTGTGGTGGGCGAAAAGATAGGTCGCCGGTCCAAAGAAAATGCTGAACGAATCGGCATCCGCAAGCGTGCCACCGGCAAGTGTGGCCAAAAAAACAGGCCATCCGCCACGCGGAAAAAAAGCGCGAGCAAGAGCGAAGGACAGGAATGCGTGGGTGGCGAAGTTCACAGCTAGCGATTTGCTGCCGCTTGATCGTTCGAAGCTTTGGCATCGCGGGGAACGACCAGTTTCAGCGCCCGCGGCACAATCGAAAATTCCACCGGAAGGCGCGAAAGTGGTTCTCCATCTACCTGCGCATAGACTGGCTTGCCGTCCAGCGGTTCGCAGGTGAGCGTGTCCGCCTTCCAATAGTGGACGTCTTCTTCCTTGCGCAGATTTCCCATCCACAACGTGGGCAGATAGCTCAGGTAGCGGAAACCGCTTCGCGTGGTAAGCGCAAGAACTTCAAACTGGTCTTCGAAAAGATTCGCCTGATCGGTAATTTTGAACGGACCGCCATAGTGCTTGGTTCGGCCAACGACAACCAGAGTCGCTTCGAGTTGGCGATCGCCTGTTTGCACACGAAAGCGCGGAAATGTGTAGCGAAACACTTCTCTGGCGCCTTGCCACCAATACGCGAGAATTCCCACGCGCGCCTTGAGGCCAAGATCGATAGAGTAGACGATCATGCCGTCCGGACCCGCGCCGGCCACGCTGAGGAAGTAACGCTTTTTCTTGGGCTGCTCCAGCGGGGTGGCCAGGCCAAGTGCAATTTCGCAGACCTCGGCGCCGACGAGGCCCCTTGCGGCATTGGGGATGTTCCAGGGGATCGAGAGTTCCTTGGCAAGAATATTTGCCGTCCCACCGGGAAGAAGTGCCAGTGGTACCCGATGACCATTCTGGAGGTAAGCGAGGCCGTTGACGACTTCGTTCAGCGTGCCATCGCCACCGCAAGCGATGACCAGCTGGCGTTTTTCCCGCGCTGCTTGCTGCGCGATTTCGATGGCATGGCCGGGGCCGGTCGTTTCCGTAAGCTCAGCCTCAATGCCCCCCGCGGACAGAATACGGCGTGCCACATCTAATTGGCGGCGTCGGGCATTGCCACCGCTTCCCGCGTTCGGATTATGAATCAGTAAAGCGTTCTGGAAGATTGTTTCCATAGTCTCCCGCATCAGCCGCAAAGCTCTATTTTATATACTAAGATGCGGGTGGCATCTACCAGTAGCATTTATATCTTTCGCGGTGTTTGGCGAGGAGTTCATGGGTCAAAAGGCGACAGCAGCGATCAGAAAAGAGACGGAAACGCTCCGCGAAAAGCTCCGGCATCATGAGTATCGCTACCACGTGCTGGACGATCCGGAAATTTCGGATGCCGCGTTTGACCGGCTGCTAAACCGGCTGAAAGAGTTAGAGACCGCTTATCCGGAACTAGGGACGCCGGATTCGCCAACCGTGCGTGTCGGCGGACCGCCGCGCGAAGGATTTACCACCGTGCGCCATGCGCGGCCGATGTTGAGCCTGGACAACGCGTTTTCATTCGAGGCATTGAAGGATTGGGACCGCAGGGTGCGCGAAGGCGTCGGCCGCGACAAAATTGAGTACATCGCGGAGCACAAGTTCGATGGGCTAAGCATTTCACTGCAATACGAAGATGGTGTCCTTGTGCGCGGGGTGACCCGTGGCGACGGAACTACCGGGGAAGAAGTGACTGCAAACGTGAAGACAATCCGGTCGATCCCATTACGCGTGGAAGCGGCGCTGCTTAAAACGGTGAAGCTGCCAAATGCGTTTGAAGTGCGCGGCGAAGTGATGATGACGCGCAAGTCCTTTGAGACGTTGAATCGCCAACAGGAGGAGAGCGGCGGGAAGATTTTTGTGAACCCGCGCAATGCCGCTGCAGGCGCCGTTCGCGTGTTGAATCCGAGTATCACCGCGCAGCGGAAGCTGGATTTTTTTTCCTATTATCTTTTTGTGGACGGCAAGGAGCCATATCCGAAGCACTCCGAATCGCTGGCGGCGCTGAAAGAGATGCGCTTTCGCGCTTCTGACGATTGGAAATTGTGCGACGGGATCGACGGCGTGATCCGCTATTGCGAAGCTTGGGATTCGAAGCGCGAAAAGTTGCCGTATGCAATTGATGGGGTGGTGATTAAGGTAAATTCCACGGGGCTGCAGAATGAGCTGGGTTTTACCTCGAAAGCGCCGCGATGGGCGATTGCGTATAAATACCCAGCGGGACAGGAAACGACCGTGGTGAACGAGATCATCGTGCAGGTGGGGCGAACGGGTTCGCTGACACCCGTGGCGATTCTGGAGCCAGTGCAGGTAGGAGGCGTGACGGTGAGCCGCTCGACGCTGCACAACATGGATGAGGTGGATCGCCTCGGCGTACAAATCGGAGATACGGTGCTGATCGAGCGTGCCGGTGAAGTGATACCACATGTCTTGAAGGTAGTGAAAGAGGGCGCAAACCGGAAGCCGTTCCGTATGCCGAAGAAGTGCCCTGAGTGCGGCAGCACCATTCACCGGGTGGAAGGGGAAGTGGCATACCGCTGCGTGAACGCAGCTTGTCCGGCGAAACGCAAAGAGTCGCTGCTGCATTTTGCGGGGCGTCACGCCATGAATATTGACGGTCTGGGCGAAAAAATCGTGGACCAGCTTGTCGATAAAGGGATAGTGAAGGACGTTGCCGATCTGTATGAGTTGAAGCTGGACGAACTGGCGAACCTGGAGCGGATGGCGGAAAAATCCGCGCAAAACCTGCTGGATGAAATCGCAGCAAGCAAGAAGAATCCGTTGTCGCGGCTGGTCTATGCGCTGGGGATTTTGTACGTGGGCGAACGAACAGGACAACTCCTGGCCGGGCATTTTTCCTCCTTGGAAGAGCTAGCCAAGGCTACGCAGGAGGAATTGGAGAACGTGCCGGAGGTCGGCCCCAAAGTATCAGCGAGCTTAACTGACTTTTTCTCCGAACCTGCCAACCAAAAGCTGATCAAGAAATTGCGGGAAGCCGGGATCCGGCCGACTACAGAAAAGCGCAAGATAAAGAGCCAAAAACTCGCCGGCAAATCATTCGTATTCACGGGTGGGCTAAAGAATCAAAGCAGAGAAGAAGCCGGCGAATTGGTGCAGCAACACGGTGGCAAAGTATCCGGATCGGTCAGCAAAAAAACAGACTATGTAGTAGTAGGCACCGACCCAGGTTCGAAGCGGGACAAGGCCAAGGAACTTGGAGTAACAATTCTTAGCGAATCCGAATTCGAGAAACTGCTGGGGCTTTAGCTTGGCCACATCGAGCCGCTTTTTCAGCCAGCCGAGCGACACTCGGGATATAATTGCAGTGGCGGGTGAGCCGGATGATCGCCGGCCTCGGAACGCGCGAGCGAACTGGGCGGGAGGAAAGTCCGGACACCACTCCGCGAAAGCGGAGGAATAGCTTTGAGGTGCTGGCGAGAGGCTTGTCCCTTCGCCAGAGAGTCTCAAGGTGAAGGGCAACGCGCCTGGTAACGCCAGGGGATGCTATGGCAATGGTGGCGAAGGCTGCCGCTGCTACGGTGTCACGGAAAGTGCCACAGAGAATATACCGCCTGCGAAACGATACTCAGTGATAGCTCGGAGGAAAAACCTCCGGGACATCTCGAATGGTTCGGTCGCCGGTAAGGGTGAAAAGGTGGGGTAAGAGCCCACCGCCCCGGTGGCAACATCGGGGGCACGGCAAACCCCGCGAGGTGCAAGACCAAATAGGAGGGGAGAGCTGGCCCGGCTCGCTGAGTGCGTTTGCGAAAGCAAATGCGCTCCCAACCGCGTGGCGCAAGCCACGTAGAAGGATGAACCCTCGGGTAGGTCGCTCGATCCCGGCCGCGAGGCCGGGGCTAGAGGAATGATCGTCACGTGGCACTGCTGCAAAGTGGTGCAGCGTACAAAATCCGGCTTACAGGCTCATCCGCCGATTCAATTAGACTTGCATTATTTCTCTATGTGACTGTCACCGATTTGTCACCGTGTTCTTGCATTCTTGCCCTAGCTGGGCGTCTCTGTTTCCGTGCCTTCGTCTCTATACGGCCAACAGGAATTCTCGACCAGCAAGTGTCGTAAGTCTCGAAACAGAGTTCTGTGGTACCTCTCAGATTCCGCCGGATTCCAGGTCGCGTGGCCGAGACTAGCCTTAACGTCAGCTTCCAGATTAATATACATTCCAAGATACTGGCGGAGCGTGGCAGACAATTCTTCAAGGGTGTCGCTCATGGATTGGGATTGCCCCCTTCGCTTCGCAGCGTCCCTATATTCGGTCACGACTCCGAGGATCTGTAGGGTGTACTGAGGTGCCCCCGGCACGTTGGCTGCAAGTAATTGCACAGACCCGCGGGAAAGATGCCGCCCTTCCCGGTAAGGGACACCGGGACGCAAATGGTGCGAAGGTCGAGGAAGTATTGCTGGTGAGATGGCGCGGGTGTATATTGGCGGCGATTTGCAGGGGCCCCCGGAAGAAACCCAGTCAAAAGGCGAAATGGAGGTACGGCGATGAAGAATACGCGCTGGTTTCTATTGGTGGTGTCTTTGGTGGCGGCATCGCTGATGCCCGCGATGGCGATGGCGCAGAGTCCGTTTGACGGGACGTGGAAAGGGGATTTGCAGTCGGCGAAATTCCCGGAGAAGCCGGACGTTTATTTGCTACAAAACGGAATGTATCATTGCAAGACTTGCGCTCCGCCGTTGAACGTGAAGGCGGACGGGCTGGACCAGAAAGTGAGTGGACATCCGTACTACGACATAGTGAGCATCAAGGTGGTGGACGACCGCACGATCGAAGAGACCAACAAGAAAAATGGGAAGACCGTGGCGACTTCAAAAACATGGGTGTCGGCGGACGGGAACACGCTGATGTTCGAGTTCTCGGACAGCAGCGCAACCAATGCGGATCCCGTGACGGGCAAAGGAGAAGAGACGCGATTAGAGAAGGGACCAGCAGGAGCGCACGCGATTTCGGGATCGTGGCGAATGTCGAAGATGGACACTCTTTCGGACAACGGGATAACGTTCACCTATAAGGTGCAAGGTGATAGCTTGAGCATGACGAATCTGACCGGCCAAAGCTATACGGCGAAACTGGATGGGACGGAGGCGCCGTACAAAGGCGATCCGGGGACGACGACGGTGTCGGTGAAGCGCGTGGACAAGAACTCGATCGAAGAAACAGATAAGCGAGATGGGAAGGTGATTGCCGTGGCGCGGATGATGGTGTCGGCGGACGGCAAGACCATGACCATCGCCGTCGACGACAAGCTGCACGAGACGAAAAGCGAATTCACCGCAACGAAACAGTAGGCGAAACAGTAGGCCATCCCTTAGCCGCGCAGTCAGTTTTTCGTGGGAAAGATTTGGGAAAGATCTCAAAATCCTGAACACCGGCTAAGTCGCACAGAATCAACGGGCCGTGTGTTCTAGTACGTGCTCACCCGCCAAAGCTTTATTTTCTGCAACTTACTGGAAGAGGTACAAGATGCAAAAACCATTCGGAGAATCCGGCTTACAGGCTCGCCCGTCTATTCTCATTAACTTGCGGGTCAAAGGTTGTCTAACAGAGTTGTCTAAATAGCGTCTTCGCTCTTAGCGAGCGACACTAGGCAGCGAATTATTTTTGTCCAAAAAGAGTTGTCACCGTTCCTTCTCTCAAGACATATTTGGATGGGATGAGGCGGTTCGCAAAATCCGGTCGGTGCGACCTGCCGCCGAACACGGAGCCTCTCTTACGCCGCCACCTCGAAAATGATTTCCAGCTCGACCGGCGTGCCGAGAGGAAGGCTTGCTACGCCGTACACCAAGCGGCAAGGGCTCTTGTCTTTTCCGAAGACGTCTTGCAGCAACTCCGAAGCGGCGTCAGCGACTTTCGGCTGATCGCGGACATCGCCCGAAGTGGCCACCGACACGCCGAGCCGGACGATCCGCGTCACTTTGTCGAGCGATCCCAAATGCTGCCTCGCGACAGCGAGGACGTTGAGCGCTGCGAGGTAAGCCGCCTTGCGCCCCGCTTCCACATCGAGCTCCGCTCCGACGCGCCCAATGAATTTCGCCGCGTGGCCCTCCGTGGGAAGCATGCCGCTCAGAAAGAGCAGATTGCCGGTCTGCACCGCTTCCACATAGGTGCCGAACGGCTCAGGCGGCGCCGGGATCTTTATGCCAAGTTCTTTCAACCGCTGCTCGGCGCTGGCAGGCCGAGAGCCCTCGCGGGTTACCATTTGCCTGCGTGCGCGCCGCCATCCACGTGCAATATTTCACCAGTGGTGAACGTCGCGTCTGTTAGGAACAAAACTGCATCTACGACTTCTTTGATTTCACCCATCCTGCCGACCGGGTGCAACCCTTTCAGAAACTCACGGGTCTCAGGTTTATGCATCGGAGTGTTGATGACGCCCGCCGCAACGGTGTTTACACGAATGCCATCCTTTGCGTACTCAATTGCGAGCGCGCGCGTCACCGCGTTCAAACCGCCCTTAATCATGATTTGAACGGCCGCCGGCACACCTGCGATCGGCTGGTCAACGAGGGTGGTCGATAGATTGACGATGCTGCCGCCTTTCTGCTGCAACATTTGCTTCACCGATAGCTGTGAAACGTAGAGAAAGCCTGCAAGCGTCGTAGAGACCAAAGCATTGAAATCTTCGGTGGTGTACTCGGTGAAGGGCTTCGGGATAAAAATACCCGCATTGTTTATCAGCACATCGATCCGACCGAACCGGGATACCGCAGTATCAACGATCTTTGTGGCCGTCTTCGGGTCACCGATGTCTCCATCGACGAGTGCAAGATTCGGGGACGCCGGGAATGGATTTGTTTTCGTAATGTTCCGTGAGTTCGCAACTACGCTGTAACCACGTTTCAAAAACGCTTCCACGAGTCCCGCGCCGATCCCCTGTGAGGCGCCGGTAACGATTGCTGTTTTCTGGGTACTTGCCATTTCTAAGCTCCTTTCAGTAACCGGCGAACTGGGCGGCCATCCGAACCACGGCAGGAAGTTCTATTATCACTACGCGATGCTGCAAAGTGAAAGGTCCCAATTGCACTGGAGAGAAACGCTCTTTGACGCCAGTCGCGTTCATCCGCGAATCCTTCCACAATTGACCTGGCGATTATTGTTTTACGTCGCTCGAAGAGCGAGTTCCGTCGGTGACCGGCGAAAAGGCTATCACAAAATGAACGTCCGGGGGATTAAATCCTGGTCAGTCCGATAACCGGAGAAATGCCGTACTGGAACTTCACATGGGGTGGAGGATGCCCCGGTACCCGCAATGTCCGATTACTGCGGCGTTAATCGGGCGGTACAGCCAACACACGGAAGAATGGCCCCGGCAGCGCAACTCCAAGGCGACCTCCCGTGATATCATGCTTAAACATTTTCCGTTGCAACCTTCCCCAGTCACGCATCGCTACGAGCATGGAAGGAAATCCCTATCTCTATGACCTCAAAAGTAGCCGTCGTGCAAGCTTCACCTATAGTTTTCGATCGTGAGCGTACCATCGAGAAACTAGCCGCCCTGGCGCACGAAGCTGCGCAGCAAGGTGCAAGACTCGTTTTGTTCCCAGAAGCTTTCATCTCCGCTTACCCCCGCGGTCTCGACTTCGGTGCTGTCGTCGGATCGCGCACAGATGCGGGTCGGGAAGATTTTCGTCGTTACTGGGAAAGCAGCGTTGACGTTCCTGGTCCTGCATTCGATCGTCTCTCTCGAACTGCTCACTCCAACAACATCTATCTCGTCGTTGGTGTTATTGAGCGCGACGCAGGCACTCTGTATTGCACCGTCCTATTTTTTGCGCCGGACGGCACTTTTCTCGGCAAGCACCGCAAGCTCATGCCGACCGCCGCTGAGCGCCTCGTTTGGGGCTGCGGCGACGGCTCTACGCTGCCGGTATTTACGACGCCACTCGGCAAACTTGGGGCAGTTATCTGTTGGGAAAATTATATGCCTCTGCTCCGCACGACTATGTATTCCAAGGGCATCGAGCTTTATTGCGCACCGACGGCTGATTCGCGCGACTCTTGGCTCGCAACTGTCCGCCACATCGCTGTCGAAGGTCGTTGCTTCGTGCTCTCTTGCAATCAGTTCCAGCGTCGCCGCGACTTTCCGAGCGACTACCCCTCCCACGTCGGCGACGACCCGGAAGCCGTGATCTGTCGCGGCGGCAGTTGCATCGTCGATCCCTTTGGCAATTTCCTTGCTGGGCCCAACACCGACGGCGAAGCAATCCTCATCGCGGAAATTGATCTCCGGCAGATCATCCGCGGCAAGTACGACCTCGATGTCGTCGGCCACTACTCCCGCCCCGATATTTTTCAATTGCTCGTCGACGAGGGGCCGAAGCATCCTGTCAGCATTTCCAACGACACAACCGCTGCCCATCTCGACTGAATTAGTGCGGCGACCCCAGCAATCCACTTTTCCGGTTACTGTTAATCAGGAGTTTATCCCGAAACTTCAATTCTATAGCCGCAACAAGTTTCTCCATCGGAGTGAGGAATGCCCATGGATCGTGATTTGGTTGTCGCTCCAGCTATTGTTCTGGGAATTGCGCTGCTCGTTTCAGGATTCTGCTTTCATCGCATGTGCGCCCTTGGCATCAAGGGCTACCCAAAATGGCGTCGCATCAGTGAGCGCATGGTTCTGTCATTTGTTTTTCTCGTTGCAGTGGCTGCAGGGGCAGGCACCACATTCAATGCCGTTGTCACACACCATTACCGCGCTCGCCACGCGGCTCCGGGAAGTCTGTACATGGTAGACGGCTACAAAATCCACCTGCATTGCAGTGGCGAAGGTTCACCCACAATAGTTCTTGATGGCGGCCTGGGGGATGATTCGCTGATCTGGGCTAAGGTCCAACCTGAACTGTCGAAAATAACTCGCGTATGCGCATATGACCGCGCCGGATTCGGCTGGAGCGATCCGCGGCCCGGTCCGCGTGATGCTGACCGGATTGTCCAAGAATTGCATCTCCTTTTGACAGAGGCAGGCATTTCGGGATCTACCGTCCTAATGGGGCATTCGGTCGCCGGGCTGTATATCCGTGCTTACGCTGCCCGCTACCCGCAGAAGCTGTCCGGGTTGGTATTCGTGGACGGTTCAACGCCTCTACAGGAGGACCTCTTCCCTGAGGAACTTAGAGAAGAAGACAAGAATGCAGAGCTGGAGTTTATGAAACTGAAGTGGTTTGAGATTTTGGGCGCAACTCGTGCGATGGGGCAATGTAGGCATTTTGAAGGCTTCGACGACTTGACCGGGAAGATGATCGCAGAGAATCAGTGCCGCGCTTCACAATTAACTGCGATGGGAAGGGAGCATCAAAGCTTTAGGCAATCGAGCAATCAAACGGCGGGAACTGGTCCCTTTGGCGATCTTCCGATTCTGATCTTCTCCCAAGATCCTCAGCCCTCTGCGCCCTCTGAATCTCCCACGCAAGCGGAAGTCGAGTTCCGTAAGATTTGGAATGAAATGCAAGAAGATCTTAAGCATCTCTCGACGCACAGCCGAAGGATTATCGCAAAAGGAAGCAGCCATTACATACAGGTGGACCGGCCCGATTTGTTGAATTCTGAAGTAACGGACTTCATTCAGCAGATTCGGGGCAAGGTATCGCAGCCAACGGACTACGGTACCACCAAAATCGAATAGGCTTGATTTTTGCAAGCCCGCTAGTCCAGGTAACGACTCCTCGGCTTGAAATGAAGCATCCTTCTCATAGTACGCGGTCAAGTTGTGCAATAGCTGTGACATAGACTTTTGTATTTTGTTTGTCTTTAACATGGCATCCCAGAGCCCTGACTTTCCGACCTTTGTAACCGAGCGCTCCGCTATTTAGTTAAGTGGATGCCGGAGAATCAGGGTATATGCTGAAGGTGGTTGGCTGTAAGTAAAGTAAAGATGGGAGGTGCCTACCATGCACGTTTTTTGGATGATTATTGGGGGCGTTCTTCTCCTGGCAGTGGCTGTAATGGCTGTGGCGATGCTTCCCGACCTTATCCGCTACATGAAAATACGATCGATGTAAGGATCGGGTGCGCTGGACCGGGGCTGGGAAAGTCCGATCCTAGGCGCCGCCCGTTTGCACGTTCTCGATCAGAATTTCTTTGACCTTCGCGGTTATTGCGCGCGCAAGCTGGACGTTTCCCGCTGCGAGTAGCATTATCTTCTGCACACTTTCAGGGACTCGACTCAAGGACTCAAATGACACTGGGGGGCGCACTGCGAAGCGTTGTGAATATTGAAGATTTGCGCGTTCTTGCGCGCCGCCGCCTCCCTCGGGTTGTGTTTGACTACGTCGATGGCGGCGCCGCAGACGAACTTACGTTACGCGGAAACACCCGCGTGTTCGATGAAGTTATTTTTCGGCCCCGACAAGCCGTTGCTGTTAAAGAGTGCGAGCTGCGAACAAAGGTTCTTGGCATCGAGGCGGCCTTCCCGGCGATCCTGGCCCCAATCGGTTACAGCAGGCTCATCCATGCCGAAGGCGAATTGGCAGCGGCAGGTGCCGCTGGCGCTGCCGGAATACCGTACACGCTTTCCACGATTGCGGGTCACAAGTTGG
>Ga0209526_10000113_pt1 | contig 45500 bp, 39 predicted proteins | sample JacPinW_OM2H0_M1_FD_188566 | JGI IMG/M metagenome (GOLD analysis project Ga0209526, IMG submission 188566) | Forest soil microbial communities from Algoma, Ontario, Canada - Jack Pine, Ontario site 1_JW_OM2H0_M1 (SPAdes) (version 2) | ecosystem: Environmental > Terrestrial > Soil > Boreal... | reverse complement strand
ACGCGGGCCCCGACGCTGGACCGCCCGATGCAGGCCCGCCGGGGGGCGGTGACTGGGGCCAGTACCGCCACGACGCGCGCGGAGCGTCGGAAAACCCGGGTGTGTTCGCGGCTTCCGAAGTCGCGAATCTACGCGCCGCGTGGACGCCGCTGGAGCTCGAGCAGTACGTCTACACGCAGGCCGTCGCCGCCGAGGGCATCGTCGTCTATACGACTGCCTTCACCGGCAGGGTCATCGCGGTGGACGAGGCGACCGGGATCGAACGCTGGCGCCGCGAAGACCTCACCGCACTGGTCTCTACCGCCTGCGAAGGTCCCAAGCATACCGGGTACTGGGCGGCCGCTGCCGTCGTGGGCGGCGTCGTCTACGCCGCATCGCCGGATGGCAACGCGTACGCGCTCCGTGCCTTGGACGGGAAGACGATCTGGTCGGCGCGCATCGCCGATCCGACGCCGGCTGGCCATGGCGAATTCGTCCAGTCCTCGCCCGCGGTGTCGACCGCGCTCGGCCGCTTGTACCTCGGCGTCGCCTCCTCGGCGCACTGCGACGAGGTGGCTGGGCGCATCGTCGCCGTCGACCTTGCGACGGGCGTCGTACAGTCGAAGGCACTGGTAGGCGCCGGCCAGCAGGGCGGGACCATCTGGAGCAGCATCGCCGTCGCGGAAGAAGAGAACCGCCTCTATGCAACCACGGGCAATCGCATTGGACCGGCGAGCGCAGAGCCATACGCGCAGGCGTTCCTCGCGCTGGACCCGCGCACCCTCGAGGTGGTCGATTCCTGGCAGAACCCCACCTCGCTCGAGAACGCCGACTTCGGCAGCTCGCCGGCGCTCGTAGATGCAGCGGGGCTGAAGCTGGTCGCCGCCACCAGCAAGGACGGCAACCTCTACGTGCTGCGTCGCGATCGGCTCTCTAGCGGGCCGCTCTGGAAATTCCGCATCGCCGTGGTCGATCCCGCCAATCCCGGTGAGGGCGGCGATCCTTCCGCAGGCTGGGGCAGCATCTCCACGCCGGCTGTTTCCCGCGGCAAGCTCTACGCAGCTGGCGGGCGCACGGCCATTCCCGGCGGCGATCCCGGCTCGGTGGTCGCTTTCGAGCCGGCGACCGGGAGCGTCCTCTGGAGGCATGCGACGCGTGGCTACGTGATCGCGCCGGTCGCGGCGGCCGGTGAGATCCTGGCCGTCGAGTCGAGCGCTCCGGACGGCACCGCGAGCTGGCTCGAGATCCTCGACGCCGCCGACGGCATGCTCCTCCGCAGCTTCGACGGCAAGATCGCGACATACGCCGGTCCATCCATCGCGCACGGTCTGATTTTCTGGACCGACGCCTTCGGGCACGCGGTCGCGCTGGGGGCTCCGGGCTACCGGCGCTGAAACACCTACCCCGCTCCACCCCGACGCACGATTCCAGCGTTGCGGTGCCCTCCCCGGGGTGGTACCGAATTCCTCGTGACGCGAACGATCTTCCTCGCGACGATGGCAGCGATGCTCGCAGCCTGCGGGCGTCCTCAAGCACGGCTGCAGCACGCGCGGGACCTCGCGCTGGCCGGCCACCACAAGACCGCGCTGCTGGAAACCCGCGCCATCCTGCTCACGCTGCGCGACGAGCAGGGACAGAAGGTGGACGCCGTCCGGCGTGGCACGCTCAAGCTCGCGGGCGATCTCTGCGCGGTGTATCTCGACGATCCACGCTGCGCCGCCTCCGAGTACCGCGAGCTGGTCAAGCGGTACCCGACTTCGGCCGAAGCGTTCGAGGCCCGCGTGCGGCTCGGCGATCTCGACATGCGGATCGGGAACGTGAAGGGCGCCCTCGAGGCCTGGCGCGATCAAGTGGCCACCGCTCCCGACCGGCCCGGCGCGGACGCCGCCCAGATGAAGATCGCGCGGGCGCTCCTCGACCAGGGCCAGTTCCACGACGCCCGCGCGGCCGCCTCCGAGCTGCAGCGGCGATGGCCCAGGTCGAAGCTCGCCCCTGCCGCCGCGCTTCTCTCCGCATCGAGCTATCACCTCTCCGGACGGCATCAGGACGCAATCGCCGCATACGACGCCGTGGAGCGGAAGTATCACGGTACGCAGAAGGGCGCGGAAGCGCTGTTCGAGAAGGGCAACTGCCTGGCCGAGACTGGCAACGACGAGGCCGCCGTCAAGGCATATACCGACGCGCTCCCGCGGCACGACTCCCCCGACGCCGTACAGTTCGCCCTCGAGCGCGCAGAGCGCCGCCTGCTGCGCGGCAGCCCGGTGAATCCGCGCAACACGAAGGCCGTGTGGGATCGCGGATACGCGCAAGGGCGCACCTCGCAGCATTAAGCTGACGCTTCCAGTATCGTTCGCTGAGACGCCGCCGGGCTGCATGGCCCTGCGCCGCCGCCGCAGAAAGCGAGCCCGCTGGCGAGACACTTCACGTGAAGCGAGAGACACGGGGCGGCGCATTCTGCGCGTCGTGTGCTTTCTGATCCGTCGGCGCGAGGGCCACGCACCCCGTCGGCTATCTGCGCGCGGCTTCCTGAGTCGACACACCGCACACCGCGCCCCGCACTGGTTTGACTGAGTGAGGGAAGGAACACAGACAACAAACGTGCTCGCGCGACACTCGCTCGCACAATCAGCGCGCCGCAAACAGGAAGGGGCGAGAGACTATTTGATGCTAGGGCGGATGATCACGAGCGAGCCCTCCTGTCGCTGGCGGACTAGCCCAGGAACTAGCCCAGCCCAGCTCATAGCCGTGGCGCTTTACCGTGGCCGGCGGGGGCGCTAGATCCCTGCCCGCCATGTCGTCGCTGAACACCGAGAAGTCGCGCCGCGAGCTCGCGCGCGCAAGAGGCCTCTTCCCCGGAGGGGTGAATTCGCCGGTCCGCGCTTTCAACGGCGTGGGAGGGGATCCCGTCTTCATCGCGCGCGGAGAGAAAGCGCGCCTCTACGACGAGGACGGAAACGCGTACCTGGACTACGTGCTCTCCTGGGGACCGCTGCTCGCAGGGCACGCGCATCCGCGCATCGTCGAGGCCATCCAGCAGGCGGCGGCGCTGGGCACGAGCTTCGGCGCGCCGACCGTGCGGGAAAGCGTCCTGGCGGAGAAGGTCCGCGCCCTCGTGCCCTCCATGCGAAAGCTGCGCTTCGTGAATTCCGGCACGGAAGCGACGCAGTCGGCACTGCGCGTCGCCCGTGGGTTTACCGGGCGCGAGCGCGTCGTCAAGTTCGAGGGCTGCTTCCACGGCGCGACGGATGCGCTGCTGGTCCGAGCCGGGTCGGGCGTGGAAACGCTGGGCCTTCCGGACTCGCCCGGAGTTCCGAAGGCGCTGGCGGCGCTCACGACGGTGTTGCCTTACAACGACGCCGGAGCCGTCCGCGACTACTTCCGCGGACCCGCGGGCCGCGAGACGGCCGCGGCGATCATCGAGCCCGTGGTGGGTAACATGGGCGTGCTCCTGCCACGGCCGGGTTTCCTCGAGGTACTCCAGGAGGAGTCGCGGAGGGCCGGAGCGCTCTTCATCTGCGACGAGGTGATGACCGGCTTCCGCGTCGCGCGTGGCGGCGCGCAGGAGCGGTTCGGAATCGAGCCGGACCTCACTTGCCTGGGGAAGGTCATCGGGGGAGGGCTCCCGGTCGGCGCGTACGGGGGCCGCGAGGAGGTGATGGACCGGGTGGCGCCCGAGGGGCCCATCTACCAGGCGGGAACGCTCTCCGGGAATCCGCTGGCGATGGCGGGCGGGATCGCCATGCTCGAGCTCGTCGCGCAGCCTGGCTTCGTCGAGTCCGTCGAGCGGCGCACGCAGGAGCTCTGCGCGCGGATCCGGGAGGAGCTCGGTCGGGCCGGGGTGGCAGGCCAGGTGAACCAGGTCGGCTCGATGTGGACCTGCTTCCTCGCCCGGGACGAGGTCTACGACTACCCGACGGCAAAGAAGGCCGATACGGCGCATTTCGGACGCCTGCATCGCGCGTTGCTCGAGCGCGGCGTGTACCTGCCGCCATCGCAGTTCGAGGCCGCGTTCGTCTCCAGCGAGCACGGGGCGCAGGAGATCGAGGAGACGGCCCGGGCGCTTCGCGCCGCGCTCGCTGCGTAGCCCCTGACGGCCGGCCGTGTCTGAGGCACAAGCCCCTGAGCCGCCTGCGGTGGCCGGCCTTGTCTGAGGCTCAAGCGTAGCCCCTGAGCCGCCTGCGGCGGCCGGGGCTAGGAAGCGAGATCGCCGATGGTGAAGAGAACGGCTGCGACCCAGGACAGGCCGAGCATGACCTTGGCGAACTTGGGCCGCACCGGCGCGATCGGTGGGGCGTCGCGCCTGGCGCGCGCGATGCCGAGCAGCTCGACGGCGACCGCGGCTGCGAACATGAGGAGCCCCCATCTGCCGTAGGCGTCGCGACGCGCGAGCCAGCGGGCCGGAATGTCCAGGGCCAGGTACGCGGCGGCCAGATATGCGAAGGGGAGGAGCCAGAGCAAAACGAGATCCACGAGCATGGTGACGAGCCGCACGATCACGCCCTTGAAAAAGCGCACGATCTGCGAGAGCGCTCTCAGGCGCTCGACGCGAAGGGTTGCACGCCGCGTGGCGCGCGAGCTTCCGAGCAGGCTGTTGGAAGGACGAAGCACGGACAAGCACAATAACACAGCCCGTTTGACTCTCACTCCGGGCGCGTGCTACACGGCGCTGCCTTTTTTCGGAAGGGCACGTGGCCGGCAAGGAACAGAACGAGCGTCCGGAAGGAGTCGGCGAGGGCATCGCCTCCTCGTACCGGAAGGCGGGGCCCTACATCGACGCCAGCTGGCAACTCGCCGGCGCGGTCGGGCTGGGCACCCTCGCCGGATGGTGGCTGGACAAGAAGCTTTCCACCGGTCCCTGGCTGCTGGTATCCGGGGCGCTGCTTGGGATCGGCGTCGGTTTCTACATGTTCTTCAAGATCCTGATGAATCTGAGCAAGAGACCGAAGTGAGCGAGACGAGGACCAAGGCCGGCCCTTACGCGATGGCCAGCGCGGCCGCGTGCGCTCTGGGGATCGGCTTCTCGCTTCTCTTGCCGGAGCCTGCCCGCGGTCCCGCCGTGTACGGCACGGCAGCCGGGGCATTGGGAGCGCTCTGCGCCTTCGCAGCGCTCGCGCGCGCGGCCGGGAAGGGCGTCAACGGCGTACTGACCGGGTTTTCCATTGGATTTCTGTGTCGGGCGGCACTGGTAGCCGCGGGCCTTCTCGCCTCGGGAGCGCGGGGTAATCTGGCCCTGGTATATGTCGCCGCTTTCTTCACCCTCTACGCCGCGACCCAGGTGATCGAAGTGCTGTTCGTGCACGCCAGCTCGCGGCCGCAGGGAGCCACTCCATGATCCTCCTCCTCGCGACGGTCCTCGTCGCCCAGGCGCAGCCGGAGGCACACCGGCAGGGAACGCCGGTGGCGGACTCCTCTCCCGCAGCCAACGAGCATGCGGGCCATCAGGAGGTGGCCCCCGGCGCCCACAAGCCGGAGCACGACCAGGGCGCGAACGAGCACGAGGGCAACATCGCCGAGCACATCTTTCATCACGTCGAGGACGAGCGGGTGGTGCCGCTGGGATTCTGGATCGGCAATCGCTACATCCGCCTGGACATCACCAAGCACGTCATCAACATGTGGCTCGCGGCGGGCATCTTGTTGATCGTGGTCGGGCTCGCCACCCGCAAGCGAGCCCTGATCCCGAAGGGCGGGTACAACCTGCTCGAGACGTTCGTGATGTTCATCCGGGACGAGATCTCCACCAAGAACATCGGCCATCACGCGAACCTCTACACGCCCTATCTCTGCTCGGCGTTCTTCTTCATCCTGTTCATGAACCTGACCGGACTCTTGCCCATCCCGCGCTGGCGGGGATTCCCGGGCATCTCCACCGCCACCGGCAACATCTCGGTGACCGTGGTGCTGGCCCTCTTCACCTTCGTCATCACCCAGGTCGCCGGGATGCGGGCTCAGGGCGTGGTGGGTTACTGGGTGCACCTGGTGCCTTCCGGCGTGCCGGCCGCGCTCTGGCCGCTCATGTTCGTGATCGAGCTGTTCGGCCTGTTCACCAAGCCGTTCGCGCTGACGGTCCGCCTCTTCGCCAACATGGTGGCCGGGCACATCGTCATCTTCTTCCTCATCGCGCTGACGCTGTTCATCTCGGTGTACGTGGCGCCGGTGAGCGTCGCTTTCGCGCTCGGCATCTTCATGCTGGAGCTGTTCGTCGCGCTGGTGCAGGCCTACGTGTTCACGATGCTTTCCGCGCTGTTCATCGGCATGACGCAACACGCGCACTAGGAGCCGGGAGCCGTCGGCTCCCGACTTCGCGGGCTGGGCTTCTGGCGGCCTCGGGTCCATACCCCGCGACAACATGCCACTCCCCGCCGCCGGGGCTCTTGGCATTCATGAAGTGGGGAGGTTGAACCATGAACCAGTTCTCGCTCGGGTACTTCGCCGCAGGAATCGGGGCCGGCCTCGCCGTCCTCGGCGCCGGCTTCGGCATCGGCCGGCTCGCCGCCGCGGCCATGGAAGGGACCGCCCGCCAGCCCTCCGCTGGCGGCGACATCCGCACCTCGATGATCATCGCGGCGGCGCTGATCGAAGGCGTCACGCTGTTCGCAGAGGTGGTTTGCATCATTCTCGCCGTCAAGGTCTGACCCTCGAACGCCGGACGGGGGCCTGTGATACAAGGCCCCCGGTTTCACGGAGGAACCGCAGATGCTCCTCGCAGCAGGCCTCACCGACATCAACTTCGCGTTGAGCTTCTGGACGTTCGTCACCTTCGCGCTGCTCATCGTGGTGCTCGGCAAGTTCGCCTGGGGGCCCATCCTCCAGATGATCGAGACGCGCGAGAAGACCATCGCCGAGGCAATCGAGGCTGCGAAGAGGGAGCGGGCAGCGGCGGAGGCGGCCAGCGCGGAGATGCGGGCCGCTCTGGAGCGGGCGCGAGAGGAGTCGGCCGAGCTCGTGCGCAAGAACCAGCTGGAAGTGGCAGCCGCGAAGGCGGAGCTGATCGCTGCGGCGAAGAAGCAGAGCGATGAGCTGCTCGCAGCCGCGCGCAAGACCATCTCCGAAGAGAAGCGGCAGGCCCTCGCGGAACTGCGCGCGCAAGCGGTGGACATCGCCATCGAGGCCGCCGGCCGCCTCGTCCAGATGAACATGGACGACGGCAAGCAAAAGCAACTCGTCGAGGAGTACCTCTCCCAGCTCCCCAAAGAAACGCGCGTTTAAGGCTTCAGATCAAACGCCGAGCACGCCGAGCACGCCGAGGGTTGGGGGGTGTGATCATCTCGCCAACCGCGACGTTCCGGAGTTGCTCCGACCGGTCGGAGCTGGCACCAACCACCCCAAAAAAACGATTTCTCGAGACTACTTATCCGCCTCGGCGTGCTCTGCGTGCTCGGCGTTTGATCTGAAGCAGCAGTTTACTGCGTGCTCGGCGTTTGATCTGAAGCAGCAGTCTACTTGAGTTGCTCGGAAAGGTACCGCTCGAGACCGATCTGCTTGATGGTCTCTTGCTGCGTCTCGAGCCAATCGACGTGCGCTTCCTCCTCGTGGAGGAGGCGCTCGAGCAAGTCCCGGGTGCCGTTGTCGCCGGCGGTGCGGCAGGCCTCGACGCCCGCGTTGAGCCGCTTCACCGACTCGTACTCGACCTCCAGATCGAGCTGGAACTGCTCGGGGACCGTCTGGCCGACGCTGACCTTGCCGTACCGTTGTAGGTTTGGCAGCCCTTCCAGGTACAGGATGCGCTCGATCAGCTCGTCAGCGTGCTTCATCTCCTCGATGCTCTCCTTGCGCACTTTCTCGTAGAGGCGGCCATATCCCCAGTGGTGGCAGAGGCGGGCGTGGAGGAAGTACTGGTTGACCGCGGTCAGCTCGGCCGTCAGCACGTCGTTGAGCAGCGAGACGATCTGCTTGTCGCCTTTCATGCGCCGGGCCTCCCCTCAGAAGGCGGCGGACGCTAGCTCAGGCGCAAGGCGGGGGCAATCCTCGCAGGCGCCGGCGCAAGCGCTGTGGATGCGCTGCTCGATCGCCGGGCAGCAGCACCCGCAGTGCCTGCCGGCGCCGCACGCCCGGGCGACGTCCGCAACCGAGCGGGCGCCGTCCTGGATGGCGGCATCCACTTCGCGGTCGCTGACGGCCTGGCAGATGCAGAGGATCACTGAGCGATGAAATTGAGAATGCGTCTCAATCTCAATCTAAGTCTACTTCCGCTGCGGGAACCGCGCAAGCCCTTCCTACGCCCGGTAGAGCGCCTCGTACTGGGCGGCGGCGCGTTCCCAGGAGTGGTCGCGCGCCATCGCGCGCTGCTGGGCCGCGCGCCAGGCGCCTTTGTCGCGCCAGAGCGCCAGGGCGCGATCGAGCGCCTCCAGGAACCCCTGGGGCGTCTCCTGCTCGAAGCGGAACCCCCACCCCTGCGGGCCCTCGCTGATGCTGTCCGCGAGCCCCCCGACGGCGCGGACCAGCGGAAGCGTTCCATAGCGCAGCGAGTAGAGTTGGTTGAGCCCGCAGGGCTCGAACCGCGAGGGCATGACGAACACGTCGGCGCCGGCCTCGATCCGGTGCGCAAGGCGATCGTCGAAGCGGAGTTGCGCAGACACCCGGCCGAGATGCTTCAAGGCAAGGGCCGCGAACACCTCCTCGAGCGCGGCATCTCCGGTGCCCAGCAGGGCCAGCTGGACCCCGCGCTGCATCATCCCCGGGACCGCCTGGGCGAGGATGTCGTATCCCTTCTGGTGCGCGAGACGGCCGATCGCCGCGCAAAGCATCGTGCCGGGCTGCTGCTCCAGGCCCAATTCCTGTTGAAGCTCCGCCTTGCAGACGGCCTTCCCGGAAAGGTCCTGGGCCGTGTACGTGTGCGGAATGAGCGGGTCCTTGTCCGGACTCCAACCCTCGGTATCGACCCCGTTCATGATCCCGGTCAGGTCCGCCTGCCGGTGGCGCAAGAGGCCTTGGAGTCCGGCGCCGGTCTCGCTGCTTTCGACGATCTCGCGCGCATAGGTGGGCGAGACGGTGGTCAGCTTGTCGGCGAAGACCAGCCCCGCCTTCATCAAGCTGATCTTGCCGTAGAACTCCAGAGCATCGGGGTTGAAGAGATCCCCGGGGAGGTCCAACTCGGCCATCGTCTCTCGCGGGAAGATCCCTTGATAGGCCATGTTGTGGATGGTGAAGACGGAGCGGGCACGCAGGGGCGGCGGCCGCCCTGCCCAGCCGCGCTTCACGATCAGCGGGACCAGCGCCGCCTGCCAGTCGTGGGCATGGATCGCGTCGGGGATGAAGTTCCACTGCCTCGCCGCTTCCAGCGATCCCGCGGAGAGCAGGGCGAAGCGCTTGTGGTTGTCGCGGTAGTCCTTTCCCCCCTCGCCGTACAGCTCGCGGCGGTCGAACCAGGGGTTCTGCAGGAAGAGGAAGCGGAGCCGCTCCGCCGGAGCGTGCACGTGGATGTGCGCGCCGGCGCTGAGACCCGGGAACTGCACTTCCACCCGCCGCCCGGTGTCCCGCAGGCCGAACTGCTGCCCGTCGATCGACGCGTAGCGCGGAATGACCACCAGGACGTCGTGGCCGCGCCTGGCCAGGGCCCGCGGAAGCGCGCCGATGACGTCGCCGAGGCCCCCGGTCTTTACGTAGGGCGCCGCTTCCGAAGCGACGAAGAGAATCTTCACGGAAAGACCTCCGTCTGCCGCAGGAAGCTCGCGGCCTCCTCCGGTGCGGTGGGGTTGACGAAGCACCCGGTCGCCCACTCGAAGCCGGCTTGCTGGGTGAGGACCGGCTTCAGCTCGAGGTGCCAATGATAGAAATCGTTGTGCGGCTCGCGCAGCGGCATCGTGTGCAAAAAGAGGTTGAAGGCGGGCTTTTCCAGCGCCACGTCAATCTTGCGCAGCACCGTCCGGAGCGAGTCCGCCACGGCGCGTAGCTCCTGTTCGGTGGCTGACTCGAAAGACGAGCGGTGCTCCCGGGGCAGGACCCACAGCTCGAACGGGCTGCGCGCGGCCCAGGGCGACAGCACCACGGCGGCGTCCGACTCCAGCACGATCCGCTCCTTCTCGCGGGTCTCCTGCGCCACGATGTCGCACCAGATGCAGCGCTCCTTATCCTCGAAGTGCTTGGCGGCTGCACGCAGCTCGGCATGCAGCGCCTCCGGCACGAAGGGAAGCGCGATCAGCTGCGAGTGGGCGTGGAAGAGCGTCGCACCGGCCGGAACGCCGTGGTTCTTGAACGCGATCAGCGACTTCAGGCGGACGTCGCGGGAGAGGTCCACCATGCGCTCCTGCCAGGCGCGCAGCACGCTGGCGATTTGCTCCACCGGCTCGTCGGCCAGTGTGGAGCGGTGGTCGCGGGTCTCGATCACCACTTCGTGCGCGCCCACGCCGGACATGCTGTCGAACATGCCCACGCCGGAGCGGGAGAGCTGGATCTCGGTCCGCAAGGCCGGATAGCGATTCGGGACCACGCGCAGCGACCACGTCCCGTTGGTCCGGCGCGAGAGGATTTCGGGCGGGGTCAGGGACTCGTTGCCGGGGCAGAACGGGCATACCCCGGTGTCGCGCTCCGGCGTCGGGCGCAGGAAAGCGCTCGGACGCTCGGCCCGTTCCGGCGCGATGATGACCCATCGTCCCACGACTGGATCTCTGCGGAGTTGGGGCACGCAGGACCCAATCTAGCAAAAATCGCAACTCAGACGTGCCAATGCGCTCGTTCGAAGCCCTGGTCCGGGACCACGAGCTCCAACTCCCCGTACCGGGGGAGGCGATCCACCTCCAGCCCGTTTCGCATCAGCCGCAGCAGCAGGCCGGCGCGGTCGGACGGAGAGAGGCCGAGAGCGCCCGTGCCGACCGCCAGCTCGACGATCGTCCCGGAATAGCCGGACCCGACCTTCTCGCCCCGCTCATCGAGAACCGGACACTCGGCCCCGCCGGGGCGCACCTCCATGCGCAGGGTGCGCTCGGTCTTGTCGAGGACCAGCAGGACCCGGAGCTCGCCAGAGGTGTCCGCGCCCTGCGCCGGATCCAGCCGCAGGTAGAGGTCGGTGAGGGAGAACCCATACCAGAGCTGCGAGAATGCGCCGCCGCCCTGGTACATCGATCCGCCGGCGATGCTGCCCGGCCGGTAGAAACCCGACCCGCTCCACTCGAAATAGCTGCGCGAATATCCGTCGATCAGAGGGTGGATCAAGCGCCTCGGCGCCACCGAGATCGCCCTGGCCTGCGCCTTGTCCTTGGAGGGCGCGATGATCGGGCGCGCCAATCGCTCGGGTGGGACCACTCCGATGGAGAGGAAGACCTGCTCGACGTTCCGGCGGAAGAGCGCGTCGAACTCCGGCGCATTGTCGGTGGTGAAATCATCGCCGTACCACCAGAACCAGTCGCTTCCCTCCGCCGCGAGCACGGCCTGATAAGCCTTCTCGAACCGGTCCTCCGGCAGTTGCGGGCGCGCCTTCTCCAGGGCCGCCCGCGCTTGCCCGAGCAGGGTCCAGGCCTGGTTGTCTTCGGAATGTCCGATCCAGATGCGGAAGCTCGACTCGATCCAGCTCCCCGAATGGATACGGGCGATGCGGCGCTTGGGCGGGCGGGCCGCGAGCTCCTCGCGCGGCAGCACCGGCACGACCTTGTCGCCGAGGCTGCCGTAGAGCGCGTCCAGGAACGGCTCACCGGAGCGCGGATACCGCTCCCAGGGATTTTCCCCGTCGAGCGCGAGGGTGACCGTGGCGTCCTTTCCCACGCTCGCGATCCGGCCGAGCAGGTCGCCGGCGGCTTCCCGCGCGTCGATCCGCGCATACCGGAACCCGATGCGGTCGCTCAGGTCCCGGTCGCGGAAGAACACGGCCACTTGCCCGCAGATCCAGGGCACATGATGCAGCGGCTTGCCGTCGGCGGGCTGATCCAGCTCGCTCCGCTCCAGGTTCCCCTGGTCGGTCGCGCACCAGCGCACGCCTTCCGTGCCCAGGATCTGCAGCACCTCCGGCGACACCGATCCCTCGCTGGGCCACATCCCCACCGGGCGCGTCCCGAAATCCTTCTCGGCGCGCGTCAGGCCGCGGCGCACCTGCTCGCGCGCGTCCTGCGGGTACTGGAAGCGCGGGGGAAGCGCCGCGTCCGGCATGGCCCGACGGGCGGAGTCGCTGTCGACCAGCAGCGGCAGGATGGGGTGGAACATCGGCGAGCAGGTGATCTCGACCACGCCGCGCCGCAAAAGCGCTTTCCAGCGCGGAACGATGCGGCGGGCGATGTCCCGCGAGGCGTCGAGGAGCTGGGTCTTCTCGGCGTCCGTGAACCCCCGCTCCTTCCGCACCAGCTCGGCGATGACCGGCTGCTCGCGGCGGGCCGCGAATCCCATCCAGGCGAGCATGAAGTGGACCTGGAGGTCGAGCAGGTCCTGCGCCGAAAACGCCTCCTGGACGCGGGCCAGGTCGATCCGCGAGAGGTCGGTGCCGCGCTTCCCCAGCAGCTCGGCGAAGCGCGGAACCGGCTTCACCCAGACGTCCCAGTCGGCGGAGAAGCCCTGCCGCAGGACGTGAGCGCGCTCCGCCGGAGTGAGCGCATCGGCGGGCTTGCGCGCGATCTCCTCGTCGCGGTCCACCGCCGCCCCGGAGGCGTAGGCCTCGAGCTGGAGCAGGAGCGACGGCGCCCAGTTCACCACCGCCCGCGCCTTCTCGTGCTGCTCGAGCGCTGCGGCCATGTCGTTGTAGGCGCGCGTCGAGTGCAGGCGCACCCAGGGCAACACGGGCTGGCCGGAGACCGGGTCGCGGTATTCGGGCTGGTGCAGGTGCCAGAGGAAGACGACGCGCGCCAAGAACGCCTTTCTCAGCCGGAGAGGCGCATTCCCTTGGGAACGATGACGATACCCTTCGGGCTGACGGAGAACCGCTTGCTGTCCTCCACTGGATCGTACCCGATCTCCACACCGGCCGGGATGTCGACGTACTTGTCGATGATCGCCCTCCGGATGCGCGCGCGCCGCCCGACCTTGACCCCTTCGAAGAGGATGCTCTCCGACACGTCCGCGTAGGAGTTGATGCGCACGTTCGGCGAGATGACCGAGCGATGGACGCGTCCCCCGGAGATGATGCAGCCTTCGCTCACCAGCGAGTCGGTGGCGTGGCCGACGCGGTCTTCCTCCTCGTTGGCGAAGACGAACTTCGCGGGCGCGGCGGTGGGGTTGGGCGCCGTGTAGATGGGCCACCAGGTGTTGTAGAGCGAGAGCTTGGGGTCCACCGCCACCAGGTCCATGTTGCAGTCGTAGTAGGTGTCGAGGTCTCCCACGTCGCGCCAGTAGCCGGCTTCCTTCGGCTCCTGGCCGGGGATCTTGTTGGTGGCGAAGTCGTAGACCGCCACCTTGGTGCGCTTGTGCATCTGGCTGATGATGGACTTGCCGAAGTCGTGCGCGCTGTCTTCTCCTGCGTCGCGCACGATCTCGCGCACCAGCGCCTCGGTGGTGAAGAGGTAGTTGCCCATCGAGACCAGCCCCGCGCGCGCGTTGCCGATCATCGGCTTGGGATTCTTCGGCTTCTCCTGGAAGTCGATCATCCGGCCCTGCTTGTCGGCGGTGATGATCCCGAAGGAGCTGCACTCCTCGATGGGCATGGGGATGGCCGCCACCGTGCAGTCGGCCTTCTGCTCGATATGGAAATCGAGCATCTGGCGCACGTCCATGCGGTAGATGTGGTCGGCGCCGAACACGAAGACGTGTTCGGGCTCTTCGTCGGTGACCAGGTTGAGGTTCTGGTAGATGGCGTCGGCCGAGCCCCTGTACCACTCAGGACCGGTGCGCTGCTGCGCGGGCACGCTGTCGACGAACTGCCCCAGCATGGAGCTGAGCCGCCAGCCTCGCGAGATGTGGGTGTTGAGCGACTCCGACTTGTACTGCGTGAGCACCTTCATCCGCAGCACGCCGGAGTTGGCGAAGTTGGAGAGGACGAAATCGATGATCCGGTATCGCCCCCCGAACGTGACCGCGGGCTTGGAGCGCTCTTGTGTCAGCGGGGCGAGGCGGCGACCCTCCCCTCCCGCGAGGATCATGGCGAGGGTTTTTCCGAGCGTCATGGGCGGACGGTAGCTCCGGCCGCGGCAAGTCGCAATGGCGCCCCGCCCCGCTGTTCAGTCAACCCGGGTCAGGAACGCTTCGCCGGCGGGGGCTTCGAGTGCACGGGCTTGGAGGGAGGCGGCTTCGACCCGGCACCCTTCTTCGGCACGCCGTTCCGCTCGGCGAATTGCCGCACGATCTCGTCCATCTCGTTCTGCGCCTTGCGCACCAGCTGGGCCCGGTCGTGGAAGGTGAGGAACGAGCTCTTGAATCCGGCCACCAGGATGTTGCGGATGTCGCCGGAAGTCAGGCCGAACTGCTTGGAGACGACCGACAGCTCCTTCGTCATGGTGGTGTCGGTGATCAACCGGTTGTCCGTGTTGATCGTCACCCGGATGCCGAAGTCCAGGTAGAACTTGAACGGGTGCGACGCCATGTCGGCCACCGCGCCGGTCTGGACGTTGCTGGATGGGCAGCACTCGATCGGGATGCGGTGGTCGTTGACGTAGTTGAGCAGGTCGCCGTCCTCGCGCAGCCTTACGCCGTGCCCGATGCGGTGCGCGCCGCAGTAGTGCAGCGCCTGCGCGATGGAAGGAGGGCCGTACGCCTCTCCCGCGTGCACCGTGCAGTTGATGTTGTTGTTGAGGATGAGCTGGAACGCTTCCTGGTGGTCCTTGGCCGGGTTCCCGTGCTCCGCGCCGGCGAGATCGAATCCGAGCACGCCGCGGTTCTTGTACGCGACCGACAGCTCCGCCAGCCGCAGGGAGGTGTCGGGGCTCATGTTGCGGATGCCGCAGACCAACACGCCGGCGAGGATTCCGGTCTCGCGCGTCGCCGCGCGCAGCCCCTCCAGCACCGCCTCGACGACCACCGTCGGCTTGAGGCCTTTCTGGAGGTGCAGCACCGGCGCATAGCGCACTTCGATCAGCTTGCAGTTCTCCGCGGCGGCGTCGACCCCCAGTTCGTAGGCCGCGCGGTAGAGGGCGTCCTCGGTCTGGAGAACGCTGAGCGTGATCTCGAATCCCTTGAGATACTCTTCCAGGCTCCCGTGCCCCTGGCCGATCTTCATCGCCTTGGCGAGCCCCTCGACCGTATCCGCCGGAAGGCGGACCCCCTGCTGGTCCGCCAGATCGAGCATCGTCTGCAGCCGCAGCGAGCCGTCGAGGTGGCAGTGCAGGTCCGTCTTCGGGAGCGCGTGCAGCAGCTGGTCGGTGACGGGAACGTCCGGGATCATCCTGGTCCCGATCTCTAACCGATCCAGGGGCCCGGATCACGCTATCTTCCCCTGATGGACTGGCTCGCCCTGAAGGTTGCGTCGTGGCTGATCCACGCTCTGGTGGTGATGGTGTCAGTGGCGGCGGTCTCGCCGCGCAATCCAAAGAACACCCTCCCGCGCGCGCTCCTCGTCACATTCCTGGTCGCCGTGGTGGTGACGCCCTTCGCCTGGTTCTGGTTCCTGATCATCCCGGGGATCGTCGCGCTCGTGGCGTGGTTCCTCGTCTACACCATCGCGTACGACATCGGATTCGGACAGGCGTTCGCGGCCGGGCTGGTCCAGGTCGCGCTGGGGACCCTCGTCGATTATCTGCTGCGGCCGTACATGTACCTGTGGGTGAGGCCGGCAGCCGGCTAGAATGAGTCTCATAACGGGGAATGATCGCGCGCAGGCGTAGGCGCTAAGCCTGCGCTAAGCCGCCTTCGGTGGCCGCGCTTAGACCGGGTCGATGAATCGGGCCAGGACCCTTTTCAGCCCGACGCCCGGCCCGAAGCGGACCACCAGCTTGCGGTTCATGCCCTCGCCGTCGCTGTCCTCGACGGTGCCCACTCCGAAGCTGGGGTGCTTCACGCGCGCGCCAGGCCCCAGGCCGCCCACCCCGGGCGCCGCCTGCCTGACCACGGGCTTGGAGGCCGGATCGTGCCGTGACTCGCGCATCTTGTTCCGCGCCGGCAGCGGGGCATCCTCGCGATATCGGGGCCGCTGGTCGAAGTCGTCGTAGAAGACGTCCTTGCGGGCCCTTTCCTGCATTGGAGAAAGACGCTCCAGGGAGGCCAGACCCTCGGTGAGCCCGTCCGGCAGCTCGCGGACGAATCGCGAGGGAACGTTGAAGCGCAGCTCACCGAAGAGCGACCGGCAGCGGGCCAGCGAGAGCGACAGACGCTTGCGGGCGCGGGTCATCCCCACGTAGCAGAGGCGACGCTCCTCGGCCATCTCGGCCGGGTCCTCTTCGCCGGACGCCATCGGGCCCGTCTGCCCCAGGGAGCGCGACGACGGGAACACGCGCTCCTCCATGCCGGTCATCCACACGGCGTCGAACTCCAGCCCCTTCGCCGCGTGCAGCGTCATCAGCGAGACGCGGTCGCCTCCCGCCGCCGCGTCCGCATCGCCGACCAGCGCGAGCTGCTCGAGGAAGCCCAGGAGCGGCGTGTCGGCGCGCCCGTCCTCGTCATCCGGAGATGCGGCGGCCAGCGCCGCAGCGGGATCCGGCCGATCGCCAGGCGGGTCCTCGGAAGCCTGCGAGCTTCCCAGCGACCCCGGCGCGGCCCGGACCGCGCGCAGATACTGGGCGCGCGTCTGGGTGAGTGGATTGGGGACCACCGGCTTCAGCTCCGGGCTCGCAGCCGGGGTCGGCTCGGAGTCCAGGGGCTGCGTGAGCTCGCCTGCCCAAGCGCGATCGAACTCGCGGGCGGCCCCGACGAGCTCCAGGAGGTTCTCCAGCCGATCCTCGCCCTCCTCGCCTTCCAGGCGCAGCCGGTCGGCGTACCCGGTCCGATCGATCACCCGCTCGATCGCGTCGGCGGCGCCGGCGTCCTCGGCCACTCCTTTTCGCAGCTCATCGATCAGCGCCTTGAACGGCGCGACCTTCGCCCGGGCATTCGACGGCATCTCCGGATCGCTCGAGCTCAGCGCCTCCCAGATGGACAGGCCCTGCCGATTCGCCGAGGCGCGCAGGTGCTCGACCGTGGTGTCGCCGATGCCGCGAGGCGGCGTGTTGATCACCCGCAGCAGATCCCCGTCCGAACGCGGGTTCACGCAGAGTCGTAGGTAGGCGGCGATGTCCTTGACCTCGGCGCGGTCGTAGAACGATCGCCCGCGGACGACCCGGTAAGGCACCCGCCGCGCGCGCAGCGCGTCCTCGAGCGCACGCGATTGCGCGTTGGCGCGGTAGAAGACGGCCATCTCGGAATAGGCCGTGCCCCGCGCATTCTCCGCGTACAGCTCGGAGGCGATGCGGGCGCCCTCGTCGCGCTCGTCCTCGGCGAGGAAGACCCGCACTTTCTCCCCCTCGCCTGCCGCGGTCCACAGCTTCTTCTCGGCGCGGCGCTCGTTCTTCTCGATGATGGCGTGCGCGGCGGCCAGGATCCGCCCCGAGCTGCGGTAGTTCTGTTCCAGCCGTACCACCCGGGTGCCCGGGAAGTGCTTGGGGAAGTCGAGAATGTTGTCCACCTCGGCGCCGCGCCAGCGATAGATGGACTGATCGTCGTCGCCGACCACGCCAAGGTTTCCGTGGACCGAGGCGAGCAGGCGCAAGAGCTGGTACTGGGCGGGATTGGTGTCCTGGAACTCGTCGACCAGGATGTGCCGGAAGCGGCCCGCATAGCCCTGGAGGATGTCGTCGCGCTTCTTGAACAGCTCGATGACGCGCACGATCAGGTCGCCGAAGTCGACCGCGTTGGAGGCCTGCAGCGCAGCCTGATATCGCGCGTACACCTTGAGCGCCGTCTTGCCGGGCACGTCGTACTCGGCGACCTGCACCTCGGCGGGCAACAGGCCCGCGTTCTTCCATCGATCGATGCGCGCCAGGTACTGCCGGGCCGTGCCCACGTCGAAGCCCAGATCGCTGGTCGCCCGCTTCGCCTCCGCCAGCTGGTCCGCGTCGTCGTAGATGGCGAAGCTGCGCGTCAGCCCCAGCGCCTCCGCCTCGCGGCGGAGGATCCGCGCGCCAGCGGCGTGGAACGTCGCTACCCAGAGCCGCTCCGCGTCCGGCCCGACCAGCTTCTCCACTCGCTCGCGCAGCTCGCCGGCGGCCTTGTTCGTGAAGGTGACGGCGAGGATCTCCGGGGCCCGCGCCAGGCGCTCGCGCAGGAGGTGCGCGATGCGATGGGTGAGAACGCGCGTTTTTCCCGAGCCTGCGCCCGCCAGGATGAGCAGCGGCCCTTCGCCGTGGCGCACGGCCTCGAGCTGCGGCGGGTTGAGGACTTTGGCGAGCGGGTCCGACATACCAGGGAGGGTACGTCATAACCTTGTGCTGAAGGTGTCGCTCAAACCACCGCCGCGACGCGCACGCGCGAAAGACGTTACGATGCGCCGGTGCCGCCCACGCCCGCTCCGGTCCGCATCATTCCGCTCGGCGGGCTGGGAGAAGTGGGAATGAATTGCATGGTGGTCGAGTCTGGCGGCGACCGGGTGGTGATCGATTGCGGCCTGATGTTCCCGAACGCGGAGCAGGCGCTCGGCGTCGAGGTGATCGCGCCGGACCTCTCCTACCTCAAGGCGGCCGGAAAGCTGGACGCCATCCTGCTCACCCACGCGCACGAAGACCACGTCGGCGCGCTGCCCTATCTGCTGCGGGAGTTTCCCGACGCCGCCGTCTGCGGGACCAGGTTCACGCTCGCGGTGGTGAAGGAGAAGCTGGCGGAGCACGGGATCAGCGCGGACCTGCAAACCGCCGAGCCCCGCACCATGGGGATGGTGGGGAACCACATCGACTTCGAGCCGCTGCAAGTGCCGCACAGCGTCCCCGATGCGGTCGGGTACGCACTGCTCACCGACGCGGGTCTGGTGATCCACACCGGCGACTTCAAGGTCGACTGGAGCCCGGTGGACGGGAAGCTGCTGGACGTGCGCCGCTTCGCGGAGCTGGGCGAGACCGGCGTGGCGTGCCTCCTCTCCGACTCGACCAACGCCGAGCGCGAGGGCACCAGCATCAGCGAGCGTGAGGTGGGCGAGTCACTGATGCGCATCTTCGCCGGGCCGCTGGCGAAGGGACGGATCGCGGTGGCCATGTTCGGCTCCAACATCCACCGGGTGCAGAGCGTGCTGCGGGCGGCGCTCGCGCACAACCGCAAGATCGTGATGCTCGGCCGCTCCATGCAGACCAACGTGCGCCTGGCCCTGGACCTGGGCTACCTCCGCTGCCCGCCGGACTCGTTCGTCGATCCCGAGGCGGCCGGGCATTTCTCGCCGCGAGAGCTGGTGGTCCTCTGCACCGGCGCCCAGGGAGAGCCGCGCAGCGCGCTGGCGCGGCTGGCCCTCGGCGAGCACCCGATGGTCCAGCTGGAGAAGAACGACCTGGTGATCCTCTCCAGCCGGGTGATCCCCGGCAACGACCGCGCGATCGGCAACATCATCGATCATCTGGTGCGCCGCGGCTGCCGGGTCCTGTCGGGGAGCTCCGGTTCGGGCGAGCTGGTGCACACCAGCGGCCACGCCTTCCAGGGGGAGCAGCGGATGATGATCGACCTGGTCCGGCCGCGCAGCTTCGTGCCCATCCACGGCGAATACCGGATGCTGGCCGCCCACGCGCGCACGGCGGAGGCGGCCGGCGTCAATCCCCTCGCCTGCGTGATCGCGGAGGACGGCGACGCGGTGGAGCTGCGCAAGGACGAGATTGTGGCGGTGGTTCCGTACGCGGTCTCGGCCGGACGGCTCTATCTCGATGCGCGCGGCGCGTTCTCCGACGTAGGCGAGGTCACCCTGCGCGACCGCCAGCTCCTGGCGGAGACTGGGATGCTGGTCTGCTTCTGCGTGCTCGACCACAAGAGCGGCGAGGTGGTGCGCGGTCCGGAGCTGTTCGGCAAGGGAGTCGCCGGGCTGGACGAGTCGCGCCTCGCCCAGGCGCGGCAAGCGGCGCTCGAGGCCCTGGGGGAGCTTGCTCCCGCCCAGCGCACGGATCATGGCATCGTGGAGGAGGCCCTGCGCCGCGCGGTACGCTCGGTGTGGAAGAAAGGCCTGGAGAGGCGGCCGATGGTGCTGCCGGTCGTCCTGGAGATGTGACATGCCGAGCCTCGACATCGTCAGCAAGGTGAACGAGCAGGAAGTCGACAACGCCTTCCAGCAGGCGAAGAAGGAGATCGACCAGCGCTACGACTTCAAAGGCACGGAGACATCGCTCGAGAAAGTCAGCGCGCCCGAGAAAGGGCTGAAGATCCGCAGCACCACCGAGCAGCGCCTGGAGGCCGCGCGCACGGTGCTGGTGGAGAAGATGGCGAAGCGCGGGGTGCCGCTGCGCGGCCTCAAGTACGGCGCGATCGAGCAGAGCGGCAAGCACGTCTCCCAGGTGCTCAGCTTCGTGCAGGGGATCGAGATCGAGAAGGCGAAAGCCATCGTCAAGGCGATCAAGGACAGCAAACTCAAGGTCCAGGGTTCCATCCAGGGCGACGCCGTCCGCGTCTCCGGGAAGAGCCGCGACGATCTGCAGAGCGCAATCCAGCTGGCGCGCGGCAAGCAGGACGAGCTGAAGCTGGATCTGATGTTCGAGAATTTCCGCGACTAGCCGCTGCCGCCGAAGGCGGCTTTGCGGCTACGCCTGAGCCTCAGACACGACCTGCCGCCGAAGGGGGATGAGTTCGTCGTCGGTGCTGGTTGCGGGCCGAGCGCGGTGCTCGGCGTGTTCGCTGCGCCGAAGCGGCTCCCGGCGATGGATCGACGGTGCCGCGGGACCAGCACACGGAGTCCTGTGCTCCGGGCTCCTCATAGTGTGTCGCATAGTGAACTCGTTCCGGGACGGGCCGCACTGCGTCATATCTATCCGGTCGAAATCCGGCGAGCAGGGGGAAGGACACCGCTTCGCAGGCGGCTGCCTCGGCGATCCGGAGGGGCGACGCCCAGAGCGGAATCGGGCATCTATCATCCGACGTTCGTACGTGAGCAAAGGTTGGCCGGATTTTCTTCCGTGCCGTCGGACCTTCATGGCGGGAACCGGACTGGTTCAACCGGTTGAACCAGCGCCTCGGAGGTGCGCGGCCAACCCCAAAATGTGCCTTGACCATCACCGGCACCCAAGGACGCACCGGCTCATTATCCGAACAGCCAAGAGCGGTCGGACCCCAACAGCGGTCGGACCCGACACGGCCATCCGGCACGCTACACGGCAAATTGGATCTCGGGCTCTTCAGCCCCAGCCCCTTCGCCTCACACGGTTCAACCGGTGCGCAACCGCCACGCGCGGGTTCTGTGCCGGCTGCGGTAACAGCCCAACGTGGGGTAGCTGTGCGACTGCGCCAAGCTCCCGGACCGGTACCCGAGGACTCGGGCTTTCAGGGGATGAACGAGCCCGAGATTCCAGCTCCTCGTGGGCTTGGGCGACCTGGGCTGAATCCCGGCGCGGAGTCTGTTATACGGGGGCCCCTTCGCCGGACCCCTGGATGCAAAAGACCGCCCTTTCTGCAAACCCGTCGCTCTACCTGCTCTCGCTCGGCTGCCCGAAGAACCGGGTGGACAGCGAGGTCATGCTCGGCAGCTTGCTCGACGAGGGGTACAAGCTGGTGGACGAGGCGCGGGACGCGGAGGTGATCCTGATCAACTCCTGCGCCTTCATCGGGGAGGCCAAGCAAGAGTCGATCGACGCCATCCTGGAGCACGCCCAGCTCAAGGAAACCGGCCGCTGCAAGGCGCTGGTGGTCGCGGGATGCCTCACGCAGCGCTATGCGGACGTGCTCCAGCAGGAGATGCCCGAGGTCGATCACTTCGTCGGGACCTCAGCCTACCCGCGCATCGCGCAGATCCTCAAGGGTGAGCGCGACCGCGCCGTCATCCCGGACCCCGATTACATCGCGGACAGCCGCACGCCGCGGCGCAATTCGATGCCGCGCTGGACCGCGTACGTGAAGATCGCCGAGGGCTGCGACAACAAGTGCACGTTCTGCATCATCCCCACCCTGCGCGGGCTGCAGCGCTCCCGCCCCATCGCGGACATCGTGGCGGAGGCCCACCGGCTGGTCCAAGAGGGCGCGGTCGAGCTGAACCTGGTTGCGCAGGACCTCACCGCGTACGGCCACGATCTGCCTGGCCGCCCCAAGCTGCACGAGCTGCTGCAGGCGCTCGGCGAAGTGCCGGCCCGGTGGATCCGACTGCACTATGCCTATCCGCGCGATTTCCCCGAGGCCCTGATCGATGCCCTGGCGACGCAGCCGAACCTCGCGCGCTACCTGGACATGCCGCTGCAGCACATCAGCGATCCGGTGCTGCGGCGGATGAAGCGGGGGCGCGATGCCGCCTGGGTGCGGCGGCTCGTGCGCAAGATCCGGGACCGGGTGCCGGATCTCACGTTCCGGACCAGCTTCATCGTCGGTTTCCCGGGCGAGACCGACGAGCAGTTCCGCGAGCTCCTCGACTTCGTCGAGGAGATGCGCTTCGAGAAGGTCGGCGTCTTCCAGTTCTCGCGCGAGGAGGGCACCGAGTCGCACGACCTCGACGGGCAGCTGCCCCAGCGCGTCAAGGCGCAGCGCCAGAAGACCCTGCTCGGGATCCAGCGGAAGATCAGCAAGCGGCACCAACAGGAATTGGTCGGCCGCACGATCGACGTCCTGGTGGAAGGCGTCTCGGAGGAGACGGACCTGCTGCTCGAAGGGCGCTGGATGGGCCAGGCGCCCGAGATCGACGGCAAGGTGTACGTCAACCGCGGGGAGGCCCGCCCGGGCGAAATCGTCCGGGTCGAGATCGAGCAGGCCGGCGACTACGATCTGGTGGGCGGAATCGCCGGCGCGGAAGGGCCGGCGAAGGCGGCCGGCGCGCCCCGGCCCGCTCCGCAGCGGCCGCGCTTCCCCATCCTTTCGCACTGATGAAGAGCGCCTGGCTGCCGAAGCTCGAGCAGTTCCTGAAGTCGTCAGGCCTCATCCGCCTCCATCCCGAATCGGCCGAGCCCACCGCCCGGGCGGCGGTGGAGGCGATGGCCGGCTTGCCGCACTACGACGAGATCTGGGCAGGCGACCTCCACACCACGCTACAGATCGTCGCCATCGTGTCTGGCGAGCGCGTCCCCGGCGTCGAATTCGCGCGCCGGGCGCAGCTCCTGCGCGAGCGCGCGGTCTCGATGAGCGCTCGCGTGAGGGGCCAGGTCCAGGCGCTCCAGCTGGCGTTGTACGAACGGTCCGTGTCCCCGGAAGAGCGCGACTTCGTGGTGGAGAAGGCGCGCTTCACGCCCCGCTGGCCGCTCGCGATCGGTCGGGTGGCCACCTGGGTGGTGGCGCTCGCGGAACCTGCATTGTACGCGGGCCCCTTCCGGGGCTGGCCCGAAGAGCTCTCGGCGGATCAGATCCGTGCCCTGCTCGGATAGAGCCGCGATTGCACGGCCCACCCGGCGAGCGCCGCGGCCGCGACCGCCCCGACGTGAAACACCCAGAGATGGGTCGCCTGGTCGTGGGCTTCGCAGGTGATGTGCAGCGCCGCCTGCGCCGCCAGGGCACCCGCGGCGGCGACGGCGGGGAGCGATCGCGCGCTGCGCCCTTCCCGCCACAACACCGCGCCCGCCGCCATCGCGGCGCCGAGCATCTCCAGACCGAAGCAGCCCAGTCCGGCCCGCGCCGCCAGTCCTTCGCCGATCCCGGCGAACCCCGGGATGCCACCCGCGGCGATGGCGAAGCCGGCGGAGGCGGCGAGCGCGACCCAGGCGCCCGCCCGGACCGCGCCCGCGGTGGCGCTGAGGACGGTCGCGAGCACCAGGGCCAGCAAGGCTGCCGCCCAACCCTCCCAGTCCCGGTCGCTGGAGAACAGGATCGGGACCGCGAACCCGGCCAGCACGGCCGCCGCCCGCAGCCGCCAGCGGGAGGGGGCCAGCTCGGCGAGAATGGGCGCCGAAGCGCGCTGCAGGGCGCGCGAGGACGGAGGAGGCAATCCAGCGCTCCCGAGCGCGGCCACCACTTTCTCGCCCTCGCGCAGCGCCTCCATGCAGCCGGCGCAGTCGCGCGCGTGCGCCAGATAGGCCTCCCGCTCCGGGTCGCCCGCCGGCAGCGCCGCAATCCCGGCGGCATTCGGACGAAGCTCGTCGCAGGCACTCACAAGAGCCCCTTCAGCCGCTCGCGCAGCGTCTCGTAGCCGCGGAAGGCGCGCAGCTTCACCGCGCCCGGCGTCGTGCCCAGGACGCGGGAGATCTCCGCGAACGTCAATCCCTCGTAGCGGTGCAAATGGATCACCGTCCGTTGCGATTCGGGCAGGGCGTCCAGCGCCGCGCGCACCGCGTCCCTCAGGTCCGTGCTCTGTGGCGGCTCCCGCGGCGCCCGCTCGTCCGCGCGCGCGACCGCCTCCTCGTCCGCGTCCTCCGGCAGCCGCAGCCGCCGGCGAAGCTCGTCGAGGCGCACCCGCGCAGCCACCGCGAAGAGCCACGGCATCAGCTTCAGCTCTGGCCGGTACTGCGCCCGGGCCCGGTGCACCTTCATGAACGTGACCTGCAATAGATCATCCGCCACCGCCTCATTCCGGAACGAGCGCAGGAAGAACGCGTGCACCCTGGGCGCGAGCCGGGCGAAGAGGCCCTCGAACGCGCGGGCGCTGCCCGCGACGTAGGCCGACATCAGCTCTTCGTCTGTCGGTCCCATCCAGGCCTTACGCCGGAGCGCCAGCGCAGGTTACGCGATATGTGGCAGTGATGCGCGCTGCCGAGAAGGTGGCGGCTACGTCGCTGGAGGCCGGGTCAGATTACCCGGTAGCTTCCTCTTCCGACTCCTCCGCCCCGAACAGCTCCCGCACCTTGGCGAAGAACGACTTCGACTGCGGGTGGGCGTCCTCGCCGGCCAGGGCGGCGAACTGCTCGAGCAGCTCGCGCTCCTTCTTCGTCAGCTTCTCCGGCACCTCGACCGTCACGCGCACGTGCTGATCGCCGCGCTGGTAGCCGTTCAGGTGCGGAATGCCCTTGCCCCTCAGCCGGAACACCTTGCCGCTCTGCGTTCCGGAGGGGATCTTCATCTTCACCTTGCCGTCCAGCGTGGGCACCTCGATGGTCGAGCCCAGCGCGGCCTGGGTGAAGCTGATGGGAACCTCGCAGATGACCTCGGTGTCCTCGCGGATGAAGATCGGGTGCTCGTGGACGTGCACCACCACGTAGAGGTCCCCCGGAGGGCCGCCCCGCTCGCCCGGCTCGCCTTCGCCCGTCAGCTTGAGGCGGGTGCCGGTATCGACGCCGGGCGGGACCTTGACCGTGAGCACGCTCTCGGTGTCGACCTTTCCGGCTCCCCGGCAGGTGGCGCAGGGGTCGGTGATCACCTTGCCCGTGCCCTGGCAATGGCCGCAAGTACGCGAGATCTGGAAGAATCCCTGTGTCATCCGGAGCTCGCCCGCACCGTTGCAGGTGGGGCAGGTCTTCGGGCTGGTGCCCGGCCTGGCCCCGGATCCATGGCAGGTCGCGCACTGCTTGTGCCGCGGGATCTTCACCTTGGCCTCGGTGCCGAAGGCGGCCTCGGCGAAGGTCACTTCCAGGTTGTAGCGGAGGTCGGCTCCACGCTGGCGCCCTCCGCGCTGGCGGCCGCGCTGGCCGAAGATCTCGCCGAAGATGTCCCCGAAGATGTCGTTGATGTTCCCGCTGAACCCGCTCTCGAACGGGCTGGGACCGAACCCGCCGGGCGCCTGGTGGCCAAAGCGGTCGTAGCGGGCGCGCTTCTCCGTGTCGGCGAGCACTTCGTACGCCTCGGAGCATTCCTTGAACTTGTCCTCGGACAGCTTGTCGCCCGGGTTCTTGTCCGGGTGGTGCTGCAGGGCCAGCTTGCGGAAGGCGCTCTTCAGCTCCTGGGGGGTGGCCGTGCGAGAGACCCCGAGGACTTCGTAGTAATCGCGCTTCTGGGACACCATCGCTCCTCGGGCAGGCAACCAGGCGCTCGCCGGCCCTCGTCTAACGTAAGAACATTTGGCGATCTGTCAATCCTCCAGAGAGAAATGCGAACCGGGCGCTCCAGATCAACCGCCGAGCACGCCGAGCACGCCGAGACGGAAAAGCAGGCTCAAGTGATCGGTTTTTGGGGGTTGGTTGGGTGGTCATCCGGTCGGCGGAGCCATTCCCGACCGTTGGGAAACACTCCGATCGCCGCGGCTGGCGAGATGATCAACCCCCCCGACCTCGGCGTGCTCGGCGTGCTCGGCGTCTGATCTTAAGACTTGGCGGCGGCTTTTTTGTCGCCGGAGTCGCCCGAAGAGTACAGGGCGTCCGCGATGCGGTAGGCGGAGCCTTCCAGGCGCTGGACGGCCGCTTTGATGCGGGGGAGATCCTCGCTGCCGACGACCTTCTTGAGCGCTTCCAGGTCGGCGCGGATCTCCGCCATGTCCTTGGCCGGGAGCAGCGTCGAGTACTCCTCCAGCGCCTTCTCGGTGGTGTAGATGAGGCCGTCGGCGGAGTTCTTCACGTCCGCCAGCTCCTTCTTCTTCTTGTCGGACGATTTGTGCTGCTCCGCGTCGGCGATCATCTTCTGGATCTCCTGCTCCGTCAGACCCGAAGACGCGACGATGCGGATGCTCTGCTGCTTGCCGGTGCCGAGGTCCTTGGCGCTGACGTGAACGATGCCGTTGGCGTCGATGTCGAACGCCACCTCGATCTGCGGCACGCCGCGCGGCGCCGGCGGGATGCCCACCAGCTCGAAGCGCGCGAGGGTCTTGTTGTCCGCCGACATCTCGCGCTCGCCCTGCAGGACGTGCACGTTGACGATCGGCTGGTTGTCCACCGCGGTGGAGAATACCTGCGCCTTACGCGCCGGAATGGTGGTGTTCTTCTCGATGATCTTGGTGGCGACGCCGCCCGCCGTCTCGACGCCCAGCGAGAGCGGGGTGACGTCGAGGAGCAGCACGTCCTTGACCTCGCCCTTGAGCACACCGCCCTGGATGGCCGCGCCGACGGCCACCACCTCGTCGGGGTTCACGCCCTTGTGGGGTTCCTTGCCGAAGAAGCCCTGCACCACCTGCTGGACCTTCGGCATGCGCGTCATGCCGCCGACCAGGATGACGCGGTCGATCTCCTTGGTGCTGATGTCCGCGTCCTTGAGCGCGATCTTGCAGGGCTCGATGGTCCTCTGGACCAGCTCGTTGACCAGCTCTTCCAACTGACCGCGGGTCATCGTCTCCGTCAGGTGCTTTGGACCGCTCGCGTCCGCCGCGATGAACGGAAGGTTCACGTCCGTCTCGGTGGCGGAGGACAGCTCGTGCTTGGCGCGCTCCGCGGCCTCCTTCAAGCGCTGCAGCGCCATGCGGTCCCGGCGCAGGTCGATGTTCGTCGCTTTCTTGAACTTTTCGTTCAAGGAGTCGACGATCCGCTGGTCGAAGTCCTCGCCGCCGAGGAAGGTGTCGCCGTTGGTGGCCTTCACTTCGAACACGCCGGAGTTCAGCTCCAGGACGGAGATGTCGAAGGTGCCGCCGCCCAGGTCGTAGACGGCGATCTTCTCCGCCCCCGAGGTACGCATGGCGGCGCCGGTCTTGCTCGCCGCTCCGCCCTGGGCCTTGTCCAGACCGTAGGCCAGGGCCGCGGCGGTGGGCTCGTTGATGATGCGGAGCACGTTGAGGCCAGCGATGCGGCCGGCGTCCTTGGTGGCCTGCCGCTGCCCGTCGTTGAAGTAGGCGGGGACCGTGATTACCGCTTCCGTCACCTGCTCGCCGAGATAGTCCTCGGCCGTCTGCTTCATCTTGGAGAGGATCATCGCGGAGATCTCGGCGGGGCTGTAGCGCTTGCCGCGCAGTTCCACCCAGGCGTCTCCATTGTCGGCCGCGACGATCCGGTAGCTCGAGACCGAGATGCTCTTCCGCACCTCGTCCGAGTCGAACTTGCGGCCGATCAGGCGCTTGACCGCGAAAACCGTGGCCTCCGGGTTGGTGATCGCCTGGCGCTTCGCGATCTGCCCGACCAGCCGTTCACCGGCCTCCGTGAACCCCACCATCGAGGGGGTCGTGCGGCTCCCCTCCGAGTTGGGGATCACCACCGGCTCGCCGCCTTCCATCACCGCCACGCAGCTGTTCGTGGTGCCGAGATCGATCCCGATGACCTTGGGCATTGAAAAGGCTCTCCCCCGATCCGTTGTACCTCAAGGCCCGCGTGGTTTAGAAACAAATGGCAATCTGGGCGCGTGGGAGAGTTCAGCCCTGTCCCCCACCCTCAGGATTCGTCGGCGTGTTGGCCGCGGCCGGTGTGCGAGATTTGGCCACCACGACCGCGGCGGGCCGGACCAGCCGGTCGTTGAGCTTGTAGCCCTTGGCCATCTCCGAGACCACGGTCCCGGCCGGCTCGTCGCTCTCCTGCTGCATCAGCGCCTCGTGCACGCCCGGGTCGAACGGCTTGCCCAGGGCGGAGAAACCGACCACTCCGTGCTTCGCCAGCGTGGTCTCGAAGAGCTTCTGCACCAGGCGGATGCCTTCGATGACCTGCGCCAGGTCGTGCTGCTCGGCGTGATCGAGCGCGCGCTCCAGATTGTCCATCACCGGCAGGAAATCCTTGAGCAGCCGCTCGATGCCGAACCGCTGCACGTCCTCCTTTTCCTTCACGGCGCGCTTCTTGAAGTTGTCGAACTCGGCCGCGGTGCGCAGCAGGCGGTCGTGGGTCTCTTTCAGCCGATCTCCCGTCTCCCTGGCGCGCTTGAAGGACTCCTCGAGCTGCGCTTCCACCACGGCGAGCTTTTTCTGCAACCCTTCGGCGCTGGTGGACCCCCCGGAATCGGCGCCGGATTCCGGCACCGCCCTCTGCTCGTCCACCGCCGCGTCCGGCGGGACCTGCGTATCGTCGGGAACCAAGTCTTCTCCTTCAAAAGAGGCGGTAACATAGCGCAGCGCGGCGGTTCGCCAAGGGGTGAACCGCCGCGCTGCCAGGCGGCGGGCGAATCAGCTCTCGTCGAGCGTCAACCCGACGGTCCGCGCGGTGAGCTCTACCAGGGGAATCACGCGCGAGTAATCCATCCGGGTCGGCCCGATCACCCCGAGCGCTCCGACCACCTCGCCTTTGAGGCGATAGGGGGCCGCGACGATCGCCAGGTCGGCCTGGACGATGCCGCTCTCGGCGCCGATGAAGATCCGCAGCTCCTCCGCCGCCAGCGTGCGATCCAGCACCGCCAGCAGCTGCTCCTTCTCCTCCAGCGCGCGGAAGAGCGCCCGGATTTTTTCCAGATCTTGCGCTAGCGATTTGTCCTCGAGGAACGATGCCTGCCCCTCGATGTGGACGTCGGGGGGCGTCCCCTGGACGGCTTCCGCCCCGAGCGCGAGCGCCCGCGCCTGCAGCTCGCCCAGCTCGCGCCGGTCGCGGTCCAGCTCGAGGCGCAACAGCCTTTGCGCTTCGCCGAGCGTCCGGTCGGCGATCAGCGAATTGAGATAGTTGGCGGCGTGCTCGAGTTGGGCGGGAGGCAAGGGTTGCTGGAGCGTGAGCAGGCGGTTGCGAACCGCGCCCGACCGCGCGACCAGCACCGCGAGGACGCGCCCCTCCCGCAGCGGCAATAGCTCGATGCGCTGCAACCGCTCCGATTGCGGGCGCGGGGTGGAAACGACGCCGGCGTGCCGGGTCAGCGAGTGGAGCACGCGCGACGCGGCGGTCATCAGGCCGTCGAGCTGCTTCGCCTCCTGGGCGCGCCGCTCGATCTGCTCGCGCTCCTCCGGCAGAGGCGGCTTCACCCGCAACAGGGCGTCGACGTAGTAGCGAAAGCCCTGCGCGGTCGGGATCCGGCCCGCGCTGGTGTGCGGCTTCTGCAAGAGGCCCATCTCTTCCAGATCGGCCATGACCGCGCGGACCGTCGCCGAGGAGACGTCGACGTCCGGGCGGCGGGCGATCGAATGGCTGCCCACCGGCTCTCCGCCCTGGATGTAATCGCGCACGATCGCGGAGAGCACGCGCCGCGTGCGGTCGTCGAGCGGGTCCGGGGCGCCCCGCGGAAGTCCCGGCGTGTTCGTACGCACGGCCATGGGGTATGGAACGGTAGCCCGCCCTCCCTCTCGACGCAATGGAAGGGGGAAGCTCATTTGCCGTTGCGCCGCCTCGGGATACAGTGCGGCGGGATGGCGACTCCCGCCCACCAGGAACTCCTCGGACCCGACGAGCACGACCCGCCGCTGCGGCCGGTCGCGCCGGCCAGCCGGCCGCCGCCGCACGTTCCGAGCAGCCCTGGGATGCGCCCGGTCCGGGGGGGAAGGATCGGGGGATCCTCTCGCCGATTGGGTCTGTTCTTCAAGGTTTTCCTCGGTGACATGAGCATCTGGGCGGTGCTCTCCGGCGTGCTTGCTTACGAGGTGGTCCGGCGGGGCCTCGATTCGCAGCACGCCATCGCCGGCATCGTGTCTGGCTTGATCGTCGCCATCGCCGTCTCCGTGGGGCTGAAGCAGATCGCCAACCGCGTCGTGCGCCTGAACCGGAGCGCCCTGGAGATCAGCCGCGGCGACCTCTCCAAGGCTCTGCCCAGCGAACGGCCCTCGTTTCTCGGCGCGGACGAGGTGGACGAGCTCACCGTCGCCATCTCGCACATGCAGGAGAACCTGCGCGACCTGGTGCGGCACATCCAGAACACCAGCCGGGCGGTGGCGGACTCCGCCGACGAGATGCAGGTCTCGACCGGCAACGTCACCGCGTCGGCCGAGGAGATCAAGGAATCGATGGACCGCATCGCCAAGGGCGCCGACGAGCAGCTCGGGCTGGTAGAGCGGGCGAGCGGCCTGATCAGCGGCATCGCTACCTCGATCAAGACCAGCGCCAACACGGCGCAAGCGGCGGCGGAAGCGGCGACTGCGACCTCCACCGCGGCGCAGGCGGGCGGAGCGGCGGCGCAACTCGCCGCTGAGAAGATCAAGAAGGTCTTCGCCGAGATCGAGGCGGCTTCCGAGACGGTGTTCGCCTTCGGCGAGAAGACGCAGGAGATCAGCAAGATCGTCGTCGCCATCACCGGAGTGGCGCAGCAGACGAACCTGCTCGCGCTCAACGCGGCCATCGAGGCGGCGCGCGCCGGCGAGTACGGCCGCGGCTTCGCGGTGGTCGCCGACGAGGTGCGCAAGCTGGCGGAGTCCGCCGGGCGTTCCGCGGAGCAGATCAGCCGGCTGGCGCAGGAGATCAGCCAGCGCAGCCAGCACGCCGTGGCGGCGATGAAGGAAGGCATCGACGAGTTGGGGCAGGGCCGCGAGGACCTGGCCCAGATCACTCTCTCGCTCGACGAGATCGTGCACGCGACGCAGGCGGGAACGGCGCGCGTCACCGCCATCTCCCACGCCGCCAAGGAGCAGCTGGCCGGTTCCGATGAGATGGTGAAAGCCATCCGCGAGATCCGCGAGGTCGCCTCGTCGAACGCCAAGAGCACCGAAGAGGTCTCGCGCGCCATCCGCGAGCAGGCGGTGGTCACCGCCTCGATCGCCTCCGCTTCGCAGGAGCTGACCAACCTTTCCGTCGAGCTGCAGACCGTGGTCTCGCGGTTCAGGCTGGAGTGAAGACATGCGCGCCGTCATCTGCCTGCACGGAGGCAACCGATACGCGCTCCCGCTCTCGGCGGTTCGCCGGGTGACGGAGATGGGCTTTCTCTCGCGCGTGCCGCGCGCCCCGCCGGCGCTCCTCGGGGTGATGAGCCAGCAAGGTCGAGTGGCCGCGCTGATCGATCTCGGTCCGCTGGTCGGACTGAAGGCGCGGCCGGCGCGGCCGGAAGGCAGGGTGGTGATGCTGCAGCGGGCGAAGGGTGACGTTGGACTTTACGTGTCCGAGGTCGCAGGCATCGAGGAAGTCCCGGCCGAAGCACGGGAGTTGAGCGAGCCGTCGGGTGCGGCGCGCGCGCAGGTGGACTCCGCCGAGGGCCCGGCGAAGCTGATCGACCCGGAGCAGCTGCAGCGGGCCATCGACAACCTGGTGGAGGCGTAAACCGATGCCCCAGAGGCGAGTGCTGATCGTCGACGACGCGCTCTTCATGCGCAACACGCTGCGCGACATCTTCACCACCGCGGGGTTCGCCGTCGCCGGCGAGGCAGATGACGGCGTCCAGGCCGTCAACCTCTTCCGCGAGCTCAAGCCCGACCTCGTCACGATGGACATCGTGATGCCGTACAAGTCCGGCATCGACGCGACGCGCGAGATCGTCCAGCAGGATCCCGGCGCCGTGGTGATCATGTGCTCCGCCCTCGGGCAGGAGTCCCTGGTGATGGAGGCGATCGAGGCGGGCGCCACGGACTTCATCGTCAAGCCCTTCCGCGGCGAGGACGTCCTGGCGGTGGTGAAGAAGGTGCTCGGCGAGTAGGCCCCATGGCGGAGGCCCCCCACAAGTACTTGCACGCCTTCATCGCGGAAGCGATGGAGCACCTCGAGCAGCTGGCTTCCGAGCTGGTCCGGATCGAGCACGAGCCGCCGGGCGGTCCGCTCTGGGACTCGATCTTCCGCCACGTGCACTCGGTCAAGGGCAGCGCGGCGACCATCGGTCTGCCGGCCATCGTCGAAATCGCCCACGTGGCCGAGACGTTGATCGGCAAGCTGAAGGCGCAGCACCGCCGGCCCGAGCGCATGCAGGTGGATCTGCTGCTGCAGGCCACCGACGCGCTGGTTCATCAGGTCAGGCGCGCCTCCGGCGCCGAGCAGGCGCCGACGTCCGAGGCGGAGCAATCCGGCGCACTGGTGGAACGTCTTTCGAGCGCCTCGAGCGCGCTGCCCGAGCTCGCTCCTGCCGCTCCGGCTCCGAAGTCCGCGCAGAAGCCGGTCGCGGACCCCTCGCTGCCGAGGCTGGACGTCGCCTTCTCGCTGGCGAAGTCCTGCCAGGCGCCCGGAGCGCGCGCCTTGATCGTGCAACGCAAGCTGAAGCTCGCCGGGACGCTGCTGGAGATGGAGCCGCAGCCCGGCGCGCTGATGCAGAGGAAGGGTGGCGCGCGGGTGACCGCGTTGCTCGCGACCGCGCGCTCCGTGGAAGAGGTCCGGGGGCTCTTCGATGGGATTCCCGAAGTGGAGGAGGTCGAGGTCCGCGTAGCGCCCGTCGCGAACGCGCCCGTCGCCGAGGCGCAGGCTCCGCCGCCTTCTACCGCGCTCCTGGCGATTCCGGAGGCGACGGGCTCCGAGGATCAACGCGCGGAGGCGACCGTGCGCGTGCGCGCGCATGCGCTCGATCAGCTCCTCGACCAGGCCGCGGAGGTGCTGCATGGCATCGCCCGTCTTCGCGAGGCGGCGCGGCTGCTTCCCGAGAACGCGGCTGCGCAGTTCGAGTCGGAGATCGACCGATTGCGCCGCACGGCGCGGGACCTGCACGGACGGGTGATGAACGCGAGGCTCACGCCGTTTTCCTCGCTGACCGAACGGCTGCCGCGCGCGATCCGCGACCTCGCCCACCGGCTGGGGAAGGAAGTGGAGCTGGAGGTGCAGGGCGGGGAGGTCGAGCTGGACCGCACGGTGATCGAGGCGCTGGGCGATCCGCTCACGCACCTGGTCCGCAATGCCGTCGACCACGGGCTGGAGACCGGCGCGCAGCGGATCGCGGTGGGCAAGTCCGGACGCGGCCTCCTGGTCCTGACGGCGCGGCGGGAACGCGACAAGGTGCTGGTCGAGGTGAGCGATGACGGCGCCGGCTTCGACGCCGCCCGGCTGCGCCGGCGCGCCATCGACATGGGGCTGCTCTCGTCGGAGAAGGTGGCGGAGCTCAGCGAGCAGCAGAGCTACGAGCTGGCCTTCCTGCCCGGGCTCTCCACCCGGGCGGAAGCCACCGATCTCTCCGGACGCGGCGTGGGGCTCGACGCGGTGAAGGCCGCGGTGGAAGCATTGGGCGGCAAGATCGGCCTCCGCTCCGCTCCGGGAAAAGGATCGCGGTTCACGCTCGAGCTCCCGCTGAGCGTTTCAATGGCGAACCTGCTCCTGGTGCAGGTGGGCGGCGAGATGTACGGCCTGCCCATGACGCGCATCATCGCCACCACTGAATACGACCTCTCGGCCCGCGGCGGCGAAGGATTCGAGGCGCGCTCGCTGGCGGTGATGGGTCAGCTGGTGCGGGCCTACTCCCTGGCCAAGCTCTTCGGACTTCCCTCGCTCGCCCCTCCAGGCCCAAGGCCGTTCGCAGTCCTGGAAGTGGACGGCATCACCTTCGCGCTTTCCGTCGACCGGCTGGTCGGGCAGGAGGAGGCGGTCCTCAAGCCGCTCTTTCCGCCGCTCGATCGGGTCCGCGGCCTGGCGGGCACCACGGTCCTCGGCAACGGCCGGCCGCTGCTCGTCCTCGATCCCCGCGGCCTCCATGAGCTCGCCGAGTCGGCGCAGCGCCTCCGGGGTGCGGCATGACGGTGCAAGGCCGCCCCCTCAGCCCGCTCGAGCTGACTCCACAGCAGATGGAGGCGTTGCGCCAGCTGGCCCAGTTCGGCTCGGCGGACGCCGCGCGTTCGCTAGGAAGGCTCCTGGGCACCTTCGTCGAGGCCGCCCAGCCGCGGGCACAGGTAGCGCCGAAGGGCGGTGTCGAGCGCGTGCTGCAGCCGGACGGCGCCGCGTTCTCCGTCCATTTCGAGGTCGAGGGCGGCGCGCGCCTGCGTTGGATGATGCACGTGAGCCAGGAGGGAGCGACGCTGATGGGCGGCCTCCTGCTCGGGTCGCCCGGCGACGCGACCCAGCAGCCGACGCTGTACACCAGCGCGCTGGCGGAGATGTCGAACATCGTCGTCTCGAGCTACGTGGGCGGCGTAGCGGCAGCGGTCGGGCTCACCCTGGTGCCGTCGATCCCTCACGTGGGCGACGGCAGCCTCTCGCACACGTTGCAGGCGGCGTTCGGCGATCTCGACTCGGCGTTGCTCCTGGTGACGGATCTGCGGCTGCCCGGCGTCCGGAACGCCGGCCGCATCGTCGCGGCGCCGGTAGACGAATCGCTCTCGCGCCTTCTCTCGATGCTCGGCGTCGTGTGATAGATCGCCCGCGATGGACGCGCGGGCGCTGCTGAGGTTCCTCGAGCAGGTGAAAGCGGGCGAGGTCTCCGTGGAGGAGGCGGCCCGCCGCCTGGGCGAGCTTCCCGTGCAGCAGATCGCCGACTTCGCCCAGCTCGACGGCGAGCGGGCGCTGCGCATGGGCGTCCCCGAAGTGGTCTTCGGCGAGCGCAAGCGCCCGGAGCAGATCGGCGCCCTCGTCCAGAGGCTGGTGTCGCTGGGGCAGGCGGTGCTGGTGACGCGGATGGCGCCGGAAGCGGAAGCCGCCGCGCTCGCCGCCGCGCCGAAAGGGCGCTACGACCCGGTCTCCCGCGCCTTCACCGCTCCGGCTGCCGCGGGCACGCCACCTCGCGAAGGTCTCGTCGCGGTGGTCTGCGCCGGCACCACGGACATTCCCGTTGCGGAGGAGGCGTGCGCGACGGCGTACGTGGTCGGCGCCCAGGTGGAGCGGGTCTACGACGTGGGGATCTCCGGACTGCACCGGCTGCTGCGGAACGCTCCGGCCTTGCGCCAGGCGGACGCGCTGGTGGTCTGTGCAGGCATGGAGGGCGCGCTTCCTTCGGTGGTGGGTGGACTGGTCGCGCGGCCAGTGATCGCGGTGCCGACCAGCGTCGGCTACGGGGCCTCCCTGGGCGGGATCGCCGCGCTGCTCGCGATGCTCAACTCCTGCGCGCCCAACGTGAGCGTGGTCAACATCGACAACGGGTTCAGCGCGGGGTTCGTCGCTGCGCTGATCGCGCGGCAGGCGCACGCCGCGAGCCGCGCCCGCGAGGCCCGCGCCACGTGAGCACGCTGGTCCTCGAGCCCATCGGCGGGATGGCCGGCGACATGACCATCGCCGCCCTCCTGCACCTCGGGGCGCCGCGTGCGGCGCTCGACGACGGCCTGCGCCGGCTCGGGCTGTCGGGCGTCTCGGTGGAAGCCCACGAGGTCGAGGTCCAGGGAATCCGCGCCTTGCACGTCGGGGTGCGCGGGGCCCCGGACCAGCACGTCCACCGGCCGTGGCGGTACATCCGGGACCTGATCGCTCGGGCGCGTCTTCCACCGCGCGCAGCGGAGCTGGCGCAGTCCGGATTCGCGCTCCTGGCCAAGGCGGAGGCACGGATCCACGGTGTCGACCCGGAGGACGTCGAATTCCATGAGGTGGGCGCGATCGACTCGATCGTGGACGTGGTCGGTGCGGCGCTGCTGTTGGACGCGCTCGCGCCCGAGCGCATCGTCGCCCTCCCTCCGCCTTCCGGTGGCGGCCTGGAGCAGAGCGCCCACGGCACGATCCCGCTCCCCGCGCCGGCGACGCTGGAGCTGCTGCGGGGGCGAACGATCCGGCCCAGCGGGCCGGGCGAACGGACCACGCCGACGGGCGCGGCGATCCTTGCCGCCTGGACCGAGGAGGCCTTGGCGATCCCGCAGCTCACCATCGATCGCATCGGATATGGCGCCGGCACCCGGCGCTGGGAGGACGCGCCGAATTTGCTGAGGGCGGTGCTGGGCCGCCCCGCGGCGGCGTGCGACCGCGAGGGGTCGTGGATCCTGGAAGCGAACCTGGACGATCTCTCGCCGCAACTCGTCGCCGTCGCGCTCGAGTCGGTCCTCGCCGCCGGGGCGCTGGATGCCTGGGTGGCGCCCGTCACCATGAAGAAGGGACGCCCCGGGCACCTGTTCGGGGCGCTGGTCCCGGAGGCCGCACGCGCGGCGGTGGAAGCGGAAATCTTCAAGCAAACCAGCACCTTGGGAATCCGGGCCACGCGGATCGAGCGGCGCGTTCTCGATCGGGAGCTGGTCGAGGTCGAGACGGCGTATGGAAAGGTGCGCGTCAAGATCGGCCGGCTTTCGGGAAAGGTCCTGAGCGCCGCTCCCGAGTTCGAGGACTGCAGGCAAGCGGCCGAGCGCCAGGGCGTCGCGGTGAAGGAAGTGATGGCGGCCGCTCTGTCGGCGTTTCGTGGGACGAGCTGACTCGCGGTAGACTCGCCGGCAGGGGGACGAGAGAGCGACCCGTTGCCGGAACACCGCAAAGCCCGACTTGCGCTCGTTGGCCCCGCCGCGCAGGGGCTCGCAAACCAGATGGCTGCCGCTGGATTCGAGCTGGCGGACGGTGGCGCCGCGGTGATCGACATCCGCAACTTGCCGGAAAGTCTGGCCGAGGTGAGGGCCCGGTATGCTCCGGTCGTCGGATTGCTGGCCGAAGACCAGGCGGTCACGCCGGAAGCCGAGTTGCTGGATGGCCTGTTGCGCTTGCCGCACGTGGCCACCGATCTGCCGCCGCTGCTGCACACCCTGATCCGCGCCGCCCAAGATCGTGGCGAGCTGCAGCGCCAGGCCGACGACCTCTCCGCCCTGGTCGACGTGACAGGCGCCCTGGCCTCGGGAGGCGATCCGGAGCGGCTGCTCGCACACGTCGTCGACCGGATCGCCGGGCGGCTCACGGTGGAGCGATGCTCGCTGGTGCTGATCGAGGGCGCTTCCGGGACGGTCGTCGCCTCGAGCGACGATCCAGCCGCCCGCGGGATGCGCATCGGTCTGGCGAACTATCCGGAGTTCCGCGAGGTGATGGCCACCGGCCGCCCGCTGGTCATCGACGACGCCCAGGCGCATCCGGTGCTGGATCCGGTCCGCCAGCGGTTCGCCGTCCAAAAGATCAGCGCGATCGCGGTGGTGCCGATGGCCTGCGAAGGAACAGTGGCAGGCGTGCTCTTCGTGCGCTCGCGGTCGCGGGGAGGCTTCGCGCCGCGCGAGGTGGGCTTCCTCTGCACGGTCGCGAGCGCGGCCGCGGTGGCCCTGCGCAATGCCGGGCGCATCCAGACCGAGCGGCTGCAGCGGGAAGCGGCGGAGCGCGAGCTCTCGCAGCTGCGCCGGTACGAGGAATTCTTCAGCCACGTGAACGACGGCATGGCGGTGCTCGACGAGGACGGCCGGGTCCTGACGTTGAACCCGGCCGGGTGCGCGATCCTGGGCGTCCACCCGGACGGGGCGCGCGGCCTCCCGGTGCCAGAGCTGGTGGCGAGCGAGAGCACGATGGAAGCGAACCTTCTCTGGCGCGAGCTCTCGCGCGGCGCACGGGTGCTCTCCGCCGACCTGTGCGTGCAAACGAGAGATGGGCGCAGGGTCACGCTGGCTGTCTCCGCGGGGCCGCTGCGCTCACAGAACGGGCGCGCCATCCTCAGCTTCCGTGACGTGTCGGAGAGCCGGGAGATGGAGGTCGAGCTGCGCAAGACGAAGGAGTTCCTCGAGCGCCTGATCCACGCGACTTCGGACGGCATCGTTGCGGCGGACCTCGAAGGCAAGCTGCTGCTCTTCAACAGCGGCGCGGAGCGCATGACCGGGTTCTCCAGCGCCGAGCTGGTGGGCAAGGCAAACGTGAGCGACCTCTATCCGCCGGGACAGGCCCAGCGGGTGATGCAGCGTTTGCGCGAGGCGCGGGCGGCGGGCGAGGACTTCGGGCGCATGCGGTGCGAGATCCTGGCCAGGAGCGGCGAGGTGGTTCCCGTCGACCTTTCGGCGGCCATCGTGGCGGAGGGCGGACGCGAGACGGCCACCGTGGGCGTGTTCCGGGACCTGCGCGAGGAGTTGCGCCGGGACGCAGAGCTGCGCAAGACGCGCGAGCTCCTCGAGGAGGCCGAGAAGACGGCGCTGGTCTCGGAGCTCGCCGGCGCCGCGGCGCACGAGCTCAACCAGCCGCTCACCAGCGTCCTCGGGTTCTCCGAGCTGCTCTTCCGGCGAACGCGGGACAACGAGAGGGGCCGGGAGGAGCTGGCCGCCATCCTGCGCGAGGCGGAGCGGATGGCGACCATCGTCAAGAAGATCGGCAAGATCACCCGGTACGAGACCACGGCGTACGTGGGCACCAAACGGATCGTCGATCTCGACCGCGCTTCCGACCCTCCCCCGCCCTCGGTGGTGATCCGCGACAAGCGGTGACGCTTCAGCGCGGCACGGCGAGCAGAGCGTAGGAGTGCACGCTGGGCAGGATGGTCGACACCGAGAACCCCGAAGGATTGAGCGGAATGCGCTCGCCGTCCTTGCCGCCGCTGCGCTCCGGCGCGAACCAGTACGCCGCCCGGCCGCCGCCCGCGGCCTGGCCCGCGATGGTCACCTGCACTCCCTGGGCGGGGACCACCGCGTCATTCTGCAGATCCAGGTTGACGAAATGGACGTCGAGCTTCCGCTCCGGATCCAGGTAGGCGCGGGCGAGGAGCCGTCCCCGCCCCGTGAGCGTGACCTGTGCCCGCCCGCGGCCGGAAAGCTCTCGCAAGGCGCGGGAGATGGCGGCTTCCTGGGCGCCGTCGTCCAGCGCGAATACGCGCCCCTCCCCCACCGGCTCGAGGCCCGACTTCACCTCCGGGAATACCGGGTCGCCGACCCGCCCTTCCTCGTCGACCGGCATGCACTTGCCGAGCAGCAGGATGTCTCCTCCGCCCTCGACGTACTTTCGAGCCGCCGCGGCGTCGGGGGCGGGGATCGCGGCCGCGCCGGCCAGCACCAGGAGCCGCGCGCGGACGCCGCCCGCCAGGTCGAGGCGCACCGCGGGCTGCTGCTGCGCCTTCGCCAGCGCCGCGACCGCCGTCGCCGCCGCGCGCTGGTGCCCGCCTGCGGTCCAGTGATCGCAGATCGGCGAGAGCAGGACCTCCGCATCGAACAGCGGCGCGGAGGGCCGGTATCGCTCGCGGACGAGGGAGAGGAACTGCCGGTGCTCGGCCAGGGCGGCGCGCGCCTCGGCGGGGGCATCGTCCGCCAGCAGCAGATCCGCGTCGCACGCCGTCGCGAGCGCCGCATAGAGCTTGACCTGCGCCGCGTTGACGGTGCCCGAGAGCAACGCAATCGCGGGCCGCTGGCCGAGAGCGGCCCGCGCCGCCAGGAGCGGAAGAAGGGCCGCGTAGGCGTCTCCAGTGGTCAGCTCGAAGACGAGACCGTCGAGATGACGGCACAGCTCGAGCGCCAGGCCGTTGAGCGTCCCGACGCGTCCGAGCACGCCGATCTCCACGCTCCGCTTCCGCCGCGCTTCGTCCCGCGCGCGCAGGACCGCGCGTTTTCCGGCCTCCAGCGCTTCCGACAACCGGAGCGCTTCCTTCTGGCGCGCGAAGGGCCGCTCGCGCATGGGCAGCGCCGAGGAACGCAGCGCCTCGAGCGCATCGAAGGGCTCCAGGTGGTCGCCGAAGGTCTCGCGCAGGTTCTCCATCAGGGAGAACCCGCAGCTCTTGCAGTACCCGGCGCCCTCGGAACCGAGCCGGTACCAGCGGTCCAGCCCCTCGAGCAGCACCGCGTCGCCCACAACGGCAGCCCGGCCCGCGAGCAGGCCCGCCGCGTCGCGCCCCTCCAGCGAGGACGGACAGCGCACCGCCAGCGCATTCCCATCCAGCGAGTGGCAGCGGTCCACTTCCGCAGCCGGCTCGGCGATATCGACGGAGACGACCCAGGGCAGCTCTCTTAGCTGAGGCACGGCGGGTCCGGTCCCCGCTGCCAGCGCCGGGACCGGGGCCGCGGCCGGCAGCGCGCCTTTCTCCGGCACTCCGGGAGCGCCGGGTTCGGGCGGCTGCGGCAAGAGCACCCCGGCCGGCGCCGTGGTTCCCTCGGCAACCCGGATGGGAACCAGAATCGCCTGGCTTCCCGCCGCTTTCGCCTCTCCGGCATGTTCGGGTCCGGACAGCGCGACGTGCCGCGTCCTGGGAAAGGTCACTTCGCGCGCCATCGGAACGCCGAACCCTAACACAGCGCAAACGGCGGCGGCTGGCCCGGTCCCTGCTACCGCCGTTCCGCACGAACCACGCGGGGGAGCGGGAGCAGGCGCCCGATTGCCGATTCGGAGAGCGGCACCCAGATTGCTCGGGCGGGCCAGGGTGGCTCGGGTGAGGCTGGGCGGGAGGGGGGCGGCACCCGTCCGCCAAGGTTGGTTTTGAACTCTTTTCGGCAGAGGACGAAAACAAAATGAGCCCGATTTTCGAGACGGTCGCGCAGCACTGGAAGGGCGGCGGCTTCGGCATGTACCCGATCGCGATCTGCCTGGTGTTCGCGATCGCAGTCGTCATCGACCGCATCCAGGTCCTCTTCTTCTCCGCCAGCGTGGACAAGGAACAGTTCCTGCGCGGGCTGAAGACCCACATCTTCAACGGCGATCTGGACAAGGCGATCAGCTACACCGCCGGCCAGAAGGCGACGCCGCTCACCAACATCGTGAAGGCGGGCCTGATCAACGTCCCCAAGGGCGAGGACGAGGTGCAGGCCGCGATGGACGAGGCCTCCCTCCGCGAGATGCCGCGGATCGAGAAGCGCACCGGCTACCTGGCGATGATCGGCAACGTCGCCACCCTGGTCGGCCTGCTCGGCACCATCATCGGCCTCATCCAGTGCTTCGCCGGCGTGGCGGGAGTGGATGCGTCCGAGAAGGCGCGGGTCCTGTCTGACGGCATCGCGGAAGCGATGAACTGCACTGCCTTCGGCCTGATCGTGGCGATCCCGGCCCTGGTGGCGTTCTCGCTCCTGCAGGGCCGCACGCAACACATGATCGACGACATCAACGAGACGTCGGTCGGCGTGCTGAACCTGATCGTCGCCAACAAGGACAAGATGCGGATCCCGGCCAACCTCCCCCAGCAGTAGGCGCGCGGGCACCGGAGCGGGGAGGGAGATCGACATGGCTTCTGCGGCACCGCAGGAACACACCGGAAAAGGCGGAAAGAAGGCGCTCGACGCCGAGCTGAACCTCGTGCCGTTCATCGACCTGCTCTCCTGCTGCATCAGCTTCCTCTTGATCACCGCGGTGTGGACGCAGATCGCGGGACTTCAGGTGTCGAGCAGCGGAGGACCGCCGGAGCAGCAGAGCAAGCAGGAGAGCACCATCGACGTGAAGCTCCTGCTCAACGACAAGGGCTACCAGCTCACCATGGCGGGAGCGAGCATCGACATCCCCAAGCTGAACGGGGCCTTTGACCGCAAGGCGCTAGGCGAGAAGCTGAAGACGTTGAAGACGAGCCTGCCGGATCAGAACGCCATCACCGTGCAGCCGGAGGACGCGGTCGCGTACTCGGACCTGGTGGAGACCGTCGACACGGCGATGGGCGAGCGGCTGCGCAACGTGACCGTTGCGCCGGCGAACTAGGGGGGACGGGTCATGGCCATCGTCACACCGGGCAAGCGTCCCTGCGAGCGGATCGCGCAGAGCAAGGTCTTCGCCAAGAAGTTCACCCGGGCCAAGCGGGGCGTCTACGCGGCGCTCACGCTCACCTCGCTGGTCGACGTGATGACCATCATCGTCATCTTCCTGCTGATGAACTTCAGCGCGAACGGCGAAGTGCTCTACATGTCCAAGGACATCCGGCTTCCCGATGCGTACCATGGAGCCCAGCTCGAGCGTGCGCCCGTGGTCTCGGTCTCCGCCGAGGCGGTGACCTTCGACGGCCGGATGCTGCTGAACACGGGCGATCTCGACAAAGGCGACGCGCTCAACGTCCCCGAGCTCGAGGAGGCGCTCCGGGACGAGAAGCGCAGGTACGAGGCCGTCCACCTGAACGATCCGGACCATCCCTTCCGCGGGCTGGTCAACGTGCAGGCTGACCGCCGGATCCCCTTCAAGGTGATCAAGCGGATCATGTTCGCCTGCAACCAGAGCGGCTTCGCCAACATCAACTTCGCCGCCCTCTCGCGCGAAGGCAGCCCCGCCGCCACCGTCACCGCCAGCAGATAAGCGGTCGACAGTTCAAGCACCAGGCACGCCGGGGCACCGAGGTGAAACAGCCCGACCGCGGCGTGCTCGGCGTGCTCGGCGTTTGATCGGCAGCATTGTTCCATTCGGACTTTACATGAGCAGCGGATCACTCTATTTTCCGCGCCCCGAAGCTCTGGTTGGAGCCCCGCGCCCCATGCAGAACATCATTCGCCGCGCCCTGCCCGCCCTCGCGGTCCTCGCCCTTCCGCTCGCCGCCCGCGCCGACGAAGCGAAGCTGGTGCTCCCCGATCTCGCCAGCGTCCAGTTCCTCGGCATGTCGGGCCGCAACCTGCTCCTGGCCGGATTGGTCGTCTGCGCCCTGGGCCTCGCCTTCGGCATCCGCATCTTCGCCCAGCTCAAGAAGCTGCCGGTGCACCGGGCGATGCTCGAGGTCTCGGAGCTGATCTACGAGACCTGCAAGACGTACCTGATCACGCAGGGCAAGTTCATCCTCATCCTCGAAGGTTTCATCGGCGTGATCATGGTCATCTATTTCGGCTGGCTCAGGCACTTCGAGGCCGAGAAGGTGATCGCCATCGTGGTCTTCAGCCTGCTCGGGATCGGTGGCAGCTACGGCGTGGCCTGGTTCGGGATCCGGGTGAACACCTTCGCCAACTCCCGGACCGCCTTCGCGGCACTCCGGGGCAAGCCCTTCCTCACCTACGCCATTCCGCTCAAGGCGGGCATGTCCATCGGCACGATGCTGATCAGCATCGAGCTCCTGATGATGCTCTGCATCCTGCTCTTCGTGCCGGCGGACTACGCCGGACCCTGCTTCATCGGCTTCGCCATCGGCGAGTCGCTGGGCGCCTCAGCGCTGCGCATCGCGGGCGGCATCTTCACCAAGATCGCGGACATCGGCAGCGATCTGATGAAGATCGTCTTCAACATCAAGGAGGACGACGCGCGCAACCCGGGCGTGATCGCCGACTGCACCGGCGACAACGCGGGCGATTCGGTCGGGCCCTCCGCCGACGGCTTCGAGACCTACGGCGTCACTGGAGTGGCGCTGATCAGCTTCATCCTGCTGGCGGTCCGGGAGCCCGCGGTGCAGGTCCAGCTGCTGGTCTGGATTTTCGCCATGCGCATCATGATGATCGTCGCGTCGGTCGGGTCCTACCTGATCAACGAGGTCATCTCCCGCGCGCGGTATGAGAACGCCGACCGGATGAACTTCGAGGCGCCCCTCACGTTCCTGGTGTGGCTCACCTCGCTGGTGTCGGTGGCGCTCACGTTCGTCGTCAGCTACCTCTTGATCCCCAACCTCGGCGGCGACACCAGCATGTGGTGGAAGCTGTCCTTGATCATCACCGCGGGAACGCTGGCCGGCGCCATCATCCCGGAGGTGGTGAAGGTGTTCACCTCCACGGAGTCAGCCCACGTGCGTGAGGTGGTCACGGCTTCACGCGAGGGAGGCGCCTCGCTCAACGTCCTTTCCGGGCTCACGGCGGGCAACTTCAGCGCGTACTGGATGGGAATCGTCATCGTCTCCCTGATGGGGATCGGCTTCCTCGTCTCCACCCAGGACCTCGGACAGTTGATGCTGGCCCCGGCCGTCTTCGCCTTCGGCTTGGTGGCCTTCGGGTTCCTGGGCATGGGCCCGGTGACCATCGCCGTCGATAGCTACGGGCCGGTCACCGACAACGCGCAGTCGGTCTACGAGCTTTCCATCATCGAGCAGCTCCCCGGCATCCAGGCGGAGGTGAAGCGCGACTTCGGCTTCGACATCTCCTTCGAGAAGGCCAAGCACTTCCTGGAGGAGAACGACGGGGCCGGGAACACCTTCAAGGCCACGGCGAAGCCGGTCCTGATCGGCACCGCGGTCGTTGGCGCCACCACCATGATCTTCTCCATCATCATGGTGCTGACCGATGGCCTGCGGGCGAACATGCAATACCTCACCATCCTGTACGCGCCGTTCCTCCTCGGCCTGATCACCGGCGGGGCCGTCATCTACTGGTTCACCGGCGCTTCCACTCAAGCGGTCTCGACCGGCGCATACCGCGCGGTGGAGTTCATCAAGGCGAACATCAAGCTGGAAGGTGCCACCAAGGCGTCGATCGCCGACTCCAAGAAGGTGGTGGAGATCTGCACGCAGTACGCCCAGCGCGGCATGTGGAACATCTTCCTGGTGGTTTTCTTCTCCACCCTCGCCTTCGCCTGCCTGGAGAGCTACTTCTTCATCGGATATCTGATCTCGATCGCCATCTTCGGCCTCTACCAGGCCATCTTCATGGCAAATGCCGGCGGCGCCTGGGACAACGCGAAGAAGGTGGTGGAAGTGGAGCTGAAGGCGAAGGGAACGCCGCTCCACGCCGCAGTCGTGGTGGGCGACACGGTCGGCGATCCGTTCAAGGACACTTCCAGCGTTGCGATGAACCCCATCATCAAGTTCACCACCCTCTTCGGCCTCCTCGCCGTCGAGCTGGCGACCGAGATGCAGAGCGGGACCCGGCTGGTGCTGGCCGCCATCTTCTTCGCCGTGTCGGTGGTGTTCGTCTGGCGCAGCTTCTACGGGATGCGCATCCAGACGGTCGTCCGCGCGGCCCACACCGGACAAGCCGCCGCCAAGGCCGCCTGAAACGGTGTAGGCTCCGGAACATGAACGACGCGGAGCGGGTGCGGCGCGCACTGCCACGGCTTCCCATCTTTCCGCTGCCTGGCGCGGTGCTGCTGCCGCACGCGCTGGTGCCGCTGCACGTGTTCGAGCCCCGCTACCGGCAGATGACGCGCGACTGCGACGGAGGCTTGCGCGCGCTCGCCTTGGCCAACATCCCGGACGACCGGGCGGCCGGTGAGCGCCCGCCTCGCGTGCTGCCCGTGATCGGCGTCGGCGTGCTGGCGCGGGTGGACCGGCTGCCGGACGGGCGCTTCAACATCGTGCTCCGGGGCGTGCAGCGTGCGCTGATCGAGCAGGAGCACGCGAGCGAAAAGCCCTACCGGCTGGTGCGCGCGAGCCCGCTCGGCTCGCGTCCGAGCGCTGCCGCGGGCCAGATGGCCAGCGATCTGAAGCGGCTCGTGCTCGCGCTCTCGGCTGCGCTG
>Ga0209526_10000112_pt1 | contig 46096 bp, 47 predicted proteins | sample JacPinW_OM2H0_M1_FD_188566 | JGI IMG/M metagenome (GOLD analysis project Ga0209526, IMG submission 188566) | Forest soil microbial communities from Algoma, Ontario, Canada - Jack Pine, Ontario site 1_JW_OM2H0_M1 (SPAdes) (version 2) | ecosystem: Environmental > Terrestrial > Soil > Boreal... | reverse complement strand
GACGGCTGGACGGTACTGCTCGCCGAGGACCATCGCGGAGCGCCCGACGGCGCCGGACCGAGGATCACGATCCGTTCGGGCGGCGTCGCCACCTCCGGCACCGGCGTCCGGCGCTGGAGGGTCGGCGGTGAAGAGCGGCACCACCTGGTCAATCCCAGCACCGGCCTGCCGAGCCACAGCCGCTGGCGGACCGTCAGCGTCGCAGCCGCGAGCTGCGTCGACGCCAACGCAGCCTCGACCGCCGCCATCGTGATGAGCGAGTCCGCCGAGGAGTGGCTCCTCGCCCGGCGGCTGCCGGCACGACTGGTCGGGACGTCCGGCGAGGTCCGCGCGATAGGTGGCTGGCCGCCCGACCAGCCGGCGTGACAGCGAACTTCAAATCCTCTTAGCTGCAGTAGTACTTACTGCCCTTCTATAATTCGCGGCCGGGAATTATGCCGGGCGTTCCGGCGCGTACCCGAACGTAGGGAGAGCGGTCGTTCTCGTAGGGGGTAGAAGTGAATCGACAGCCAAGGGTTTTGCCTGCTCTGCTGGCTCGTGCCCGGCTGATCCTCGCCGCCACCGCGCTCGCGGTCTGCGCGGGTCTGGTCTGGGTGGAAGGGCCCGAGAGCGCTGTCGCGGCCTCCCCGCCCACCTTTCCGGGAACTTCCTGCCCGAGCTTTCTCTCGGACAGCGTCTGGAACACGCCGGTAAGCGGGCTCCCGGTCAGCCCGCAGAGCGGCCAGTGGCTCGCCTCGTCCGGCGCCGCCGGCGGCCGGCTCCTGCACCCGGACTTCGGCGCCGGCTACGGCCTGCCGTTCAACGTGGTGCACTCCAACCACGCGACCACCAACTTCAAGTTCGACTACGCGGGCGAGAGCGATCCGCCCGGCGCCGGGAACCCCAAAGGACCGTATCCCTACGGACCCGACCTCAAAGTCGAGGGCGGCAGCGACGCTCACCTGCTAACAGTCGACCAGGACGCCTGCCGCCTCTACGAGATCTACGCCACCAACGGCAGCGGGCCAGGGACGGCCGGCTCCGGGGCCATCTACGACCTCCGCTCGCACGCTCTCCGGCCCGACGGCTGGACCTCCGCCGACGCCGCGGGTCTGCCCATCCTGCCCGGCCTTGTCCGGCTCGATGAGGTGCAGGCGGGCGCCATCCGTCACGCCATCCGCTTCACGGTCGCCCGGACCAGCCGCTCGCACATCTGGCCCGCCCGGCACGACGCAGGCTCGAGCGACTCCTCGCTGCCACCCATGGGCGCCCGCTTCCGGCTCAAGTCCTCCTTCAACGCCTCTCCGTACGGCGCTGCGACGAGGGTCGTGCTGACGGCGATGCAGACGTACGGCCTGATACTCGCCGACAACGGCTCGAACTGGTTCTTCCAGGGAACCGACGACCCCGGCTGGGCGGCTCCTCAGTACGACGCGATGATCTCGCAGCTGAAGCAGATACCCGCCTCCGCCTTCGAGGCGGTGGACGAATCCTCACTGATGATCAACCCCAACTCGGATCAGGCCCGGCAGGCGCCCGGCAGCGCAAACCCCGGCCCGACCCAGGCGCCCACACACTCGACGCAGACGCCGGTGGCGACAGCGGTACCCCGCGGCCACACGCCCACGCCGACTTCCCCGCCTCCGGCGAGCGCCGTGCCGGCGGTGTCCGGTCCCGCGCCCGGCGGCCAGGCCGCCCGGCAGGCAGCCAGGGGAGCTGGCTGCACCCCGCTCTGGGCGCCACGCACCTGATCGATCCGTCCGAGGCCGAGGGGCTGTTCGCGTCTTAACAACCTCCCGCCCACCTTTCTGCCGGCGCGTGATAGGTTCCCGGACCGATGGCTGAGCCCAACGGGAGCTGGCGACCGCAGGTCCGCGTGACGCCATCTCCGCGCCGCCGCCGCACCGTGGCGGCAAGGCTCGTGGACGGGGTTCTGGAGGTCCGGGTGCCGGCCTGGATGAGCGTCGCAGAACGTGAGAAATGGGCGGAGCGGATGCGCGCGCGGATCGAGCGCCAGGTCCGGCGGGCGGGACCCACTGACGAGCAGTTGGAGCGCCGAGCGGCTCTCCTCAACCGCCGGATCTTCGCCGGCCGGCTGCGCTGGAGCTCGATTGCCTACGCCGAGCAGGAGCGGCGCTGGGGCTCCTGCAGCCCAGAGTCAGGTGTGATCAGGATCTCTTCGCGGGCGGCTCGGCTGCCGGGCTGGGTGCTCGACTACCTGCTGGTCCACGAGCTCGCCCACCTCGAGGTGCCCAGCCACGGCGAGCGCTTCTGGCAGCTGGTGTCGGGTTACCCACTCACCGAGCGCGCCAGGGGCTACCTGATCGCGCTGGACCACCAATCCGGCCGCGGTGACGAAGAGCTCGACTAGCCCACCTCCTCCTTGCCCTTGCGGCCGCAAGGGCAAGGGGGGAGGGAACGAGCTATCAGGGGCGCAGGACGATCTTTGTCGCTTCTCGGGCCTCGAACATTTGATAGGCCTCACGGGCGTCGTCGAGGTGCATTCGGTGGCTGATGATCCGCTCCGGTTGGAGCCGCCCGGAGGCGACCAGGTCGAGGAGCGGCCGCAGGTAGGCGTGGACGTTCGCCCAACCCGCACGGTAGGTGAGATCCCGCATCCAGACGTCGAGATAGGGAAAGTCACCGCTGACGGCGCTCGGCACCCCGACAGTGGAGACCGTGCCGCCGCCGCGCACGCACTGGAGCGCGGTGTCTATCGCCGACAGCTGGCCCACGCATTCCAGCACCGAGTCTGCGCCGGCCCCCTCGGTGAGCCGCTGGATCTCGACCTGGGGGTTCAACGCCCGCGAGTCGACCGGCTGCGCCCCGAGCTCCTCGGCCAGCTGGAGTCGGCTGTCAACCATGTCGATCGCAAGAACCCGGGCCGGACCGAAGAGCTGCGCGCAGATGACGGCCATCAAGCCGACCGGTCCGACGCCCACCACGGCTACCGTGTCGCCCGGTCGGATCTCGGCCCGCTCGGCGGCGAAGAAACCCGTGGCCAGGATGTCGCCGACGAAGATGGCCTGCTCATCGCTGACCTGCGCGGGAATCGGCGCCAGGTTGAGGTCCGCATCGGGGACGGTGACGTACTCGGCCTGCCCTCCACCAAGTCCTCCGAAGTAGGTGCCGTGTCCAAACGTCGCCTTCTGCTCGCACTGCGACCACCAGGACCGGCGGCAATGGTGACAGTGGCCGCAGGCCGCGTAAAAGGGCGCCACCACCCGCTCGCCGAGGTGAAGCGAGCGCACTTCCGGGCCCAGTTCCTCCACCACTCCGACGAACTCGTGCCCTATCACGGCCCCCGCCTCGATGGGAACGTGGCCGTGGTAGATGTGCAGGTCGGAACCGCAGATGGAGCTGAGCGAGATCCGAACCAAGGCGTCTCGACTGCCGTCGAGCTGAGGCCGCGGTATCTCGGCAACCCGGAAATCACCTACGTCGCAATAGGTGACGGCTTTCATGCGCTGGATTGTAGGAGCTGCCTCGACCGCACCTGGCCCGTTAAGCGGGCGACATCTATAGTGATAGCTAATACGGAAGAAACTTGGGGGTCGCGATGCAAAGTCAGACCATCTTGATCGTGGTGATCGTGGCGATCGTGATCATCGTGCTCGTAGTGATCGGGTTGATGGTCGGTCGCGGCGGCCGGCGCGCCGGCTTCGAACCACACGCGCTGCCGCCCGAAGAGCTGGAGGATCGCGAGCAGCGCATCGACGAGATCGAGCGCATGTTCGTGAATCAGCCGCGAGACGCCGTGGCGGCGGCACGCCTGCTCGTGGACGAGATGCTGACCCGCATGGGCTATCCCGTGCGACTCACATCGAACGAGAGAGCGCGGGACCTGGCTCACTTCAACCGGGCTCACGCCGACCGCATCCGGACCGCCGGCGCGATCCGCGACGATGCCAACACCGAGGAGATGAGGCGGGCGCTGAAGGGATACCTCGACACCGCGCGTGACATCCTCGGAGAGGCCCGGGCACGGTCGGGCGGCCAGAAGCCCGCCTTCGTACCTCAGCAGCCCGAGACGTCAGCGCAGCGGCCGGTGGTGGCCGAGGAGCGCCGGACCGTGGTCGAGGAGGGTCCTGCGGCCGACGAGCGCCGCGTTGCGGAGGACCGCCGGGTGGTCGAAGACCGGCCGCCTCCCGAGGACCGTCCGCCGGCCGGGGAGCGTCCAGCCAGGGGCTGAGGTTCAGTCCGGACGGCAGGCCGGCGCCCGACTCTAAGCTGAGCATCGATGGCGGGGCTAAAGGGGGCGGCGGTCTACGTGACAGGCGCGTCGAGTGGCATCGGCGAAGCCACGGCTCTCGCCTTCGCGCGCAGAAAAGCCCGTCTGGCGCTGTGCGCCAGGCGGCTGGACCGCCTTAAGGCGGTGGCGGACCGCTGCCGCGAGGCTGGCGCCGCCGACGTGGTGTTCCGCAAGGCCGACGTTAGCCGCGCCGCAGAGGCCAGAGCCTTTGTGGCGACGGGCCTTCAGCAATACGACCGCATCGACGTGCTCGTGAACAACGCCGGCTCCGGCTGGCGGGGGCGCCTGACCGAGATGCCGGATGAGGAGATCGAGAGCCTGATCGGCACCAACCTGATGGGAGTGATCTGGACCAGCAAGGCGGCCCTCCCCCACATGGTGGGCGAGGGCTCGGGAGTGGTGATCAACGTCGCCTCCGTGGTCGGCTTCCGGGCCATGCCGTACTCCGCCGTCTACTCCGCGAGCAAGCACGGGCTGGTCGGGCTTTCCCATGCCCTGCGCGGCGAACTGAGCGGGACCGGAGTCAAGGTCTCGGTGGTCTATCCGGGAACGACGAACACCGAGTTCTTCCGGGGGAGGGACCCGGGCGGCCTGATGCTCCATTCGGCGGACCGGGTGGCCAGCTCCATCGTGCGAGCCGCCCGCTGGCCTCGTCGCGACGTGATCGTCTTTCCATACCGGCTGGCTCACCTGGTGGAACCCGTGGCCGGCGGTCTCCTCGACCACGTGCTGGGCGAGGCGAGGCGACGCCAAAACCCACGCCTGCGCGAGAAGCCTTCGAGCGGCTGAACCTGGCTCAGCCGCGCTGAGCCGGAGTCTCGCCCCCTCGCTTTGCCTGATCGATCAGTTCCTTGAGGCGCCTGGCGTTAGCCGGCGCCCAATTCGAGTAGTTGTTGTTCATGATCGCGTGCACCTCCGCCACCTGCTCCTCCATGGCCAGGATCCGGGGCACCCACTCAGCGAGCTCGTCATCCGAATAGTTGTGCTGGTAGCGCACGCTGGGCGGCGCGCCGCTCAGGTTCCAGTTCCGGGCGTTGCGGCCGTGGAAGCGCACCACGGCAAGCTTGCTCGAGGTGGTCTCGTGGATCGGGGGCATGGCGCTCTCGAAGCCCTGCGGAGAATCAACGGTCACATAGGGGATGTCCCGGGCCCGTAGGAACTGGAGCGTGCCGGCGGCGTGCCGCTCGTCCAGCCAGGTCCGCCGCCGGAACTCCACGGCGATCAGGAACCCGAACATCCGCTCCTGGCACTGCTCGATGTAAGCCAGCGACTTGGTCGAGGGGTAGAACCAGGGCGGGAACTGAAAGAAGACGGCCCCAAGCCGGCCGTGCGCGCGAAGCGGCTCCAGAGCCTCGCGGAAGGCTTCCCAGGCCGCGTCAACCACCTCTTCCGGAAGCTGCTCCAGATAGAGGCTCTTCTTGCCCGCGAGGTCGGCCGGAATGCCTTCTCGAACCTCCGGCGGCAGCGCCTTGGGATTGGTCGGGTGCTGTGTGAAGAGCGAAAAGGACTTGACGTCGAAGGTGAAGCCGGCCGGCGTGCGCTCCACCCACAGCTCGCTGTTCTTCTTGGAGGGCATGCCGTAGTAGGTGCTGTCGACCTCCACCAGGGGGAACTGGCTGGCGTAGTAGCGGAGGCGTTCATCGGAGCTGGTCGTGTGGGGCGGGTAGAACTTGCCCGAGCTGATCAGCTCTTTGTCGATCCAGCCTGCGATGCCGACCTTGACCATCCGTTCAATACTCTCGCGAGCGCCAGGCACGCGGTGTCCCGCTCAGACCCCGCGGTCGATCGACGGCTCCCACGCCGCTGTGGCCATCGATCTGCGAGGATTGGACCGGCCCGCGGGAAATCGCCGTCGGGGCTTTGCATTTACAAACGCAGGTGATGGAAGATCGGACGATCCTCACTCGATAATCCCGTGGGTGCATCCATTCCTATTCATGGAGGCTCTTTAATGCAGAACCAACCTCCGGGGCCGCCATCCGGCACCCCACCCCCCGGGCCCCCGCCCGGGAATCCACCGTCCGGTTATGACCAGGGGACTCCCCCGCCTGGATACCAACCCGGCTACCAGCCGGCTGCGACCTCGGGCATCGACAAGCGGACCGGGGCGTTCCTCGCCTACCTGCTCGGCTGGATCACCGGCCTGATCATGCTGTTCGTCGGGAAGAACGATCCAGACGTCAAGTACCACGCGGCGCAGTCGCTGGTCTTCTTCGGCGGCCTCCAGGTGCTGTCGATCATCCTTTCGATCGTCAGCGGCATCGTCCATCTCTTCGGCTTCATCAGCATCGTGGGCTACCTGGTAGGCCTGTTCGCCTTCATCATGTGGATCGTCTGCCTGTACAAGGCGTGGTCCGGTGGGGGCGCTCGATTCGAGATCCCGCTCGTCGGGGGCGTCGTCACGCCTTACGCCGAGCAGATTGCGAACTCGGTGAACTAAACCACACACGATCGATGGGGCCTCGCCAAGCGGGGCCCTGTCTTTGTTTTGTCTTAGCCGCTGGCCCTTTCCAGCCCTTCCACCGCTCGTGCCAGGCCCTCGAGCAACACCTCGTGCTCGGCCCGTGTCGCCGCCAGCTCTTGCCGCAGTCGCCGGTTCTCGTCCTCCAGCAGGCCAAGCCGCCGGTCGGGCTTGGTCCTCGCCGACCTCGCCTCATCGAGTTCGAGCCGCATACGTTCGTTCGCAACCTTCAGCTCTCGGCGCTCGGCCAGCAGCTGCTGGACGACGTCCGGAGCGCTCGCTGGCGCGTCAGACTGCGCGACTGACGCTTTGCGGGTGGACATAGCGGCAGAGCCCTGGCTGGAATTCACGCAGGCGGAGGTGCTCCATCTCGCCCTTCAGGTAGCGCCCTTTGGTCGAGAGCGCCCTGGTGCCTTTCGAGTTGTCGAACGGATACCGATACAGGTACTTCGAATCGACCAGCAGGCAGAGGCCGAGGCGCTCTCCCTCCGGCTCGATCACGAACTTGTAACAGGGCACGGTCCGGCGCGCGATGCTGGCTTTGGCAAGACCGTCGATGCGGCCCAACAGGGCGTCGAAGGGAGAGCGCATTCATGAAAATGCTAGCTCCTCAGGAGGCCAGCAAGCTGAGCTGTTCGGGGCGGGGCGGTGGCGCCAGGTGCCGGCGGGGACCAGCCCCCACTTCGAACCGCCGCGCCAGCTCCTTGACCGTCTTCTGCACTGGCTCGACTTTGCCTGTGGGCAGGTAGCCGCGGCCCTGGTACTCCTGGGTGTAGATCGGCAGGAGTTCCGGCCAGTGCCTGCCCAGCACCTCCAGGAAGTGCTCTCGAGTCCCCTCCCTCAGGTAGAGCAGGTTCGCCCAGATCGAGACCGCTCCGGCGTCTCTCGCCGCTCGCACGACAGCCTCGAGCAGCTCGGGCCGGTCACTCAGCCCAGGAAGGATAGGGGCCATGCCGACACCCACCCGAACGCCCGCAGCCGCGAGCCGCTCGATCGCCCGCAGGCGCTGCCGGGGGTGGGCAGTACCAGGCTCGGTCCGCCGCCAGATCTCATCGTCCAGGGTGGGGATGCTGAAGTTGACAGTGAGCTGCGCACGCCGCGCCAGCCGTGTCAGCACGTCGACGTCGCGCACGATCATCGGTCCCCTCGTGATCAGCCCAACTGGCGTCGAGTAGTCGCCGAAGGCCTCGAGGCAGGCGCGCGTCAGGCGGTAGCGCCCCTCGGCCGGCTGGTATGGGTCGGTGGCGGCCCCCACGGCGACGCTCTCCTGCTTCCAGCTGGCTCGCGCCAGCTCTCGACGCAGGACGTCGGCAACGTTGGTCTTGACCCGGACCGAGCGGCCGTAGCGGTCATCCGAGGCGCGGTCGGCGCGCTTTTCGAAGGCACGCACGTAGCAAAAGGCGCAGCGGTGCTCGCAACCCATGTAGGGGTTCAGGGACCAGTTGAAGGGCATGCCCTTCACCCGATTCAGCGCCGACTTGCAGGGCTGCTCCAGGTACTCAACGTCCACCCGCCTCGGATCAGGGGCTACCGTGGCCACCCAGCCAGTATAGAACGTATGTTCTGGCGCGACAGGGCGTGAAGGCAAACCGACGGCAGGTGAGCGAAGCAGCGGCTCTGCCGAGATTGCGTGGGGCCATGAGTCGCGGACAGGCGACCTGCTCTGGCTAGCGCTGGTCGTCGTCGTAGGGACTCTTCGGGAACTTGTCCACGAACACGAACTGGCCGGGAAGCAGCACGACGTTGTCGAATTCGTATCCCCCAACCAGGTCGGGAGACGGAATCCCGAGGTCGACGGCGTACCCTTCCGGCTCCTCATACCACTCGACGATGGTGCCGTACGTGCCAGCCGGAATTGTTCGGTCCTCAAATTCGGATCGAACGTCAACCACTGTCTTTACTATGTTTCCGGACCGCCGTATGAGTCCTCCTTGCTCATCGGTGCACTGAGACCCAGTTGGTTATGAGCCGTGGCCGATCGCTGCCGTTGTCGATCTGCCAGTAGGTCGTCAGCGTCGCACGCCGCCCATTCGACCCTACGATCTCCACCGCGACCCGATAGCGTGGACCAAACTTGGTCTTAGCTGTCAGCACGGCTGGGGCGCTGCTCAGCTGTGCTTCTAGCTGAGCGGTGGCCTGGACGGCGCCCGCCGCCAGGGCGTTGCCCGCCGCCATCGCCAGGTTGGCCCCCGGACTGTCGGATCCCATAGCCCTCGGACTGGACTCGTTCAGCCAGCTGCTCAAGCCGGGCGGCGGCGACCGCCAACCGTTCCGGATCGACCCGAAAGTACCCCTGCATCCCGTCCTTCCCGACAGACCCGATGGACCCCGCAGATGAGACTGGCCTAGCAAAGGAGGCCGCCCCCGCCGTCCAGTCTGGCCAACACAGCCGGACCAGAAGATGACGGTGCGGCGCCGCAGCGAGTTTGCTATCGCGAGGGACGCTTACCGAAGATCCGGGCCTGCTCCTGCCGCATCCGATATAGCTCCGAGCTCTCGTCCACCTCGACATCGGCCCAGGTCAGCGGTTGGTCGCGTTTCACGGCGTTTCGCAGCCGTCCCGAGTAGGCGAACCCGAACGGCAGCAGATTCTCCGCCCTTGCCGCATCTGCTCTCTCGCTGAGCCCATACACCGTGTATCCGCCGCCGCCGTCGAGCTGCTCGCCCGGGCGCAGGTCCCGCTTGGCCACGGCGATCAACTCCGCCACAGGCGCGCCCTTCAACTCCCCGGTCGGCCTCCCCTGGACCAGTGCGCGGGCCACCGACATGGGGACCTCCACGGCGGCCAGGTGGTACGGCCGGAACAGGCCCCAGTTCGGTCCGTGCTGCTGCGGCGTGCCTCCGAATCCGGGCTCAAACAACGACGCCATGACGGAGCGGACACCCGAGTGGGGCGAGGTCACAACCACGAAGACTCCAGGGAAGACCTTGTCCTCGTGAACGTACCGGCCCTGCTCGTCGACGGCGTTGGCCATGTCCACCACACCTGGCCGCTCGAGCAGACCTCCGTCCTGCCGCAGGGCGAAGACCTTCCCCAGGTCGGGCCACTTGCAGAACGGCTCGTGCATGCCGCGCCTGGCGGGCGCCATCTGCAGCACGTTGGAGACGGCGACCATCTCAAGCTGCGCCTTGGTGCCGTCCCGGAACTCGTTGTACATCTTCGGGTTCATTCGGTTGCGAAGCGCCATCTCGGCATACGTCTCCGGCGTGGCGTGATGATCGCCCGGGAAGAGGACCGTCCCCCGGCCTGCACAGACGATCTCGAAGCCCAGTGTCCGGGCCCACTCCACCATCTCGAAGATTGCGCCCGGTTGGTCGCCCGAGGCCAGCGTGTACACGACGCCTGCCCGCCGCGCTCGTTCCGCCAGAAGGGGACCGACAACGGCGTCTGCCTCCACGTTGAGCATTACGGTGTGGCGCCGCTGCCGTATGGCCGCGGCGGCGACCTGGGCGCCGGTGCCGGGGTCTCCGGTCGCCTCCACCACAGCCTCGATCTCGAGCTGCGGAACCAGGAGCGGGTCCGCGGTCGCGATGGGGCGCCCGGCCTTGAGTGCGTCCGCCGCCTCCGAGAGCACCTCTGTCTCACACACCTGCTCGCGCGACCAGCCGTTCTCAGTGAACGCGCGCAGCGCACGCTCGACCTCCAGGTCGGCCGCCGCCATCACCCGCATTCCGACCATGGTCGCGATCTGATCCACGATCCCTCGGCCCATGCGACCGATCCCGACCACTCCGACAGGAAACGGGCTGTCGCGTCGCGCTTCCAGCTCGGCCAGATACAAGGTTGACTTGGAGGCTAGCAAAGGCGGTGCTAGGATGTCGGTCAGCCCGGTTATCACGTTTGCCGGGCAAGGAGGAGAGGCGGAAGGGCCCTCCCTCGACGCGCAGGTCGCGCAGCTTGGGAGGAGGGCACCGGAGGCGCGAAGAGCGGAGGAGACTGCCATGCCCGACAGTGCTGGCGAGTTTATCGACCCCGAGCGCAGGCTGTGGGTTCCCTGGACCCGGCGTAAATTCCTGGGTGCAGCCGGGCTGACCGCGGCGGGACTTGCCGCCGGACCCCTGCTGGAGGCCTGCGGCGGAGGCGGCAGCAGTCAGAGCAGCTCAAGCCCTTCTTCCACCAAGGTGCCTCAGCCCCGCAGCGGGGCCTCGATCCGGCTGCTCCAGTGGGTTCACTTCGTGCCCGCCGCCGACACCGAATTCATTCGCCAGTGCGAGGAGTTCGGCAGCAAGTACGGAGTCAAGGTCGCCGTCGAGCGAATCACGGCCGACCAGCTGCAGACCAAGACCGCGGCGGCCGTCGAAGCGAGCAGCGGACCGGACATCATCCAGATGCAGTACGGGTGGCCGCACCTTTATACAAGTCAGTGTGAGGACGTGACCAACGAGGTCAACATCCTGACGCAGAAGTTGGGTGCCGTCGCGCAGGTGAACGACTCCTTCTCCAAGGTCGACGGCGTGTATCGCGCGGTGCCGTTCACCGTCGTACCGAACGCGTGGACCTACCGGACGGACTACTTTCAGAAAGCCGGCCTGAACGCCTGGCCTAAGACCTGGGACGCGTTCGCCGATGCCGCCGGCAAGCTCAAGGCCGCCGGTCTGCCGCCGATCTCACAGTCGGTCGGGCACGCCTACGGGGACTCCCTGACGATGTGGAACCCCGTGCTCTGGAGCCACGGCGGCAAGGAGGTGAACTCCGACGGGAAGAGCGCCGCAATCAACTCCAAGGAAACGCGGGCGGCGATCAAATGGGCCCAGGGAGCGGTGAAGGCCGGGCTGGTCGTCCACCCGGAATGGCTCGACCCAGACAACAACCAGGCCTACCACGCCGACCGCATCAGCGCCACGCTCAACGGCGCCAGCATCTACCTGAGAGAGAAGAACGAGTTCCACCATTTCGACAAGGTCACTGACAACGGCGTGGTGCCGGCCGGCCCGAAAGGCCTGTTCACGATGAACCTGATCTTCAATCACGCGGTGATGAAGTATTCGCCCGAGAAGGAGACCGCGAAGGCGCTGCTCCTGTACCTGATGGACAAGGACAACTACCTGAAGTACACGAAGATCGCGGGCGGATACAACGCGGGTCCGTTCGCCGCCTTCGAAAACGACCCGGTCTTCTTCGGACCGGACGCCGACCCCAAGATGAAGTCGTTCCAGCAGGTTGTGAAGCCGGGCAAGTGGCCAGGCTGGCCGGCGCCGCCCAGCAAACAGACGGCTCAGGCGCAGACGCAGTACATCGTCGCGGACATGTTCGGCAAGTCGCTGCAGAACAACGGCGCAGGGGACGCCGAGTCGGCTGTCAAAGAGGCGGAATCCAGGCTCAAGGCGATCTTCGAGCGACCGGCATAGGCGAGCGAGCTGTGGGCACAATCGCGGATCGCGTCGCCACCCCGGGAGCCGGCCGGATCCGCTCCCGGCTCGCCGCCAGGGAGGCTCGGCTCGGCTACCTTCTGCTGCTGCCCACCGTGGCCGTGCTGGTGGTTTTTCTGGCGTGGCCTTTCCTGTTCGGACTCTGGCTCTCGCTCACCAGCGCCGAGCTGCAAGACCCCGGCCGCTTCATTGGTCTGGCGAACTACAAATTCGAGTTCACCGTGGACCGGCCGTTCCTGCAGGCATTCACCAACACCTTCCTCTATACCGGAGTGACAACGGTCTTCAAGCTCGGCCTGGGCATGGTGATGGCGCTGCTCCTGAACCAGGTCTTCCCGCTGCAGCGATTCGTCAGAGCCGCCCTGCTCCTGCCCTGGATTATCCCAACCGTGCTCTCTACGCTGGCCTGGAAGTGGATGTTCGATCCGACCTTCAGCGTGGTCAACTGGTTGGGCGTCCACCTGCATCTGATCACCTATCCGGGTCCCAACTGGTTTGGGAACACCGGATCGGCGCTGGTGGCGCTGATGATCGTCAACGTCTGGCGGGGAATGCCCTTCTATGGGATCTCCTTCCTGGCCGGGTTGCAGACGATTCCCACCGACCTTTACGAAGCCGCTCGGGTCGACGGGGCCAGTCGTTGGCAGCAGTTCATTTACATAACGGTGCCGAAGCTCCGACCTGTGCTGCTGGTGGTCCTGCTGTTGAGCACGATCCTCACCTTCGCCGACTTTCAGGTCCCCTTCATCCTGACCAACGGCGCCCCCTTCAACAGCACCCACGTGCTCGCCACGTGGGCTTACCAGTGGGGCGTGCCCGGAGGGGCGATCGGTCTCGGCGCAGCGGTCTCAGTCGTGCTCTTCCCTTTGCTCGCCGTGCTGGTGGCGGGCACGCTGCTACTGCTCAGGAGGCCCGAGTAAGGTGGCGGTGGTGGCGAGGCGGCGGAACGGCGCCCCTCTCATGGATCGGGCGCTTGGCCGCTGGATCCGGATTTACATCCCGCTCCTGATCTTTCTTCTGGTGACGCTCTTCCCGTTCTACTGGATGATCGTCACTTCCTTCAAGTCACCCTCGGAGCTGTTCGACTTCAACCAGAGCCCACTCTTCGTTCGCCAACCGACGCTCTATCACTGGCAGCAGTTGCTGCTCCACACCAACTTTGGCCGGTGGACGCTGAACACCACCATCGTGGCGATCGTGTCGACCGCAGTCTCGCTCTTCTGCAGCGTGCTGGCCGGCTATTCGCTGGCCCGGCTCCGCTACCGCGGGTCCAACGCGATCGGCTGGAGCATCTTCATCACCTACCTGGTGCCCCCCACGCTGCTCTTCCTCCCGCTCACTTTCGTGATCCGGGAACTGCACCTCTTCAACAACCTGCTGGCGCTCATCCTGACCTACCCGACATTCCTCATCCCGTTCTGCACCTGGCTGCTGATCGGCTACTTCAAGAGCATCCCGCGCGAACTTGAGGAGTCGGCCATGGTCGACGGTGCTACGCGGATCCAGGCCATGATTCGTGTGGTCATTCCGCTGGCGTTGCCGGGCATTCTTTCAGCCGGGATGTTCGCCTTCACTCTCAGCTGGAACGAGTTCCTCTACTCGCTGATCTTCATGAACGACAGCGTGGCAAAGACCATCCCGGTCGGCGTACCGACGGAGCTGGTCCACGGCGACGACTTCTTCTGGGGGCAGCTGATGGCTGGAGCGCTTCTGGGCTCGCTGCCCGTGGCCCTGCTCTACTCGTTCTTCGTCGATCACTTCGTCTCGGGAATGACCGCGGGAGCGGTCAAAGGCTAAAAAAGAGGCCCTCCTCTTGTGGTGGCATGATCTCGGCATGCCAGAGGAGCTGGCGGAAACCGGCTGGGGCCTGATCACCATTTGGGCGGCAGCCGGATGAAGCAGCGCGATCGCAGGCTGGATCAGGCTGAGGAGGCCTACAGGGCCCAGGACTGGGCGCGAGCGCGGGCGATCTACGGCGACCTGGTCGCAGCCCATCCCTCACCGCCGGGCGAGCTGCTGGTGGGCCTCTCGGATTCGCTCAAGTACACCGGAGCGTTCCCCGAGGCGGCGCAGGCGATCGAACGTGCTTACCGCGCGTTCGTCGACGCCGGCGACGACGTGGGCGCCGCCCGGTGTGCGACCCGCATCACCGGCTTCCGCATGATGTCCAACGACCGGGCCGGAGCCCGCGCCTGGGAGCGGCGCGGCTGGCAGCACCTCGAAAGGGTCGGGCCCTGCCTGGACCGGGGCTACCACGCGGTCGCCTACGTCGGCTGCGACATCCACGACCCGCGATCCCTGCTCGAGCATGCGGAGCTTGCGCTGGCGGTCGCTCACGAGTTCGACGATCGCCAGCTCGAGCTGCGCGCCCTCGCCGACATGGGCCTGGCGCAGGTCAGCCAGGGCAGGGTCGACGAGGGCTTCGGGTTGATGGACGAGGTGATGGCCGCGATCGTCGCCGGTGAGATGTCGGACCCGCAGATGAGAGGCGTGACGCTTTGCGCCCTCATGACCGCCTGTGAGCGCAGCGGCGACCACGGCCGGGCCGAACACTGGGGCCGCACCATCGAAGACAACCCGCCACTACAGGAGATGGGGATCCAGGTGACCCATTGCCAGATCGCCTACGGCGCGATCGACGCGATGCGTGGGCACTTCGAAAGCGCCGAAGCGCGCCTGCGGGGGGCGATCGAAGCCCACGCCACCACCCGTTACCACAGCACGGCTTCACGGGCAAAGCTGGCGGAGCTGCGCATCCAGCAGGGCCGTTTCAGCGAGGCGGCGGCGCTGCTCAAGGGCTATGAGGACGAGTTCGAGGCTGCGCAGGCGCTGGCCTCGCTGAACGTTGCCCTCGGCGAGCACGGGCGCGCAGCCGCGCTGCTGCGGACCTACATCCGGGGACTCGGGGAAGACTGCATGCGCCTCGGTCCGGCTCTGGCGCTCATGGTCGAGCTGGAGCTGCGCCGCAATGATCTGACCTCGGCGGCCAAGGCGGCCCGGCGTCTGCTCTCACTCGAGGAGACGTGCAGCAGCAACGAGATCCGGGCCATGGGCAGGCTTGCGGCGGCGCGTATCGCCAACCACAAGGGCGACCACCGCGCCGCCATCGATGACCTGGAGACCGCACTGACGCTGCTGGTCCACCGCGATCGGCCGCTGCTCACGGCGGAGATTCGGCTGGAGCTGGCTCGCGCCCTCGCGGCCGCAGGGGACCGGACGGCCGCAATCGTCGAAGCCGAGGCGGCCCTGGCCACCTTTCACCGGCTCGCCGTCGTCCCACACGTCAACACCAGCCAGGAGGTGCTCGCGGAACTCAGCCTGGAGTCCCAGGGTGTCGAGGTCAGCGCCGCGGCAGCGCCGCGCTTGCGCACCGTGGAGGGCCTGACCCGGCGAGAGGCGGAGGTGGCACGGCTGGTCGCGGAGGGCCTGACCAACAGGGAGATCGCCGACCGCCTGTTCCTCTCCGTGCGCACCGTGGAGACACACGTCGACCGGGTGCTGGGCAAGCTCGACTTCCACACCCGCACCCAGCTGGCCGGGTGGGTCCAGCAGGGAGAGCGCGCCGGAATTACGTAGCTCGTTACGTAGTCCTTCGGACGCCTTGGAGGCCACCGCGACTTTACGTTCAGTGGCACTTCACGTCAGGAGAGAGCGCAATGAGCAAGAAGTACGTCGTAGCCCTGACCATCGGTCTGGCCATCCCGACATTCGTCCTGTCGCGGGTCATCTGGCCCGACCCGCCAGGCGCGCCCGTCCCACCGAAAGGGCTGCTGCCGTTCCTCATCGTCCCGGCAGTCTTCGAGTCACTCGCTTTCGGCGCCGGCGTCGCATTCCTGATTGCGGCCGGACGCGGGTTGCTCGGCAACACAAAGGTGGGAGGACTGGCTGTGGCCGCCTGCGCCAGTGCCGGCTGGGCATTGGTCAGCTGGTGGCCTCACTCCAACATGCACCGCGTCAACACCAGCTTCCAGGGACTGATCGTCATCGACTGGACCTTCCACCTCACCTTGATCGCCGGCGCCGCCATCATCGGAGTCTTCCTCTACCGCACGCTCGGCCGCGAGCAGAGTGTCGCTCGGCCGGAGAGCGGTGAAACCACCCGCTTGCTCGACGCCGAGGCCTGAGGAAAGGGACATGAAGCACAACACAGTTGTCATCGGGGCCGGCCAGGCCGGCCTTGCCACCAGCTGGCACCTCACCGAACGGGGCATCGAACACGTCGTCCTGGACCGTGGTCGCGTGGCCGAGACGTGGCGGAGCCGTCGATGGGACTCGTTCCGCCTGCTCATCCCGAACGGCGTCTGCCAGCTGCCCGGCTTCGGCTACAGCGGCGAAGACCCCGGAGGGTTCATGTGGAAGGACCAGGTGGTTCGCTTCTTCGAGGAGTACGCGGAGTCCTTCCACCCGCCGGTCCGGGAGGGGGTGGCCGTGACCGAGCTGCGCCGCGGCCTGGACGGAGACTGGGAGATCGTGACCGACACCGAAGGCGTCATGGGTGCCGAAAACGTCGTCGTGGCCACCGGCGCTCACCAGCGACCGCACGTCCCGAGTGTCGCGCAGGGGCTCGACTCGTGCATCGCGCAAATCCACACCGACGGCTACAGGAACCCAGCGCAGCTGACAAGCGGCGGCGTGCTGGTGGTTGGCGGCGGCTCCTCCGGGGGCCAGATCGCGGCTGAGCTGGCGATGGCGGGGCGAGACGTGTACCTGGCCCTGGGGCGCTGCGCCTGGCTGATGCGGCGGTACCGCGGCCGTGACATCACGGATTGGAACAAGGCGACGGGTTTCCAAACCCAACCGGTGGAGTCGCTGGAGGACCCGGCCGCCAGGCTGGCGTGCCTGCCGATGCTGGCCGCCAATGACTCAGGGAAGGAGCTGAACCCGCGCGTGCTCCGCGACCTCGGCGTGACCCTGACCGGGCGCCTGATCGACGCCGACGGCACCTTGGTGCGCTTCGCCGACGATCTCGCCGCCACCATTGCCGCCGGGGACGGCTTCATCCGCTTCCTCAAGGCACGCATCGACGCGTTCATCGATGTCAACGACATCGACGCGCCTGCGGACATGGGGGCGACGCCAGGCCCCGATACGGCCGCGTCCATCCGCGAGCTTGACCTCGAGGCCGCCGGGATCACGTCGCTCGTATGGGCGACCGGTTACCGCATGAACCTGGGTTGGATCCTTGACGCGGAGTTCGACGACCAGGGGTATCCCGTTCACGAGGGCGGCGTCACCCCCCAGGGCGGGCTCTACTTCATGGGCCTACCCTGGCTGACCACCCGCGGCTCAGGCTTCATCCCCGGCGTGGGCGCCGACGCCGAGAGGGTCGTCGGACACATTGCCGCCCGCACTGGCCACTCGCAACGGGAGTCGGTGGGGGCTGTGGGTCAGGGACTTACCACCTGAGGAGGGACGAGGCGAGCGCCGGGTGCGCTCGCCTCTCAGCTTCCTCGTTCGGCCGGCGATCGCCCCGGCTGCCGCCACGCGTCAGGCCGGCGTCACCCGGTTGGGCTTGACCAGCGAAGAGGGGCAGAAGTCGTTCAGCACGCACTCCTCACAGCGCGGCCGGCGCGCCTCGCAGACCCGCCGGCCGTGCAGGATGAGGCGCAGCGAGAGGCCCGTCCACTCCTCTGGGGGCACCATGCGGCAGACGATGGTCTCGATCTTCACCGGGTCGCGGGTGGCAACCAGTCCCAGACGGTTGGTAAGCCGGATCACGTGAGTGTCCACCGCGAAGCCAGGCACGCCGAAAGCCACGCCCAGGATCACGTTCGCGGTCTTCCGTCCGATGCCCGGCAGGGTGACCAGCTCCTCGAGGCGGTTCGGGACCTCCCCGCCGTAGCGGTCGACCAGCGCCCGAGCGCAGATGATGATCGCGCGCGCCTTGGCCCGGAAGAACCCTGTCGGCTTGATGATCACCTCAACCTCCGCCGGATCGGCGGCGGCCAGGTCGGCAGCGGTCGGGTAGCGCTCGAACAGGCGGGGCGTGACCGAGTTGACGGCTCGGTCGGTGGTCTGAGCCGAGAGGATGGTGGCGATCGTCATCTCGAAGGGATTGCGGTGCTCGAGCTCGGTGATCGCCGGGTAGACCTCCTTGAGGCGTTCGACGGTCAGCAGCGCCCTTTCCCTGGCGCCGCGGGGGGCGCGAAGCGGGGGCTTGCGGCGGCGCTGGCTAGCCGGCAAGCAGCTTCCGCGCGGCGGCGGCGATGCGGCCTGGCTCGGCTTGCCCGGCCAGCCTGGGCGTGGCCGCCTTCATCACCGCGCCCATGTCACGAGGGCTGCTCGCGCCCAGCTCGGCAATGACCGCCGCCACTTCGCGCTCGACATCCTGGTCCCCGATCTGAGCCGGCAGGTAGGCGCGAAGGACCTCGGCCTCAGCCTCCTCCTTGCGCGCCGACTCCGGCCGGCCACCGGCGCTGAAAGCCTGCGCCGCCTCCTCGCGTCGCTTGACCTCGCGGCGAATGATCGCCAGAACCAGCTCGTCGTCCGCCGAGCTGCTGGCGCCGGGCTCCTTGCCGGCATTGACGACCTCACTCTTGAGCAGGCCGAGGGTGTCCAGGGACATGAGGTCGCGCTGCTTGCGAGCGGTCACCAGGTCACGCTCGATCTGTTCGAAGAGGGCCATCCCACGGATTCTCACACAGCGGCCAGGCACGGCCGCGGAAAGCGACACTAGCCCCCGGGAGGGGACGCCGGCCTGGCGAACTCCAGCGTCGCGGCGGCAAGGCGCCGCGCGCCGTCGGGACCCTCCATCACGGTGTCGGTGACCAGCACCCGGTATCCGAGCGCCTCTATCTGGGGGGCGCGCTCGGCGTCCAGGGTGTCGAGGATGAAGAGACCGGCGAGCGCCCGGTACTCCTCCGCCACCCTCTTGGCACTGGCCTCACCGCGCAGCGTCCGCATCATCTCGGCGGTCGGACCCTTGAGAGCCCGACCGGCGACCAATGGGCTGATGGCGACGGTCCGGTCTGGGTCGAGGTGGACGCCGAGCAGCGCTGTGATCGGGCCGATGCTGATCAGCGGGTTGGAGGGGCCGATCACGACGACGTCGGCGTTCCGCACCGCCTCCACCGCCTCTGGCGAGGGACGCGCCGAGTCGAGGCCCTGGAAGAGCAGCCCGCGAAGGGCCGGCCGCAGCTTCTCCCGGACGAAGTACTCCTGGAATCCGAGCCGGCCGGCGTCCGTCTCGAAGCAGGTACGCACGTCGTCGTCGCTCATCGGCAGCACACGGCTCTGCAGGCCCAGCCGGCGGCCCAGCTCCAGTGCCGTCTCGGTGAGCCGAGCCCCCTGCCTGAGAAGAGCCGTCCGCACCAGGTGGAAGGCGAGATCGCGATCTCCGAGCCAGAACCAGTCGGGCTCAGCCAACCGCCGCATCTGGGCATGGACGTTGAAAGTCTCGTCTGCCACGCCGAAGCCCGCCTTCTCGTTGAAGATGCCGGCCAGGCGGAAGAGACACGCGTCGGTGTCCGGACAGACCCTGAGGCCCCAGAAGTCCACGTCGTCGGCGCTGTTCGAGATGACAGTCAGGGCTCCCGCACCCAGCTCCTTCTCCAGCCCCACGGCCAGTTTGGCCGCACCAGTCCCGCCCGCCAGCAGCGCCACTCGTTCCACTGCCGACATCATGCGGCGGCCGGGTCTTTAGAGTTGTTTTCACAATTCACGTTGACGTGTCGGGTATCCGGCCGTTGACTATTGGCTTATGAGTTCACAATCGCCTTCCCAGGACCAACCGGGCGGCGGATCCTCGCCAGGTGGCTGGCAGCCACCGGCGCCCGCCGGCTGGCAACCCAATCCGACGCCGGCTGCACAGCCTGGCGCGCCACCCCCGGCGACTAGCGCTCCGTCCGAACAGCCGTGGGGCGCGGGAGCCGTCACCCAGCGGCCCGCGGGCTTCTGGATCCGCGTGGTCGCCTACATCATCGACGCCATCATCGTCGGCGTCTTCAACGGCATCTGGAGCTTCGGCGTCACGGCGGCCGCCGGAGGCAGCATCCAGGGGGCTCCGTACGTCCTGATTGTCCTAATCGAGGCGCTGGTAGGCGTCGGCTACTTCTCGTACTTGTGGTCGAGTCGCGGACAGACCATCGGGATGATGGCCACAAACCTGGAGGTGATCCGCGAGGACGGCTCCAGACTGACGATGGGGCAGGCGATCGGGCGCGTCTTCGCGCTCGCTCTCTCCTTCTTCATCCTCTACATCGGCGTGATCATGGTGGCCTTCACCCAGCGCAAGCAGGGCCTCCACGACCTCATCTGTCACACCCTGGTCGTTCACAAGAGCTGAAGCGGCTGGGCCAAATCGCCGCCTGGTTCCTGTCATATCGCCAGGAACCGGCCGCTGCGGGGTGATCGGGTCGGTTAGACCGACCCGGCCCCTGCGGCCCCTCCCCCGGCCTACGTCCGGGTACTCCCCCGACTTTGCGGCCGACTTTGCGGGGGAGAGACTATGCGGATCTCGCGCTCGGGGTCGAGCTCCAGGACCAGGAAGGGCCTGTGGATGACCGGCTGCGCGACGTTGAGCACGCGGACGCCTCCTGGCGTGCATGCCTCGGGGGATCCGCTGTGGGCGTGGCCGTGGATGACCAGGTGGGCGCCCGCTCGATCCACCGCCTGGGCCAGCAGATAGCTGCCCAGGAAGGGCCATAGCCCGGCCGGCTCGCCGGCCAGCGTGCCCTCCACCGGTGAGTAGTGGAGGAGCGCGATGCGGACGTCTGCGTTCAGTGTCCGCAGCGCGGTCTCGAGCTCGTCCGCGGAGCGGCGGGTGACGGCGACGAAGGCTTTCATCTCAGGCTCGCCGAAGTCTGTGGCGCTCGCTCCTGCGAAGCCGCCGCCGAAGCCCTTCACTCCCGCAATGCCGACGCTCAAGCCGTCCAGCCGGAGCACCGTGGCGGACCCCTCGAGAACCGTCACGCCGGCCCTTCTCAAGAGCGCCGACAGCTCCTCCTGGGCGTCATGGTGGTAGTCGTGGTTGCCAAGGACGGCCACCACCGGAAAGCCGAGGCCTTCCAGCTCCCGAGCGAGCACAGCCGCCTCGCCCGGATCGCCTCGCCGCGTCAGGTCTCCGGCCAGGAGCAGGAGCTGGATGCCGTCAGCCTCCAGATGCGGGCGCAGGCGGCCGACCGAATCGGAGGCGAAGTGAACGTCCCCGGCGACCGCTATCCGGATCATCCGGCGGGCACCTTCAGCTCTGAGCGGATGTCCGAGGCCGGCGCAAGCCTGCGCAGCAGGTCTTCGATTGCCGTCTTTCGAGACGGCGTCGCCACCTCGCCTCTCACGATCACCTGGTGATTGGCGACCACCACCGACACTTCGGGCTCGGCGATCTCAGGGTTGGTGGCCAGGGCCTCCCTGACCCGGGCTGCCAGGTGATGCTCGCCCTCGGTCTCCGGACGGGCCGGGAGCTGGCGCATGGCCTCCTCGAAGAGCTCCTGTAGCGGTTCGGCGGGAAGCTCCGACCCATCGGAGACGGCGTAGAGCAGCAGGCTGACCACGCGTGCAGCGTGAGGCCGGGCGCGCTGGACGAAGTAGCTCCAGTCCAGCTCGGTCGCGGCCAGGATCGCGAGCGCGTCGTGCCAGTGGCGGGGCCGGTGCTCGGCGTTCGCGATCGCCTTGATCACGACTATGTCCTCGGAAGAGAGAGCCGGGACCTCTCGGCCGAGCACCGACAGCGGGCGGAGGTGGGTGCGCACCTCCTCGTCGAAGAGGATCCCTCCGGACGACTCGAAGATCAGGTCGACCAGGTTGTCGCCCCAGAATGCCTTGAAGAGCCAGGCCGGGTCGGTGCGCTCGGTGCGGAACCCGGCCCGCTCGAGGGGGCCGAGCGCAGCCTCTGCGTGCTGGCGCGTCAGGAACAGGTCGACGTCCTTCGTGCTGCGTTCCCGCCCCACGGTGGCGGCTGCGAGCCCGCCCATCAGGGCGTACGGGATTCCCGCCTGGTCGAGCACGTCGGCCGCCCGCAGCAGGACCTCCTCGTGCTGCTGCTCGATCCGGTTGCTCACGCCGGCTCACCTCTGAGCACGCTGCCCGCCAGACTGGAGTCCAGCCGTTCGACCAGCGTTCCGTCTATGTCGAAGATGACGCCTCTTGCCATGTCCAGACGTACTACCAGGTTTGGCGGCGGCTCATCTGAAGAGATCCAGCTCCGGCGGACGGATCAGGTCCCGGCCTCTGCCCGGCGGGGCAGGGGGGCGGTAGCCGCGAACCACGGCGACCGGAAGCCTGTCTGTCTTCCCCATCACCAGCTCGGCGGCGCAGGCCACCTCGTCCGCGACGGCAACCAGCGTGGCGGTCAGCTCCTGGCCGAAGTCGTCCGGCCGCCCCCGGTAGTCCACCAGGGCCGGGAGCCCGGCCACGCCCAGGGCCACGTTGGTGATCCCCATCCGCCAGGCGCGCCCGAAGGTGTCCGCCACGATGACGCCGAGCCGGCGGCCGGTCAGCTCCTCCAGTCGCCTTCGAATGGCGGAGGCGCTCGCGTCCGAGTCCTCGGGCAGCAGCGTCACCGAGTCCTCCCCCGGGACGTTGGAGTGGTCGACCCCGGCGTTGGCACACACGTAGCCTTGCCTGGTCTCCACGATCAGGACTCGCTCGTCCCTCACCACCCTGACCGTCTCGTCGAGGATCACCTGGACGACCCTGGGATCCGCCTGCAGACGCTCCGCGTAGCGCAGCGCGGCCTCGCCTGGCTCCACCTCCCGCAGAGATCGGATTCGACCCTCCGCCTTGGAGACGATCTTCTGGGCCACAACCACGATGTCCTGGTCCTGCAGCCGGGCGTGGACGGCGATCAGCTCCCCGAGGTCGTCGCCAGGCCGCACCTCCGGCAGGCCGGGCACGCCGATCACCTCGACCACGCCCGTCGCCGTCACCGCCTGGCGCGGAGTGCTTCCAGGTCGCTGGGCTCATCCAGATCGAGGGCCAGGCCGGAGGACTCGAAGAGCGCGAAGCGCACGCTCCGCCCGGCCGCATCTTCGGCGAACTTCTCCAGGGAAGCGTCCCCGAAATGGAGGCCGACGGCCCCCGGAGGACTCAGATAGAGGGCGTTGGTGCCGCCTCTTCCGGTGGCCGCCGCGGCCAGCACCGCCGGCGTGCCCATCCGCCGGCCGGCCGAGATCATCTCCGCCACGACGCCGTCGCTGACCAGCGGCAGATCGCTCGAGAGCAGCACCACGGCGGCCGCGCCGCCGGCTTCAGCGTGCTCGAGTCCGCGGCGGGCCGCCGGGTTCTGCCCGGCCGGCCGCTCCTCCAGGAGCACCTCCGCGCCCAGGCGCTCCGCCAGCTCGGCGGCCTCCGGGCTCCCGCACACGGCCAGCACGTGGTCGCCGGCACGCGCCGCACGAAGCGCCCGCTCGGCGTTCTCCACCGCGAGGCTGCGCCTGGCCGGGGGATCGAGGACAGGGCTGAGCCGCTGCTTGGCCGAATCGAAGCCTTTGACCAGGACCACCACCCAGACGGGCGCCGGTCCCGGATCGCCGCTCAGCCCCAACGCTCGCGGAGCCGAGGCAGGATCAGCTCGGAATAGCGGCGGAGGAAGGACGCCTGGTCGTTGCCGGGGGCATGGAAGACCAGGTGCGTGAAGCCGAGCTCCAGGTAGGGACGGATCTGCTCGATGTGCTCGTCAACGTTGTCCGAGATCAGCCAGCGCCGCCATGGGTCCTTCACCCGGGTCGCACGCTGCTCCATCTCGAGCGGGTTGTGAACGTCCACCTTGTCCTCGGCGGGAAGGGCCAGTGCGGCCCAGATCCGGCAGTCCTCCTGCGCCCGAGCCCTGTCGGGATCGAAGGAGACCTTCACCTCGATGGTCTTCTCGATCGCATCGAAGTCCCGTCCTGCCGCCTCGGCGCCCTCGCGTACCGCGGGCAGCAGCTTGTCCTTGTAGAGCTCGATACCCTTTCCCGAGGTGCATATGAAGCCCTCCCCCTGCCGGCCCGCGAAGCGAGCAGCGACCTCGCCCGAGGCGCCTACGTAGATGGGGACGGGTTTCTCCGGGCGGTCGTACACGGTCGCGCCGTGTACGTGGTAGAAGTCACCGTCGAACTCCACGAACTCTTCGGTCCAGAGCTTTCGGATCAGCCGGGTCGCCTCGCTCATGCGCCGGAATCGCTCTCTGAACTCGGGCCATTCGATCCCGATCACAGGCACCTCGTTCAAAGACTCGCCGGTGCCGATTCCGAGGATGACGCGCTCCGGGTACATGACCCCCAACGTCGCGAAAGCCTGCGCGACGATGGCCGGGTGATAGCGGAAGGTGGGCGTGAGAACGCTCGTGCCCATCAGCACGCGGCTGGTGCGTTCGCCCAGGGCCGCCAGCCAGGACATGGAGAAGGGCGAGTGGCCATCGGTGTGGCGCCAGGGCTGGTAATGGTCGCTGACCCAGACGCTGTCGAAGCCGACTTCCTCGGCGACGATCGCGAAATCGAGCAGCTGGCGCGGACCGAACTGCTCAGCAGAGGCCTTCCAGCCCAGCCGGAGGGGATGGCTCATCGCCGCTTCGGGAAATAGCGCCGGTAGCTGAACGCGATCCCAGCCAGGGCAGCGGCGGCCACCACCACGAGCAGCGCGGCGAGACTCTGGGCGCCGAAGGTGGCGGCGCCGTAACCCGCCATGACGCCGAGCATGGCGACGGACAGCACTATCAGGACCACCAGGGTGATGGCGCGATGCAGCTTCACTGGGCGGGCAGCCGGTCGATTCCGCTGCGGAGCATGGTCTCGAGCTCGTCCAGTGGCCGATCCCGGGTGAAGGTCCCCACGTCCTTGCGCTGGAGGCGCTCGCCCTCCCACCAGAGCACTGAGACCGTGTAGTCCTCCGGGCGGTCCTCCTCCCAGGCGACGTCGACCGCTCCCTCGCCCCTGCCCCTACCGGCGAAGTCGAGTCGCCAGACCGGGTCGTCGCGGAAGAACTCGTGAAGGCGGGCGCCCTGCGATCGGGCGACCCGGCGCAGGGCCGGCGCGATCACCTCGAAGGCGGCGTCCATCTGCCCGAGCTTGTCCCAGGAGGTTCCCGCCATTGCTCCTAAGCTTAGTGGCCGCGATGCGGACGATCCGGCTGGCCAGCACCCCTTCGACGCAGGACTTCGCGCGTCACCTGCCCGAAGGGTCCGTGGTGGTGGCCGACGAGCAGACCTCCGGCCGAGGGCGGCTGGGCAGGAACTGGGTGGCTCCGGCCGGCTCCGCGCTCCTCGCCTCCTTCGTCCTCCACGCCCGGCCGCTGGCCAGCCTCGCCGCCGGAGTGGCCGCCGCCGAGGCCTGCGGCGACCAGGTCAGGCTCAAATGGCCTAACGACCTGCTCCTGGGGGGCGGCAAGCTGGCCGGCATCCTGGTCGAGCACCGCGGCGACCGCTGCATCGTCGGGGTCGGCGTCAACCTGAGCTGGGCACCGCCCGGGGCGTCGAGGCTGGACGCGGACCGAGACCGGTTGCTGGAGCGGCTCGGCGCGGCGCTGGTGGGCTGGTTCGCCGCACCTGACGAAGAGGTCCTGGCCGCCTGGCGCGCTCGAGCCGAGACGCTCGGCCGCCGGGTGCGCGTCGAACTACCTGGGGAGAGCTTCGAAGGTGTGGCCGAAGACCTGGCCGAGGACGGCTCTTTGATCGTTTCCGGCCGGCGGGTGGCCGCCGGCGACGTCATCCACTTGCGAGAAGCTGGATCTGCGGCAGGATCTCCCCCGAGCGGCCCCTGACCACGACCGCAGCCAACTCGTCAAGCGGCGTCGGCTCGTCGTTGACGATCACCAGAGGCGCTCCCCGCTCGGCCGCCAGCAGGGGCACCTCCGCCGCCGGGAACACCCCAAGGGAGCTGCCCACGACCAGCATCAGGTCGCACTCGCGGGCAAGTCCCATTGCCTCGTTGATTGCGGCAGGCGGAAGGGACTCGCCGAAGAAGACGACCGCCGGTTTGATGTGGATCCCACCGCAGGTCCGGCAGTGGGGAGGCAGCTCGCTCTCCAGACGGGCCTGGACCTCCGAGCGGGGCTCGCTCGCGCCGCAGTCCAGGCAGCGAACCGTTCGTCCGTTGCCGTGCAGCTCGACCAGCCGCTGGCTGCCGGCCTTCAGGTGCAAGCTGTCGGTGTTCTGGGTCACCACGCCGGCCAGATGGCCCAGCTCCTCCAGGGCCGCCAGCGCGTAGTGGCCTGGATTTGGCTGAGCCTCGCGGTATGTATGCCAGCGCTCCCTGGAGACCATCCAGTAGACGGCCGGATCCTTGAGAAAGTAGCTGAGCGTTGCGGTCTTGACAGGGTCGTACTGCTTCCAGAGACCGTTCTCGCCCCGGAATGTCCGAATACCGCTCTCGGCTGAGACGCCCGCCCCGGTAAACGCAACGCCCCGCCGGGCGCCCCTCACAAGCCTTGCCGCCTCCCCCAGCCCTTCCATTCACGGAAGGCTACCGGAGCACCGACGGTTCAAACAGGTCGTGACGTCCCGCCCGTCTCGACCGCTGCCCATCTATCTGGCAGCAGGGTCCATCTTCGCCGCGCTGGCTGCGCGTGCCTTCATCACCCCGCTGCGCATCCACGAGCTGGGCGGCGACAAGGTCCAGGTCGGGCTGCTCTTCAGCGTCTTCACCATCACCGCCGCCGGCCTCTCGCTGCCTGCGGGGTTCCTCGCCGATCGCTTCGGCCGCCGCTCCCTGATCCTCTTCTCGATCATCACCGGCGGCGTAGCCCAGCTGGGCATGGCCGCGGCCTCCTCCGTCGGCCCCTGGTACATCTGGCAGCTGCTCGCCGGGCTCGGGGGTGGCGCCTCCCAGGCCGCGCTCTTCGCCGCCCTGGCCGACGCCGCCCCCGGCCGCCGCCTGGGCCGGGCCATGGGCTGGCTCACCCTCTCCATGCAGGCCGGCTTCCTGGTCGGGCCGGCACTGACCGGCCTCTCGCTCCAGTGGCTCGGCCTGCAGGCGGCGCTGGCCGCATCCACCGCCTTGTTCGCGGTGGCGCTGGTGGCGACCGTCTTCGGCATCGGCTCCTCAAGGCCGGCCGTGCGCAAGAAGTGGGACCTGGCCGGGCCGGTGCGCCAGATCGTCGGCCGGCGTGAATTCCTTCCGGCCTGCGTCGGATTGCTCAGCGCCACGCTGCTCTGGGGCACTCTGCAGACCTTCCTCCCGCTCTACGGCAAGGAACAGCTCGGCCTGCCCGCGACCCAGATCGGCTTCATGATCGCGCTTCAGGCGGTCGCCAACGGTCTCTCCCGGATCCCGGTCGGACGGCTGGTGGACCGGATGCGCCGGAGGGGGCCGCTCGTGATCGCTTCGCTCGCCGGCTTCGCGGTCTGCCTGGCCGTGTTCCCGCACCTGAGCGGCTTCTGGCCCACCACGGCGCTGCTGGTGCTCTCGGTGCCTCTCCTGGCGATCGTCTACGTCGCCCTCGGGGTCGCCTTCAGCAACCTGGCGACCGACGAGACGAGAGGGGTCTCGATGGGGATCTACGGGATGGTCCTCTTCATCGGGCTGGGGGTAGGGCCGGCCGTCTTCGGCACGGTCATGCAGCACAGCGGCTACGTCGTCGGCTTCACCGCGTGCGCCATCACCGGCCTCCTGCTGGCCGGCCTCGTCGCCCTGCGTCCTTCCCTCCCCCTTGCCGGGAGGGCCAGGCAACATGGCGCGGCCGGTCCCCTGGGCGGTAACGCTGGTGAGCTATGAGCCTCGCGGACTCTCCCCGCAAAGGGGCGGGAACAGCCCTTAGTTAGTGGGCTCGCCTTGTTTTCGGGCCAGCTCGAGGCTTGCGTCCTCCATCGTTTTCAGGACCTGCTGGGATCGGGCGGGGTCGGCCCACTGCGTTTGCAGGCTGGTGTCGATGAAGGTGGGCTTCCAGGAGGCGGCGACCAAACGCTTGTCGTAGAAGGTGTAGGTGCCGACGACGCTGGTCCGGGTGTCGTCCGAGCAGTAGGTCCGGTAGTCGCTGCCGATGCTCGGGAAGCAGTTGACCTGGTCGAAGACGTAGTTGCCGTGGGCGTACGTGATCAGGTGGTCCTTGTAGACCTCCAGCCCTTGCACCCAGTGCGGGTGATTGCCGACCACCATGTCCGCGCCGGCGTCGATCGCCAGGTGACCCAGCTCGATGGGATCGTCGGGAGCGACGCCGGGGGCGGTTTCAGGCTGCCGCACGTACTCGTGGCCCCAGTGGAACTGGACGATGACGACGTCCGCAATCTGCTTGGCCAGCTGGATGTCCGCCTGCAGGGCCTTGCGATCGACCGGTGGCCCGCCGGTGACCGCGTTGCAACCCACGAACGCGAACTTGAGTCCGCGGACGTCGACGACCACCGGGGCTCCGATGTTGGTGGCCACCTTGATGCCGTTCTGCTCCAGCAGCGCCTTGGTCCGCTCCGTGTCCGGCCCCGCGTAGACGTGGTTGTTGGCCAGGTTGACGACCTTGGTGCCGATCAGCTTGAGCCCGTCGACAAAGCGCACGTCCCCGCAGAAGACCATGCCCGTCGACTGTGGCTGGCACGCGGGCAGCAACGGCGACTCCAGGTTGATGAAGGTCAGGTCTGCATTCCGAACGTAGTCGGCAGTGGGCCGGAAGGGAAAGAGGAAGTCGCGCCTCTGGGACGCAGCCACGTTCACCAGGCGGGCTGGGATGACGTCACCGGTCGCGATCATGGTGCGGACGTGCGCGGGGTCCTGGGGAACCGGCGCGGCGGGATGGAACAGCCCGCTGAGAGTGAGCGCCGCCGGGCTCGGGGTGGGGCTTGGAGTGGCGGTCGGCGGCGGGCTCGATGGGCTCGAAGTCGCCGCACTGCCGGCGCTGCTCTGGCCGCCGGGCAGGCAAGCCGGAGCAGCGATCACGGCGAGTATCAGGAGCGAGAGCAGCCGGCGCATGGCCAGGCCGCCAAGCTTAGCGCTGGCGCGCCATCTCCTCCAACCGCTGGATGCGCTTCTCCAGGGGCGGGTGGGTCGAAAAGAGGCTCCCCAGCGTCTGGCCCGAGAGCGGGTTGACGATGTAGAGGTGGGCGAAGGCCGGCTGAGCGATGGGAGAGGGCACGACCTCGCTGCCCCGCTGAAGCTTGCGAAGGGCGCTGGCGAGAGCCAGCGGGTCGTGGCTGACCTCGGCCCCTGTGTGGTCGGCCTCGTATTCACGCGAGCGGGAGACGGCGAGCTGTATGAGCAGCGCGGCTATCGGCCCCAGGATCAGCAGCAGCAGCCCGCCCACCAGGCCGAGCGGACTCTGACCCTGCTGGTCGCGGCTGCCTCCTCCGAAGAAGAAGCCCAACTGGGCGAGGAACGTGATCGCCGCCGCCATCACCGCGACCACCGAACTGATGAGGATGTCCCGGTTTCGGACGTGGGCGAACTCGTGAGCCAGCACGCCGTAGACCTCCTCGGGGTCCAGGATCCGCAGCAGGCCCTGGTTGACGACGATCGAGGCGTGGCGCGGGTTGCGGCCTGTGGCAAACGCGTTCGGGTTTGGGTCGGGGCTGATGTAGACCCGCGGCTTGGGCACGCCGTACTGGGCGGCGAGCCGGTCCGCCAGCCGGTGCAGCTCGGGCGCCTCGTCCGGCCCCACCTCCTTGGCCTGTGCGGCGGCGATGGCGATCTTGTCGCCGGTGAAGTACGCCACCCCGTTGGTGACCAGGGCGATCCCGAGACCGATGATCAGGCCACCCTTGCCGAAGAGGCTCCCGACCAGGACCAAGATGACGGAGAGGGCGATCATCCAGAAGAACGTTTTGAACCAGTTCATGTCTTTTCTGTGGGTAATTGTTCCCAGATCCGAAGCCAGTCACTCATCGCCTGACGGTGGCTCGAGAAGGCCAGCTCGGGCAGTCCCTCGCGAGGAAACGCCGCCACCTCCAGCATCTCCTCGCCGGCACCCACCACCGCCCCGGGCCGCAGTCGCGCCAGGTAGCCGATGCCGACCATGCTGGCGGCGTCACTCTTCTGGATGTGGTAAACGCCGAGCAGACGCTCGATCTCCACTTCGGCGCAGATCTCCTCGAGGCACTCGCGCACCGCTGCCGCGGCCGGGTGCTCATCGTCGTTGACAAAGCCACCGGGCAGGCACCAGTGGCCGTAGCCGGGGTGGATGCCGCGGCGGCCCATCACGACCTCTCCGCGCTCGTTCTCGACGACCACCAGCGTCACCACCTTGGGGTCGTGCCAGAGCACGAAGCCGCAGCGCTCGCAGGCCTCCAGCTCACGCCCCTCGAGAATCTTCGTCTCAAGCGGAACTCCGCAATTGATGCAGAAGTGCGCCACGACTTCCATGGTAGGCGGCCGTGCGAGCCTGGCCGTATACTCGCAAACGGCTTAACACGCACACGGAGAACGTCCTGGAACTTCAGCATTTCGAAGACCTGCCGCTGGGAGGTGAGTGGACCACCAGGCGCAGGACCGTCACTGAGGCTGACGTCGCCGCCTTCGTAGGGCTCTCCGGCGACTTCAACCCACTGTACGCGGACCTGGAGCATGCACGCTCCAGCCAGTTCGGCGGCCCCGTGGCGCCCGGCGGCCTGATCGCCGTGATGACCGCCGGCCTGGGCTCCATGGACGTGCCGATCCCAGCCACGGTGGGCCTGGTGGGCATGAGCTGGAAGTTCCTGGCGCCGGTGCAGCCGGGTGACACGCTTGGTTCGCGCTGGCGGCTCAGCCGCAAGCGAAACGTCGAGAACCCGAACTGGGGCCTCGCCGTCTGGCAGATCGAGGTCGAGAACCAGCGCGGGGAGCTGGTTGCCAGCGGGGAGATGACGCGGCTGATTGCCAAACGGGAGCAGGTCGTGGAGCGGACGAGCCGTAGCCGCCGGCGCCGCCGCAAGAGCGCGCCGGCCGGTCAGGAGGCCGCCGACGTGGTGCTCAGCGAGCCCGTCCCCGAGCCCGCTCCCGCCGACCTTCCGGCCCCTGCGGCCCGCCGCCGGCGCCGCCGCGGATCGGCTCCGGAGCCGGCGCCCGAGATCGCTGCCGAACAGCAAAGCCGGGAGCCGGAGGCGGCAACCTCTCCGGCGCCCGTGTCCGAGGCGCCGCCGGCCAGACGCCGGCGCCGGCGCCGGTCCTCCAACGGCAGTGGCGGTGGGAACGACAACGGGCGCGAGGGCGGCCGGGACTCCGACTCGACCGCCGGAGTGGAGAACCCGCCCACACCGGCTCGTGAGGAGCCCGCTGCGGCACCTGGCACGGCGCAGCCCGAGAGGAGCACCGAGTTCCGCTGGGAGCGCGCCGAGCCCCCCGAGCCAGCCCCGGCCCAAACCGGCTGGCGGGCTCCTGAGGCGCCGCGGCGGGAATCTGCCGACGGCGGAGAGCCTCGCGAAGGGGCGGCCACCGAACCTGCCCGCGAACGGTCTGAACTGTCGCCCTTCCGCGGCCCGGACGATTCCGAGCGCGCCGACGGCGGCGGGGGCGGCGGGGCTCCCGAGGAGCCGGGCGGCCTAGGCCGGGTCTTCCGGCGCCTCCGGCGGCCCTAGCAGGTCGGCTCCAGGCCCTCGACGTACTCGATGACGCGCCGGGTCAGCTGGCTTGGCGTTGAGGCGCCGCTCGTGACGCCCACTCTTCGGATCCCCCGGAACCAGGCGGGGTCGATCTCCTCGAGGCTGTCGACCAGATAGGCCGGCTTGCCGCCCAGCTTGCGAACGACCTCGACCAGCCGGTTGGAGTTGGACGAGCGCGGGCTGCCTACGACCAGGACCATGTCCACGTCACGGGCGGCGGCCACGGCGGCCTCCTGGCGCTCCTGCGTGGCGCGGCAGATCTCGTTGTGGACCTCGGCGGCCGGCCAGCGGCGCTTGACAGCCGCGATCAGCTCCTCGGTGTCCCAGACGGAAAGCGTGGTCTGGCAGGTCACCGCCACCCGCTCGTTACTGACCTCCAGACGCTCGACGTCCTCCAGGGTCTGCACCAGGTGCACCCTGCCGGGCGCCTCGCCCATGACCCCTTCCGGCTCGGGATGACCCTGACGGCCGACATAGACCACGTCGTAGCCACGGCCGGCGAGCTCCTTGACCAGGTCGTGCGTTCTGACCACGTCGGAGCAGGTGGCGTCAACCGCAGTGAGGCCCTTCTCGGCGGCCCGCTGCTTGACCTGCGGCGAGACTCCGTGGGCGGTGAAGATGACCGTGCCCGAATCGATGGTCTCCAGTCCGGCGAGCCGGTTGGGCGGGTCGACGAGCTGGATTCCCTGCTCCTGGAGGTCGGCGGTCACGTGCGTGTTGTGTACCAGCTGGCCCAGCATGCGAACCGGCTCGCCAGTCGACTCGCGGACGCGCTTGGCGATCCGGAATGCGTCGACGACCCCGTGGCAGTAGCCACGCGGCGTGATCTTGATGACTTCCATCTGATACGAGGGTACTAAGCGACGCCCTGGAAGAGGTCGGACTCACCTCGGCGCCCGGCCAGACGGCCGCCGGCCAGCACGTAAGACTCGGAGCCGAAGGCCGACTGGAATATCTGGTCACCCATGGTCACGAACGGGCTCTCCGGGTTGTTCTGGCTGACGTGGGCGGCGAAGGCCTGGCGCTTCCTTTCCGCCAGGTCCCTGACATCCACCGTCGCGGTGATCTCCTCATCGGGAATGCCGATGATCTGGATGGTCGGCGCCGGACGGCCCGATTCCCGCCAGCGCTCTGACAGCCTCTCCATCAAGGCTCGGGGGACGGCCTGCAGGTAGAACTTCTCGGGCTCCCAGCCCTCGCCGGCCAGGAGCTCAAGGGCGGCCACCGTGGTCAGGTGCGCCTTGATGTGGTCTGGGTGGCCATAGGTGCCGTCGGGGGTGTAGGTCACGACCACGTCCGGACGCTCCTCACGGATCAGGTCGGCCAGGCGTCTGGCGGCCTCGGGCAGCGGCGCCATATGGAAGCTCCCGGGAGCCTGGTTGGTCGCCAGATCTGCCATCCCTGAGTCGCGATAGCCCAGGAACTCCTGCCGGTCCACGCCCAGCAACTCGGCCGCCCGGCGCAGCTCCTCGGTCCGGATCTCGGCCAGACGGGGCCGCGACGCGGCTTCGTCCATGTTGTAGATCTCGCCCTCCTCGCCCCTGGTGGCGGTGACCAGGACGACTCGATGTCCGGCCTCATGGGCCCGCATCATGACGCCGCCGGTGGAGACAGCCTCGTCGTCGGGGTGGGCGTGAACCAGTAGGAGCGTTGCCATCGGAGGTTAAACGCGCCGGCACCGTTGATGATTCCGGTCCCCCGGCGGGCTACCCTGGTGCCCGTGGGAGGAGGGCCCACTTGAGCCAGCTAAAGAGCGGGAGGCTGCAGCGCGCCGAGTGGCTGGCTGCGCTCGGCCGGCATGAGGAGGCGGCGCAGCTCTTTCGCGAGGCAGCCGCGCAAGACCCGCATGACGCCGACCCGCTCTGCGGTCTGGCCGCCTCGTTGATGCAGCTCGGCCAGGGCGCCGCCGCGCTGGAGGCGGCGCAGTCCGCCGCCGCCACCGATCCCGGAAGCGAGTGGCCCCACCGCCTGAGGAGCCACATCCATCTCAGGCAGGGCGCGACCCGGGATGCGCTCGCCTCGGCGGAGACGGCGGTTCAGCTGGCCCCGGACGGCTTCCTCCCCCACCTCAGCCTGTTCGACGCCCAGCTCGCTGCGAGACGGGCCGACGACGCCTCGGCGACGACCGAGCGCCTGCGGCGCCTGGAACCCGACCACCACCTGACCCACCGTAGCCTCGGCCGGCTGGCTCTCGTTCGGCGCCGGGCCAAGGAGGCCGAGGGGCACTTCCGGGAGGCGCTTCGGGTCAGGGCGGACGACGCCACCACGCTCAGCCTCCTGGGCAGAGCCATCGAGCTGCAGCACCGGCCCAAGCGAGCCATCGGGATCCATCAGCTGGCGGTCCAGAGCGATCCCAGGAGCCAGGTCGCCCGCCAGGCGCTGCTCCGGGCGACCCGAAGCCACCTCGGCCTGACGCTGGCGGTGATCACGGCGGGGTTGAGCGCCATCCTGGTGGTGGCGGCGCAGCAGGCGGCCCAGTCAAGCCGCGGAGATCTCCAGCTCACCATCGCCGTGAGCTTGCTGGTCCTCGCGGTACTCGCCGGCGTGGGGATCGCTCTACGCCTGGTGCTCTGGCGCCGGCTGCCTGCCCAGGTCCGGAACTTTTACCGCGCCGAGGCGCGGGCGGCCCGGCGGCGCTCCCGGCGGCCCACCTACCTCGCAGCGGCGATGGTGCTCGTCCTACTGCTGTCTTTCGAGGTCCTGCTCCTGCTCCTGGCCCTGCATGTGGGACTGACTCCGGTGCTGCTGGCCGGCGTCGTGGGCCTGCTGGCTCTCTCGAGCCTGGCGGCGGCGCGCCGGCGCCTCCGGTAGTCCTCGACGGGGGTGATCAGCCTGAGGCGCAAAGCCTCGTCGCCTTGAACACGACGACGGGGTGCGACCGCCAGTTGAACGCGCCCCCTCCCCGCCCATCACTTGTGCGGCGCCGCGGCACCAGGACATCGCAGAACGGCTGCAATCATTAGGCCGGTCGCCCCACGGCAAAAGAAATAGCGGAAACACGCTCTACTCCCACTAACACTCAATAGTGAGAGCGGCTACAATGGCGGCGTTGGAGAGGCCAGACCCAGCCCTCGTTCCCCTCGAGCCGCCACACCCCGCCCCGGTCGCCGATGCCCGGCGGGAGGGGACCCCGGGTCAGCTCATTCCCCCTTATGAGCTGGCCCTCGCCGACTTCGCCCGCCACCTCTCCCTCTCGGCTCGCCAGCGCACCGCCGGCGCCTACCTGGACACCCTGCAGCGGCTGCTCGCCTTCGGCATCGACCCTTTGCAGGCAGAGCGCTCGGACCTGGAGCGCTTCTTCTCCCGAGGCCGGCGGGGCAGGTGGGGGGATTGGGAGGGGCCGCTCTCCAGCTCGACCCAGACCGCCGAGCTGGCCGCACTGCGGCGGTTCTATCGCTGGGCCCACTCCGAAGGCCTGCGCCAAGACGACCCCAGCCAGGGGATTCGACCGCCCCGGCGCGAGCCCTACGCCCGGGCCAGAGGCCTGAGCGCCGAGGAGGTGGCCCGGCTCTTGGCCGCGATTCCGGTCGAGTCCCCGGCCGGCTTGCGCCTGCGCGCCCTGGTCCTGGCTTACCTGCTCACCGGCCGGCGGCGAAGCGAGGTCCTCAACCTGCGCTGGCGCGACCTGGACCTGGAGGGCGGCTTCTACCGCTACACCGGCAAGGGCGGCAAGGAGCGGCAGCGGGCGCTGCCACCTCCGGTCCGGCTGGCGATTCTGGTCTACGCCGAGGCGGCCGGCCTGGAGCGGCGGCCGGAGGAGGCCGTCTTCCCCGGCCGCTGGCGGGACCAGCCGGTCGACGGCAAGTACATCGGCGAGCAGCTGCGCCAGGCCGCCGAGCTGGCCGGGATCCCACTGGAGCGGCCCCTGCACACCCTGCGTCACAGCTACGCCCGCGCCCTGCGCCGGGTGGAGGCGCCGCTGGAGACCGTGCAGGCCGCTCTCGATCACTCCAACCTGGCCACCACCTCCATCTATCTGCGCCAGCTGGAGGGCCAGGAGGACCCCTGGTGGCCCAAGCTTGCCGCTGAACTGGGGCTCGAGGCTGAGGCAGAGGCGTCTTCCGCGCCTGGGATGAGGTGATGAGCGCGTCCGACGCCCCGGCCACCCTAGCAGAGGAGCTGCGCCGGCGGCGCACCGCCTTGGGCTGGACTCTGGAGCAGGTCGCGGAGCAGGCCCAGGTCTCGGTCGGAATGTTGTCTTTGATCGAGACCGGGAAGCGCCGACCGTCTCTGAAGTCGTGGGGGCGGATCCGGGGGGCGCTGGGCATCATCGAGCCGCTGCCCGAAGAGGCGTGGCGTCAGCGGCCGCGCGAGATCTCGGATGAGTTGGTAGCCGCGCTTGGCGCCTGTCTGGCAGCCGTGCGCGCCGCAACGCTGGCCGAGGTCGCCGAGGGGACTGGCGCACCAATCGCAAACGTTCGGCTGGCCCTTCGCCGGCTGGCCGAGCAGCTGGAGGCGACGGGCATGCAGGTGCTGGACGACGGCAGCCATGTCCAGCTGGCGCCCGAGCAGCGATTCCACAGCGCAGTCGCCCACCTGCGGCAGCCCGAGACGCTGCCCCGGCTGACCCAGGAGCAGGCCGAGGTCCTGGCGATAGTGATCTCAGACGGCATGGCCACCCGACGGCGGATCGAGGAAGTTAGGGGGGCAACGCAATTGTCGATCGGGCCGGAGGGGCCGGTCTCGGTGCCACGAGACAGCTCTGAGACGCTGGCCCTGCTGCTCTCTCAAGGCCTGCTCTCCGCGGAGAGAGACGATCATGCCGTGGGGCGCGCCCTGGTCTACGGGCCCACTCCGCGCCTGCTCCAGTTGCTCAGGGCGGAAACGCTCGAGGAAGCGCGGCAGGCGATGCAGCGTGCCGCAAGCTATCCCTCTCTGGCGCCACCAAGCTGACGGGAGATCGGTGCGCCAAGAGAAAGGGCCAGCTTGAATGGCGGCTTAACTTCCGTCCGAGCGCGCAGTCACAGTTGGTCTGCTCTTTGCCTTGTCAGGGTCCTGCTCCCAGCGCCGCATCGTGTCTCGAATCGTTTCAGGCGTCATCGCGGACGTCCCTCTCTTCCAACGGCGTCCCTAATTCCTCCATCGGGCGCCCCACCGTCAGACTCTCCCGGAGGTCGGGGTCAAGCGCTTGGTACACGTCATCCGGCGCAGTCCCAGTGGCCTGGAGCGTCTTTGAAAAGAAGCAACGGAGCGCGGCCACCAGGACGACATCGAAGATCTCCTCTTCGGTCAGTCCCACGGATTTCAGACGATCGACGTCGGACGCCGTCACTTCGTCCGCGCTGAGAGCCACCTTGCGAGCGAAGTCCACAACAGCCCGATCGGCCGGATCCAGGGACGCAGCCTCCGGATTGCGGGCGATCTGCTTCACTTGATCGGCTGGCAGAAACCGCTCGGCCAGACGGCGACCGTGCGCCAAGGAGCAGTAGCTCGATCGCAGCGCCGTAGCAGCCGCCACCGTCCCGAGTTCGTAGCGGCGCCGGTCCATGGACTTCTTGACGGCGCCGTTGAGCTTCGCCCACGCCTCGTAGACCTCAGGGCGCAGGGTGAATAGCTTGGCGTAGTTGGGCACGTAGCCGAGGGCTGCTCGGTCGCGGCCTTGCAGCTCGGCGGCAAGCCCGGTCGCCGAATCCTCAGAAACGGTTTTGATGAATGACATCGCGAACCTCCTCAAGAAATAGGCGTGTGGCACGATTCTGGTGGCTCTGAGCTCCTGTGGGCCCAGCGACCGCCCTAGGGAGTCTGATTGGCGAGGCGGCTGAAGTGCTGCCAGTCATCATGGCCCAGCAACCCTTTGAGGAAGGCCGACCATCAGATGCAGGGCTGGCACGAGCGCTCCCTTGGGTGGTCCCGTTCCGTGCCTTGCACGCATGTCTGTTCAATCCCTGGTCGGCTTGGTCAGCATGGTTGGCCGGGACCCGGAAGGTCCCGGCCACAGCAGTAGTTACGGGAGCTCGCCATGGGTCGGCATACGGTCTGGGGGTTCGCTTCAGTCTGCCGCGTCTGGTTCCACATAGGGCTGGGTCCGCTCAATCATGGCGGGTGCTGAGGTGTTGGACGGGACGCGGTCTTGGGCTTGGCTCCGCGGGAATTGTTCGAGCATTGCGGGCGCTGAGGTGTCAGACACGTGCGGCGTCGTAGACGTGGTTGACGTTGCGGAGCGACGGCTGAATGCTAGATAGCCGCTCAGTCCAGCTAGCACGAGAACCGCTATCAGAATCAGAGCGAGCGCGAGCGCGCGTCTCCGGATCGTGCGGATCGGATGTGTTACCTGCATTCCAGATTTACCTCCAGTGGGGCGATGGATGTTGGACGTGGTCCTCTCGTCGCCGTCGACCGGTGCGGGCAATTGCTGGGGGCAGCCAGCTCGGCAGTTAGTGGAGCTGGCTGAGCGGCACCTGCTTGTCCCAACGTCCCCCGGCGGCTGCGGAAGGAGCAGCCGCCTTGTCACCATCACACTCTCTTGTTTCATCTCGCGGTCTCCGGCTTTGACTCGATGCTGGCTCTGAGCCCGTTTCCCGTCGTCCGTATCTGTACGGAGACCGGTACGGAAAGTTCGAGCAGACGCCAACGCTGGCCTGAGGTAGAGTGCGATCGTGAGCGGGCAGGTTAGAGCCCGGACTCCGCTGGCTGGCCGCGGCTCCGAGATGGCTGAGCTCGACCTACTGTTCCGAAGGTCAAGCCGCGGGGAGTTTCGCTGCGTAGTCCTCCACGGCGACCCGGGTGTCGGGAAGTCACGCCTCGCCGCCGAGCTCCTTGCCCGCTATCAGAGCCGTGCCGCGATCCTACGAGCCCGCGGTCACCTGTTGGGCGCAGCGGCCTCGTTCGGGCTTTGGGCCGAGCTCTTCGACGGCTACCTCCGCGGGCGTGCGAGCGATGAGGTGACACGGCTGTGCGGCGGATTCGTCGACGACCTCGCTGGCCTGCTACGTACCGCCGCGACGGTTCGGGGGTCCTGGAGGGGCGACGTTCCCTTGATGCAGATCCGCGAAGCTCTCGCGGTCCTGCTGGGCAACTTGAGTCGGACGCGACCGGCGGTTCTTCTCCTCGATGACATGCATCTGGCGGACGCGTCCTCATGGGAGTCTCTGGGATACCTGGCCCGCAACCTTGCAGATGCTCGGGTGCTGGTGCTCGTGTGTGCCCGACTGGACGAACTCGTCGAACGCTCAGTAGGCCGGCACGTGCTGTTCGGGCTCGAGCAAGACGACGTACTGTCGAGCATCGAGCTGCAACCTCTGGAGGCAGCTGACATCCGCGAGCTAGCTGAACGGGTGCTCGGGCGTTCCTCGGTACCACCCACTCTGGTTGGGTGGCTGTTCGACGAGTCGCAGGGGAACCCGCTGTTCGCCGTCAACCTCCTCGACGCGCTACTCAAGGAGGGCGCCGATCTCGGTGCGCCCAGCCTGACCAAAGTCCCCCAGGCCTTGTCCGCTCGAGTTGCTGCCCGCGTGGAGGCGCTCGATGGCCCCAGCCGGGAGATACTCGAACTGCTCGCCGTCGTCGGGCGGCGAATCGAGATGGCGGACCTACAGCGGCTTTCGGCGCGGTCGCAAGCCGACCTCGCTCGAGCGGTCTCGGCTCTGGTCGAGGCCCGCCTCGCGCTGAGGCGGGCTGAGGACGCCGACCTCGTCTGTGAGATCAGCCATCCCTTGATCCAGGAGGCGATCTACGAGCGTCTGGAGGCGCCGCGCCGGCGGGCGCTGCACCAGCGAATCGCCCGTGTGCTGGCCGAGTCTGACCGCCTCGGTGAGGCCGCCTCGCACTACGGCCGATGCGCCCAGCCAGGAGACTCGGAGGCGATCAGCGTGCTCTTACGAGCGCTGCGCGAGACATGGGCGAGGCAGACACTCGCCGAGGCCTTCGTCATCCTGGGATCGCTGGTTGACCTGTTGCCGCTTGGGGATGTCCGCTGGATTCAAGTGCTCGACGCTCTGCCGCCCAACGCCGAGTGGGCGGCGGCGGAGAGTCAGATGAACTTCGACATCGGCCCCGGCGTGCTTGCGTTCCGGCAGATCGAGGAGGCTCTTCAGCAGAGGCATGCAGAAGCCGTCGATCCGAGACGGCTAGCGCTGGTGAACGCCTACCTCGCCGGACTCGGCTGGTGTCTGGGCGAGTTCGACGAGGCGGCTGCCAGAGCTGCCACGGCTGTCGATCTATTTCGGCGGGCCGGAGATGAAGACCGATCTCTGGCGGCCGGGGGCATGGCGGCCTGGATCGAGGCGCTGGCCCGACGGTTCGCGGCTCAGGAGAGAGCCACCCGAAGCGTGCTCGAGGAGGCCGAAGCGGCTGCTAATCACGAGGTCATGCTCAAAGCCTTGGTAGCGCTGGCAGCCACAGCAAACGTCCGCGGCGACTTTGTCGCAGCAGAGGCCTCGTTGGAGCGCAGCATCGCGCTGGCCCACGCAGAGCAAAATCCTGCCCGGCTGCGGGTGGGCCTGGCAGTGCTCGGCGAGATGCTGGCACTCCGTGGGGATCTCCACCAAGCACGGGAGGTGCTCGAGGAGGCCGACGCCGTCCAATGGGCAGCGGGAGGCGTCGTGGCGGTCGCGGAGGAATCGCCGACAGTGATCGAAGTGTCCTTACGGGTGCGGACGGCCGCGGGCGACTTCGTGGCGGTTGCGGAGGAAGCACCGAGAGTCGCTGCGCTGCTCCCTCCGCAGCGGCAGGCCAGGCTCCTGGCATGCGCAGCAGCAGCGGCCGCAGAGGTAGGTGACCTGGCAACCGCCTATCACCATCTTGAGGCATGCGAGCCGGTACTCGGACGGCGGCGCATCTGGATCATGAGCGATCAGTACGATTGGGCGGCCGGACGGGTCGCCCTTGCCGCTGGCGCATTCGACGTCGCGACAATGCGCCTGGAGGTCGCGGCGACGGCGCTCCTCGACACAGGAGCGCTCCCCTACGCCGTCCACGTGCTCGCTGATCTCGCTGAGGCGTCGGCCATGGCCGGCCAACCCATCGCAGCCCAGCGTGCGGCAGTGGCGGCAGAGCAGGCAGCTGGCCAGCTTCAACGTCCTCACTTCCACGCACTAGCAGCGCTCGCGGCGTCCGCTGCGGCGCTGGCTCTCCGGCGAGTAGATGCCGCTGCGCAGAGTGCGCGACAAGCCGTCACGCTGCTCTCGGGCAGCGGTTATATAGAGCTTGAAGCCCGTAGCCTCGCACTGCTCGGCCGTTCCCTCGCAACGCGGGACCGCCACGAGGCAGTTGAGCGCCTGAGCAACGCCGCGGATCTGTTTGCCAAGTGCGGCAGCCAGTGGCGCCGCGACTATGTCCTGGCGGACCTCAAGGACCTCGGGAAGCCAGGGCAGCGCGCCGTCGCCGCCTCCCTGGGTCCCGAATCGCTCACTGATCGGGAGCGTGAGATCGCCGCGCTGGCAGGCCAAGGCCTCAGCGCCAGGGCGATAGGGCAGCGGCTGCACATCGGAGAGCGAACGGTGGAATCTCACCTGGCGCGCGTTTACGGGAAATTCGGCGTCCATTCCCGCCAGGAGCTCTTACATACCCTGGCCGGTCAGAAGTACCGCTCGTCCGAGCCAACAACACGAATTCACTCGTGACATCCCTCGGATCAGGTCCCGGGATTGTCGGACGCGAGATTACAGCGTTACGGAGCTGCTGACTATTGACGGTCAGCGTGCCTGCAAGGACCTGCAATCAGCCGACGTTAAAGGCCATAGAGTAGGCCGGGCTCTACTCGATGCTGTGCAGGAGGTTGCGGAGGGCGTGCGCAATCGTCATAGGCAAGGGCGCTCTCACTAAGAACGCTTAGTGAGAGTGAACTGTCCCAGGAACGACTGTTTAGCCAGCTTGTGAAGAGCTGTCTGTGCGTGTCGCTGCTGCGGAGCCAGACGTGGTTTCCGTCACCGGAGGACAACTATTGTCATTCCAAAGCTAGCACGATGGCCTGCTCGTAGGAAAGACCGCGACCCTCGAGCAGTCGGGCAGAAACCAGTTCGGGGTTTAGGCTTCGCCCGGCGATCAAGACGAGATCATTCAGCTGGCTGGAGCCGGAAGGACGGTCCCAAGGGGTGCCAGTGTCCTCCCGGAGGGCGTCCGCAGCTCCGGCGAGTACCAGCGCCCGTTCTGGCTGCCCTTTCACTACAGCGATGTGACCCATCGACAATAGGTTTTCGGCAAGGACGACCTCGTTCCCGACAGCTAACGCCATTAGGCTTGCCTCCCGGTAGAGGCCAACGGCCTCGTGCAGAGCTCCCTCCCTCAGGGCAAGGTCGCCGGCCGTCCCGATGATGCCGCACAGCAAGGCTGGGTTCCCGACCCGTTTGGCCAGGGGCAGGCCTTCATCCAGCCACTGTCGGGCCGGAGCGGGCTGGTCCAGCCAGAGAAAAGAGGTCGCCAGAAGGTTCATAAGCCCGGCTATCTCGCGGTCTTCCTGAAGCTCCCTGGCCAACTCCAGCGCTTCGCCATAGAGGGAGATCGCCTCTAGATGGCCGCCCTGGCGCCCTATCAGAAGTCCCACAGCACGAAGCGAGTACATCAGCGCTACGCGGTCACCCACGCTGCGCGCGAGCTCGACCGCTTCATCTAAAGCGTCATATGCTGCAGACTCCTCACCAACTACATCGAGGATCCTGGCAAGGCTGGTGAGGCCGATTGCCCGGACGGCATCACGCTTCGGGTAGCGCGCGAGGAGCTGGGATAGGGCATCACGCCCTTCGGAGTAGTGGCGCCGACGCAGCCAGTAGCGGCTTCGACCCAGCGCGGTGGCCAACCGAAGACCCTGCTCCACGCTGCCGCCCAGGCTCCAGCGCAGGGCTGTCCGCAGGTTGTCGAGATCCTCCTCCAGCCGCTCCAGCCAGAGTCTCTGCTGACTCCCGACTAGACCGCGGGCGGCCTGTTCCGACAGCAACAGGAAGTAGTCGAGGTGACGCCGGTGTATCGAGTCGACTTCCTGCTGTTCAGCCAGGCGCTCCACCGCGTATTGACGGATGGTTTCGAGGAGCCCAAATCGTGTCTTGTCGGGTTGCTTGCGATCGACCAGCAGGAGGGACTTGTCTACCAGGCTGGTGAGCAGATTAGCGACGTCCTGGCCATTAAGCGGACTGGTTCCGCAGACGTGCTCGGCAGCCTCCAGAGTGAAGCCGCCCGCGAAGACCGACAGCCGCGCCAACAGCCGTCGCTCCTGATCGGAGAGAAGGCCGTAGCTCCAGTCGAATGCCGCCTGAAGGGTCCTGTGTCTGGGGAGTGCAGTCCGGGCGCCCGCGGTCAGCGGGCGGAATCGGTAGTCGAGACGTTCCACCACCTCTTGTATGGCAAGGGCGGGCAGACAAGCGGCTGCCAGTTCGATGGCTAGAGGCATCCCGTCCAGACGGCGGCAGAGTAGTCCGATGCTGACCGCGTTGCTCGTGTCGAGCAGGAAGCCGGGTTGAGCCCTCCCCGCACGCTGTAGAAACAGCGTCACAGCCGCATGTCGATGGACCTCGCCAGGAGAGGTCTCGTACTCTTCGGGCACGCTCAGCGGAGACACTCGCCAGACCACCTCGCCCTCGGCGCGCAGCGGCTCACGGCTGGTGGCGAGAATCCGAAGCCCGGGAGCAGCTCGCAAGGCACCCTCCGCCAGGGTAGCTGTGGCAGCTAACAGGTGCTCGCAATTGTCGAGGACCACGAGCAGCCTGCGCGTAGAGAGCCAGCGCGTCAGAGTGACCAGCACCGGCTCTCCCGCCGTCTCCCTCACCCTCAGTGCTGTCAGCACTGCGTTCGCGACTAGGGCGGGATCGGACACTCCGGCCAGCTCGACCAGGTAGGCCCCGTGCGGGTATGTGGTCAGTGTTTGGCTGGCCAATTCGATACCCAGCTGGCTCTTGCCCAGGCCGCCGGCGCCGGTGAGTGTCAGCAGGCGCGTCTTCTTCAGTAGCGCCGTAAGCTCTGCGACATCCGGCTCGCGGCCTACCAGAGGCGTCAGCCTCTCAGGCATGTTGTGCGTACGCCGGCTCATCGACCCGTCCCGGCGCCGACCGCTCACCCAGGCGGCGATCAGGGTTCGGGAACGGAAGCCGAGCTTGTTACGGATCCGTTCTACGTGGCCTTCCACAGTCCGCCGGGATATGAAGAGACGCTCAGCAATCTCCGAGTTCGTGAGGCCCTCGGCCACCAGGCAAGCGATCTCTTCCTCACGGCCTGTCAGCTGCAGCACTGCAAGTCCTATTAAAGACGAAACGGCCGTCTGCGAAACAGGTATTTATACGCCCCACAGCCAGCGGCGGAAGTCGCATCCTCACAGTATGTGGACAGACGGGTTCGCTCGGGAAGAGAGTATTCAGATTCAGGCGCCGCTGAACACCGTCTTCGACTATGTGGCTGATATCCGTCGCCACCCGGAGTGGGCCGCCCAGAGGTTGGAGGTGCACCCCCTGGACCGGAACGCTAATCCGCTCAGTACATACGAATCCAAAGCACACCTCGGCATGGCAATCCACGGCACCATTCGAGTGGTCTCAGCTGAGCCTCCGCTTCGCTTCGCTTATGAGTGCGAGGACATGAGCGGTCACTACCTATGGACTATGTCACTACGAACCCTAGGCGGAGGATCGCGGTTGACGATGCGAGTTGAGCGCCTACGTGGGCCGTGGTGGGTACGCCTTCTCCAGCCAAACCTCATCTGGCCTCTAATCGGGAAGCCAGGTGTGCGCCGAGCACTCGAAAACATCAAGCGCCACTTTTGAAGAGCCCCGGTCAGCGTGATCATTGGCATGGCATACATCGCGTTTTCAAACGGCATGCTGCCAAGCAAGAACAGGCGCTCGGACAGGACTAAGCCGTCCGCCACGAGGCGGGACGCTACCTTTTCTGGCCGTGGCCTGAGGTGCCGTATCCTCTGCCGGAGATTGAGGCGCTAAGGTCGTCCGCTGGAGGCCAAGGTCTTAGTCATCCAGACAGTCTGGGATAGCATGGCTGGCCACCGAGCAAGGTCATAGTTTCTGTCTTCGTAGGACCCCCTGCTGTGATTCCAAGGCCAGCGCCATGGCCTGGTGATAAGAAAGACCGCAGCCTTCTAGTAGCCGAGCAGCAACCAGCTCGGGGGGCAGGCTGCGCCCGGCCAGGCCGGTCCGTCGCCGTCGTGAGCCAGCCCTCGCCCCACTCGGGCCGCCACTCCCCGCCCCGATCCCAGAGCCCGCCGGGCGGGAACACCGGGTTAGCTCATTCCCCTAAGCGTTGGCCCCCGCCGACTTCGCCCGCCACATCTCGCTCAACGCCCGCCAGCGCCTACCTGGACAACTTGCAACGGCTGCTCGCCTTCCAGGTCGACCCGTTGCAGGCTGATCGCTCCGAGCTGGAACGCTTCCTCTCCCGCAGCCGCCGGGGTAGATGCACTGGGAAGGATCCCTCTCCAGTTCCACCCGCAGCAGGTCACCACGACGACGGTGCACTCCAGCGCCCGCACGTCAGCATCAGCGGGCGTCGGCACGCGACGCCGGGGACGCGTCATCACCGGCGGCCGCCGGCTTCCGCGAGCGGCGATAGAACAACCAGCCGGCCGTGATCGAAAAGAGCCCGATCAAGGCGACCGCAACCGGGGTACCGGTGGAGGCGAGACCTATCGCTTTGACTGGGGTCGGGAGTGTCTGACAACCCGCCAATGGAGTGAGGTTGATCTCCGGGCAGAAGGCCGGCGGCGCGCCCTGCTGGCCGCCGGCCCTTCCGCTGGCGCCTGCCGCCGTGTCAGGGGCCCCTTGTGGTGTCACCTGGGAGGACGCCGACGGGCTGGCCGGTGACGAGCCGGATTGTTCGCTGGGAGCAGTCGAGGGACTGGCGGGATTAGGGGAACTGGCAGGACCGGCGGAACCGCCGCTTCGGATGCCAGCGGGAGAGCCCGTCGGGGCGCTCTGGGAGGCGGCCGGCTGCGGCGTGACTCCCGCCCTGACCGAGGGTGACGGGACCGCACTGGCAGGGGGCGAGGCCTCGGGCGGCGAAGCTTTCGGCGCCGGCGCCGGCGCGCTGGTCGCGGCTCTGATCGTTAGCGCCGGCTCGGGAGTGAGCAGCAAAAGAACCGGTAGCGCCCAAAAGATCAGCCGTCCGAGCGCACGGAGTCGACCCACTGAAGCCACGCTGACACCCTCCACAGGCTCCGCCTCCCCGTCCGGGCTGCGGTGTTATTTCCTCTATACACCGAGATCGAGGTATTTATCCACCCCCGGCCCAGCCGTTACGAGGGAGCGGGACTCCGTACACACTGGAACCTGCTCTTTAAGATCGCCGCTCGGAGTCAGTCGAAGCGAGCACATGCCCCGCGATGTAGCGGAGGACGAGCGCCTGAAAGCCACACCCCGGGCTCGGAAGCCTTGTAACTTCCGCTAGTTGTCTGACGCGTTGAAGCAAATTCGTCAGAACCTAGTGGGGTCGGTGACCCTAAAAAGCAGAGGTATGAGCGGCTTAAAAGAGTGGCGCCCGCTCTCGGCTCCTCCCCGACAGGCCTTGCTTGGAGCCGCGTCAACTCCGTCGTCGACCTCTAGGACTGAACCCTCGACGACACCCACTAAGTCAGAGCCCCACTATGGCGATATAGTTGCTTATGCAATCAGCCCGGAGCGCCGGGCGTGGGGAACCGACTGGCTTGAGGAGGGAGTGATGAAACTCGTGTACACCGTTGATCCCAACCACACGACTA
>Ga0209526_10000111_pt1 | contig 46239 bp, 34 predicted proteins | sample JacPinW_OM2H0_M1_FD_188566 | JGI IMG/M metagenome (GOLD analysis project Ga0209526, IMG submission 188566) | Forest soil microbial communities from Algoma, Ontario, Canada - Jack Pine, Ontario site 1_JW_OM2H0_M1 (SPAdes) (version 2) | ecosystem: Environmental > Terrestrial > Soil > Boreal... | reverse complement strand
GCGCGAGGTGCAAGGCCATGAGGATGGTGTTAGGAATGCATTCAGTCCCCTCGGACTGGAAATGATGCTCGGCCATCCAGAAACAGTTGTAGCCAAGGCCATCCATGAGCTTGGCCATGGCCTCGGCCTTGCTCAGCGCAGTCGCGAGGTGCGCGTTCGAGTAACGTCGCTCGTTGATGGGCGTCCCACCATAGCCGACGTTGTCGAGGTCGGTATGACCGGCATAGAGGCTGTCAAACTTGGTGATCACGCGGATTTTCGATCCATCTACCAGCCAGGGCCGGATGCAGCATATCGAATTACGAGGGCTCGGTCAGCGGGTATTGCCCCTAAACTCATCGGCGCTGTCTCAAGCGCGGCGGCGCTGTTGATTGTTTGCGCGGCGACGGCGCAACCCATTGAGCAATTCTACAAGGGCCGCACCATTACAATCCTGGTCGGCACGTCGCCGGGCGGCATCAACGATATATCGGCTCGCCTCGTCGCGCGGCACCTCTCACGCTTCATTTCAGGCGCTCCGAATATCGTTGTTCAGAACAATCCCGGCGGGGGCGGGCTCGCGACTGCCAACCGTCTTTTCTACAGTTCCGAGAAAGATGGCTCCGTTATCGTGAAGCTCGAGCGCGCGGTACCGCAGCTTGCCATTCAGGGAAATCCCAACGCGCAATTCGATCCGGCGAGGTTCACGTGGCTCGACAGCCTATCGTCCTATGCGGATGATGCCTATCTCATGCTCATCAACGCGCAGCATCCGGCGAAGACAATCCATGATCTCAAGTCGCCCGGCATGCCGGTCGTGCTCGGCGCTGACAATTCCGCGTCGAGCAACCTGATCTTTGCACTGATTGCGAAAGATGTGCTCGGCCTCAACGTGAGGCTCGTACGCGGTTATTCGGGCGCAGCGCCGCTTTTTCTCGCCATGCAGCGCGGCGAGCTCGACGGCCAAATGGTTGGCTTGAGCTCGGTGCGCAGCGGCCAGCGGGACCTTTGGAATAAACGAGCATTTCGACCGCTGCTCGCCTTCGGCCGCGCCGCGCGGCAGCGGGAATTTCCGGACGTTCCGACCGGTCGCGAGCTGGCGGACAATCCGGCCGATCTCGCGCTCATCGCGTTTGCAGAGCTCCCCTTCTTCATGGCGCTGCCATTTGCCGCGCCTGCGGACCTGCCGGGCGATCGCGCCCACGCCCTGCAAACCGCATTCATGGCGATGTGCGCGGATTCGAGCTTCCGCGAAGAAGCGCAGAAGCTTGGCATCGATCTCAGTCCTATTCCGGGTCAGGAGATTTTGCATCTCCTTGCCCAGGCAGCGAGCACGCCACCGGACGTGATTGCGCGCTACAATGCGATCACGGGGGAGAGGAAATAGAGAGCGATCGTGGCGGTCCGATGCGTTCGAATCGCGGCTCTGCGGATTGGCACGCTGGAGAGCGCGGGCATTGAGGAGCTCATCTGATCTTCTCGAAATCGCCGTGCCGGCCGAGGCCGTCCTTGAAGCGGGCTGCTCCGGTCACTCCGTCCTTAATCAGGGCTTCGCGCCCATTGTACCATTCCGCAATCAGCCCGGCGCGCACAGAAAGGCCATGACTCGTGATGGCCGAGCGCCGGTCAGCGCGCACACACACTTGCGGAAAGCGCGCGATCTCGCGTGCCAGCTCTTCCGCCTTCGCACGCGCACCGCCCTTGGGGGTGAGATATTCGCACAACCCGATCTTCAGGCACTCCTGCGCGGGCACTTTGCGCCCCGTGAGAATAATCTCCAATGCGCGGCCCTGTCCGACGATCCGCGGCAACCGCACCGTGCCGCCGTCAATCAACGGCACGCCCCAACGCCGGCAATAGACGCCGAGGTAGGATTCATCTGCCATGACGCGAAAGTCGCACCACAGAGCGAGCTCCATGCCGCCGGCAACGGCAGGCCCCTCGACGGCCGCGATTACCGGCTTATCCAATTCGAGGCGCGAAGGGCCCAGCGGTCCGCGCGGAATCTCGGCGCCATTCCCCCGCGGTCCGGCAACCGGAATGTCGAGCTCGCCAAGCGGATAATCGGAATGAAGCGTGCTGACATAATTGAGGTCCCAACCCGCGCAAAACGCGCCGCCGGCACCGTAGAAAACCGCAACGCAGGCCTCCTCATCCGCATCAAATTCGAGAAAAGCGGCCGTGAGCGCATCGGCGCTTTCCGGGTCCATGGCATTACGGGCTTGCGGGCGGTCGTGAATGACCGTCCATACCGTTGCGTTTTTCTCAATCCGTACCGTCATCGTGAGCCTCTCGTGGTTAAGCCCATTTCGCATGCCGCCGCAGAGTAGCCTGACGCGCTCAGACCCTCTGCATCACCCCGATTCTTGCCCGCGTGAATTCGCCGCAAATTACACGGCCGTGCATCTGCTATCTTGGAGGGGAAAGGAGATGGGACGCAATGACACGCTTTGGCAGCTTGATCGCACTCGTCATAGCAACCGCCTGCTGGTGGTCCGCTGCCGCGGCGCAGGACCAGTATCCCGCGCGGACCGTGAAGATCGTGGTCCCTGCCGCTCCCGGCTCCACGACCGATACCTTGGCGCGCGTCGTGGCCGATCGGCTCAGCCGAAAGTGGGGTAGGCCTGCCATCGTCGAGAACATTCCCGGCGGAGCAATGAATATCGGCGCGGCCAATGTCGCGCGCTCTGCACCGGATGGCTATACGCTCATGATAGCGCCGCCTTCACCGCTGTCTTTCAATCATCTGATTTATCGCGATCCCGGATACGAACCGGGCAAGTTCGTTCCGATTACGGTACTCGCAAAGATTCCAAACGTATTGGCGGTGCGCCAGGATCTGCCTGCGGCCACGTTGAAAGACCTCATTGCTTACGGGAAAGCAAATCCCGGCAAGCTAACCTATGCCTCACAGGGGGTTGGTTCGACGGCGCATCTTTCGGCTGCCCAGCTCGAAGTGGAAGCCGGAATCACGATGGTGCACGTGCCCTATCGCGGCGCACAGCCTGCGCTGACCGATATTGTCGCCGGACACGTCGACATGTTCTTCGATACGCTCGCAACATCAGTGCCGCTCTACCGGGAGAATAAGCTCAGAATTGTTGGCGTTGCTGATCAAAAACGCGCGGACACAATTCCGGAAGTGCCGACAATCTCCGAGGCAGGAGTGCCGGGATTCAAGTCGATCACGTGGTTCGGTTTTGTGGCACCCCCCGCCACGTCCGCGGTGCTCGTTGAAAAGATCAATCAGGATGTGATCGAGATTCTCAGGAGCGCCGAGGTCGGCGATGCATTGCGCAGGACCTCGCTCGAGCCCGGCGCAACCTCACCCCCCGAGACAGCTCGCTTCTTTGCCGAGGAAACGGCGCTGTGGGCTAAAGTCATCGCGCAGGCTGGCATCCAGCCGCAGTAGCTTTGCAGTAAATATCCTCCCCCTGGCTCCAACCAGGGGGAGAAACCCTAAAGCCGGTCAGCCGGCGTATGCGACTCGCGTCTGCGCCCGCTCTTGCGCTTCATTGACTGGCTTGGCGGGCAGCTGCAGCACAGTCGCTTCTTGGCCTTCGCACAGGAAGGTGAGCAGAAGCGTCTGTCCATCCGGCAGCTCGAGCGCATCGTGGTGCATATGCGGCTGCTCCCGATTGATCTGCCGGAAGATCGCGGTCTTGTGACGGGTAGGACCAGAGGCGCCGTAGACGCAAATTTCTGCGTTGAAGGCGAGCTCCGTGCCCGGAAGAACACAGACGGCCGTGCCCGGGTCGTCTGGTGCTGCGAATCCACGCGTGCCGGTGCCAAAATTGCTCGTGCGCAACTTGTCACCGACGCTCGCGGGACGTGATTTAACATGCATTAAGCTATAGTCGCACATTGCAGTGCTCCCTGGTTGCTCCGAACGTGATAACGCCCGCAACCGACTAAGGTTCAATTCTCACCGGGTGTATGGCTTTTGTGAGTCGAAATTGCGCATCTCCACCACAAATCCACAGAGCACCAATCAGGCGCCGCAACTGCGGCCGGCGGACCGCATCACATCGGCAATGCATGTGAGCCCTTTTTGATTGCGCAATTCCTCCAGCGCGACGGGGAGCGGTTGGCGCCAATTCGGATGTTCGTTCAGCGTACCCGGCAGGTTGACTTGGTCTCTCACTCCCAGAATGTCTTCCATGGATATGACAAGAAGTCGCGATGGGGTATCAGCGAGGTATCGCGCGATTGACGCGAAATCGGTTGCGTGAATGCCGCGCTCGCTCAGAGCGTGCCGCAGGGCATCGCGGGCCCGGCCGCGGTCATCATCGGATTCGCCTGGGTCGATGTTGAGCGCTCGCTTGACGGTCAAATCGTGGTGATCCCACCATCCTGCGAAGGTCGCGGTGTCGTGCGTTCCAAATGTTACGAGGGCCTTCTCGCGATAGTTGCCGGGAGCCGTGAACGCTCCGTCTGCCGCGCGCTCGAACAGCATGACCTGATATGACCAGATTCCCCAGTCCGCGAGTGTCTCCCGAAAATTCTCCGGCACGGTGCCGAGGTCTTCACCGACGACCACACAGGTGTTTTCGGTGCTTGCAAGCGCGGTCACGGCAAGGAGCGCATTGAACGGCAAACGCATATACGTTCCTTCGCTGGCGGGCACGCCGTGCGGGATGAGATAAAGCCGCTGCAATCCCAGAACGTGGTCGAGCCGGACTGCTCCGGCATATTGCATGGCCGCCCGCAACAACCGGCGAAACGGCTCGAATTGCCGGTGCTCCAGCCCTAACGGATTAAACCCGGCCAAGCCCCAGTTTTGCCCCGCGCTGTTGAGTTGGTCGGGCGGTGCCCCGACTGCCATGCCGGCCAGCACGGCATCCTGATCGCACCAAGCGTCAAAGCCGTCGCTTCGAACCCCGACGGCAATGTCGAGATAAAGCCCGATTGGCATTCGCGCTGCTCTCACTCGGCACTGTTCGAGCTGGGAATGCGCGAGCCATTGCACGAATTCGAAGAATTCGATTCCTCCCTCCTCGTCCCGACGAAGCCGAACGAGCGCGCCTTCGTCGGGCCGGCGATATTCGTCCGGCCATTCCCACCAGGGCTTTGCAAATTTCCGCCGCAGGAATTCAAAGCAGGCGAACCGGTTGAGCCGTGACGGACGGCTCTTCCGAAATTGCTCGAATAACCGGCGCCGCTCCGCCGGAGCAGAGCTGCGGAATGTCTCGTGCGCAAGTCGCAGCGCCCGCCATTTGGTTTCGGCAACCGTGGGATAGTCGATAAAGCTGCCTCTTCGCAGGCGCGCGACATCATCCTGCAAACCAGCAGCTTCGAGGCCAGGGAATTCCGGAACGGCCCCTAGATCGATGTAAAGCGGGTTGAGAAAAAGACGACTGTTAGGATAATAGGGACTTGGCTCCTCTGCCTTGTCGTCAAACAAAGCGTGCAGTGGATTGAGTCCCAGCCCGGAGGCGCCAAGATCGGCAGCAAGATCGATGAGCTCGAGAAGATCGGAAAAGTCGCCGTGGCCCCAGTTGCGCTGGGATCGCACCGCGTAGAGCTGCACTGATAGCGCCCACATCCGATGCGGCCAGGCTGAGCTGCCTTGATAAGTCTGGGGCGGGGAGACAATCAGTGCGCTTTCCTCGCTCACATGCCCAGGCGGCGCGGAAACCGTGACGCGCAGGCGAAAGATGCCGATGGGCAGTGCGGGCGGGAGCGCAACAACAGGAGAATTGCCTTCTCCCTCGGCGATCTTCTGGTCTGAAAGGATTTCCCAATGAAACGGCAGCCCTTGCGTGCTGATCAACCGGATTTCATGCGGCGCTTGTCCGCGAATCACGATGGTGTGCGGCAGAATTCGTCTTTTGTCTCCGGCGCCGAGGACATCAACAATGCGAGAGAGAACCGCCGGCGCGACGTGGCGGAGCCGGCCAAAGGCGTCCCAGTATTGCGTCTCAATTCCCGCGCGCCGCGCCCGTTCCAGAAGATCGTCCATCCGCATGCGTCCGTGACTGCCAGGGCGGGCCAATCGGCGGGCTCCGGCCGCGGCCGCCCATATTTTACCGTGCGACTTGAGGCAAGCCGTGATTAAATCGGAACCAAACCGGGAATTTCCGGTTCCATCAGCGTCTGCTCCGCCCCGTCCGGCATCTCACGGGCGGCAAACCCATGATTCGGCCGTGACAGCGAACTTCAGCATCTCGTCTGTGGGCGACCTCGCCAGCCGTCGAATTTACATCGAAGACATCTATCCCCTTGTGGACGGCGGCCGTTTTGCAGTGAAACGGATTGTGAACGAGCCGCTCGAAGTCTGGGTGGACATCTTTCGGAATGGGCACGCGGCGCTCGCGGCCGATCTGCTGTGGCGATTTGAGGCGAACGGGCGATGGGCGCGCGTTCCCATGCGCCTTCACAACAACGATCGCTGGAGTGCGAGCTTCACGCCTACGAGGGTAGGTCGTCACGTCTACCTGATCGAAGCTTGGACCGACGCGTTCGCTACCTGGCGGCGGGACTTTCTGGCCAAACGTGAAGCCGGACTCGACGTTGACTTGGAGCTCGAAGAGGGCCGCAGCCTTGTCAGCACCCTCAAACCGCGAAATCCCGCTGCCGCCAGGCTGGTCGAGGAGACCGTTCGTAAGCTGCAGGTCTCAACCGCTCCCGACGCCACAGAGGATTTGCTGTCAAAGGGCTTGGCCGAGGCCGTCCGCAGAGCCAATGAAACCGACCTGACGCGCAGCATCAGCTGTCCCCTTGTTGTCGACCGCCCGCTCGCCCGCTCCGGCGCCTGGTACGAAATGATGCCGCGCAGTCAGTCCCCGGCCGAGGGTGTCCATGGCACATTTGAGGATTGCATCAAACGGCTGCCGGACATCGCGGCGCTCGGCTTCGATGTTCTTTATCTCACCCCTATTCATCCCATCGGCACGACCAATCGCAAAGGCCGCAACAACTCGCTGCGCGCCGAGCCCGGTGATCCCGGCAGCCCGTATGCGATTGGCTCACCGGAGGGCGGGCACGACGCAGTGCATCCCGCACTGGGAACGCTTGAGGATTTTTGCCGGCTGGTGAGCGCGTGCACCGGGCATGGGATGGAGATTGCACTCGACTTCGCCATCCAGTGCTCGCCCGATCACCCCTGGCTGACGCAGCATCCGCAATGGTTCAAACGCCGTCCCGATGGCTCCATCCAATACGCCGAAAACCCGCCGAAGAAATATGAGGATATCGTCAATCCTGACTTTTACGGTTCTGACAAGGAAGGTCTGTGGACGGCGCTGCGCGACATAGTGCTATTCTGGGTGTCGCAGGGAGTGCGCATCTTTCGCGTCGACAACCCGCACACCAAGCCCTTTGCGTTCTGGGAATGGCTGATCCGGGAGGTCCAAATCATCGATCCTAACGTGATCTTTCTGTCGGAGGCTTTCACCCGGCCCAAGGTAATGAAGGCGCTTGCGAAGCTCGGCTTCACCCAGTCCTATACCTATTTTACCTGGCGCACCGGCAAGGACGAATTGCAGGCCTATCTTGCGGAAATCACCGGTTATCCCGAGCGCGAGTATTTTCGTCCCAACTTTTTCGTGAATACACCCGACATTCTTCCCCTTCATTTACAGACCGGCGAGCCGTGGGTGTTCAAGGCGCGCCTTGCGCTTGCGGCAACGCTGTCCAGCAACTACGGCATCTATAATGGCTTCGAGCTCTTGGAGCACGAGCCGATACCCGGAAAGGAAGAATATCTCAATTCGGAGAAATATGAGCTCAAGACGCGAGACTGGAACCGGCCCGGGAACATCAGCGGCTATATCGCGCAATTTAATCGGATCCGCAGAGCAAATGCGGCTTTGCTGCAGACGAGCAATCTGCGTTTCGCGCAAGTGGATGATGACAACATTATTGGCTACGTGAAGGAAGCCGCGGCACGCGACAATGCGGTTGCGGTGGCGGTTGCGCTCGCAAAGGAAGGCCCGCGGGAATTCTGGTTTCATTTCGGTGATATCGAGATTGGCCCGTTAGGTGAGCGCCACCGCGTCAAGGCGATTGAAAATCTGATCACAGGCGAGCGTCACATGATCGAGTGGGGCGGGGTGCGGCTGCGCATCGATCAGCAAGTGGACCCGGCCCTGATCTTTCGCTGCCTTTCCTGAGCTGCCGTGAATATCGCACCAGACATCAAATTGGAGGCCGAGCTCGAAGCCGACGAGCTGTGGTTCAAGGACGCGATCATCTATCAGCTTCACGTCAAGGCGTTTGCCGACAGTAACAATGACGGCATCGGCGATTTTGCAGGCCTGACCGAGAAGCTCGATTATCTGCAGGACCTCGGCGTCACTGCACTGTGGCTGTTGCCGTTCTATCCGTCGCCCGGCCGCGACGATGGCTATGACATTTCTGATTACCGCCACATCAACCCTGATTTCGGCACGATGCAGGATTTTCGGCGTTTCATGCAGGAGGCCCGGCGTAGAAACGTGAGGGTCATCACCGAGCTCGTCATCAACCACACCTCCGATCAACATCCATGGTTCAGGCGCTCCCGCCGGAGCAAGCCGGATTCCGACGCCCGCAACTGGTACGTCTGGAGCGACAACGACCAGCGTTACGCAGGGACCCGGATCATTTTCAACGACACCGAGAAATCAAACTGGACCTGGGACCCCGAGGCAAAAGCGTACTACTGGCATCGGTTCTTCTCCCATCAGCCGGATCTCAACTACGACAATCCGCGAGTACTGCTCGCGATGAACCAGGTCATGCGGCGCTGGCTCGATATCGGCGTGGACGGGTTTCGCTTGGATGCAATTCCCTACCTTTGCGAGCGCGAGGGAACAAACAACGAGAACCTGCCGGAAACCCACGCGGTGATCAAAAAGATACGCGCTGAGCTCGAAGCCTATGCGCCGGGTAAGGTGCTTCTGGCCGAAGCCAATCAGTGGCCGGAGGATGTCAGCGCCTATTTCGGCGACGGCGATGAGTGCCATATGGCCTATCATTTTCCGCTTATGCCGCGCATCTACATGGCGATCGCCCAGGAGGACCGGTTTCCCATCACCGACATCCTGCGGCAGACTCCCGACATCCCCGCCAACTGCCAGTGGGCTCTCTTCCTGCGCAACCACGACGAACTCACGCTCGAAATGGTGACGGATGTGGAGCGCGATTACCTCTGGTCGACGTATGCCACCGATCCCCGCGCCCGGATCAATCTTGGAATCCGGCGGCGGCTGGCGCCGTTGATGGACAACGACCGCCGCAAGATCGAGCTCATGAATTCGTTGCTGATGTCGTTTCCCGGCACACCGATCCTCTATTACGGGGACGAGATCGGGATGGGAGACAACATTTATCTGGGCGACCGCAACGGGGTGCGCACGCCCATGCAGTGGACGCCCGACCGCAACGGCGGTTTCTCGCGCTGCGATCCCGCGCGTCTCTACCTGCCCATGATCATGGATCCGGTATATGGCTACGAATCCGTCAATGTCGAAGCACAATCGCGCAGTCTTGCGTCTTTGTTGAGCTGGACCAAACGGCTGATCGCGGTGCGCAAGTCCAGCAAGCTGTTCGGCCGGGGGTCGTTGAGCTTCATTCGACCGGCAAACCGCGCAGTGCTGGTCTATGTGCGCCAGTACCAGAATGAAGTCTTGCTCTGCGTCGCCAACCTGTCCCGTTCCGCCCAGGCCGCCGAGATCGACCTCTCACCTTGGCGCGGCCGTGTACCGCTTGAGATGCTCGGCAGAACGAATTTCCCGCGCATCGGCGAGACACCGTATCTCATAACGCTCGGCCCTTATGGCTTCTACTGGTTTGTTTTGTGCGAACCGTCCGGAACAAACACCGCGGCCACGACCAAGCCTCCTGAATTCGAAACGCTTGTCGTTACCGCTGGTTGGCGATCGCTGCTGCAAGGCCGTTCGAGATCAGTTCTCGAACGCGACGTGCTTCCGGCCTACCTGGCTGGCCGTCGCTGGTTCGCCGAGCGAGGAAACCTGTCGATCGCGACGCGCGTTCTTGGAAGTATCCCGCTGGGCGCGCCGGAGGGTGAGCTCGGGTTGGCGCTGGTCGAGGCGCAAGGCCGGCAAGAACCCGCAACTTACCTCTTGCCGATCACGATCCAGTGGACGCGCTTTGACCGCTTGCGCCAAGAGCCAAATGTCCTTGCCGCCGTGCGCAAGGGTGCGCGGCAAGGCACATTGCTCGATGCAGCGGCCGATCCGGGTTTCATTGCGATGGTGCTCAACAACCTGCGTACCAGCCAGTCACTCGAGGCCGATCATCGCCGCCTTGAGTTTGTCCCCTCACCCGGATTTGCGGCCGCCGCTCCATCAGCTTCCGAGAACGTCCGCGCTATCGATACCGAGCAATCGAATACGACCGTGGTCGTGGACAACCAGTACGTCCTGAAGCTGTTTCGCCGCGTCGAGGCCGGCATCAATCCCGAAATCGAGGTCGGCCGTTTCCTGACCGAAACGGTGCAGTTTTCCCATACCCCGGCGCTACTTGGCGCAATTGAATTGGACGAAAGCGGAGCGCGCAGCGCGGTTGCCGTCGTACATCAATTCATCGAGAACCAGGGCGATTCCTGGACCGTTACGAATGCCTACCTCGATCGCTTCGTCGAGGAGCAGCGCCTGCTGACGGTCGAGACTGCCGGACAGAGCGACGAGCAGGCCGCTTATCTGCACCGCACCCAGCAGATCGGCCAGCGTGTCGCAGAGCTTCAGCGCGTGCTCGCGAGTCGCGATGACGTGGTGGAATTCGCGCCGGAGCCGATCACCGAGCGGGACGTGACGCTTTGGCGGGATGATCTCCTCGACCGCGCCAATCGCACACTTGACCATCTGGAGCGCCGCCGAGCCAATCTAACCGAGAACGATCGCAGCCTGGTCGAAAAAATTCTGGCCCGCCGGCCTTCGCTGTCGGCCTTGGTATGCGAGTTGCTGCCCGACAATGTGCACGCCATGAAGATCCGCCACCACGGCGACTTCCATCTCGGCCAGATGTTGATCGCCAAGGACGATGTTTTCATCATTGACTTTGAAGGCGAGCCGCAGCGCAGCCTCGAAGAGCGCCGTCGCAAAGCGCCTGCGGCCCGTGACGTCGCCGGCCTCATTCGCTCCATCGACTATTCTGCAACAGTGGCGCTCGAGCGCGCGATCAAGTCGGCGCCCGACGAGCAAGCCAAAATTGCGCGCGCGCTCGACGGATGGCGTGACGCTTCGGTCGCCGCCTTCCTCGCCAGCTATCGAAATTGGTTGAACGACCCGCGGCTTTGGCCCCCCTCATCACAAGATGCTGACCGGCTGCTCGACTTCTTCCTTCTGGAGAAGGCCTTCTATGAAGTCGAATACGAGCTGGCGCATCGGCCGGATTGGCTGCGGGTGCCTCTGGCTGGCACCTGGCGCATTCTTTCGCGATCGGAGCGCATGCCGCCATGAGCTCGCTCACGTCCGAAGCCTATGCCGTCATTGAAGGCCGTCATTCCGATCCGTTTCGCTATCTCGGCCCGCATGTGGAAGGTGACGTACCGCTGGTCCGCGTTTTCCTCCCGGACGCTGAGGACGTCGCCGTCGTCGATGACCAGGGCCACACCAGCGATCTTCAGCGCATTCACGATGCGGGACTTTTCGAAGGCCGGCTTGCAAATGGCGCGCGACGTTATCGCGTCCGCGTGCGCTACGGCGAACGTCAGCTGGAGCTGGAAGATGCATATCGTTTCCCCCCGATCCTCTCCGAGTTCGACCTCTATCTACTCGGCGAGGGCAGCCACATGCATCTTTACGAGAAGCTCGGGGCGCATCCAATGGCAGTTGACGGCGTTTCAGGTGTTGCGTTTGCCGTGTTTGCGCCGTCTGCGAAACGCGTGAGCGTCGTTGGCGATTTCAATTTGTGGGACGGCCGGCGCCATGCCATGCGGGTGCGCGGAAAAGGTTTCTGGGAAATCTTCGTTCCCGGGGTCCAACCGGGCGAAAAATACAAATACGAGATTATAGGGGCTGACGGCCGTGTGCTGCCGTTGAAGTCGGACCCCCTTGCATTCACGGCCGAGCTGCGCCCGAAGACGGCCTCCATCGTGGTTGATCTCGCCGCCGTCAAGCGCCCGCAATCTCTGTCGGCGGGTATCAACGCGCTGGGCTCGCCCATATCGATCTACGAAGTGCATTTGGGATCCTGGCGGCGAGCGCCGCGCGAAGGCGGGCGCTGGCTGAGTTACCGTGAGCTCGCCGAAACACTGCCTCGTTATGCGAGCGACATGGGCTTCACCCATGTCGAGTTCCTGCCGGTCGCCGAGCATCCGTTCGACGGATCGTGGGGATATCAGCCGACCGGGCTGTTTGCACCGACGAGCCGGTTCGGCGGTCCCACCGACTTTGCCGCTCTGGTCGAAGCCTGCCATGTCGCGGGCTTGGGGGTGATTCTCGATTGGGTCCCCGGCCACTTCCCCGATGATCCCCACGGACTGAGCCAGTTCGACGGCACCGCTCTTTACGAGCACCAGAATCCGCAGCAGGGCCGCCATCTCGATTGGAATACGCTCGTGTACAACTACGGGAGGACCGAAGTCGCCAACTTCCTCCTCGCGAGCGCCCTGTTCTGGCTCGACCACTACAGCATCGACGGGTTGCGCGTGGATGCGGTGGCTTCCATGCTTTATCTCGATTACAGCCGTCCCGAGGGAGGCTGGATCCCGAACAAATATGGCGGGCGGGAGAACCTGGACGCGATCAGTCTTATTCGGCGGTTCAACACCGAAGTGTTTTCACGTTTTCCCAACACCACCACGGCGGCAGAAGAGTCGACCGCCTGGCCCATGGTGTCGCGGCCGGTCGATTGGGGAGGCCTCGGCTTCGGATACAAGTGGAACATGGGCTGGATGCACGACACTCTCGAATACATCAGCAAGGATCCGATTTATCGCAAGCATCATCACGGGCAAATTCTGTTCGGTTTGCACTACGCCTTTTTCGAGAATTTCATTCTGCCCCTCTCGCATGACGAGGTCGTGCACGGGAAACGATCCATTCTTGGCCGCATGCCCGGCGACGAGTGGCAGCGTTTTGCCAATCTGCGCGCGTACTACGGCTTCATGTACGGCCATCCCGGCAAGAAGCTCCTGTTTATGGGTAACGAATTCGGTCAGCAAAACGAGTGGCAGCATGATCACTCTTTGGATTGGCATTTGCTTGACCAGCCCAGGCATGCAGGCATCCAAAACCTGGTCAAGGACCTCAATCGACTCTATCGCGCAACGCCGGCGCTGCACGAGCTCGATTGCGAAGCAGCTGGATTCGAGTGGCTGGTGACGCACGACGCCGATCGCGGCGTGTTTGCCTGGTTGCGCAAAGGGCGCGACACGGGCGCTCGCTGCCTGGTCGTGGTCAATTTCACTCCCGAAGTCTATCGCGACTACCGGATCAGCGTGCCGTTTTCGGGGACCTGGCGTGAAGTTCTCAACACGGATTCCGAGCTCTACGGCGGCAGCAATGTGGGGAACGCCGGGGCCGTCCGGACGTTGGACGAGGGCATGATCCCAGAGGTCAGCCTTGTTATTCCGCCCCTTGCTGCAATTTTTCTCGTCCCCGAGTCGTAGCGTGCGGCTCACCGCGGGGCGGCCGCATCCCTTGGGAGCGACGTGGGATGGGCGGGGGACAAATTTTGCGCTGTTCTCCGCCAACGCCCGCAAAGTCGAGCTGTGTCTGTTCGATCGCCAGGGCCGCCGCGAGGTCGAGCGCGTCGTTTTGCCTGAACGGACCGAAGACGTTTGGCACGGCTATCTCAATGATGTCGTCCCGGGGCAGCTCTATGGGTATCGGGTTTACGGTCCCTACGACCCCGAGCGCGGCTTGCGCTTCAATGCGCACAAGCTGCTGATCGACCCTTATGCCAAATGGATTGCGGGCCGTCTGGTCTGGAGTGACGCGCATTTCGGTTACCGCGCGGGCAGCCCGCGCGCCGATCTCTCCTTCGATCGGCGAGACAATGCCCGCGGCATGCCCAAGGCGGTCGTGATCGATGAGGCCTTCACCTGGGGCGAGGAACGCAGACCTTCGATTCCATGGGAGGAGACCATCATCTACGAAGCACATGTGAAGGGGCTCACCGCGCTGCGCGAGGATGTTCCGCCGGGCTGGCGTGGCACTTTCCGCGGCCTCTCGGCGCCAAGCATGATCGAGCATCTCAAACGCTTGGGCGTGACAGCCATCGAGCTGCTGCCCATTCATTCCTTCGTCGATGACCGCCACCTCGTCGAGCGTGGTTTGAGCAATTTCTGGGGCTACAACAGCATCGGCTTTTTCGCGCCCGAAGCACGCTACGCGCTTGACCCGCCGCTTGATGCTTTTCGCTCGACAGTTTCCCGCCTGCACGATGCCGGCATCGAGGTCGTACTCGATGTCGTCTACAACCACACCGCCGAGGGCAACCACCTTGGCCCGACGCTGAGTTTTCGCGGCATCGACAACACTTCATATTACTGGCTGCAGCCGAACCAGCCCCGCTACTACGATGATTTCACCGGCTGCGGTAACGCGCTCAACTTCACTCATCCGCGCGTCCTTCAGATGGCCATGGATTCGCTTCGCTACTGGGTCGAGGTCTGCCACGTCGACGGATTCAGGTTCGATCTCGCCAGCACCCTCGGGCGCGGCGCGGCCGGCTTCGACGCCAGGGCGCCTTTCTTTGCTGCAATCCGGCAGGATCCGGTGCTCGCGGGCGTGAAGCTCATTGCAGAGCCCTGGGATATCGGTCCCGACGGCTATCGCGTGGGTGCGTTTCCTCCCGGCTGGTCGGAATGGAACGATCATTTTCGGCGCACGCTGCGGCGCTATTGGGCGGGCGAAGGCAATCTCATTGGCGAACTCGGCCGGCGTATGACCGCCTCCGCCGACCTCTTCGATCACGACGGCCGCGCGCCCCGCTCCAGCATCAATCACGTGACGGTGCACGATGGGTTCACGCTTGCGGATCTCACGAGCTATCAGCACAAGCACAACGAGGCCAACGGCGAGCACAATCGTGACGGCTCCGACGAGAATTACAGCACGAATTGCGGCGTCGAAGGCCCGACGAACGATCCTGATATTCTGAAACTGCGCCGCCGATTGCGGCGCAATCTATTGTCGAGTCTCATGTTGGCGCAGGGCGTGCCACTGCTATTGGCCGGCGATGAAGTGGGAAACAGCCAGAACGGCAACAACAATGCTTATTGCCAGGACAATCCGACCGGCTGGATCGACTGGACCGGCTTGCACCACGCGGATGACAACATCGATTTGATAGGAGAGCTTACGGCCTTGCGACGGCGCTTTGCCCAGCTGTGTCCGCGCCGCTGGGTCGAAGGGCGGCGCGCTGACGGCTCCTTCGGCGTGCTCTGGCTCACGCCCCGCGCGACCGAAATGACGGAAGCGGATTGGAATTTTCCCGAAGGCCGCTTTCTCTCTTACGTCCTCGCCCCAGCCGTGAAGGGGCACTCGTCCCTCTACATCGTTCTCAATGCGGCCGTAGAGACAATCCCGTTCACGTTGCCTCAGTCGGATGCGTACCGTCGTTGGATGGCGCTCCTGGACACGGCAGCCCATGTCCCCGCCGGCGAGGAGTTCGCGTCCGGGTCACAACTCAAGGCAATGCCCCGATCGGTCCTCGCCTTCGCGGGGTCGGCATGACGCAAGGCGCGCGCTTCGGCCCGCACCTCAGCAGCAACGGTGTCACTTTTCGGTTATGGGCCCCCGCGGCGAAGCGGGTCGAGGTAATGCTCGATCGTGCCTGTGCCATGACCGCGCTTCCCGGCGGATGGTTTGCAGTCAATGTTCCGGATGCGGGTGCGGGGACGCGATACAAATATTTGATCAACGGCGAGACTGCGGTACCGGACCCTGCCTCTCACTTTCAGCCGGAAGATGTCGCAGGGCCAAGCGAAGTCGTCGACCATCAACAATTTGAATGGGAACATGTTCGCTGGCACGGGCGGCCATGGCACGAGGCCGTAATCCTCGAACTGCATGTTGGAACTTTCACCCCGGAAGGAACCTTTCGCTCGGTCATCGACAAGCTCGATCATGTCGCGCAAACCGGCTTTACCGCGATCGAGTTGATGCCGATCGCGGACTTCGCCGGCCGGCGCAACTGGGGCTACGACGGCGTATTCCTCTTCGCACCGGATAGCAGCTACGGCCGGCCCGATGATCTAAAATCTCTGATCGATGCAGCGCACGCGCGCGGGCTGATGGTCTTCCTTGACGTCGTCTACAATCACTTTGGCCCGGAAGGAAATTATCTTGGCGTTTACTCGCCGGCCTTCTTCGCGGCTGCTCACACCCCTTGGGGCAGCGCGATTGATTATCGGATCGAGCAGGTCCGCGCCTTCGCGATCCAGAATGCGCTGCATTGGGTCGAGCATTATCGCTTCGACGGTCTGCGGCTCGACGCAATCCATGCGATCGTCGAGCCTGGAGAGCCTTCGATCCTGCTTGAGATCAGCGCGGCGGTCGGCTGCTTTGCCGCTGAGACCGGCCGCATGATTCATCTCGTGCTGGAAAACGATGATAATCGTGCATGCTTGCTCGACCCGGAAACGGATCCGCCGCGAGGAAAATACCGGGCACAATGGAATGATGACTATCACCACGCCTGGCATGTTCTGCTGACCCGCGAACACCACGGCTACTACCAAGACTACAACCCCGATCCGTCGGCTCATCTTGCCCGCATCCTGAGCTCGGGTTTTGCCTATCAAGGTGACCCATCCGTGCATCGGGGCGGCCGCGCTCGCGGCGAAATTTCAGTACGCCATTCACCATTGGCGTTTGTGGACTTCCTGCAGAACCATGATCAGATCGGGAACCGGCCGTTGGGCGATCGCATCACCACGCTCGCAGACGAAGCGGCGCTCGCCGCCGCGCTCGCGGTGACGCTGCTTGCCCCGATGCCTGCGCTCATGTTCATGGGCGAGGAGTGGGGCTCGACCCGTCCCTTCCCCTTCTTCTGCGATTTTCATGGCCCGCTTGCCGAAGCCGTTCGCAATGGACGGCGCTCGGAGTTTAAAGCGGCCTATGCTCAATTCGGCGAACGGATTCCTGATCCTCTGTCCGAGGAAACTTTTCGTTCCGCCGTTCTCGATTGGGACATTCGCTGCACGCCAAACGGCGCCAAGCGCCTTGCGCTCGTACGGGAACTCCTGGGCATTCGCCACCGCGAGCTCGCCCCGGAATTCGCGCAAGTGGAATTTGGATCAGCGCGCCGCCACGGATCAGTTCTGCACATGAGGTGGCCGCTTGCAGGAAACAAGGATCTTGTTCTGCTAGCCAATCTTTCAGGCGAGGTTGCCCAGTGTCCTGCTCCGTTGCAATGGGGACGATCGCTGTGGGGCAGCCCCCCCGGGAAGCGGCTTTCCCCCTGGGCCGTGTTCTGGTGCATCGGAGAGAGCTGATGCCGCGCGCGATTCCGATCGCAACCTACCGGCTGCAATTGACGGCAAGCTTCGGGTTTGCGCAAGCAGCCAAGCTTGTGCCTTATCTAAGCTCCCTCGGTATCAGTCACGTCTATGCCTCGCCTTTTTTCAGGTCACGGGCGGGGAGCGCGCATGGCTATGACGTGGTCGATCACAATGCAGTAGACCCCGAGCTCGGTGGCGAGGCCGGCCTCGATAGATTGCACCGCGCACTTGTCGAATTTGACATGGGCCTCATTCTCGATTTCGTGCCCAATCACATGGCAGTTAACTACGCGGACAATCCGTGGTGGCTTGATGTGCTGGAATTCGGGCCAAAGTCTCCCTTTGCAGCCTCGTTCGATATTGATTGGAAAGGCCTGCAAGGGCATCCCCGCGGGGGCGTTCTCGTTCCCATTCTTGGCCGGCCATACGGAGAGGTCTTACAAAACGGCGAGATCGTGTTGCGCTACGACGCGCGTGAAGGCAGTTTCGCGGCCTGGTATTACGAGCACAAGCTGCCTATCGGACCTGCCCGCTACAGCGAAATCTTGCAGAAGATTGTAGCGCAGGCGGGCGCAAGCACGCAGGCGGCGGGGCGCCAGCTGCTGGAGTTTGCGGCTGGGTACCGTGGCCCGCACAATCCGCCGCGGCAGCAGTCCGCCGCTTTCAAGGCCGAGCTTGCCGGCATTCCCGGCGCCGAAGAGATTATTCAGCGCGGGCTGTGTGCCTACGATCCATCGCGAGAATCCGCGGCGCTGCTTGCGCTCCACTATTTGCTCGAGCGCCAGTATTATCGGGTCGCGTATTGGCGACTGGCGTTGAGCGAAATCAATTACCGTCGCTTCTTTGACATCAACGATCTTGCCGGCTTGCGGATGGAAGACGCAAGCACGTTCGCAGCCGTTCATCGTCTCGTTCGAAGATTGATTGCCAATGGTTGGCTGCATGGGCTGCGAATAGATCATATGGACGGGTTGCGCGATCCGCATCAATATTTCCGGCGCTTGCACCATCTCATTGAGGTCGAGAAGCCTGCCGAAAGGGAGCCGTTTTACCTCGTGGTTGAGAAGATCCTCGGGGAGAGAGAGCGCCTGCCCCGCTTTACCGGGGTTTGCGGCACCACCGGCTATGAGTGGCTCAACGCCATTTCGCGTCTGCTGATTAATGAAGGCGGTCTTACGACGCTGGATCAAGCCTGGCGCGAGTTTACGGGAGAGCATCGCAGCTTTCATGAGATACTGATCGAAGCCAAGCGCCGCGTGATTGCCAATATCCTGGCAAGCGAATTCACAGTATTGTCGCGCCTTCTGGCACGCATCGCGGCCGGGCACTACAGCACCCGTGATTATGGCGCGGATCGGTTGCGGGCAGCGCTCGAACTGTTCGTGCTGCATTTCCCGATTTACCGGACGTACATCACTCCATCAGGCCCCTCGCGCGGCGATCGCGCGATCATCAACCGCGCCATTGAGCAGGCGCGTGCAGACTGGTTTGGTCCGGACGCAGGCATTTTTGATTTTCTGCGCGACGCCCTCACTTTGGATCTGATCTCTTCGGGGCGTACGGGATACAGCATTGCCCGCGACCGGCAATTTGCATTCAAGGTACAGCAATTCACCGGTCCGATGATGGCCAAGTCGCTCGAGGACACTGCATTTTATCGCTATCACCGCCTGCTGGCTCTGAACGAAGTGGGAGGAAATCCTGCCGCAGGAGGGCTGTCAGTCGCCGAATTCCACGACTGCATGGAGGAGCGAGCCGGCAAATCGCCGGAGGGGCTTACCGCGACCGCGACACACGACACCAAGCGGGGCGAAGATGCCCGCGCCCGTCTGCTGGCGCTCACGCAGCTCGCGGACGAATGGAAGGCCGCCGTGCTCGATTGGCGGGCGCAGAATGCTCCCCTCGCCGATTCTTCCCGGTCGCAACGTATTCCCTCGCTCGCGCATGAATACATGATCTATCAATCGCTGCTCGGTGCCTGGCCACTCGGCGGAATTGATGCCTCTTTCGTCGAGCGCATGCGCGCTTATGCCATCAAGGCTGCCCGCGAAGGCAAGCAGCAAACGAGCTGGGTCGCGCCGGATGAAATATATGAGGCAGGACTCGAAGGCTTCATAGAACGGTTGCTGAATGAGCGCAGGTCGGCACGGTTCATCGCTTCGTTTGACGCCTTTGCCCGGCGAGCGGCGCTGATAGGCGCATTGAACAGCCTCACCCAGATCACATTGAAGACAACCATGCCAGGCGTGCCGGATTTCTATCAAGGCACGGAGCTGTGGGACCTGTCGCTGGTCGATCCCGACAACCGGCGTCCGGTTGACTTTTCTGCTCGCATCGACGGATTGCAGTCGATTCGCATGCAGCCGGACTGGCAAGCACTGGCAACTCACTGGGACGATGGCCGGATCAAGTTCGCGCTCATCCGCCGTCTACTTGCACTGCGCAGCGAGCTCCCCGATGTTTTCGCGAAGGGCTCCTATCGCCCGCTCAATGTTGAGGGTCCGCATCACGAGGAGATCATTGCATTTGCGCGCATCCACGATCGTAACGCCGTGATCGTGGTGACTGCACGATGGTTCGATCGCGTCACAAAGAGAGGCCGCACGTGGCCATCCGGCACAGCGTGGGATGCGACGGTGTCGATCGAGGCATTTAGTGAAGCCGCCTATGCGCTCGGAGCGGCGAAGGAGGCGCGCGGCTCCGGTATCGCCATTGCGGAATTGTTCGAGCATCTGCCTGTGGCTGTTTTGCGAGCACAATATGTACCGGTGCGTCGCGATCGAGCGATATTGAAACACAAGCAGAACGCCCCGGTGGCGTGATGATTTCGCAGGTTTCAACAGCAATTGCGTGCGAAGTTGCACATTTACAGTAGCCGCCCATTAACCAGTTCGCTTTAGCCAGCCCTAACTCTTGATCCGTAAAATCTTTTCCGGGGAGCAACGTTTCCCGGCTTCGCGAGGGCGACATGTTGAACACTGAGCGGTTGCGCCAGCAGAATCATTCCTTGCCTTCTGGCGGCAACGAGTCGATCGGTCACGTCGTTTCCGTGCGTGGCTCGCAAGCAACCGTCGGCTTGTCTGCTGCGCCCCGCGCGCCCAGCGCCGTGCGAGCAACGGTAGGCAAGTTTCTTGGAATACGCACCGGCGAATCGTTGCTCGTTGGCGTGATAACGAATGTTGCGATTGAGCCACCGGCGATGGCGGCCGAGCACGGTTATCATTCCACCGCCGACGTCGATCTCGTCGGCGAGATCAAGCAACCCGCTGGAACGGCGCAATTCCAGCGCGGGGTGACCGATTATCCCGCAATCGGCGATCCGGTCCTCCCTATCGGCACCCGCGAGCTTCGATCGGTCTACAACGTCGCCAGCAGTTCAGCGGTCGAAATCGGGCATCTGCAGCAAGACAGCACGATTGCCGCCTACGTCGATATCGATGACATGTTGGGCAAGCATTTCGCGGTGCTCGGTACGACCGGGGTAGGCAAGTCGAGCGCGGTAGTCCTGATGCTGCATGAAATCATCCGGGCGCGCCCCAATCTGCGAATACTGATCCTCGACGCCCACAATGAGTATGGCCGTCCATTCGGCGACAAGGCCTTTGTTCTAAATCCCGGCAATCTGAAGCTGCCGTTCTGGCTGTTCAACTTCGAGGAAATGGTGGACGTCCTGTTCGGTGCCCGCCCGGGATCCGAGGAGGAAGTCGACATTCTGTCGGAAGTCATTCCACGTGCCAAAGCGGCCTATGGCTATTACCGCAGCGCGGCGGACCGTCCGCTAAAAAGAGTCGACCACAGAACGCTCGCCTATGCGGTCGACACGCCCGTGCCCTATCGGATTGCGGATTTGATCGGTCTTCTCGATGAGCGAATGGGAAAGCTCGAGAACCGGTCATCGCGCATGACTTACCACCGGCTCATCACGCGGATTGAGGGCGTGTGCAATGATCCGAGATATGCGTTCATGTTCGAGAATGCCAATGTCGGCGGCGACACGATGGCCGAGGTGCTTGGCCAGATCTTTCGTCTGCCGGCCAATGGCAGACCGATTACCGTCATGCAGCTCGCGGGATTTCCATCCGAAGTGGTGGACGCAGTGGTGTCCGTCGTCTGCCGCATGGCATTTGATCTCGGGCTGTGGAGCGAGGGAGCGGCGCCGCTCCTGTTGGTCTGCGAGGAGGCTCACCGCTACGCCTCCGCTGACCGTAGCATCGGGTTTGGGCCCACACGCAGGTCGATATCACGGATCGCAAAGGAAGGGCGCAAGCACGGAATCTTTCTCGGTCTGGTGAGTCAAAGGCCCGCGGAGCTGGACGCCACCATCATCTCCCAATGCAACACGCTGTTTGCAATGCGCATGATCAACGATCGCGATCAGGCGATCCTGCGCTCGGCCGTGGCGGATGCCGCCGCTAATCTGCTTGATTTTCTGCCATCGCTCGGAACCGGCGAGGTTTTTGCCTTCGGCCAGGGTGTGGCGTTGCCGACGCGCGTGAAGCTCAAGCAATTACCCCCGCATCTGCTGCCGAAAAGCGACGCCGCGGGCAGTGCGCGCCGAGAATCCGCAGCAGCAATAGATGCAGAATTTGTAGCTGCGATCCTGCAAAGATGGCGCGGAGTTAGCTCCGCGCAGCTTAGCCGGGACGAGGGCACACGCGATCAAAGAGATGCGGATCCCGGGTCCAGCCCCTCCCCCACAACACTTTCACCCGGCGATGCTGCCCGGCCGCCACTGCTCAAGCGCACGCTCAACGACCGGCTCGATATTGCCCGAGCGTTTCAGGCTCCGGCCAGAGCTCCCCGCCTGCGCGAGAGCTGATCGCGCTTTTAAGCGTCAGGCCGCTGCTGCGAACCACCGACAGTGGGGCAATGCAACAGTCAGTCACCGGAGTGCCGAATCTTCACCTGCCGTTGCGGGCACTCGCGGCTTTGTTCGATCCCGCCGGTGATCACGAGCTGTTGTCGACGATTCTTGAGTCGATCCGGGAGGTCGTCACCTTTGATCAGGCGTTGGCTCTGGTTGAGGCCACCGACGGTTGGCAGTGCGCCATGGGTTTTCCCGACGCTCTGACCGGTCTGACGTGGCAAACGGGGCCTTTCTTTGATGAAGTGGCCGCTGGGCGCGTCGCCGCAACCCTCGCGAGTGGGGATCTCCAGGAATGGAGCACGTGCGATCACGCAGCGATAAATCCGTTCCAGCCGGCGCTCTACATTCCACTGCGTATCCGCGACTCTCGCGGGCTGCTTGTTCTGCTACGGTCGCCTGACAGAGAGCCTTTTGGCGAGACAGAGCTCATCCATGCCCGGCAATTCGCCCTTGTCGCGATGGCAGCCTCAGCCATGCAGGCGGCGAGGAGTATGGAAGCGAAGCTTGCACAGCTGCGAGCCGTTGTTGAAGGACTGCGCGATCGCGAAAAGGACTTGGCCCGGCGCGCCTATACCGACGATCTGACCGGCCTCGCCAATCGAGCGATGATCGAGCAATGTGTACATGACATTTTACAAAGGCAGCCGGCGCAGCCGTTTGCGCTTGCATTCATCGATCTCGATAATTTCAAGCACATCAACGATTATTACAATCATGCCGTGGGCGATGCATTGCTGGTCAAGGTCGCCGCTCGCATCGCCGAGGTGATGCGCGCAAGCGATGTGCTCGCGCGCATCAGCGGCGATGAATTTCTACTGCTTGTTCACCCTTTGGAAGCCGGGGAACGGGTCCACAATGTCGTAGACAACCTGCTTGCCAAATTGAAGCAGCCTTTTCACGTCGACGGCTATGAGTTGTTCACGTCCGCGTCGATCGGGGTCAGCATGTACCCGGCGCATGGGCGCAGCTACGAAGAGCTGCGACGCAACGCGGACAGCGCAATGTACCGGGCCAAGAACGATTCCAAGGGCGGCGCTGCCTTTTTCGACGCGGCCATCGGAAAAGCCATGTCCGAGCGCATGCAACTGGAGCAGCGGCTGCGGCTTGCCATCCGCGATCGGCAATTATGCTGCGCGTTCCAGCCCAAGATAGACATTCGCACTCAGGAGGTGGTCGGCGTTGAAACACTGATACGCTGGCGCGATAATAATGGAGAATTCCAGTCGCCCCTCTCTTTCATCGGCTTGGCGACCGAGCTTGGGTTGATCGATCCGATCACGCATTTCGTCGTGGCCTACGCGGTCAGCTCGATCGATCGGCTGGATGAGGCGTTCGGACCGGGCAAGGCCATTGCCATCAACGTTGCGGCCCGGCAGGCAGGCGATCTGGCGTTCATGCATTCTTTGGTCGGTGATCTCAAGGCAAGCGGATGCGCGGAACGTTTCATCATCGAAGTGACCGAAGACGCTTTCATCGCAAAGAATCAGTTTCAGTCGCAGGTGTTGCCTTTGCTGCGTGACAATGGGGTTCGCGTATCGATCGACGACTTCGGAACGGGCTATTCCTCCTTATCCGTGCTCGCGGATATCACCGCCGATGAAATCAAGGTCGACCGGTCGTTCATCGTCGACATCCATAAGCGCCCGCGCAGCCAGAGCATTCTCAAGGCGATTGAATCCGTGAGTCATGCATTGGGAATATCCGTTCTGGCCGAGGGCGTCGAAAACTTTGAGGAGCTCGCATACCTGCTTGGGGCTACGCGGATCCGCTTTGCGCAGGGTTATCATTTTGCGAAGCCCTTTCTGCTCGAGGAAATGGTGCGCACGAACGGCACGCGCGGAGACGAGCGCCGCGTTGGCGTTGAACGGTCGAAGCCGCAGGGGCGGCCTGCGACCCTGTTGCGCGTGGCCCGCACCGGCCGGCTCGACTAATAAAAAAATATTTTTATATCAATAGCTTGGCTCAATTGTATTGAGCGCCTGCATTGTTATATTATGTCAGGCAGGCGGTCATTCGCCCCCGAATCTCCGCTTTGTGTGAGGCCCGTCGCTCTCGGCGGGCCGTCTGCTTTTGAGCCTTCCATGACTCGCTCCAATCGTCACGACCATATTCGCCTGACCTCCCATCCCGTCCCGGGCGGCAAGCACCATTTCCCCATCCACTGGGGCGCAGAGACGGCGCGCCAACGCGGACCTGTGATCGGAACCGTTTCGCGGCCAAATGACCGCAACGTCATCGGCACTCACGGCGGGTCCTATGCCGTCTATCGCGCGCTCGCCGTTTCAGCGGGTGCCCTCGATCCCATCCGACGCCCCGATCTTACCAATACCCACCCCGCCGCCATTATCGGCCCGTTTGCGCAATGGAAGGATTCCCGTCGCATCGTCTCCCTCGACCCGTGGGGACATCTCGTGGCGGAAACCTTCGCCTCGGAAATTGCGGAAGGGTTAGATGTCCGACCAACGATCGCAGTCACCAAGGCGCGTCTCGATCTCCATGAAATACAGGATGCGCTCGAAGACGGACGTCTTTCCAGCGATGGCGAGGTGCTGCACGAGAACGGCGCCATTTCCGTTGTCAAGGTCGCCATCGATCCCGTCTGGTATTTGCCGGGAATCGCGGAACGCTTCGGCACGAGTGAAATGGGATTGCGGCGCGCGCTGTTCGAGCAGACCGCCGGAATGTTTCCTGAGCTCGTAACCAGGCTCGATCTCCAGGTCTTCCTGCCTCCGGTGGGAGGCACCACCGTCTACCTGTTTGGCGACGTCGAGAAGCTGAAAGATCCGCGCACCCTCATTACTTGCCGGGTGCATGATGAGTGCAACGGATCCGACGTCTTTGGCTCCGATATCTGCACTTGCCGGCCATACCTCATCCACGGGATTGAGGAATGCGCGCGCAGCGCTCAAGCCGGCGGATTGGGCATCATCGTGTACAACCGCAAGGAAGGCCGCGCGCTCGGCGAGGTAACGAAGTTCCTGGTCTACAACGCGCGCAAGCGCCAGGAAGGAGGCGATGCCGCCGCGACCTATTTCGAGCGCACCGAATGTGTCGCCGGCGTGCAGGACGCCCGCTTCCAGCAGCTCATGCCTGATGTGATCCATTGGCTGGGTCTGCCACGCATCGACCGCTTCGTATCCATGAGCGACATGAAATATGACGCGCTGATCGAGCAGGGAATCGAGATCGCGGAGCGCGTCCCCATTCCAGAAAAGCTCATTCCAGCGGATGCCCGCGTGGAGATCGAGGCCAAGAAGGCGGCGGGCTATTACGCCCCGGAGCCGCCCAGGCCGCAGACCCTCGTCCAACCCGTCGGCCGCGCCCTCGACAAGTCCTGAAGCGTCGCGCAAGGGCGCGTGGCGGGGCAAGCGAGGCGGATTCGAGATAGAGCATGGAAGGCGTCACCGTCGTCGATCATCCCCTGGTCCAGCACAAGCTCAGTCTCATCCGCGAGAAGGAACGCTCGACCAAGGCCTTTCGCGAGATCCTCAAAGAGATCGGCATGCTTTTGTGCTACGAGATCACGCGCGATCTGCCTCTGACCGATGTGGAAATCGAAACGCCGCTCGCGCGCATGATCGCGCCCCGCATAGCAGGCAAGAAGCTGGTCTTCGCCCCGGTTCTTCGGGCCGGTCTCACGTTCGTCGACGGGATGCTCGACCTCGTTCCGACCGCGCGCGTTGCTCACATCGGGCTTTATCGCGAGCCCAAGACGCTCGCCGCAGTGGAATATTATTTCAAGGCGCCCTCTGACCTCGCTGAGCGGCTGGTTATTGTGGTGGTCGCCATCCTCGCTACCGCCAACACGGCAGTGGCCGCGGTCGACCGGCTCAAGGAAAGCGGAGCCAACGAAATTCGCTTGGTGTGTCTGATCAGCGCGCGCCCAGGCATCGAGCGCATGCGTGCAATTCATCCTGACGTTCCGATCTGGACGGCCGCAATCGACGATGAGCTCAATGAGCAGGCCTTCATTGTGCCCGGCCTGGGCGATGCCGGCGACCGCGCCTACGGAACAAAATAAAAGCGCGGCGCAAGCCGCGCTTTTATCGCCGGTGGTATGTGCTCAGGCCGCGCTGCGCTCGCGCCGCAATTGGCCGATCGCAGAATTTGCGAGCCGCCACAAATCCTTTTCGCCATTGCGGGCAAAGCGCGTAATGTGCCGTGAAAGCAGCGCGCGCATCTCTTCAACATCGTTGTGTGCAAGCTCGGGATCGCCTTTGACGAACTGCCATGACTTGTCAAAGGCAGCGCGCACGAGATCCGCGGTGTCAGAATCGAGATCGAGCTCCTTGAGGGCCATGCCACCTTCCCCATGAATTGTTTTCTCCATATTCCATGAATGGCTCTGCCAGTACAGCCAAAAACGGCCATGCTGCAGTGCCATAATGTGCTGCACTGCGGCGCAAATGTCCGAGTTGAGACTCTTCATTCCGGCTGAATTCCAGCATCGCGGATGACCTTGCTCCAACGCGCGGTCTCCTCCTGTTTGAGTCTCGCCATGTCCGCTGGGCTGCCAATCGCTGGAAGAAGGTGCAGGTCGTGGAAGCGCTGTTTGATTTCGGGCGAGGCGCTGATGTCGTTGATGGTGTTGTTGAGCTTCAAGATGATGGGCTCGGGCGTCTTCGGCGGAGCGCTCATCGCGTTCCAGGTATCGGAAAGAAAGCCCGGAATGCCGGCTTCGATCAGAGTGGGAACGTTCGGCAGCGCGTCGAGGCGCCGGCCGGTTGCAACCGCCAGGATTCTTGCCTTGCCGGCCTCGTTTAGCTTGTAGGCAGCTGCAATCTCCATAAAGATGAAATCAACATGGCTCGCAACGAGGTCGTTGAGCGCGGGGCCGGTGCCCCGATACGGGATATGTACCATCGTGGCTCCCGTGAGCTGAGAGAACAACTCGGCGGTGAGGTGCGATGTCGTGCCGGGCCCCTGCGAAGCGTAAGTCAGCTTGCCCGGATTGGCCTTGGCGAAGGCGATGAATTCCTGTGCCGTCTTGACCGGAAAATCCTGCCGCACCAGCAGCACATTGGGAAACTTGGACAACACCGCAACCGGCTCAAGTGCCACCGGATCGAAATTGAGCTTCTTGTAGAGCGCGATGTTGCTGGTGATCGGGGCGGGCTGGGAGGCAAGCAGCGTATAGCCGTCGGGATCGGCCGTGTAGACCGCCTCCGCACCGATGTTTCCGCCGCCGCCGCCGCGATTCTCGATGACGAATGGCTGGCCAAGACGTGTATGCAGCTGGGCAGCAAAAATCCGCGTGACCGTGTCGACGCCGCCCCCCGCCGCGGTGCTTACAATGATTTTCACCGCCCGATCGGGATAGTCAGCGGAGCCGTCCTGTTGCGCGCGTGCCGGCACCAGTGCCACAACGGCAACGCCCAAGGCCATGACTGCGAGATGTCGTGACATGCATTTCTCCTGCCGCGCATTTTAGCACGCGGATTGACTAACATGGTGACGTGACGCTTGGTCACAGTCCGTTCCGAAGGGGCCGGTTTGTCGGGCGTGCTGCGTTCGCCAAAGCCTCAGCGGCCCATCAAAGTGAGGCCGTCGAAACTTATCCAGCATAGATGGGCAAGCCGCGGCGTATGCGCCTGGCGTACAAACCGCGGTCCGGGAGGGTAGGTCATGGCGTTAAATCCACAGGCGGCGGCGCGTTATGCCTGGGCCGTGTTGAGCCATCTGGCGCTTGTGGTTGCGTGGTACCTGTTCGTCAAGCTCGGTGAGGTACCGAAATTCGTCATGCCGTCGCCCTACGAGACGTTGCACGCACTCCTGGTCCCGAATTACCGCTGGCTCGAAAACGCTGCGGTCACCAGCGCCGAGATCTTCGGCGGCTATGTCCTGGCAGTCGTGTTCGGGATTGGCGCGGCGCTGCTTTTCAGCTGGTTCCGCTCACTCGAAATGGCGGTAATGCCGCTTCTGGTCAGCCTGAACATGATTCCGAAAGTGGCGCTCGGGCCGCTGATCATCGTGTGGTTCAAATATGGTATTGGGCCGAACGCCTTGATGGCATTCGCTATCTGCTTCTTCCCAATTGTGCTCACGACGGCACGCGGCCTGCACGAAGTCGAGCCTGACCTCATCGACCTCGTGCGTACCCTCAAGGGCTCGCGCTGGCAGGTTTTCACCAAGATCCAACTGCCTGGCGCGCTGCCCTACATCTTCTCCGGCATGAAGGTCGCGGCCATCCTCGCCGTCGCCGGCGCCATTGTGGGGGAATTCCTGGGGTCGGATCGCGGTCTCGGTTATCTCATGCTGCAGGTGCAGGTCACGCTCGATACCGCGGCAATGTTCATGGCCGTGATCCTGATCACGCTCATCGGCGTGATTCTTTATGCGCTCGTATTGGCGCTCGAGCGCATGCTGGTGGTGCCCGACGCGCGATTGGCCTGACCCCATGGACGAGCCATTCATTCATCTTGCCGGGGTGAGAAAGGTTTATCGCACGCGGGGGCAGGACGTTCTGGCGATTTCGGAAGCCACTTTCGATTTGGCGGCAGGGGAACTTGTCTCGCTGGTGGGACCCTCCGGTTGCGGCAAGACGACGCTCCTCAAAATTCTGGCGGGACTGCACTCCCATTCCGGCGAGATGACCATCGGCTCCCGCACGCAGCCGTTCGACCCCTCCCGCGATATCGGCATGGTGTTTCAGCAGCCGCTGTTATTGAAATGGCGGCGTGTGATCGACAATGTGCTGCTACCTGCGGAGATTCTAGGGCTTTCCATCCCACAAAGCCGCGCCCGGGCGCGCGACCTTCTTGCGCTGGTTGGTCTCGAGGGCGATGAGGACAAGTATCCCTATGAGCTATCGGGTGGCATGCAACAGCGCGCCGCGATCGCACGGGCGCTCATCCATGACCCCAAGCTCATCCTGATGGATGAACCTTTCGGTGCGCTCGACGCTCTCACCCGGGAGAAGATGAATCTCGAACTGTTGCGCATCTGGGAAGAGGCAAAGAAAACCATCGTGTTCGTGACCCACGGCATCAGCGAGGCAGTATTCCTCGGCACCCGCGTCATCGTACTGACCGCAGGCCCGGCGCGCATGGCTGACAATTTCCGCGTCGAGCTTGGCCATCCCCGCACACTCGATAGCAAAACCAGCGAGAAATTCGGGGAGTACAGCCGGCGGATCTACAGGCTGCTGATGACGGACGGCGGAGGATGAAGGACGGACGACAGAGTAGAGATGAAAGGTACTCAACATGGCGCAACATCGGCTCGGCATCATCATGAATGGCGTTACCGGCCGCATGGGCATGAACCAGCACTTGATCCGCTCGATCGTGGCAATTCGGGCAGCGGGCGGCGTTGCTCTCAAGAACGGTGAGAGCGTGATGCCCGATCCGATCCTGGTTGGACGCAATGAGGCCAAGCTCGCGCAGCTCGCCAAGGCGAACGGCATCGCGCGCTGGACCACCGACCTCCATGGTGCGCTGAAGAACCGCGAAGACACGTTGTTTTTTGATGCCGCGACCACCAAGCTGCGGGCGCGCCTTCTGCACAAGGCGATCGCCGCCGGCAAGGACATCTATTGCGAAAAGCCGATCGCGGAAAACCTCAAGGACGCCGTCGCGCTGGCTCGTGCGGCAAAGCAGAAAGGCGTGCGCAACGGGGTGGTGCAAGACAAGCTCTTTCTTCCCGGCCTGCTCAAGCTGAGGACACTGATCGATTCCGGTTTTTTCGGGCGCATCCTCGCGGTCCGCGGTGAATTCGGATATTGGGTGTTCGAAGGCGATTGGCAGCCGGCGCAGCGGCCGTCCTGGAATTACAAGAAGAAAGAGGGCGGCGGCATCATCCTGGATATGCTCTGCCATTGGCGCTACGTGCTCGACAATCTGTTTGGAGAGGTGAAAAGCGTTTCGTGCCTGGGCACCACTCACATTCCCCGGCGCTGGGACGAGAACGGCAAGCCTTATAAGGCGGACGTCGATGATGCCGCCTATGCCACGTTCCAGCTCGCGGGCGGGGTCATCGCGCACATCAACAGCTCCTGGTGCACGCGGGTGCGGCGCGACGATCTCGTTACCTTCCACGTCGATGGCACCCACGGCTCGGCAGTGGCCGGGCTGCAGAAATGCTGGAATCAGGCGCGCGTAAACACGCCCAGGCCGGTGTGGAACCCGGACGTGCCGCAGCCGATCAAGTTCCTGGAAACCTGGAGCGAGGTCCCCGACAGCATGGCCTATGACAACGGCTTCAAGGCCGAATGGGAGATGTTCATCCGCCATCTGTTCGAGGATGCGCCGTTCAAATGGACGCTGCTCGAAGGCGCCAAGGGCGTACAGCTTGCCGAAGCGGGCCTGCGCAGCTGGAAAGAACGGCGCTGGATCGATATTCCGTTGCTAAAAGTCTGACCTGTAGGGGTTACAACTGATTACTGATTGCTGATACCTGATTACGGCCATGCCAATCCTCAATCTTCCCACCACCGCCGGAACGCTTGCGCCCCACACCATCCGTCCGGCGCGCAAATTTCCGGCAGCAAAGCCTCCCTTTAACCGTATTGCCTATGCGGCAGCACATGTCGTTGCTGATCCCCTCGCTGATGCCGATCCGTGGCTCGATGCCGCCATCGATTGGGAGCGCACGATCGCCTTTCGCCGGCATCTCTGGTCGCTCGGCCTCGGCGTGGCCGAGGCGATGGATACGGCCCAGCGCGGCATGGGCCTCGACTGGCCAACATCGCTCGAGCTGATCCGAAGGAGCCTTGCCGCCGCAAAGGATTTTCCGGGGGCCCAAATCGCCTCCGGGGCCGGTACTGATCATCTCAAGCCCGACGCGCACGTGACCATTGAGGACGTTATTCGCGCCTACGAGGAACAGTGCGCCGCGATTGAAAGGCTGGGGGGCCGCATTGTGCTGATGGCGAGCCGGGCACTGGTGCGGACAGCGCGCAGCCCGGATGATTATGCCAAGGTCTACGGGCGCATCCTCGCGCAGGTGCGCGCGCCCGTGATCATTCATTGGTTGGGCGAAATGTTCGACCCAGCGCTTGCTGGGTATTGGGGTCACCACGATCACGCCAAGGCAATGGATGTCGCGGTCGAAGTGATCGCGGCCAATGCCGCGAAGATCGATGGCGTCAAGGTTTCTTTGCTCGACAAGGACAAGGAAATCGCCATGCGAGCCCGGCTGCCCAGGAACGTGCGCATGTATACTGGCGACGACTTCAACTATGCGGAGTTGATCGCCGGCGACCCCCAGGGCTACTCCGACGCGCTACTCGGGATTTTCGATGCCATCGCGCCGGCGGCGGCGGCCGCTCTTGAGGCGCTTGCACGCGGCGACCATGCGACCTTTCACTCCATCCTCGCGCCAACTGTGCCGTTGTCGCGGCATATCTTCAAAGCGCCGACACGCTTCTATAAGACCGGCGTGGTGTTCATGGCCTATCTCAACGGCTTGCAGGACCATTTCACCCTGGTTGGGGGGCAGGAGAGCGCGCGCTCGACGCTGCATCTCGCCGAGCTGTTCCGTCTCGCCGACGCCGCCGGTCTCCTTGCCGATCCCGAGCTTGCGGCCACGCGCATGCGCGCCATCATGGCGACGCGCGGCGTGGAGGCGTGATGCGCGATTTTTCCAGCGACCGCCGCTGGCTTGCTATCAACACGGCCACTCTCAAGTCATGGTCGCTCGAGCAGGTGATCGCAGGCTGTTCTCGCGCCGGCATAACCGCGATCGCGCCGTGGCGGGACATCGTGCAGCAGTGCGGCGTGGAACGGGCGGCAAAACTCATTCGCGAGAGTGGGCTCACCGTAACCTGCCTCTGCCGTGGTGGCATGTTCACAACTGCCGATGAAGCAGGACGCCGCGCCGCGCTGGATGATAACCGGCGCGCGGTCGATGAAGCCCATGCGATCGGCGCGGGATCGCTCATTCTGGTTGTTGGCGGTCTGCCCCCGGGATCGAAGGATCTCCCAGGCGCTCATCGCCAGGTGCGGGACGGCATTGCGGCGCTCTTGCCCTACGCGCGCTCCGCCCGCGTGCCGCTTGCCATCGAGCCGCTCCATCCCATGACGGCGGCCGACCGCGCCTGCATCAACACGCTCGCGCATGCCAACGATCTTTGTGATGAGCTGGGGGACGGTATCGGCGTTGCCGTCGATGTCTACCATCTCTGGTGGGACCCGGAGCTGCCGCGGCAGATCGCGCGCAGCGGCAAGCGCATTCTTTCCTATCACGTCTGTGATTGGCTGGTGCCGACGCGCGATCTCGTGTTCGACCGCGGCATGCCCGGCGACGGCATCATCGACCTGCGCGCAATCCGCGCCACGGTCGAAGCGGCCGGCTATCAAGGTCACTGCGATGTCGAGATCTTCTCGGCCCAGAACTGGTGGAAGCGCGATCCCGAGGAGGTCATCCGGATCTGCGTCGAACGGCATCAGACGGTGGTGTGACGCTGTCAATGGCGCAAGGCACCTATGACGGCATCTCGGGATAAGAGCCCTACACTCGCGCAAACCATCGCGGCGCACCGCACCGGAGCGCGCAGTCCCGAAGCCACGGTTACGGACTGCTACAGGCGCATCCGCGCCTATGGCGATCCAGCGGTTTTTATTTCGTTGCGAGACGAATTGGAGGCGGGCGCAGAGGCGCGGGCACTGGGCGAGACGAAAAACCGGGATCTCCCGCTCTATGGGGTACCGGTCGCGGTCAAGGACAATATCGACGTGCAGGGCCTTGCGACCACCGCGGCCTGTCCTGCTTTCAGCTATCATCCGGACAAAGATGCAACCTGCGTCGCACGCCTGAAAAACGCGGGTGCAATCATCATCGGCAAGACCAATCTCGATCAGTTCGCGACCGGCCTGGTCGGCGTGCGCACGCCTTACGGCATTCCCCGCAATCCGTTTAGTCCCGCAATGATTCCCGGCGGATCGAGCAGCGGCTCGGCGGTCGCGGTCGCCGCCGGTCTTGTCCCGCTCGCGCTCGGCACCGATACCGCAGGCTCCGGACGCGTGCCTGCGGGGCTCAACAATATCGTCGGCCTAAAGCCAAGCCGCGGTCTCGTCTCGACCGCGGGTGTCGTGCCGGCTTGCCGCACGCTCGACTGCGTCTCGGTGCTCGCGTTGACGGTTGACGATGCGTTTGCCGCGTTGGCGGCGTTGGCGGGCTTTGACGAAACCGATCCCTATTCGCGCGAGCATCCGTTGGCTCCTCTCGGATGCATGCCGCAAGCCGTGCGGATCGGCGTACCCATGCCCGATCAGCGCCTGTTCTTCGGCGACCAGGATTGCGAACGCGCCTATGAAGCCGCCCTTGCCCGCTGCGCGCGGCTCGGTGCCACACCGGTCGAGATCGACATGGCCCCGTTCTATGAGACCGCGCCGCTCCTTTACGATGGCCCCTGGCTGGCCGAGCGCTACATCGCCGCCCGCTCGGTGATCGAATCGGCGCCGGAAGCCATGCATCCCATCACGCGACAAATCATCCTGCGCGGCAAGGGAATGAGCGCAGTCGACACCTTCGGAGCGTTCTATCGGCTCGAGGAATTGCGCCGCCTCTGCGGACGCGCTCTGCGCGAGGTTGATGCGCTCGCGCTTCCCACGGTGCCGCGCGCCTACACCATCGACGAGGTCCTCGCCGATCCGATCGAGCTCAACACGCGGCTCGGGACATACACGAATTTCGTCAATCTGCTCGATCTTTGCGCGCTCGCCGTACCGGCGACGATACTGCCGGACGGGACCCCGTTCGGCATCAGCTTCATCGGGCCTGCCGGCAGCGATGATGCGATCGCCGCCATCGGCCGGCGCTTCCACGCCGACACCGGACTGCCGCTCGGCGCAACAAGCAAGGCATAGCTCGCTGCAGCTACCGCGGCGCGGTCTCGTCAATCATGCTGACATGGGCGGCGACGATGCGCCAACCATCGTTGAAACGAACCCAGGTTTGCATCTGCCGGCCGATTTTTCCCGCAACGCTCGGACGCTGAAACAGCGTCGATGCAACGGCAAAACTCGTCCCATACGTCGTGATCACCGTTTGGGAAAGTGTTCGCGCCAATCCGGCCGGCGAGCGCGCAGCCCGAAATGCCGCGATGGCGTCATGGCCGTAGAGGTTTTCCGCGCCGCCGTAGCGAATCGTGCGTGCGTCGGGGAGGAACAACGTGTTGAGCGTTTCCACGTCGTTGCTCACCAACGCTCGTTCGTAACGCTCAAACGCGGCGGTCACCTCAGCGACGATTTCAGGTCGATCGATATCCATGATCTATGTGAGTGGCGGGCGCGGCGCGGCCGCGACTCCCATCTGTTCAAGCGCGTGCGCAATCCGCAGCGCAATGTCCTCGCGCCAGGGCGCCGCGAAGACCTGCACGGCGACCACAAGCGGGTCAACCGGCACCGGCGCTGCGACCACGGGCAGGCCGATAAACGAAATCGGCTGGGTGTAAACCCCGATATTCGGCCGCAGCGCCATCTCGACTTTGTCCAACACGAACGTTTGCTGACCGAGAGCGGGCGCGCTGCACGGGGTCGCCGGCGCCAGCACGGCATCCCAGCGCTCGAATAATTCCAGCACGCGGGTGCGATACCAGCGGCGGAATTTCTGCGCCTTGACAACAAGGGCCGCCGGAATCATCGCGCCCGCGATCAGGCGATCACGCACGGCGGGATCAAAGTCGCGGGGGCGCCGGCGCAGCCGGTCGAGGTGGAGGGCTGCGCCCTCGCTCGCCGTAATGACGTAAGCGGCGGCGCGCGCCATTTGCGGCTGCGGTAACTCGATCTCGGCCTTGATAGCCAGCGCGGCGGCGACGCGAGCAAGCGCCGTCTGCACTTCGGGAAACACGCCAGCGCGGAAATAACCGCCGGCAAGCGCGATCCGCAATCCGGCGATTCCAGTGTCGAGCAGCGGCGTGGCCCTTTCCACCGGCCGATCGGCACAGACTGGATCATCGGTGTCGGGTCCCTGCATGACGTCATAGGCAAGCGCGAGATCCCGCGCCGAGCGCGCCAACGGCCCCACATGATCGAGGCTCGCAACAAAAGGAAATGTGCCCGCACGCGATAATCTCCCGTAGGTCGGTTTGAGACCGAAAACCCCGCAGAACGAGGACGGCACCCGGATCGAGCCGTTGGTGTCGGAGCCAAGCGACAGGGGAACTAAACCGCCCGCAACCGCCGCGGCGGAACCGCTCGACGAGCCTCCGGCCATTCGGCTGCGGTCATGGGGGTTGCGGCAATCCCCGTGGTGCACATTCTCGCCGGTGAAGTCATAGGCGTATTCACCCATATTGAGCGCGCCGACCAGCACGGCGCCTGCGGCTTCAAGACGTCTGAGGGCGGTTGCATCGCGCGTTGCCGGGGCGCGCTCGCGATTGATTTTCGAGCCCGCCAGCGTTGACAGTCCCGCAACGTCGAACAGATTCTTTGCCGCAAATGGCACGCCCGCAAGCGGTCCGAGCGGGCCTCCCTGCGAGCGTGTCTGGTCGATGGCTTGCGCTTTCGCCAGCGCGCGTTCCTTCAGAATATCCGTGAATGCGTTGATTGCCGGATTAAGCCGCGCGATTCGCGTCAGGGTGTCGGCCGCGACGGCGGTTGCGCTCACGCGGCCCTCTCGGACCGCAGCAGCAATGTCGGCCGCGTGTGACCAGCCGGTGTCCACGGCCGCTATGCTACGAAGACCGGAGCCGGTTCTGCTTCATCCGGGAGCGGAAATTCCGCAAAGGAAGCCGCAAGCCGAAGCGTCACTTCGAGATGGCCCTTCACCGCGTCCTTCCAGGCCGGCTCGATTGGCAGATCAAGCAGGAGCGCCGCAGCATCGATGAATTGGGCGAGCTGATCAGAATCAGGGGTCTTCATTGTTTATTGCATCTGCTGCCTGAAACTCGGGTTCGGAATCGCAGCCAGGAGATCGCGGGTATATTGCGCCTGCGGGGCAAACAGCACCTCTTCGGTGCGCCCCTGCTCGACAATGCGTCCGGCGTGCATGACGATCACACGGTCGCACAGGAGGCGCACCACATTAAGGTCGTGGGACACGAAAAGATAGCTCATTCCCAGAGCATCTTTGAGATCCTGCAACAGGTTGAGAACCACCGCCTGCACCGAGACATCGAGCGCCGCGGTGGGCTCATCGAGAATGACGAGATCGGGATTGAGCGCGATCGCCCGCGCAATGCCGACGCGCGCCTTCTGGCCGCCGGAAAGCTGATGGGGGAAACGGTCGAGCAATTCCAGCGGCAGCCCCACCTGGCGCGCAAGCTCTTCGCAGCGCGCGCGCACCGCGCCACGCGAACTGATATCGCCCAGCCGCAGAATCGGATCGGCAATGGCGCGCGCGGCGGTAAAGCGCGGATTGAGGCTGTCGGTCGGGTCCTGGAACACCATCTGGATGCGCTTGCGCAGTGGCAGCCGCGCGAACTTTTTCGGCGCGATCTCGCCGATGTCCTCCCCGTCGAACATGATCACGCCGTCGGTCTTTTCGATGAGGCGCATCACCATGCTCGATGTCGTCGATTTTCCACAGCCGGACTCCCCGACCAGCCCGACGCTCTCGCCGCGATCGACAGCAAAGCTTATGGCATCGACCGCGCGAAAAGTCTCTGGCTCAGGCGCGGGTTTGCGCTGGAAGAGTCTGCCGAGATTTGCTCCCTTGCGCGGATATTCTTTTATGAGCTTTTCGACAACGAGCAACGGCTTGCCGGCATTGCCGTTGCCTGCGTTTGGCGCCGTGCTGGTACGCAGCGCTGGCGCCTCGTCCTGTGGCAACAGATCGCGCAGCGATATGCGCGGCCGCGGCGTCGCGCGCATGAGCTTGCGGGTATACGGGTGAGCGGGCGCGGTGAAGATCGTCTCGGAAGCCGCGCTCTCCACCACTTGTCCTTTTTCCATCACCACCACGCGATCACAGTAGACCGCGGCGAGGCCGAGATCATGCGTAATCAGGATCGTGGACATGCCCTGCTGGCGCGTGAGCTCGATGATGAGGTCCATCACCGCTTTCTGCGTGGTGACGTCGAGTCCCGTCGTCGGCTCGTCGGCAATGAGCAACCGCGGCCGGCAGGCGAGCGCAAGGGCGATCACGACCCGCTGGCACATTCCCCCTGAGAGCTCGAAAGGATAGGCATGGTAGCGCTCGCGCGGGCGCGCAATGCGCACCTGGTCGAGCACTTCGATCGCTTTCTCGCTCAATTCTCCGGAATTCACCTGCGAGTGCTGTTTGAGAATGTCCTCGATCTGATGGCCGACCTTGCGGATCGGATTGAGCGCCGCGCGCGGATTCTGAAACACCATGGATATTTCCCGCCCGCGCAGATTGCGCATCTGCTCCTCGCTGCCGGCGCGCAGATCGATGCCGCTGAAATGCACCGCGCCGTGGACGATGCGGCCGGCGCGGTCAAGAATCCGCAGGACGGCATAGGACGTCACCGACTTGCCCGAGCCGGACTCCCCGACAATGCCCACCGTTTCGCCCTTGCCCACGCTGACATCGACGTGCTCCACCGCCCGCACGGTGCCGCGGCGGGTGGAGAACTCCACCGTCAGATCCGAGATTTCGAGGAGAGGAAGCGCTCCGGCCATTGCAAGCTCAGGTGCGCCGCCGCGGATCGACGATATCGCGCAATCCGTCACCGAGTAGATTGAAGCAGAACACCGAGATCATCAGCGCAGCGCCGGGAAAGAAAGCGATCCACCATTCGCCCGAGACCATGAAGGCGGCGCCTTCCGCCACCATGATCCCCCATTCCGCCGTGGGCGGGCGCACGCCAAGCCCGATGAATGACAGACCGGCGGCATTGAGGATGGCGTAGCCCATGGTGAGCGACATCTGCACCACCATGATCGGCATAATGTTGGGCAGCACCTGGCCAAGCAGGATACGAAGCTCACCGTTGCCGCAGAGGCGTGCGGCATGCACGAAGCCCGCCTCGCGCAGAACATTGGCCTCGGCGCGCGCGACTCGGGCATAGAGCGGAAAATTCACGATTGCGGTGGCGAGCACGATGTTCTCCACCGTGTTGCCCAGCGCTGCGACGATACCCATCGCGAGCACGAACAACGGGAAAGCCATGATCGTGTCGGCGATACGGCCAACCACGCGGTCGGTCCATCCGCCGAAGAATCCGGCGGCAACGCCGGCGAGTCCGCCCAGCAAGAACACGAGCGCGACTGACGAAACCGCAATCATGAAATCGAGCCGCGTCGCCGCGATTACCCGGCTCAACACGTCGCGTCCAAGCTGATCGGTGCCGCACCAATGGGCGAGCGAAGGTGGCTTGAGGGCAGCTGCGGTATCGCTCGCCAGCGGATCGTAAGGCACGATGTAAGGCCCGGCGAGAGCGGCGATCACGATCAGCAGGAACAGTCCGAACGCAAATCCGGTAACGGCGTTTTCGCCCAGAATGTAGCGGGCGTGGCGAAGCGCGGCGAATGGCCCGCTCTCGGAGGCCGGGCGTTCGCCGGTCAGGACAATATTCGTCATGCCTCGATTCTCACGCGTGGATCGATCACCCCGTAAAGAATGTCGATCATGAGGTTGAGCGCCACGTACATCACGGCCATGGTCAGCACGAACCCCTGTAGCGGGGCGAAATCGGAGGCAATCAGCGCCTCGACCGCAAACGAGCCAATGCCGGGCCAAGCGAAAACCTTCTCCACCAGCACATTGGCGCCCAGCAAGAACGAGAACACCATGCCCAGCGTCGTGATTACCGGCAGCATTGCATTGCGGAAAGCGTAGGTGATGGTCACGGTAAACGGCGTAAGTCCGCTTGCCCGGGCGGTGCGCACGAAATCCGAGGAGAGCGCGGCCAGCATGGAGGCGCGGGTCATGCGCGCGATCGGAGCGAGCGAAAAAATCCCAAGCGTCAACGCCGGCAATATCAGCTGCTTGAGGGCCGCGAGAAAGAGCTCGCCGTTTCCCGCGATTGCACTGTCGATGAGGTAGAAACCCGTCACATGAGGTGGAGGGCTGAAGAACACGTCGAGCCGCCCGAGCGGCGCGGGCGCCCATCCCAGCCGATAATAGAAGACATATAGGAGGAGAAGACCGGTGAAGAACACCGGCAGCGACACGCCCGCGGTCGAGATCACGCGACAGCAATGATCGACGATTGAGTTCGGCCTTGTCGCCGCCAGGATGCCGAGCGGAACGGCGATGGCGATCGAGACGATGAGCCCAAGCAGCGTGAGCTCGGCAGAGGCGGGCAAGCGAGTCTTGATCTCTTGCGCGACGGGCTGGCCGGTCGTGAGGGAATTTCCGAAGTCGCCGCGCGCGAGATCGCCGACGTAGCGACCGAATTGCAAATAGAGCGGCTTGTCCAATCCCAGCTTCACCCGGACCTGCTCAATCGCCTCGGAGGTTGCGGCAGGACCCGCAAAATAGGCGGCAGGATCTCCCGGCAGCGCCCGCGTGAGCAGGAACGTAACGATCACCACTCCAATGAGGCTCGGAACCGCGGCCGAGAGCCGCTTGAGGATCATCGTCAGCATTTATTCCACCTTGCAGGGTGGGCAAACGCCTTGGGGCAGAGCGAGATCTGATGCTTGGCCTCGCACGCGTTTGCCCAGCCTACAGCAGCTCGCTCACCCCTTCACCAGCGCGCGGTAATCGAGCCGGCGATGGAACCAGTATTGATATCCCGACACGTTCTTCTGCATCGCGACATTGACGTAGGGCTGATAGAGCGGGATGCGCGGAATGTCGGCGAAGGCAAGCTCGACAAAACCTTTGACCGACTTTTCGTAGTCTGCCTTATCGCCTTGCGCGGCCGCGTTGACGGCTGCGTCGATGAGCGCGTCCATCTCTTTCGATTGGTAGCTCATGGTGTTGAAGATCGAATTCTTGCCGTGATAGCACCAGATGAAGAAATATTCGGGATAATCGAGCCACCCGGAGAAGACGTTGGTATAGAGCGGCAGGACCTTTTTGTTGAGCTCGGTGCGCCAGGTCGCGCCCGGTATCTTGTTGATGGTGCACTTGATGCCGATCTGCGCCAGGCTTTCCTGCGTGAGCACGCAGACCGGCTCGTTGACCCCGGCAAATCCCAGGTCGAACGAGAGCGTTGTCTCAAATCCGTTCGCATAACCGGCCTCCGCCAGCAGTTGCTTGGCCCTGCCGATATCAGTGATGTAGCCGTGCGGCTGCGGCCAGGCTACTGCAATGGGTGTGCCGGGCGGTGCGCCGAACATCGGCTTGGCGAGCCCGAACAACGCCGCGTCCATGATCTTCTGATACGGAAGGGCATACGCAACCGCCTGCCGCACTTTGAGATTGTCGAACGGTGGTTGCTTCACGTTCATCCCGATATATTGGATTCCGTTCGAATATGGCGTGGAGACAATGTCGAGTTTGCCGATGTCCTTGAGCTCGACGAAGTCTTTGTTGGGCAGATCATAGGAAATGTCGGCATCGCCGCGCTCAAGCAGCGCGCGGCGGTTGCCCGCCGACGGCACCATGCGCCAGATCACGCGCTTGACCTTGGGCAGCGGTCCGCTGATCCACTTGTCGTTGCGCTCGAGCACGACCTCGCTACCGGCATTCCAGTTCACGACCCGGTAGGCGCCGCCGCCCGCGGTATTCTGCTTGGTGTATTCGAGGCCCCAGGGGTCCTTGTCCGTCGCGTGCTTCTTCACCAGCTCCGAGTTCAGGATGCAGGGCACAACCACCGCCAGATCAGGGATCGTGAGGCGATCTTTGCGCAGGAAATCGATGCGAATGGTCTGATCATCCAGGACGACGAATTGCTCGGGCTTGGTCAGCGAGCCCGCGCCCATCTGGAAGGTCGGAAAACCGCCAACGGTAACGGCACGGTCGAGCGACCATTTGACATCCTTGGCGGCGACCGGTGTGCCGTCGTGGAAGGTCGCATTCTTCTTGAGTTTGAAGGTGACGGACATGTCGCCGAGCTTCATGTCATCGGCGAGCTCCATCTTGAACTTGTCGCGGTCGTAGTATTGCGCGCCGTTCGGCAGCGTCTTCATCTCATGGCTGATGAGGCGGTCGTAAGTGTTCCAGGAGACTTCATATCCAGGTACGTTGGTCCCGACGCCATGGATATCGATGTTGTTGGGGCCGCTTTCGGACACGATGAGCAGCGTCTCCTGGCGCGACTGTGCCTTGGCGGGCGAGTGAACGGCAGGGGCCGCCGGGAGCGCGCCACCGGCGGCCAGCGCAGTCATTGATTTCAGGAAATCGCGACGCTTCATCGAAAGACCTCTCCGGTGCGAATGGATGACGAACGTCATCCGCAAAGGTCATGCCAAGACCTTTGCATGACGCCGAGATCAGCTAACAGTTTGTCGCAGCACCGGATTCGGCCTCAACCCTCGGCGTGGTTGCCCGCAACTTCATCATTTGCCTAATAATGGGGCGGTGGACTCCGGCGTGCCTGCACAGTGCTTTGTCGGGAAAGGGCAATCTGCCGGCACGCGGCCCAATCCGTCTGGCACATCCATTGCTAATTGAGCCCCGAACTCGCCCGCGATCACCGGGCGTGGTCGGGAGGATATTTGCGATGGCTACGTTTGATGATGCTTTCGATCCGCGCCGGCGGCTGACGGGATGCGTGTGCGGCCGGCACCGCAGCCAGGCGGAGCATAACTTTGACTCGCAGCGGCAACTGTCCTGCACGCCGGCCGCGAGCGAAGATAAGCGCTACGAAGGCGTCGTCGCCTCTGCCGTCATGCGTGCCGTTTTTCCGAAGGACGCCGGGCGTCGCTTCTTTCTCAAATCGGTTGGCGCCACGACCGCGCTCGCTGCGCTCTCCCAACTCTTCCCGTTGAAAGCCGCAACCGAGGCGTTCGCCCAAGGCGGCACCATCGAGAAGAAGGACCTCAAGGTAGGGTTCATTCCAATCACCTGCGCCACCCCGATCATCATGGCGCATCCCATGGGGTTCTACAGCAAGCACGGCCTCAATGTTGAAGTGATCAAGACCGCGGGATGGGCGGTCATTCGCGACAAGACGCTTAACAAGGAATATGACGCCGCACACATGCTCTCACCCATGCCGCTTGCGATCACGCTCGGCGTGGGCTCGAACCCGATCCCTTACACAATGCCTGCCGTCGAGAACATCAATGGCCAGGCGATTACGCTTTCCCTCAAGCACAAGGACAAGAACGATCCCAAGCGTTGGAAAGGCTTCAAATTTGCGGTGCCCTTCGACTATTCCATGCACAATTATCTGCTGCGCTACTACGTGGCGGAGCATGGCCTCGATCCCGACACGGACATCCAGATCAGAGCCGTGCCACCACCCGAAATGGTTGCGAATTTGCGAGCCGACAACATCGACGGCTATCTCGGTCCTGATCCGTTCAATCAGCGCGCCGTTTATGACGGCGTCGGCTACATCCACCTTTTGTCGAAGGAGCTATGGGAGGGACATCCCTGTTGCGCCTTTGCGGCGTCCAGGGAATTCGTCACCACGCTCCCGAATACCTATGCGGCCCTGCTCAAATCGATCATTGATGCAACCGCCTTCGCCCACAAGCCGGAGAACCGCAAAGAGATCGCGGCCGCGATCGCGCCCGCCAATTACCTCAATCAACCCGAGACGGTTATCGAGCAGATTCTCACGGGCACCTATGCCGACGGACTCGGCAATGTTAAGCGCGACGCCAATCGCATCGATTTCGATCCGTTTCCATGGCAATCGTTCGCGATCTGGATCCTTACGCAAATGAAACGCTGGGGACAGATCAAGGGGGATGTCGATTACAAAACAGTGGCCGAGCAGGTTTATCTCGCCACCGATACAGCGAAGCTGATGAAAGAGGCGGGCCTCAGTCCGCCTACAACCAACACCAAGAGCTTCAAAGTCATGGGCAAGGAATTCGATCCCGCCAAACCCGACGAATACGTCAACAGCTTCGCCATCAAGCGGGCATGATGCGGAGATCCCGATAATGGGCCGGCTACTCCGGCTGCGAGCAGCCGTCGTCTCGCTCCTGCTGTTCGGGTCGTTCCTCGCAGTCTGGCACCTCGCGACCGCCGGAAGCGGTCCGGCAACGAAGATGGATCCGGAATACGCCAAGCTTGTCGGCGCGACCGCGAGCCAAGGCAAATCGGCGATGCCGGGCCCGACCGAGGTCGGCGCGAAGGTCTGGGAGCACCTAAAGAACCCGTTTTATGATCGCGGCTCGAACGACAAAGGCTTGGGTATCCAACTCGCCTATTCGATCGCGCGCGTGACGATGGGTTATCTCATCGCGGTCGCATTCGCGATCCCAATCGGTTTTCTCATAGGCATGTCGCCGCTGATGAGCCGCGCGCTCGATCCGTTCATTCAAGTGCTCAAGCCGATCTCGCCGCTTGCCTGGATGCCGCTCGCCCTCTACACCATCAAGGATTCGAGCCTGTCGTCGATCTTCGTCATCTTCATCTGCTCGCTCTGGCCGATGCTGATCAACACCGCCTTCGGCGTAGCGTCGGTGCGGCGCGAATGGCTCAATGTCGCGCGCACGCTGCAAGTGGGCCCGTTCCGCCGCGCGTTCACCATCATCCTGCCGGCGGCCGCGCCCACGATCCTGACCGGCATGCGCATTTCGATCGGAATAGCCTGGCTGGTGATCGTGGCTGCCGAAATGCTCGTGGGCGGAACCGGCATCGGCTATTTCGTCTGGAATGAATGGAACAATCTCTCCATTACCAACGTGATCACGGCGATCCTGGTGATCGGAATCGTGGGCATGGTGCTCGATCTGGCGCTCGCGCGCGCCACGAGATTGGTCACTTTTCCGGAATGACCGGCGTCCCCGAAGATCGAGCCAATTTCGATGACGTTTGATCACGCCGTGGCCTTGCACCATGTGCACCTCTCCTGGAGGGCTACGGAGGGAGAGGTAGAGCTGCTGGTGCGAGCTCTCCCTTCCACGCAAAAGTCATGACCGAGAAGTTCATCTCCATCGAAGCCATCACCAAGCGCTTCCCCGCCCCCGGCGGCGGCACGACAACGGTATTCGAGGACCTCTGGCTCGCGATGGGACGCGGCGAGTTCACCTGCATCATCGGGCATTCCGGCTGCGGCAAGACGACCGTCCTCAATGTGCTCGCCGGGCTTGAGGAGCCTAGCGAGGGTACCGTCATTGTGGACAATCAGGCGATCGAGGGACCAAGCCTCGACCGGGCGGTCATCTTTCAAAGCCATGCGCTGCTTCCCTGGCTCAGCGTGAAAGGTAACGTTGCTTACGCGGTTTCCTCGAAATGGCGGCGCTGGCGGCGTACGCAGATCGACCGGCACGCGCAAAAGTTCATTGACCTCGTCGGGCTCACAGGCGCCGAACGAAAGCGGCCGGCGGAATTGTCCGGAGGGATGAAGCAGCGCGTCGGCATTGCGCGCGCGCTCTCGATCGAGCCCAAAATCATGCTCATGGACGAGCCGTTCTCCGCGCTTGATGCACTCACCCGCGGCACATTGCAGGATGAAGTTCGGCGCATCTGCTTGGAAACCGGTCAAACCGTGTTCATGATCACCCATGATGTTGACGAGGCGATTTATCTTGCTGACCGCATCGTGCTGATGACTAATGGACCGAACGCGATGCTGGCCGAGATCGTGGAAAATCCTCTGCCCAAGCAGCGCCAGCGCAACGATATTCACCGTCACCCGCTCTATTACGGCGTGCGCAATCACGTGATCGATTTCCTCGTGAACCGCAGCAAGAGCTTCAGCGAGGAAGCGATGAACCGCAACTATGACCGCCGGCGCATCCCGATAGTGCGCCCCGGTCTGCCGTTCATTGCATCGGAGCATCCGGTCATGCCGATGCGGCCCGCCATAGCACTTGAGCCCGCGGCGCGGCTCGCCGGATCATGCGGATAGCAGTCAAACCTAACGAAAGGGAGGCCCAGGCTCATGACACGCAGTGAGCTCACCGAAAAGATCCTCGACATCAAGCGCGAGAAGGGATGGAGCTGGAAATACATTCACCAGCAGATCGGCGGCTATTCTCCGGTTCTTTTGGTCGGAGCGCTGCTCGGCCAGATGAAGCTCACCAAGCCGCAGGTGGCGAAGGCGGCCGATCTGTTCGGACTGTCGAAAGCCGAAACCGCGTTGCTCAATGAGGTGCCCATGCGCGGAGCCGGCGTCCCGATGCCGCCGACAGACCCGCTGATCTACCGCTTCTACGAGCTTGTCATGGTGAACGGGCCGGCCTGGAAGGCGCTCATCGAGGAGGAGTTCGGCGACGGCATCATGTCGGCCATTGACTTCGACATGCAGATCGAGCGGCTGCCGAATCCAAAGGGCGACCGCGTCAAGATCACAATGTCCGGCAAGTTCCTGCCGTACAAATATTACGAGAGTTCCGGCAACGTCCCGGAATACGGTTATAAGGAGGAGTGATCCGTGGCCGGCGGGTAGCGGGTAGGTTGGGTCGAGTTCTTACGAGACCCAACCCGGCGGGAGCTAAGGGGTGTTGGGTCTCGCCAGGGCTCGACCCAACCTACTGCGGCGGCTCCATCTGCGACGGGTCGTTCGAAACCGGCGGGCTATCATCGATGCGAGGCGTCTCGCGCGGCTTGGGCCGGGCCGTTGCCGACCTGCGGGGCGGCGGTGCCGGGGCGGCGGCTGTCGTATCAATATGGGCCGGATTCGCGAACATCAGCGCGGTCACATCCGAATACCAGGTGACGAAAGGCTGCTCGCTCGCCTTGAGTGCAGCAATGGTTTGAGCGGCTTGCTGCTGTTCCTGGACGAGGTCTTCGTTCTCTTTCTTGAGCCCCTCGACTTCCCGTGCGAGACGGAGCACGGCAGCATCGGGCTTTTCGCCGGGCTGGAGAAAGGCCGAAATGTCCGATTGAGCATCCGAGCGCGGCGCGCCGGAACTGATGGGCCAGCCCAATGCGAGCGCACTGATGGCTCCCGCAGCAAGCGCCAGAATAATTATGGTCGAGAGCCGGAAAGCGCTCTTCGGGCGCGGATCGGTCGCGATATCCTGATCTTCGTGTCCGAATTCCTCATCAAACGCGTTGAGGCTCGGCATCACTCTCGCGTTCACTCTAACAGACATCACACGACCCGCTAATCGAGCACTCCCTCACACGG
>Ga0209526_10000110_pt1 | contig 46316 bp, 43 predicted proteins | sample JacPinW_OM2H0_M1_FD_188566 | JGI IMG/M metagenome (GOLD analysis project Ga0209526, IMG submission 188566) | Forest soil microbial communities from Algoma, Ontario, Canada - Jack Pine, Ontario site 1_JW_OM2H0_M1 (SPAdes) (version 2) | ecosystem: Environmental > Terrestrial > Soil > Boreal... | reverse complement strand
CCGCGCGGCATTCCCCGCAAGCGGGGCCCCCAAAGCAAGCTCCTGCGCTCCTCGCTGCGCGTATGTCGAATACGCTCACTGCGGTGCTCGTCGCCTCCTTGCAGCTGACGCACCTGGCCACCGAATCTCTCGGCCGGTTTTCCGGCCGCACCTCTAGGAGTGTGCGAGGTGGGGTGCTAGCCATGGCCCGGCGGGGTCGGGGCGAGGCGCGCACGACGGGGCAGAGCGCGCGCATCCTGGTCACCGTCGCGGGCCACCCGGTCGACGAGGAGACGCTGCGGCTGGCCTGTCGAATGGCGCGTGAGCTGAAGCAGAGCAACGTCACGCCCTGGCTCTACGCGGTGCACGTGATCGAGGTGACACGCGCGCTTCCGCTCAGCGCGCCTGTTCATCAGCAGGTCGAGCAGGGGGAGCAGATTCTCGACACGGCGGAGCGCATCGCGGCGGAGTACGGGCTCGAGATACAGACGGAGATGGTCCAGGCGCGGGATACCGGGCCGGCCATCGTCGGCGAGGCCGACGACTGGCACGCGGACATGATCGTGATGGGGCTTCCCTACAAGCGCCGCTTCGGTGAGTTCAATCTGGGGAAGACGACGCCCTACGTCCTGAAGAACGCCCCATGCCGGGTCGTACTGTTTCGCGAACGGCTGGACGCCTAGCAGGTCGGCGGCCGCGCCGCTGGCATCTTCGATTCTGGTCTGAGCTGGGGTCGCAGTCGGGCGAGCATGACGCCTTCATCAAGGTGGTCATCGTGGAGCGGCTGGCACGAGCCGTGGTCCTGGTCGCGGCCGCCATCTCGCTTCTCGTCGTGGGCCGCCTCGGTTACCTCCCCGCCGTCATCGCCGAGGTCCAGGAGCAGCTGAACCTCACCGCCGGGCCCGGTCTGCTCCGCCAGCTCATCGCTCGCGCGCTCGACTACCTCGGTAACTACCCCCATCAGACGGCCCTCGCGCTCGGCGTGCTCGTCTTCGCCCTGCTGGAGGCGGTCGAGGCGCTGGGGCTGGCGGCCCACCGGCGCTGGGCCGAGTACCTCACCGTGCTGGCCACCGCTGCTCTGATTCCCGTCGAGGTCGAGGAGATCATCAGGCGCCCGACTCTTCTCCGCTTCGGCGCCCTCCTCTTCAACCTCGCCATCGTCGGCTGGCTGGCCTACCGCAAGCGGCTCTTCCTCGACGTCTGAGCCGGTACCCCCGTTCTAGCGACCGAAATCGAGGCGCGCTGCGAGGCGGCCGGGTAAGCCGGCCTCGATGATCGCGCGCTTGGCACGCTCGCGGTCATAGGGAATGCGCCGGAATTCGAAGGTGCCGTGCTCCGGGTCCCAGAGCCCGTAGCTGGCATCCGGGTCCCCATCCCGGGGCTGGCCGACGCTCCCCGGGTTGACCAGCGCGGGGGCGCTCAGCTCGATCCCGCCCAGGTCATAGTCGTGGGCCAGCTCCTCCTGTTCCACGTGGAACACGCCTGGAACGTGCGTGTGGCCGTGGAAGCACAGCCTCTCGCCGACCAGCTGGAGGTTCTCCAGAGCGGTGTAAGGATCGAGGATGTACTCGTAGATGGGGTCCCGGGGGCTGCCGTGGACCAGGAGAGCGCCGCCGCTCTCGCTGCGCTCAGGCAGGTCGCGGAGCCAGCCCAGCCTGTCCCCGTCCAGCTGCTCAATGGTCCAGCGAATGGCGGCCGCGGCGTCAGCGTTGAACCAGCCGAGAACTGCGGCGTCGGTGCAGGCGCGGTCGTGGTTGCCGACCAGCGTCGGCCAGCCGCTCCCTCGCACGTGATCCAGGCAGCGAACCGGGTCCGCTCCGTAACCGACGACGTCGCCAAGGCAGATGACATGCTCCACCTCGGGGAGCCCGCCCAGGTCCTCGAGGACCGCCTCCAGGGCTGGCCAGTTGGAGTGGATGTCGGAAAGAAAGGCGGTCCTCACCGGACGCTAACCCCATCCCTGCGTCCGCGGAAGTGGCGCGAGTCGAACGGCGGATGCCAGAGCACGCTCACGAGTGCTAAAGCCTACCCAGTGTCCTGCTCCAGAAATTCGCCGGCATATTGCGGCTCCGGACGTGAGACCTCCGGTCGCGCGCTCCCGCCGCGGGACACGACTGTCCGTTCCGTGTCCGTCCGCGGTCGCCATCCTTCGTGGCATGGATACAGCGGCGGAAGCCCCCCGGATCCGCTTCCACCTCGACCGGGCGCTCCACCTGGTGGCCCACGATCGCTGGGTCCTGGGAGGCATCCACGACGGCAAGCTGCGGGTGCTGATCGACTCCTCTCCCGAGCCCAACCGCCCTTTCCGGCGGACCCGTTCTCTCTCCCACCTCGCACGCCGTTGCCTGCACGAGCGGAAGCCGGTGGCGGTGACCGCGCTGGCCGCCCCCGAGCGCAGGGGTGCCGAAACGGCCAACTGGGAGATCGACTGGCCGGCTCTGCTCTACGCCCCTGTCGGTATGCCAGGGCGCCGTCCGGTCGGTCTCCTGGTCCTGGGCTGCCAGCACGATCACTGGTACGCGCAGGAGGAGATCGACTATGTGGCCTCCCTCGGCGTCAGCCTCACCTCGATGGCGCTTTCGGTGGGCGGCCCACTCGACCGCTTGCGCGGCAGTGAGCGCCGCGCGGCCCAGCTGCTCAGCCAGGGCCTCTCCTCGGCCGAGATCGCGGCGGCTCTGCACACCGACCGGCCGGCCGCCCAGCGCCTGGTCGCCCAGGTCCTGAGGAAGCTGGCGCTAAGGTCCCCGCGCCAGCTCTCTGAGCTCTGGCCGGAGGTCGAGCCGCTCTGATCCTAGGGGTGCGGCCGGAACCGACCGCAACCTTTAGGACGTCCGGCGCCGCCGGCGGTAGGACTGGAAGAGAGCGATGGAGAGCGGGTGCCCGGCCCACTTGCGCAGCCGGAGCAAGGGCTTGAGAATCTCGTCGGTCTCCGCCGACCGATCAGCCAGAAGCTCCAGCTCTTTCTCGATCTCGAGCCTGGCTGCCTCGAGCTGGGCGGAGAGCGCCAGGCCGCGACGCCGGACCCGGAACAGGCGGGGAAGGATGGTCAGCGAGCCGGCCAGGATAACCACCCCGGAGGCGACCAGCAGGACCTGTCCGATGGTGGCGGCCAAACCGCCGACGTCCACGGCGGGCTCCTACTCCAGCTCCACGCCGACCGGGGCCAGGGCCACCACCTGGTCGTCGGAGCCGAGCCGCATCACGATCACGCCCTGGGTCTGGCGCCCGATCTCGGAGATGGAGCCGGTGGCCGTGCGCAGGACCATTCCGCTGGCGGTGATCAGCAGGATCTCGTCTTCCGGATCGCTGGTCACGCGGAGGGCGGCCAGCCGCCCCACCTTGGGGGTGACCTTCAGAGTGAAGACCCCCTGCCCGGCGCGGTGGTGGCGCGGGTACTCGTCCAGCGGCGTGCGCTTGCCGTAGCCGCGCTCGGTCACCACGAGAAGGTCTCCGCCAGGGACGATCACCGCCATGCCGGCGACCAGGTCGGCCCGCCCCAGCCGCATCCCGATCACGCCCTGGGTGTCGCGACCCATGGGCCGGACCTCCTCCTCGTGGAAGCGGATCGACTTACCCAGCTGGGAGGCGATCAGGATCTCGTCTGCACCGCTGGTCGGTGCCACCCAGAGCAGCTCGTCCTCGCCCTGCAGGTTGATGGCGATCAGGCCGTTGCGGCGCACGTTGGCGTATTCGCGTGTCCGTGTTTTCTTGATGAACCCCTTACGGGTCACCATGAGCATGTAGCGACCGCCGTCGTCGTCGTTCTCCGGCCGCACGAAGACGGCTGTCACCCGCTCCCGCGGCCCGATCTCGATCAGGTTGTTGATGGGGATCCCTTTGGCCGTCCTCTCGCGCTCCGGCAGCTCGTGTACGCGGAGCTGGAAGACGCGGCCGGACTGCGTGAAGAAGAGCAGCGAGGCGTGGGTGTGGGTGCTGACCAGGTGCTCGGTGTAGTCCTCCTCCCTGGTGCCTCGCGGCGCGTCTCCTCCCGCCGTCGGCTTGGCGCCCCGCAGCCCGATGCCGCCCCGCTGCTGCGCACGGAAGGTGCGCGACGGCTGGCGCTTGACGTAGCCGCGATGCGTCAGGGTGACGACCACCTCTTCCTTGGGGATCAGGTCCTCGGCGGAGAGCTCGGTGGCGTCCTGGTCGGAGATCTCGGTACGGCGGTCGTCGCCGTACTTCCTGGCCATCTCGGCCATCTCCTCGGTGATCAGCATCAGCACCTTCTGGTCGGAGGCCAGGATCGACTCCAGGTAGGCGATCGTCCGGATCACCTCCTCGTACTCGTCGTCGATCTTGGCCCGCTCCAGCTGGGTCAGCCGGCGCAGCGTGAGGTCGAGCACCGCCTGGGCCTGCCGCTCGGTGAGCCCGAACTTCTCCTGCAGCTGGTTCCTGGCGTCCTCCGTGTCCCGGGCGCCCCGGATGGTCTGGATCACCTCGTCGAGGTGATCCAGGCAGATCTTCAGCCCCTCCAGGATGTGCGCCCGGTCCTGGGCCCGCTTCAGCTCGAAGCGAGTCCGCCGGATGATCACGTTCCGGCGGTGGTCGATGAAGTGCTGCAGCATCTGCTTCAGCCCGAGCACGTGGGGCCGGTTGTCGACGATCGCCAGCATGATCACGCCGAAGGTCTGCTGCAGCGCCGTGTGCTTATAGAGGTTGTTGAGGACGGTGTAGGGCCGCGCTTCGCGCTTCAGCTCGATCACGATGCGCATCCCCGAGCGGTCGGACTCGTCTCTCAGGTCGGCGATGCCGTCCAGCTTGCGATCGCCCACCAGCTCCGCGATCTTGGCCACCAGGTTTGCCTTGTTCACCGCATAGGGCAGCTCGTCGACGATGATCCGCTCCCGCCCGTTGGCGGCCTCCTCGAAGGTGTGCCGGGCCCGGACGATGATCTTGCCGTGGCCGGTGGCGTAGGCCTGCTTGATGCCCGCCCGGCCCATGATGATGCCGCCGGTCGGGAAGTCCGGACCCTGGACCAGGTGGAGCAGGTCCTCGGAGGTGGCCTCCGGGTTCTCGATCAGGTAGGTCACCGCCGAGGTGATCTCGCGCAGGTTGTGGGGAGGGATGTTGGTCGTCATCCCGACGGCGATACCGGTGGCGCCGTTGATGAGCAGGTTGGGGATCCGGGCCGGAAGGACGAGCGGCTCCTCTTCGGTGCCGTCGTAGTTCGGCCCCATGTCCACGGTGTCCTTCTCGATGTCCGCCAACATCTCGCTGGCGATGGCGGCCATCCGCGCCTCGGTGTAGCGCATGGCCGCCGGGGGATCACCGTCGACCGAGCCGAAGTTGCCCTGGCCGTCGATCAGCGGGTAGCGAAGCGAGAAGGGCTGCGCCATCCGGACCAGCGCGTCATAGACGGAAGCGTCGCTGTGCGGGTGGTAGAGCTTGAGCACGTCGCCGACGAAGGCGGCGCACTTGCGATAACGCGAGGCGGAGGTGGCGCCGGCGCCGTTCATGGCGTAGAGAATCCGGCGCTGCACCGGCTTCAGCCCATCGCGCACGTCGGGCAGCGCGCGGCTGATGATGACCGACATCGCGTAGTCCATGTAGGAGGTCTGCATCTCCTCCAGCAGGGACTTGGCGAGCACCGAGCCCGGCCCCATGTCGCCCGGTGGCGTCAGCTCGTCAGTCATCTACTCGAACCTCTTCAGCACCACAGTGCAGTTCTGGCCGCCGAAGCCGAACCCGTTCGAGATGGCGACCCGCACGTCGGCTCGGCGAGCCTCGTTGGGGACGTAGTCCAGGTCGCAGTCGGGGTCTGGGGTCTCGTAGTTGATGGTGGGATGGATGACCCCGTGGTTCATGCAGAGCAGCGTCGCGATCGCCTCCACCGCGCCGGCGGCGCCCAGGAGATGCCCGATCATCGACTTGGTGCTGCTGATCGGCACGCCGGCCGCCCGCTCCCCCAGCGCCATCTTGAGTGCGCGGGTCTCCGCTGCGTCGTTGAGGGGCGTCGAGGTGCCGTGAGCGTTGACGTAGTCGACGTCCTCCGGCGTCATCCCGGCGTCTGCGAGAGCAATCCTCATGCACTGCGCCGGCGCCTCGCCGCTCGCGTCCGGAGCGACCGAATGATATGCGTCATTGGTGACGCCGAATCCTATTACCTCGCCGTGGACGCGTGCGCCCCGAGCGCGGGCGTGCTCCAGATCCTCGAGGACCAGTATGCCCGCACCTTCTCCCGGCACGAAGCCGTCGCGGTTCTTGTCGAAAGGCCGGCTCGCCCTCTCCGGGTCGTCGTTGCGGGTGGAGAGCGCCTTGATGGCGTTGAAGGAGGCTATCCCGACCTCGCAGAGCGAGGCCTCTGACCCGCCGGCCAGCATCACGTCCGCGTCCCCGCGCTGGATGATGCGCAGCGCGTTGCCGAGGGCCTGGGTGGAGGCGGCGCAGGCCGTGACGGTGGTGGAGTTGGGACCCTTCAGGTGCAGGTGCATGGCGACCTGCGCGGCGGCGATGTTGGGTATCACCATGGTGGCGTAGAGCGGCTGCAGGCGGCCGCCGTTGAGGAAGATCGCGGCGTCGCGCGTCATGACCTCGAAGCCACCTATCCCGGTTCCCATCTCGACGCCGACCCGAAATGGGTCCTCGTCCTCCACGACCAGCCCGGCGTCGGCCACCGCCTGCTCGGAGGCGACGAGCGCCAGCTGCGTGAATCGGGCCGAGCGCTGGGCCAGCTTGCGGTCCATGTAGGCGGCGGGATCGAAACCGCGGACCTGGGCCGCGAACTTGGTGGTCAGCCGGCTGGAGTCGATGCCCTCCAGCAGGGCGGCTCCGCTCCGGCCTTCGACCAGGCCGTGCCAGAACTCGTCCACGGTCGTGCCCAGCGGATTGATAGTCCCCATTCCGGTCACCACGACTCGCCGCATACCGTTCTCACTCACTTCTTCTTTCACCTCGAACGGCCACGGATCTTCAACGACCGACGGCCTCGCGAATCTTACCCACGAGGTTGACTTCCACCGCTTCCCTGGCCACTCGAATCGCGTTGCGGAAGGCCAGGGCGTCGGAGCGCCCATGGGCAACCACAGCCACGCCGTCGATACCCAGCAGCGGCGCTCCGCCGAACTCGCGCCAGTCGAGCCGCCGGCGGATGCGGCGCACGCCCGGGCGGATCAGGATTCCGCCCAGCTTGCCGGCGGCGCCCCGCGGCACCTCTTCGCGCAGCGCGCCGAAGACGAATTCCGCCGTCGCCTCCGCCATCTTGATGGCCACGTTGCCGACGAAGCCGTCCGCCACCACGACGTCGGCCTTGCCGGCCAGCACATCCTTCGGCTCCACGTTGCCGACGAACTGGAAGCGTGAGTTGCCGGTCTGGCGCTTGATCCGGCTGTAGGCCTCCTTCACCAGCTCGTCGCCCTTTCCCTCCTCCTCTCCGTTGCTGAGGAGTCCCACTCGCGGCCGCGACCGCCCCAACACCTGCTCGGCGTACACCGCGCCCATGAGCGCGAACTGGACCAGGAATTCGGGCCGCGAGCCGACGTTGGCGCCGACGTCGAGGAAGTAGGCAGGATCCCCCGTCGTGGGCAGGATGGAGCCCAGCGCCGGGCGCTCCACGCCCCGGATCCGGCCCTGGATGAAGAGGGCGGCTGCCAGGATCGCGCCGGAGTTGCCGGCGGACACCCAGGCGTCGGCTTGACCCTGCTTGCAGAGCCTGGCGCAGATGCTCATCGAGGAGTCGGTCTTGGTCCGCACCGCCTGGGCGGGGTGGTCGTCCATCTCGATCACCTGGCTGGCGGGGACGAACTTCAGCTCGGGGTGAGAGTCGAGCAGCGGCTGCACGCGATCCGGCAGGCCGACGACCACCACCTCCACACCGAGTTCCCTGGCCGCCTGCGCGGCCCCGAGTACCGCCTCCGCCGGCGCGAGATCGCCACCCATGCCGTCGACCGCGATCTTCAAGCCTTCAGATATCGAGATTGCGCACGTTCTTGGCGTGGGCCTGGATGAACTTCTTGCGCGGCTCCACGTCCGAACCCATCAGCTTCTCGAAGATGTCGTTGACGAGTGCGGCGTCCTCGACCTGAACCTGGAGCAGCGTGCGCGTCTGGGGGTTCATGGTCGTCTCCCAGAGCTGGTCGGCGTTCATCTCGCCCAGGCCCTTGAACCGGTTCACCTCGACCTTGCCACCCATTCGCTTGGACTCGCGGTCGCGCTCCACGTCGCTGTAGACCCACTTGGTCTGCTTGCCCTTGGTCAGCTTGTAGAGGGGGGGCTGCGCCATGTAGACGTGGCCGTTCTCGATCAGAGAGGGGAAGTAGCGGTAGAAGAACGTAAGCAGCAGGGTTCTGATGTGGGACCCGTCGACGTCAGCGTCGGTCATCGTTATGACGCGGTGGTAGCGCAGCTTCTCGTACTCGAAGCGCTCCCCGATACCGGTGCCCAGCGCGGTGATCAGGTTGCGGATCTCCTCTGACGTCAGCACCTTGTCCAGGCGGGCTTTCTCCACGTTCAGGATCTTCCCGCGCAGCGGCAGGATCGCCTGCGTCCGCCGGTCGCGGCCGGCCTTGGCGGTGCCACCGGCCGAGTCGCCCTCGACGATGTACAGCTCACACTTGGCCGGATCTCGCTCCGAGCAGTCGGCCAGCTTGCCGGGCAGCATCGAGCTTTCCAGGAGCGACTTCCGCTGCACCAGGTCGCGCGCCTTGCGGGCGGCCTCGCGTGCCCGGGCTGCCGTCAGCGACTTCTCGATGATCCTGCGACCCTCGCCCGGGTTCTCGTCCAGGTACTGGTTCAGGGACTCGGCAAGCACGACGGAGACGTGACCCTGCACCTCGGTGTTGCCCAGCTTGGTCTTGGTCTGACCCTCGAACTGAGGCTCGAGCAGCTTGACGCTGATGACGGCGGTGAGGCCTTCTCGAACGTCCTCGCCGGTGAGGTTGGGATCCGAGTCCTTGAGCAGTCCCGCCTTGCGCGCGTAGCGGTTGAGCGCGTTGGTGAGAGCGGCGCGGAAGCCGGTCAGGTGGCTGCCGCCCTCCGCCGTGTGGATGTTGTTGGCGAAGGCGAGCACAGTCTCGACGAAGCTCTGGTTGTACTGCAGGGCGATCTCGATCTGAGTCGTCTCGATCTCGCGATCGACGTAGAAAGGCACCTGGTTGACGACGCCTTTGCCGGAGTTCAGGTGCTTCACGAAGGAGAGGATGCCGCCCTCGAAATAGAAGGTGTGGGCGTAGCCGAGCCGCTCGTCGAAGAGGACCAGGGCCAGCCTCTTGTTGAGGAAGGCCATCTCGCGAAGGCGGTGCAGGATGGCGTCGCGGTCGAAGGCGGTGTCCGGGAAGACCTTCGGATCGGGCCAGAAGCGGACGATGGTTCCCCTCTTCTGGCTCTTGCCGATCACCTTCACCGGCTCCAAGGGTGCGCCCCGCTCGTACTCCTGGAAGTGCTCTTTGCCGTCTAGATGGACCCAGACCTGGAGGCGCTCGGAGAGCGCGTTGACCACCGACATGCCGACGCCGTGCAGTCCGCCGGAGACCTTGTAGCCGCCGCCTCCGAACTTGCCGCCTGCATGCAGGACGGTGAGGACCACTTCCAGCGATGAGCGGTGTTCGGTCCGGTGCAGGCCGACCGGGATACCGCGGCCGTTGTCGGCCACCGAGACGCTTCCGTCGGCGTGCAGGGTGACGACGATGCGATCGGCCTCTCCGGCCAGCGCCTCGTCGACCGAGTTGTCGACTATCTCCCAGACGAGGTGATGCAGCCCACGGGTGTCCGTGGACCCGATGTACATGCCCGGACGGCGGCGAACAGGTTCGAGGCCTTCGAGGACCTGGATCTGTTCGGCGCCATAGGCCACGTCAGCGCCGAGAGGGCGGGCTTTGGCCTTACGACCGGGCGGAACGCCTCCGTTTTGGAGATTCGTCACGCCGAGCGATGCCCTCCCAGCGAAGAGAGATTGAGGCGAGGACTACTGGGATGCTGGATGTTTTTATTTTACCCGAAGGCCGGGCCGCATAAACCGATCGCGCGCGCGTGTGCGCGCGTAGATCGGGTTTATGGTACCTCCGGCTGGCGTGGGGGCGGCGCCTGGGAGGCGCTCCGCCTGTGCCCGCCGGCGCTCAGCCGGACTCGCCGTCAGGCCGCCAGCGCAGGACCGGGTGGCGGGCGGCCCGCACCTCGTCCAGCCGGCCCACGGGCAGGCTGCGAGGCTCCGCACGGAGCTCGTCCGGGTCAGTCCTGGCAAGCTCCACGATCTCTTTCAGGGCATCGGCGAAAGCGTCAAGAGTGGCTTTGCTCTCGGTCTCCGTCGGCTCGACCATCACCGCCTCGGGCACGATGAGCGGGAAATACACGGTGGGCGCATAAAAGCCGCGCTCGAGCAGGCCTTTGGCGAGGTCCAGAGCTTTAATGCCCTGCGGGGCCAGGTTTCGCGCCGAGGCCACGAACTCGTGCATGCAGGGCCCTTCGTGCGGCAGGTCGAGCACCCCCTCCAGCCGCTTGCGCACGTAGTTGGCCGCCAGGACGGCGTCCTTGGACGCCTGGGTCAGCCCGTCGCCCCCCATGGCCTGAATGTAGGTGAAGGCGCGCACCAGCATTCCGAAGTTGCCGTAGAAGCTCCGGACCCGGCCGATTGAGTGCGGCCGCTCGCTGTCGAGGACGAACCGGCCGTTCTCCCGCTCCACAGTTGGCCGGGGCAGGAATGGGACCAGGTCGGCCTTCACGCCCACCGGGCCCGACCCGGGGCCGCCTCCGCCGTGAGGCGTGGTGAAGGTCTTGTGGAGGTTCATGTGGACGGCGTCGAAGCCCATGTCGCCGGGCCGGCAGATCCCCATCAGGGCGTTCAGGTTGGCGCCGTCGTAATACAGCTTGGCGCCGGTCGCGTGGACCATCTCCGAGACCTCGAGGATCTGGCGCTCGAAGAGGCCGAGCGTATTGGGGTTGGTCAGCATGAGCGCCGCGACGCGGTTGGAGAGCTTGGCCTCCAGATCGCCGACGTCGACCCGTCCGTCGGGCGCCGACTTGACCTCCACCACGCGGAATCCGCAGAGCGCCGCGCTGGCCGGGTTGGTGCCGTGGGCGGCGTCGGGGACGATCACCTCGGACCGCTCCTCGCCGCGGGCCAGGTGGTAGGCCTGGATCATCCTCAGGGCCGTCCACTCGCCGTGGGCGCCGGCGGCGGGCTGAAGGGTGACCCTGTCCACGCCGGCGATCTCGCAGAGCGCCCGCTCCAGCCGCCACATCAGCTCGAGGGCGCCCTGGATCGTCTCCGGGTCCTGGTAAGGGTGGAGCTCGGCAAAGCCGGGAAGCCGGGCCGCCTGCTCGTTGGCGACGGGGTTGTACTTCATGGTGCAGCTGCCCAGCGGGTAGAAGTTCTCGCTGATCGAGTAGTTCAGCGAGGCCAGCCGGCTGTAGTGGCGCATGACCTCCGGCTCGCTGAGCCGGGGTAGGGCCGGCGGACGCTTCCTGAGCAGGTTGGCGGGCAGCCTGGGCGCTGCCTCCACGCCGGATTCCGGCAGCCGTGGCGGCGGAGCCGACGGGTGGCTCTTCTCGAACGTTAGTTCTTCGGTCACGCCTGGCCCAGCACTTCCACCAGCCGGTCGATCGCGTCGAGGTCGTTGACCTCGGTGCAGCAGAAGAGGACGACGTCCTCCATCTCCGGATACCAGCGGGCGATCGGAAGCCCGCCTAGAATTCCGGCGGCCTCCAGCCTTTTCAGGGATTGTTCCACGTGGAACATCCTCACCGGGAACTCGTTCAGGAAAGGCTGGTCGGGGAGAGCCAGCTCCACTCCGGGAAGCTGGCTGAGCCGGTCGGCCAGAGCGTGCGCGCGCTGGTAGCTGACCTCGGCCACCTGGCGCAGACCCTCCGGTCCCATGTAGGTCAGGTAGACACTGGCCGCCAGGGCGCAGAGAGAGTGGTTGGTACAGATGTTGGAGGTCGCCTTGGCCCGCCGGATGTGCTGCTCGCGGGCGGTAAGGGTGAGCACGAACCCGCGCCGGCCGGCGGCGTCGTACGCCTCTCCCACAAGGCGGCCGGGGAGACGGCGGGTGAGGTCCTGGCGGCAGGCGATGAAGCCCAGGTGCGGCCCACCGAGGCTGGGCGCAAGGCCCAGCTGCTGGCCCTCGCCGACGGCCACGTCGGCGCCGTATTCGCCGGGCGGTGCCAGGAGCGCCAGGCTGATCGGGTCCACGCAGGCGACCGCCAGCGCGCCGTGGTGATGCGCGTGGGCGGTGAGGGCCTGGGGATCTTCGAGCACCCCGAGGAAGGTGGGCTGCTGGAAGACCACGGCGGCCGTACGCTCGCCGACCTGCTCCAGGCCCTGACGGACCTCGAAGCCCCGGCCCTGACCGTAGCAGCGAAGGACCTCCAGGTACTCCGGGTGGAGGTAGGGGTGAACCGCCACCTCCGGCCGGCCGGTGTGGACGACGGCCATCATGGCCGCCTCCGCCACCGCCGTGGCGCCGTCGTAGAGCGAGGCGTTGGCCACGTCCAGGGCGGTCAGCTCAGCGATCAGCGTCTGGTACTCGAAGACGGCCTGCAGCGTGCCCTGGCTGGCCTCGGGCTGATAAGGCGTGTAGGCGGTGTAGAACTCCGGCTTGGAGATGACGGCGTCGACAGCCGTCGGGATGAACCTCTTGTAGACGCCTCCGCCCCGGAACCAGAAGCGGTCCTCGTATGTGCGATTGCGGGCGGCCAGACGGCGGACACTGCTCATGGTCTCCAGCTCGGAGAGCCCGGGCGGCAGCTCCAGTCCCCGGACGCGGAGCTGCCCCGGCACGTCGGCGAGAAGCTCCTCGGCGGACCGGGCGCCGAGCTCCGCCAGCATCGCCCGGCGGTCCTCCTCCGAGTGCACGAGGTAGGGCATCGGGTTAGTGGCTCTGACCCTCGGTGACGGCCTTGTAGCCCGCCTCGTCGAGCAGGCCCTCCCCGAGATCACCGTTCAATCGCACCTTGATCAACCATCCCTCCCCGAAAGGATCCCGGTTCACGGTTTCCGGGTTGTCGCTCAGAGCCTCGTTTACCCCTACCACGCTGCCGCTCACCGGCGAATACAGATCGGAGGCGGCCTTGACGGACTCCACCACGCCGAAGGAGTCGCCCGCTTCCAGCATCCGCCCAACCGAGGGAAGCTCGAGAAAGACCACGTCACCGAGCTGCGATTGCGCAAAGTCGGTGATGCCCACGGTGGCGACGTCGCCCTCGGCCTGCACCCACTCGTGGCTCTCCGTGTAGTACCGCTCTGCCACTCCAGTCCTCCTGCTTGCTGCTAGGCGCGCGAAACCTGCCGAACCGATCCCCGGTAGAAGGGTAGGGCCACGACGTCCGCCCGGCCGCCGGCGCCGCGGCCTGAAATCTCCACCGCACCGCCTGATTGGACCGCGCCGGCCTCGACCAGCGCCATACCGATGCCCTTTTGAAGCCAGAACGAGTAGGTCCCGCTGGTCACGGTGCCTATCGTCCTGCCTTCCCGGCGCACCTCCAGCCCGTGGCGGGGAATGGTGCGCTCGGCGCCCCCGAGGCCGATGATCACCCGCCGGGGGCCGTCGGCCTTCACCTGCTCGAGGGCGGCGCGGCCGACGAAGTCGCCCTTCTTGAGACGAACCGTCCAGCCAAGTCCCGCCTCGTAAGGATTGACGCCCTCGTCCATGTCATTCCCGTACAGGCGCAGACCCGCCTCGAGCCTGCACACGTCCCGGGCCGCCAGGCCGCAGGGGACCGCGCCGGCGGCGAGCAGGGCGTCCCAGACCGCTCCCACACCCGCCGAGGGCACGAACAGCTCGAAACCGTCCTCTCCGGTGTAGCCGGTCCGCGAGATCGTGGCCTCCGTACCGGCCACGCGCCCAGGCGCGAGTCCGAAGTAGGGAATGGCGTCCAGATCCACGCCTTCGGCGGGGAGAATCGACTGGGCGCCGGGGCCCTGCAGCGCGAGGAGGCTGACCTGCTCGCTCACATCTTCGATCTCAATCCCGTCGGGCAGGTATTGGCGGAGCCAGGCCAGGTCCTTCTCCCGGTTGGAAGCGTTCACGACGACCGTCCAGGCATTCTCTCCGCGGTAGACCACCAGGTCGTCGAGGATGCCCCCGTCCTCCTTGCAGATCAGGTTGTACTGCGCTCGGTTGGCCGCGAGCCCGCCCACGTCGTTGGTCACCACTCGCTGCAGGAATTTGCCGGCTTCGTCGCCGCGAATCTCGAAGCGGCCCATATGACTGACGTCGAAGAGACCCGCGCCGGTCCGTACCGCCTCCTGCTCCTGCTTGACGCTGGTGTATTGCTGCGGCATCTCCCAACCCGCGAAGTCCACCATGCGGCCGCCGGCAGCCAGGTGTCTTTCGTACAGCGGGGTCCGAGACGGCACGGGCTAGCGGTGCCGTCTCCGGATGCCGCGCCGGGGCAGGAGCTCCGTCCCGCCGGTCCGGCACGCAGGCTCCACCTCTTCGGTGGGCGTCAGCACCGTGGCCGTCCGCTGGGCCGGCTCCGGACCGGCCCCCGGTCTGCCCTCACAGGCGAGGCCCCCAAGGCCGCCGTGCCGGACCTCTCGCGCACTCTCGTCCGCCTTCAGTTGCGGCTGGGCCCTTCGGCCGGCGGAAAGGGTCCGCGATCCAGCCGCCCGGACTGGGCGGGACGGCCCGCCGGGTCTTCCGGGCTCTCCAGGAGACGGTCCAGATCCAGCTCGTCAGGATCCAGGTAGACCAGCAGCTCCTCGTCGTGCCGGCGCCGCGCCTCCTCGACCATGGCGGCGATGCCCTCCAGCCGTTCCTGCGACCACTCCAGCTTTGCCGCCAGCTCCGCCGGGGTGGCCTCCCGACCGAGCTCGGTGCGAAGGCCGAACTCTGCTCGCTGATAGTCCTCTGCGGCCTGGATCAGACGGCGAGCGTCCTCCTGAGCCTTGTCCTCCTGCTTCAGGGCTCGCTCCATCTCTTCAACGACCCGCTCGCGAGCAAACGCCTCGAAGTCCGCGAGACCACTGCCGCCGAACTCGTCGATGGCCCGCATCAGGCCGATGCTGCCCTCCTGGAAGAGGTCGCCCTGGCTCAATCCTCGGCCCGCGCGCTCTTCTGCCGCACGAGCCACCCAGCCGAGGTGGCCGTTGGTGAGCGCCTGGCGGGCTCCTTGATCACCATTTGTGGCGGCGGCCATCAGCTGCTCCCGTTCGGCGGGGGATGGCGGGCCGGCTTGCTTGGCCTGGGCAGCCAGCGCTTCGTAGGGGTCCGGAACGGAGTCCTCCTCCCGCGCCTCCTGAGGGGATGTTCCACGTTTTACAACGTCGCCGGTCCCCTCCGGCCGAGCGGGCCCATCTGGCCCCGAAGGGGGCCGGCTGGTCTCCGACGGCTGGTCGCCCGCGTCGCGTTCGGGTCGCTTTGCCATTCGGACGTCAATTGTAGGGGGGCCGGCGGGGCGCCCCTTCCGCGGCTCCGTATACTCCGGCCATGAGGCGGCTGGTCGAGCGGGGCTGCCCCCCGATTGACCGTCTCGCGGCCCGTGGAGCCGGCCGACGCTTGCCCCAACCAGGTGAGCGCCCCATCACCATCACCAGCCTGTGCGCTTCGGCGCGCGGCTGAGCGGCTGAGGAGCCAAGCCCTGCCCGCGGTCGGCTGGAGCGACGTGCTGCCCCTCCTCTTGCCGCTGCCCCTTGTGCTTGCCGCCAACTGGCAGGTGCGGCCGCCAAGGGGTCAGGGGGCGGCGGCCAGGGTGGGCCGCGCTCTCGGCTCCGCTTCCTGGGCAGGCCTTGGCGTGGCGATCGCCCTCACGGGGCTCCTCGGCCTCGAGTCATTTCTGACCCCGCCGCAGTTCCATTCCCGCGCCTACGGCGCTGCGATTCTGCTCGGGAGTCTGGCGGCGGGGGCGATCCTGATTCCGGTCGTTCGCCGCGCAGTCGCGCGCCTGCTGCCGATCGACCCGGGCAGCGCGCTGGACGCCACCGCGCTGATCCTCATCGCGATCCTGCTGGGCTTTCAGCTCGGCAGCCAGCTGGGCAGCGACGTGCTCGCCGACCAGGCGCGTTTCGGGCCGGCACTGCGACCCCTCGACCTGATCGTTCAGGAGATCCCCTTTCTACTGGCGGCTTTCCTCGGAGTCGGGCTATTCATCCGCCGTCGTCCCGGGCAGGCGATGGAGCGCCTCGGGCTGGCGCGACCGGCGCTCTGGCAGATCGGGTTGGCGCTGGCCGCCGCCGGGCTCTTCGTGGCTTTCAGCAGCGGTGTGGACGCCCTGAGCCAGGCGCTGACGCCCGACATCGCCCGGAAGGTCAACACCGCCAACCAGAGGCTTTTCGGCCAGCTGGCCGATCCGGTGGGGATCGCCACCATTGCGCTGTCCGCCGGCATCTGCGAGGAAATCTTCTTCAGGGGTGCCCTGCAGCCACGGGTGGGGCTCGTGCTGACCTCGATCACCTTCGCCGCGGTGCACACCCAGTACGGCCTGTCGCTCGACGTCATGGCCGTCTTCGTGCTCTCCCTCGGCCTGGGGGCCCTGCGCCGGATCGCCAACACCAGCACGGCCATCGTCTGCCACGTGGTCTACAACACCCTGGTCGGAATCGGGCTTGATCAGCGCTGGCTGGTGCCCGCCGCGGCCGTGGAAACGGGCCTGATCCTCCTCACGGCCACCATCTTCTTCACAACCAGGGTAGGCGGCTCGCGGCTTGCCAAATAGAATCCAGCATGCCTTGACCACCGACGTAGCCACCTTTTCGCAGCTGGGGTTCAACATGGTGACCACGACGCCACGCACGATCGCCGTCGCCAACCAGAAGGGCGGAGTCGGCAAAACCACAACGGTCATGAACCTCGGCGCGGCCCTGGCGGAGCGCGGGGCCCAGGTCCTGATCATCGACATCGACCCTCAGTCCAACAGCACGAGCGGCCTCGGCATCGATCCCGCTCGCGCTCGGCTTACGGTCTACCACCTGCTCTCGGGTGAGGCCGAGATCGACGAGGTAGCCACCAAGACCAGCGTGCCGGGCCTCTACGTGGTGCCCTCGCAGGTCGCCCTGGCCGGGGCCGAGATCGAGCTGGCCACCCAGGACAGCCGCGAAGGCCGTCTGCGCCGGGCGCTGACCGAGCTCAGCGGCGGCTTCGGCTACGTCCTCATCGACTGCCCGCCGTCCCTCGGGCTGCTGACCTTGAACGCCCTGGCGGCGGCGGACGAGATGCTGGTCCCGATGCAGTGCGAATACTTCGCTCTCGAGGGTCTGGCCCACCTTCTCTACACCCAGCGGTTGGTGCGGATGAACGTGAACCCGAAGTTGGAGCTGGGCGGCATCGTGATGACTCAGTTCGACAGCCGAACGACTCTGGCCTGGGAGGTGCTCGAAGAAGTGCGGCGGTCCTACCCTGACAAGATCTACCGGACCCTGATTCCGCGGAACGTCCGCATCAGCGAGGCGCCCAGCCATGGGATGCCGGTGACCGTCTACGATCCCACCTGCCGTGGTTCCCAGGCGTTCCGGCAGCTGGCGGAGGAGGTGATGACCCGATGAGCAGGCCGCGCGGCCGCGTCCTGGGACGCGGGCTGGAGGCATTGATCCCCGTCTCGGTGAGCGGGGACGGCGAAGGCGAAAGCGCCCTACCCGATTACATCGACGTCGACCAGGTCAAGCCCTCTCCTGATCAGGTCCGGAGGCGGTTTCCGGAGGAATCGCTGCGGGAGCTGGCGGAATCGATCAAACAGCACGGCGTGCTCCAACCGGTGATGGTCAGCCGCCTGCCGGACGGCTATCAGCTGATCGCCGGCGAGCGTCGGTGGCGCGCTGCGCGCATGGCCGGCCTGGTGCGCATCCCGGCCATCGTGCGCCGGGAGACCGTGGAAGAGGAGAGCTTGCTGCTGGGTCTCATCGAGAACCTGCAGCGAGAGGATCTCGACCCGATCGAAGAGGCACGCGGCATCAAACGCCTGATCGAACAGTTCGGGCTTACCCATGAGGAGGCGGCAGCCCGCCTCGGAAAAAATCGGGTTGCGGTGACTCAGGCAATCCGGCTGCTCAACGGCTGTCCCGCGGTGGTCTCCGCCACGGCCGCCGGAGCCATCAGCGCAGGCCATGCCCGGGCCCTGGTCGGCCTCCCGTCCGCCGACGCCCAGGAGCTCGGGCTGAAGGTAGTGCTGGCCCGCCACCTGTCTGTCAGGCAGACGGAAGGCTGGGTGCGGTCCTATCAGCCCGCGGATGTCCGTCGGAAGGATCCGGCGGCAAAGACGCCGGGGCGCGGGCTGGCGCCGGTCGCGCAGCAGCTCCAGGAAAGGTTTGGCGCCGCAGTTCGCCTGAGTGGGACCCGCAGGCGAGGAGCGGTGACGATCAGATATTCGAGCACCGAGGAGCTGGACGGTCTCATCGGCCTGCTGCTGCAATGAGCCGGAAGGCCAGCAGCAGAGAGTTGTCGGCCAGCCATGTTCCACGTTTTACATAGCACTTGCCGAGGATTGCCCTGAGGGCGGCGCTGCAGGCTGGTCGCCGACGCCCGGCTTCTGAGCCGGGTACCTTTGCATTGCCTTGAGTTCCCCACGCGGCGGCGTCATGGTCCTGACCGAAATTGCAGAGGTGGTCGTCCTGGCGCTGCTGCTCTATGTGGTGATCAACTTCGCCATCCAGACAGTCCACGTCATCGGCCTTTCCATGTCGCCGACCGTCCAGAACGAGGACTACCTGATCGCCAGCAAGATCGACTACCGGTTCCACACGCCGCAGCGCGGCGACATCATCATCATGCGCGACCCCTTCGACAGCTCTCGCGACTTCATCAAGCGAGTCGTCGGGGTGCCGGGAGATCGCCTCCTGATCCGGGACGGCCACACATACATCAACGGCCATCTACTCGACGAGCCGTACATCAACGACGAACCCTGGACGACCAACGCGAACTGGCCGGCGACCGGGACTCAGAACCCCGACGGCCAGCTTCTAGGCTCTGACGACTATTTCGTGATGGGGGACAACCGCAACCATTCCAGTGACTCCCGGCTGTTCGGGGTCGTTCACCACAGCCAGATCGAGGCGCGTGCCTGGGTTCGCGTGCTGCCGGTCGGCAAGGCGGGCGCCGTCGACGGCACCAAGCCGCACATCTCATCGACCGCTCTGGTTCCAGCAACTCCCTGAGCTTCCCGTTACACCGGCGGAGCACAGGCAAGCCGCTGTTCTGCCCATGTTTTCCACAGCCTGGGCATCACTGCGGTGCGAAAAGGTCCCCTGAGTCGACCACAGGCCCCAGCCGGGGCCCTCGGGCTAAGCCTGGATGGCGGCGCGGAAGACTCGGTCGCTCGAGAACGGCCCGATCATGGCCAGCTGGACAGGCTGGCGCAGCACCCGCTGGGCCACGCGCTGGACATCCTCCCGGGTGACGGCCGAGAAGAGGCCGATCACTTCCTCGACGGTACGCACCCGGCCGGTAAGCAGCTCCTGCTGACATAGCCAGGTCGCCAGCGAGTTGGTGCCCTCGAGGCCAAGTCGGAGCCGGCCCTTCGTGAACTCCTTGGCCTTCACCAGCTCCTCCTCTGGAATCAGCTCGTCGGCCGCCTTTCGAAGCTCGCCGAGGACGGCCTGCAGCGCCTCCTCGGCCTTGTTCGGGTCGACGCCTACGTAGACGGCGAAATAGCCGCCGTCTTTGTGCTTGCTGGTATAGCTGTGGACGTCGTAGGCGAGGCCTCGCTTCTCGCGGATCTCCAGGAAGAGCCGCGAGCTCATGCCCTCGCCGAGGACCGTGTTTAGCAGGTCGAGCGCGTAGCGATCCGGGTCCAGGTAGGAGATTGCTCGCGTGCCCAGGCACATATGAGCCTGCTCGGTCTTCTTGCGGTGCAGCAGTACGGTTGGCTTGGAGAGCGGCCCCGGTGCCTCCTGGTAAGCGGCGCCGTTGACCGCGTCCGGCAGCGTCAGGCGGGACTGGATGACTTCGACTACCCGGTTTGGGTCGACCGCGCCCGCCACGCCCATCACCAGGTTCGGCAACCTGTAGTGGTCTTTCACATAGGCGATCAGGTCGTCCCGGCTCGTGCTCGAGATTGATTCGACTGTGCCGATGATGTCCCGGCCGAGAGGGTGACCGGGCCACATGATCGCCTCGAAAAGGCTGTGCACATAGTCCTGCGGCTGGTCCAGGTACATCTTCAGCTCTTCCAGGATCACCATCCGCTCCCGCTCCACGTCGTCTGGTGCCAGTCGGGAGTCCGAGATGATGTCGAAGAGGACGTCGACCGCCAGCTCCATCCGGTCCGAGGGGACCCGGGTCCAGTAGGCGGTGACCTCCTTGTCGGTCGAAGCGTTCATCACGCCGCCGACGCCCTCGATGGCTTCGGCGATCTCCTTGGCGCTCGGCCTCCGGGAGGTCCCCTTGAAGAAGAGGTGCTCGATGAAATGGGAGACACCGCCGATTCGGTCATCCTCGAACCGCGATCCCACCGCGAACATCATCACCAGCGCGGCCGAGGCGCGATCCGGGAGGGTGGCTGTGAGAAGCCTGGCGCCTCCCTTCAACTCGTGCCTCGACTGGTTGGCAGCTAGTGACATCGAACCGCCAGTATAAGGAGACCCATCATCGCGCCCGGCGCCCGGCCGGGCTCACGGCCGCAGGGCGTTGTAAAACGTGGAACGTCCCCCGCGGGGAAGGACTCAGCCCTCTCGCAGTCTTCCCAGTGCTGAGTAGAGAATCATCGCCGTGTAATCGGCGGGCATCCCGTCAGAAACCGCGTCCAGCGCTTCGTTCAGGTATTTGACCACCTGCCGATCCCGCAGCAGCTCAGGAGACTCAAGCGCGTCCCGAATGACCTCCGCTATCTCGCTGGGGGTCACCTCCTCGTCGCCGGCACCATCGGCGGCAGCGTTGGCCAGGGCGATGGCGCGCGTGATCAGCGCCGGACCGGGTTCGCTGCTCAGGCTGGCTGCTCGGCCCGGCGGGGTCCGACGACGACACGCCGTTCGGGCTCCTCGCCAATGCTGATGGTCGTCACCTCGGGATCGGCTTCCAGGGCCAGGTGGATGGCGCGGCGCTCGAAAGGCTGCATCGCATCCAGCGTGATCGGATCCCCGGTCACCTTGACCTGGCGGGCCGCGCGGTAGGCGATCTCCCTGACGGTGTGTTCCCGGCGCTGCCGGTAGCGCTCCACGTCCACGATCACGCGCTGATCCGGCCCCAGCCGGCGACTGGCAAGCAGGTTGGTCATGGTCTGCAGCGCTCTCAGTGTCTCCCCGCGCCAGCCGATGAGGACGCCCAGGTCGCGGCCCGAGACGTCGACGACGATGGCCTCCGGCGTCGCCCGCGTGGTCACCTGGCAGCGGATTCCCATCTTGCTCAGGAGCTGGTCGACGATGTCCCGAGCGTTGTCCGCCTGGCTCTTGCCCGCACCCTCCGCGACATCGCCGCCGGCGGAGGTGGCGGTCGCAGCGCTCGAGGATCCTGGCACCGCAGCGCCGGCACCGATCACCGTCACCTCGACGACGGTCTCATCGGGGTTCTCGCTGAGCACCTTGACGTCGACGTTCCGCCGGCTTTCGGCGAGCTGTATCAGTGCGGCGTCGACCGCCTCGTCTAGGGTGCGGCCACGGCCTTCGGCAGTCTTCATTTCCTCGGTTTCCTTGTCCTCTTGGGGGACGCGTTCGCCGGCGCGGGAACAGGCGCGGGCGCAGGAGCCATGTCATTCTGCGCCCGCCGCCCGCCGCCCCAGCCGTTGACGAGATACTGCTGGATGATAGCGAAGCAGTTCGAGACGAACCAGTAGAGCCCAAGCCCGGCCGGGGTGATCAGCGAGAAGTAGATGATCATCAGCGGCATCATCACCTGCATCGTCTGAGTCATCTGCTGCGCCTGCTGCTCCTGGTCGCTGGCGGCAGGATTGGGCGGCTGCTGCATCATCCGGGACTGCACGAAGGTGGTCGCCGCAGCCAGTACCGGGATCACCAGGTAGACCAGGGTCGGGATGGGAAGCCCGGGAATCAGCGCGTGGTGGGAGGGCATGTCGTTGAGGTGCGGGATGAACAGGAAGTGGTCGGCGAAGGTGTTGTGTTGCGCGTTGCCGAAAAAGACGTAGTAGAGCGCGGTCAGGATGGGGAACTGGAGGACCGCCGGAAGGCAGCCGCTCAACCCCCCCAGGGGGTTGACCCCGTGCTCCTTGTAGAGCTGCATCATCGCGGCCTGCTGCTTCTGGGGGTCGCTCTTGTACTTCTTCTTCAGCTCCGCGAGCTCGGGCGCGAGGCGCCGCTGCTGGGTCATGGAGCGGCGGCTGAGCATGAGCTGGAGCTGGAAGAGCGGCGCCAGCAGGACTTTGATCAGGATGGTGAGAAGGACGATCGCCAGCCCATAGGCGCCGATGGCGGCGATCAGCGGGTTCGCGGCCAGCAGGTGGTAGAGATTACTCAGCCCCCAGCTGATGGAGTTGCCGAAGATCGCCCACCAGAAAAGGTGAATGGGAAGAAGGAGGTCGAAAAGCTTGCGCAGGGATTCTATTGCTAAAGGCTCCTAACTTCGGTCACGGGACCGGATCGTATCCACCCCTCGCGAAGGGATGGCAGCGGCCGATCCGCTTGATTCCCATCCAGGATCCTCGGACCCATCCGTATCTCGTAACCGCTTCGTAAGTGTACTGGGAGCAGGAAGGGTAGTAGCGGCAACTCCCTGCGAAGAGCTGGGACAGCGTGAGCTGGTAGAGCCTGATCAGCCGTAGAAGCAGTGCCGTCACCGGCCGTGTACTCCCTGAAGCCGGGCCCGGACGGCGGCGGCCTCGCTTTCGATCGCTGCGGCGGGCAACTCCAGCGCCGCCGGGCGCGCTATCAGCACTACGTCATACGGTATTCCCACCAAGCCGGCTTCTGAATCCTTGCCCAGCAAGGCCAGTCGGGCCGCCTCCCGGACCCGCCGGCGAGCCCGATTGCGCCGCACCGAGCCCTTCAGCTGGCGGCTGACCGCGACGCCGATCCGCCAGCGCCCCTCCGCACCCGGAAGGGCAAAGGCGACCAGGGCCCGGCCCACGTAGACCCGCCGCGCCTTCAGGATCCGCTGGAAATCGCCCTGCCGGCGCAGGCGAAGGCGCCTCTTCATGGTCCGAGGCTGCCCGGTGGGCTCCACCAGCCCGCCGACGGCGACGCCGGCCGTCTCCTCAGGACGGGGTCAGCTGGTGGCGTCCCTTGCGTCGTCGGTTGCGAAGGATCCGCCGGCCGGCCGGCGAGGCCATCTTCTTGAGGAAGCCGTGAACGCGCCTGCGGTAACGCTTCTTCGGCTGGTAGGTCCTTTTGATGGTGAGATACTCCTTGGCGCTGTCTTCTTAATTGTGCAGCTTCTCGCCCTGCTGCCAGACGTAGCCTTCCGGCCGGCCGTAGGAGCCGCGCCGAATTGGAGAGTATAGCCTGCGGCCCATCACAGCCCCCCTCCATATCAGGAAATGGCCTCCAAACGGTGGATTGCGACCCCCTGAACCCTCTGCTAAGCTTGCCCGTCGAAGCGGAACCACGGTCTTCCCACTGCCCTCGTCGCAGCGCCGATCTCGCATACGTTTCCTACCACGTCACTGTGGCAAAAACTGATAGTTCTGCTTGGTGAAACAGGGAACGGTCCAGCGTCAGGTTTCCAGCACACTGCTAGCTTGAAATCCTGTCTCCGACTCTTTCCCACAACGTCTCAACAGGGAGAGCCAGCGCTTTGCGGTTCAGGTCGGACTCCTGCACCGCAGCTTCGGGTCCCGGCCAGGCGGGCCGTCTGGAGTTGCGGGTTGAAAACGAGCAGGAGATCGGCCTAGGCAAAGTTATCCACAGCATTACCCAGATCACGCACACCTTTTCTGGGGATGCGGAGGGTACCTTTCCGCAGCTTGTCCACAGCCCGGGCGCTGATCGTTCGTCGGCGGGGGGACCGAAAAGAGGGGAAACGTGCGAGGAACGGTGCACGGGAGGTTCTCCACAACTTCCCAAGCCTGAGGGTCAGATTTTCCACAGCGGTGTGGACCTAAGGAGTTGATCGCTACGTGAACCAGGACCAGATCTGGACTGCTGTGCAAGACGAACTCCGCTTCCAGCTCGCAAAGCCGAGCTACGAGACCTGGTTGAAGAACACCACCTTGCTCTCCGCCGACGGAAGCATCTACCGGGTGGGGGTTCCCAGCAAGCTGGCCAAAGACTGGCTGGAGGACCGCTTCGCGGGCCTGATCCAGGAGACGCTGCAGGCCGTCACGGGCACCGAGGTCGAGGTCGACTTCGTCGTCTCCAGCAACGGCAACCGGGCCGCCCTGGCGGGCGACGACGACCTGCTGGTGGGCGAGGACAACATGCCGGAGCCATCACCGGCGGTGGGCCAGAGCGAGCTCAGCGAAAAGTTCAAGTTCAGCTCGTTCGTGGTCGGCAACAACTCGCGCTTCGCCCACGCGGCCGCCAAGGCCGTGGCCGACGCCCCTGGAGAGACCTACAATCCGCTCTTCCTCTACGGCGGGGTGGGCCTGGGCAAGACCCACCTGATGCACGCCATCGGGCACGAGGTCCGCCGCCGCTTCCCCAAGAAGCGGGTCCTCTACCTGACCTCCGAGCAGTTCATGAACGAGGTCATCGCGTCAATCCAGACCGCCCGGATGAGCGAGTTCCGGGTGACCTACCGGACGGTGGACGTCCTCCTGATCGACGACATCCAGTTCCTGGCGGGCAAGGACAGGACCAAGGAAGAGTTTTTCCACACCTTCAACGCGCTCCACGAGATCAACAAGCAGATCGTCATCTCCTCGGATCGCCCGCCCAAGGAGATCCCCACCCTCGAGGACCGCCTGCGCTCGCGATTCGAACAGGGCTTATTGGCGGACATCCAGCCCCCAGACTTCGAGACCCGGCTGGCAATCCTCCGCTCCAAGTTGAGCGCCAACGCCAACCTGGTCTCTGAGGCGGTCCTGACCTTCATCGCCCACAAGGTGCAGAAGAACATCCGCGAGCTCGAGGGCGCCCTGACCCGGGTCCTCGCCTTCTCGGCCATCCACCAGCGGCCGGTCGACGAGGAGGAGGCGGCCCGCCTGCTGGAGGACATCATCCCGGCCGGCAACCGGCGCCCGCTGACCATCGATCGAATCCAGGAGACGGTCGCCGAGTACTACTCGGTCTCGGTCGACGACATGAAGAGCAAGCGCCGCGACAAGCACATCGTCTTCCCCCGGCAGGTGGCGATGTACGTGGTCCGTGAGGAGACTCCCTCCTCTCTGCCGGTGATCGGCCAGGCCTTCGGCGGCCGAGACCACACCACGGCCCTGCACTCGATCGAGAAGATCATCAACGAGCTCAAGGAGGACGAGCGCCTGCGCTACGAGGTCCAGTCCATCCGCGAGCAGCTCTACGCGACCCGATGAAAACCTTCCACAAGAGCCTGTGCACGACGGGCCTCAACGCTGTGCAGGCGCCGCCGGCGGGCCACTCTTCCCCAAAGCGTCCCAGCCCACCGCGGGTTTGGGCCGAGGTTTCACCTATGCTTTTCCCCCGCCGCGGCGAGATGACGCCGAATAGCGACTGCACACTATCCACAGCGCCTACTGGTCCGGCGACTGCCGAGAGACCTAATAACAGACGAGAACAAGTGGGGATAAGGAGCCAACCTTGAAACTGACCTGCCAACCGCACGTCCTCAGCCAGGCACTGCAGATTGTTTCTCGGGCCATCTCCACGAGGACCACGCTCCCGATCCTCAACAACATCCTGCTCGAGACCACCTCGGAGGGCCTTTCGCTCACAGCCACCAATCTCGAGATCGGCATCCGCAAGGTGATCCCGGCAGAGGTTGCCGACGAAGGCAGCACAACCGCGCCGGCCAGGCTGCTGACCGACTTCGTGGCCACTTTGCCGGAGGCGCCCCTCGAGATGGAGCTGGACACCAGCAACCAGACACTGAGTGTCCGCTGCGGTCGCTTCGACACCCACATCAAGTGCATAGAGGCCGATGAGTTCCCTCCGGGCCCCCGGCCCGACGAGGGCGACAGGCTCGCCATCCCGCTCGAGAGCCTGCTGGGCGCCATCGAGCAGACCCAGATCGCTGCCTCCACAGACGAGGCGCGGCCGGTGCTGACCGGTGAGCTCCTGCAGATCGCCGGGCCGCGCCTGATCCTGGTCGCGACCGACGGCCACCGCCTCGCCGAGCGCCGGCTGACCGCGGTCACCAGCGAGGAGCTGGAGGCGAGCTTGATAGTTCCGGCCCGGGCCCTGGGCGAGCTGCCGAGGGCCTTCCGGGGGGAGTCGGGCGACGTCGAGGTCCTGGTCTCCAAGGCCCGCAACCAGATCTTCTTTCGAGCCGGCACCTCGGAGGTGACCTCTCGGTTGATCGACGGCAACTATCCCAACTACGCACAAGTTATCCCCAGCAAGAGTTCAACCAGCGTCCGGCTGGCGACCGGGGACCTCATGCAGACCGTGAAGGCGGTCTCCCTCTTCGCCCGGGACAGCGCCAACGTGATCCGGATCCGTGCCCAGCAGGGCTCGGTGATGCTTTCGGCCACCACCAACGAGGTCGGCGACAGCCGCGCCGAGCTGGGTGCCGAGGTCGACGGCTCGGAGATCCAGATCGCCTTCAACGCGCGCTATGTCCTGGACGCGCTCTCGGTGATGGAGGCGGAACAGGTCGAGTTCAAGTTCGACGGGCCGCTCAGCCCGGGCCTGATCAAGCCTCCGGGCTCGGACGACTACCTCTATGTGATCATGCCCGTCCGGGTGGCGATGTAGCCGCCTGACACTTGCACCTGATCTGGCTCGAACTTCGCAACTATCGCAACTACGGCCACCTCGACCTGGAGCCCGGACCCCGGCTCAATCTCTTCCTGGGCGCCAACGGCCAGGGCAAGACCAACCTCCTGGAGTCGGTGGCCATGCTGGCGCTCTCCTCGTCGCCACGGGCCCGGCGGGACGCCGAGCTGGTGGGACCGCTGGCTCCCGAGGCGAGGATCGCCGCGGTCGTGGAGTCGGGCTCCCGGCGTGCCGAGATACGCATCTCGATCGTCCTCGACGGCGAGCGAGCCCGGCGTCGCATCGAGGTCGACGGGCGGCCCCGGCGGGCGGTCGACCTGCCTGGTCTCTTCCGCGTCGCACTCTTCTGGCCCGACGACCTCAACCTGGTCAAGTCGGGCCCGGAGCATCGCCGCCGGCTGCTCAACCAGATGCTGGTCCAGGTGGAGGCCGGCTACGCCCGCGCGCTGGCCAGGTACGCCAGGGTCCTGGAACAGCGCAACAGCCTTTTGAAGCAGGTCTGGTCCGGCGAGCAGCCGCCCTCGGCCCTCGAGGTCTGGGACCTGGAGCTGGCCAAGCTGGGCGGAGAGATCGCCGACGCCAGGGGCAGGGCGGTGGCCGCCCTGCGCGAGGGAGCGGCCGCCGCCCACGGTGTCATCTCGGGCGGCGAGGTGCTCGAACTCGAATACCAGGGACCGCCCGCTGATCTCCTCTCAGCTGTGGAGAACTCCCGAGCCGAAGATCTCCGGCGCGGCTCGACGAGCGTCGGGCCACACCGTGACGACATCCTCATCAGGCTGGCCGGCCGAGAAGCGCGCGGCTTTGCCTCCCAGGGCCAGCAGCGGACCGCCGTGGTCAGCGTGAAGCTGGCGGAGGCCGAGCTGGTGGCCGGCATGACTGGCGAGCGCCCCGTCCTCCTTCTCGACGACGTGCTCTCGGAGCTGGACGGCGATCGGCGGCGGGCCCTCCTCGAGTCCCTCGGCGAGCCGGGACAGGTGGTCATCACCTCGGTCGAGGCTGAGCCTTTCCCGGCCGCCGTGATCGGCAGCTCGGTGGTCAGGTGCATAGAGGCCGGACGAGTTGAAGCCTGTGGATAAGCTTGGGAATCTTCTCGGCCGGGTTATCCAGCGACACCCCGGTTCGGGGCAGCTCACCGAGTACCGGCTGCGGATCGCCTTTCGGGAGGTGATCGGGGAGGCGCTCGCCGCCGGCTGCGAGTCGATCCAGGTCCACGGGACCACGGTCTCCATCACCACCAGCAACCCGGCGCTGGCGCACCAGCTCCGGATCGACTCCGAGCGGCTGATGCAGCGGCTGAACCAGGAATCCCGCTTGCCGGGGAGAATCAGGACGATCCGGGTTCGCGTCGGCGGCGGGCCGGGCCGCCGACCCCTCTAGCCGGAAGGGGTGCTCCGGCTCAGCGCCGAGCAGGTCGAGGCCAGCCGGCAGCTGGAGGGACCGGTGCGCCTGGTGGCAGGCGCCGGCACGGGGAAGACGGCGGTCATCGCCGAACGCTTCCGGCGCCTGGTGGAGTCGGGGGTGTCTCCGGGCTCCATCCTGGTGATGACCTTCACGGAGCGGGCGGCCGGGGAGATGCGTCAGCGGATCACCGACGAGATCGGGGGCCTGGAACCGCCCCAGGTCGGCACCTTCCACTCCCTGGCGCTGCGCTGGCTGCGCGAAGAGGCGATCCGCGCCGGGCTGCACCCTGGCTTCGACATCCTGAGCGGGCCCGACCGGTGGATCCTGCTCCGCGAGCTGATGTGGGAGCTCGGGGATCCCGCGCTGATCGGCGTCGAGCGGCCCGACGACCTGGTCGGTCCCCTCCTCAAGCTGCAGGAGCGGCTTAAGCAGGAGCTGGTCCCGCTCTCACGCCTGGCCGCCTGGGCGGGAAGGGTCGAGGACGAGGAGCGCCGGGCCCAGCTGCGAGCGGCTGCCCGTCTTTTCGGGGCGCACGCCGCACGCTGCCGGAAGGACCGGCTGCTGGACTTCGACGACCTCCTGGTCCACGTGGTCCGCCTTTTCGAGTCTCATCCGGAGCTGCGCCACAGCTACTCCGAGCGCTTCCCCTGGCTGATGGTGGACGAGTACCAGGACACCAACCTGGCCCAGGAGCGGATCGTGGAGCTGCTCGGAGGCCCGGACGGCAATGTCTGCGTGGTCGGCGACGACGACCAGAGCATCTATCGCTTCAGGGGCGCTTCGCGAGCCAGCATGGAGCGCTTTCTAGCCTGCTTCCCGGGCGCGGAGACGCGCGCATTGGGCCGCAACCGGCGCAGCGTCCACTCCGTGGTCTCGGCTTCACGACGGCTCATCGAGCAGAATCCTGACCGTCTCAGCAAGCCTCTCCACGCCGATCCCGATCTGCCGCCGGGGGCGCCGGTCCAGGTCTGGCGCTTCGAGCGCAGAGAGGAGGAGGCGGCGGCCATCGCCCGGGCCGCGGTGGAGATCGTGGCCTCGGGAGTGCGGCCCAGCGAGATCGCTGTGCTCGTCCGCACGCACGCCCTGGCCGGGCCGGTGGGCGAGGCGCTGGCAGCGGCCGGCATGCCCTTCCGGCACTGGGCGGCTCAGGGCCTCTTCCAGCGGCCCGAGATACGTGACCTGGTCGCCTATCTCCGGCTCCTCCGCGACCCCAGCGACCTCCTCGCCCTGGCCCGGCTGCTCGTCCGGCCTCCGCTTTACGCGGACCTGGCTGCGGTCCTGCGCAGCTGGCGAGAGGGCGCCAGGGAGACCGCCTCGGGCGAGGCTGGGGGCGGCGGCGCGCTGGCGCCGCTGCAGGCCCTCAAGGATTCGCCGGCGACCGCGGCATGGGCGGCCACGGTTGAAGAGCTGGCCGCAGCCGCCGCGCGCCTGGGCGTGGACGACCTGCTCTTCGAGCTGCTCGAACGGACCCGGCACCTGGACCAGCTGGTGGCCGCCTGCGGCGCCGACCGGCAGGAGGGGCGGCGGGTGGCGGCCAACGTGGGGCGCTTCGCCGAGCTCGTCGCGGACTACTGCGGCCGGCGCCGCGATCACGCGCTGTCCGGGTTCGTGGACTACCTGGAGCTCGTGCTTCTCTCCGGAGTGGGCGTCGAGGAGGCGGAGCTGGAAGAGGCCCAGGACGCCGTCCAGGTGATGACGATCCACCAGGCCAAGGGACTCGAGTTCGATTCCGTGTTCGTGCCGGCGCTGGTCGAAGGCCGGCTGCCTCAAGCGTCGCGCAAGGAGAGCCTGGAAGTTCCTGCCCAGCTGCTCGAACCGGCGGTTCGTGCCCGCGAGGACCACATCGCCGAGGAGCGCCGGCTCTGCTACGTGGCGATGACCAGGGCCCGGCGCAGGCTGGTTCTCTCCTGCGCGGAACGCTACGAGGGTGCCCGCAAGTGGCGGCCCTCCCGTTTCCTGGAGGAGCTGTCGGGGGGACCCGAGGTGGTGACAGCTGAGCCGGGTGTCTCCCGCGCGGGCAGCCCGCCGGTACCGGGCCCGCCGGGCCAGGCGTCCGAGAACGGTCCTCCGGCAGACCGGGAGCTGCCGCCCGTCCAGCAGTCGCCACCGGACCAGACGGAAAGGCCGTCGCTCTCCTTCAGCGCCATCAACTCCTATCGCGAGTGCCCGCGCCAGCACTGGTATCGCTACCGCCTGCGGCTGCCCGCCGTGCCCTCCCTGGAGGCGCAGTTCGGGACCGTGGTGCACCTGACGCTGATGCAGGCCGGGCGGCTGCGACAGCAGGGCCGCGAGGTCGGGATCGAGATCCTGCAGGACCTCTACGCGGAGGCCTGGGAGGGCATGGGGCTGGCCGAGCCCCGCCGGCGTCCAGCGCTGGAGGCGCTGGGCTGGCGGTTGCTCAAGAGGTTCTGGGCGGAGGGCGGCCTGGCGGCCCGGCCGCGGCTGGTGGAGGCGCCCTTTACAGCCAACCTTGACAGCTGGACCCTGCGCGGCATCATCGATCGGGTAGACGGTCTCCCACCCCCCACCCAAGAGGGCGGGGGGCGGGTTCTGGAAGGGTCAACCTTTTTAGAGGGGACCGGCGGCCTGATCGTCGACTACAAGACGGGGCGGCCGGTGCCGGCCAGCCGGCTGCGGCGCGACCTCCAGGTGGCGCTCTACGCGCTGGGGGCGCGGGCGACGCTGGGGCTCGATCCGCTGGAGCTGGAGATCGTCTACTTGAGAGATGGCAAGCGGGTGCGCCTGCAGGCAACCGAGGACCTCCTGGACGAGGCTCGGCGGATCGGCGACGAGGTGGCCGAGGGCATCCGCGCCGGGCGCTTCGAGGCCCGTCCAGAGCGCCGGAAGTGCTCTCTGTGTCCCTACCGCCTGGCCTGCGAGGAGGCTCTGTAACCCTTGCGGCCCCTCCCCTGGGGATTGCGGGGAGGGGCGGGGGCACCGTCGACCGAATCGTCCGCGCTCCGCTCACCAGCCGCCTCGTCAGTCGGGACATCCCCCTCAAGCGCGCCGCTCGTCCCGGCCCTTTGAGGAGCGGCCGCCCCACCCGCCGCCTCCTCACCGCTGGTCGCTGCGCCGCGGCGTCCCCAGCCGGTCCAGCGCCGCCGGCGCCCAACCACGGGACCGTTGCGGCGCGTCTCCTCGACCTCGCCAGCCTCCCCTGGGCTCTCCCCTACAGGGACCGTCTCGCCGTCCACGCTCGGTCTGCCGGCTCCCCGCCCTCGGGCGTAGCGAGAGGCGATGGCCAGGCACTCCCGCGCGATGTCCAAAGAGGCATAGGGTCGAGCCATGGCCGCGGCCCGGGCCGCCATCGCCGAGATCTCCCTGCCGCCGCCCTCGAGGAGGCGCGATACCGCCTGGCGGAGCTCCTCCGGCCGGGTCGCGTAGACCCCGAGCCCGGATTCCGTCACGAAGCGTACGTTGGCCGTCTCCTGCCCGGGCAGGTAGCCGGTCAGGACCAGGGGGACGCCCGTCGCCAGCGCTTCCGAGATGGCGCCGGGCCCGGCTTTGGTGACCACCAGGTCGGCGGCCCGCATCAGGGCCGGCATGTAGTCCACGAAGCCGAGGATGGCGGTGGGCGTGGAGAAGCGGACGCGGGAGAGCCGCCGGCGCAGCTTCTCGTTGCGGCCGCAGACGGCGATCATCTGCCACTCGTGCTCGCCCCAGGCCAGCGCGCGGACGACCCGGAGCAGCTTCCCGGAGCCGTCTCCGCCGCCCAGCACGAGCAGCGTCGGCCGGTTCTCGTCGAGGCTGAAGCGCCGGCGGAGCGCCTGCTTCTCCCCCGGTGCAGGTGGCCGGAAGCGAAGGTCGACCGGTAGGCCCAGCGCCCGAACCCGCTCCTCGGGCACGCCGAGGCCGAGCACCGCCTCGTGCGCCTGCTCGGTCGGGACCACCACCAGGTCTGCCTCGGGCAGCGCCCAGCCTCGGTGCAGGTCGACCAGGTCGGTGACGACGGTCATCAGGCCGCGGTCGCGTCCAGAGCGCCGGATGGCGGCCAGGGTGATGTGGTTGAGCAGCGGATGCACGGAGAGGGCGACGTCGGGGTCCTGGGATTTCAGCTGACCCGCGATCACCCCACGCACCTGGCGGCCGAAGACGCCCCGCAGGGCCCTGAAGGCGGCCCTGGTGTTGGAGGTGTGATAGATGACGCCCCAGGCTGCCCCCGAGCGCTGGATGATCTTGGGATAGAGCGAGGTCAGACGTCGCACGAGCGGCTGTCCCTGGCTGATCAGCGGGTCGAGGCTCTCTACGACGGCGGTAGGCTCGATCTCCAGCAGCGCCCGGGTCAGGGCCCCGGCGGCGGCTCGGTGGCCACCACCCGTGTCGGAGAAGAGGATGAGCACCGAGGGCCCGGCGGCGCCTTCCGTATCAGCCTCCAATCGGCCCAGAACGGGGCCCTATCCGGACCGCTCGGCCTCCCGACGCTCCCGTGCGCGGCGACCGACCCAGCGCATGTTGTAGCGGGCGAGCAGATACGTGATGAAGATCATGCCGAGGACGGCGATGCTCACCCAGAAGACATTGCTGCGCGCCAGCTCGACAGGCCCCAGCGGCGTGGCGCCGGGGTTGCGGTTGCTCTGGATGATGAAGGCGGCGATGTCGGCGATGTCCTTGTCGGTCAGCGCCTGGTCACCGCCCTTCGGTGGCATCTGACCGAAGCTGCCGACCCCGCTCTTGCCGTTCTTGATGGTGCTGATCAGGTAGTCGGGGTTGAGCGGGTCCTTGGTGTCCGGAAGCTTCTCGATCGGCGCCAGCTTGGGGCCGATGCCGCCCTCCAGTCCGGCGCCGTGGCAGGCGGTGCAGCCGGCGGAGTTATAGAGCGTGGAGCCGTTGGCCGGGTCGCCGGGCAGCGCTCCGGCGCTCGCGCTGGGAGCGGGCGACTGACCGGCTGCGGCGTCGCCACCCGCCGGGGAGGGCGCCGCGGCCGAGGGCCCGGTGGCGGCGCTGGAGGGAGAGGCGGCCGCACCCGACGGCGAAGGTGCCGCCGCGGAGACCGCGGTCAGCGTCCAGGCCACGAGCAGCAGCGGCGCCAGCGTGGCCATCACGGCGGGCAGAAACCAGCGACGACGTCGAAGCATCGGCTGACGAGCAACATAGCAGACGGCCGGCCTCGCAGGCCCGGCCGGTGCCTGGCGTCTACCGGGGGAATAGCACCAGCTCGAGTGGTCTTTTTTCAGGCATGAGCTATGTAGCCTCGGTCACCGCTCCCGGGCGGAGGTTGAATGGACGGCGCTGGCTGGACTGGAGATCGGCATATCGTGGCTGAGGTCACGCTCTCCACCGAACCGCTTACCCTCAAAGCGGCCCGCGATCATATGCGGGTCGCCGTCATCTCTCTCCACACCTCACCCACAGCGACGCTCGGGCAGAGCGCCAACGGGGGGCTCAACGTCTACGTTCGCGAGGTGTGCGCCGCGCTCAGCCGGCAGGGAATCGCCACCGACGTCTTCACCCGACGGCTCTCCGACGAAGGACCCGCCTTCGAGTCTCTCGCCCCCCTCAGCCGGGTCGTCTACCTGCCCGCGGGCGGCGGGGATGTGGGCAAGTACGAGCTGGCCGACCAGGTGCCGACCTTCACCGATGCCCTGGAGGACTTCGTGGAGCGCTGCGGGATCTCCTACGACCTGATCTACTCCCACTACTGGGTCTCGGGCCTGGCCGCCTGCCGGCTGCGGGGCAGGCTCCGCCTTCCCTGGGTGCACACGGCGCACACGCTGGCCGTGGTGAAGAATCGGAAGCTGGCGCCGGGCGACCAGCCGGAGCCGGAGCTGCGCCTGCTCCGCGAGGGTGAGATAGCACGCTGCGCCGACCTCCTGGTGGTCAGCACCGCCGGCGAGGGGGACGAGCTCAGGCGCGCCTACGGGGTTCGGCCGGACCGTCTCTCCACCATCTCCCCCGGGGTCGACCTGCTGGCTTTTCAGCCCCGGGCGCGCCAGCTGGCCCGGAGCCAGCTCGGCTACCCGGACCAGCGCCTCTTCGTCTTCGTCGGCCGCCTCGAGAGGTTGAAGGGAGTCGACCTGATCCTCCGGGCGCTGGCGCTGCTGAGCGCCGGCGGCGCCCATCCCGAGCTGCGGCTGCTGGTCCTGGGCGAGGACAGCGGAGCCGGCGGTGTGAGCGAGAAGGCGCGCCTCCAGGCTCTGGCCTGGGAGCTCGGCATCGGCCATCTGGTCCACTTCCTGGGCTCGGTCCCGCAGCACCGGCTGGCGAGCTACTACGCGGCCGCCGAGGCGGTCCTGATGCCTTCCTACAACGAGTCCTTCGGGCTGGCCGGCCTGGAGGCGCAGGCCTGCGGCACGGGTGTCATCGCCAGCGGCGAGGCAGGCCTGGCTTCCGTGGTCCGAGACGGCGTCAGCGGGTTCCTGGTGGAGCGGCCGGACCCGGAGCTATACGCCGACCGTATGCGCCGGGTCCTGGAGGAGCCGGGCCTGACGGAGAGGCTGGGGCGGAGCGGCCGGCGGCTGGCAGAGCGCTTCTCCTGGCAGCGCACGGCGGACGAGCTACTGGCGCGCTTCCAGGTCCTGGCGCGGGATCAGCTCGGGGTCCAGGCCACCGCCCGAGCAGAGTAGCCGGCGCCGGCGCCCCCGAACTCGGAGAGCCGGGTCAGCCCGGTGCCGTCCGCGTTCATCAACCAGACCGCTGCACGCCCCTGGTAGCCGGCCAGGAAGGCGATTTGATGGCCGTCCGCCGAGAGGCTGATCTGGCCGACGCTCAGGGCCGAGCCGGTCGGAAGCCCCTGCCCGGCGGCGAGGCTGCGCGGTGGTGGGTCGCCCACAGCCAACCGGAAGGCCCTGTCGACCGTTCCGCCGGAGGTGGCCACCGAGGCCGTGAAGACCAGGTGCCGGCTGTCGGCCTGCCAGGCGGGGCCGGAGACCTCGCCCGTGGCCACCGTCTGGGTGCGGGCGGCGCCGCTCAGCTGGCGGGCCCGGATCTGCGAGTTCTGGGGGGTCGCCCCCTGCAGCCGGTAGGCGATGGCCAGCCCGTCCGGCGACCAGGCCAGCTGGTCGACAGTGCCGGTCTCCGCCTGGAGGCGGTAGCGGGCGTGGAGATCCACGTCGTAGGCGTCGATCTCGAAGCCGGGGCGGCCCCTGACGGTGAAGGCCAGACGAGTGCCGCCCGGGGCGACCGTCGCCTGGCCCACATCGGCAGCCACGTCCAGGACCGCGCCGGTGCTCGTCAGCACCTTCAGCGATCCGTTCTCGAGGTAGGCGTAGCCGCGGTTCCCGGCCAGGAAGGCCGCCCATTCGGCGTGGAAGGGGAGCGTGGTCGCCGTCCCGTTCAGCGGCTGGTCCGACCAGCCGCCGGCCGGGCTGTGCATGAGCAGGTGGGTGCCGTCAAGTGACCAGGAGAACTGGTCGACGGAGGCGCTCACCACGCGGCGCGGAAAGCGGCTCTCGTCGACTATCCAGACGCCTTCGCCCCCTGCGCCGGGCGTGGGCTCCGCGATAAAGCCGACCCAGTGCTTGAGGGAGCTGAGCGGGCCGGTCGAGAAGGAGACCACGCTCCCGGCTCGCAGGGAGTTGCCGTCAACGTCCCGGGCGTCCTGGGTCACCCCGACGGCGTAGGTCAGCCCGGGGTCGAGGAGGGAGTCGGGCGCCAGTGTCACGCGGCGCGGCTCGGACGGGTCCTTGCGCAGCGAGAAGCTCAAGGAGGGCGAGACGCTGATCGTTCCGGCCAGGCTCGCCAGGTCCATCTCGCGGCTGAAGGTGAGCGAGAGGTAGGCGGCGGGGTCCACCCCCTGGTCGCCGTTGCCGGGGCTGGAGCCGGTCAGCACCGGCGGCGCCTCGGTGACGAAGCTCCAGCTGTGGCGCAGCGCGTTCATGTTCCCCTGCTGGTCGCGGTAGCCGGGATCGAGCACCACCTGATAGCTGGTCGAGGGGCGCAGCGGCTGGTGCTCGAAGACCAGCTGGCTGTCGCTCGCCCAGCGGATCCGGCCCTCGACCCCGGGCTTCAGGTGAAAGCGGCTGGCCACCGAGGCCCGGTCCACGGCGCGGTCGAAGCGGACCTCCACCGGCAGGGCGCTGGAGACATCCCGGGCGTTGCGCTCCGGGGTGATCTGGACGACCTGCGGCGGGCTGGCGCAACCGGCGAGCAAGCCGGCGGCCGCCGTCAGCAGCAGGAGGGCGTGGCCCAATGCCTTAAGAGCAACCGGACGCTCCGCCCGCCCCCGAGGGTGGTGGCTACCGGGAGTGGGTCTGCAGCCTCGCCCGAAGGTCGTTGGCCAGCGCCTCCAGGCGCGAGGCGTCGACGAAGAGGATCGAGATCGAGGGGATCTGGTCGATCGCGGCCTCGATGCCCGCCTGCGAGCGATCCGCGGCGGCCAGTACGTCCTTCACCTTGCGCGAGCGGTTGCCCAGCTGCTCCTCGGTCACCTGCTGCAGGTCGGCCACCACCTGGTCCCAATCCGTGCCGGCCACCGCAGTGGCCGCGGGCCGCTGGGCAGTCGCCTCCGCCGGAGCCGAATTGGCCGAGGCTGCCGGCTGGAGCGAAGACTGGTAGGTCGGCTGAGCCGGCTGATAGGTGGGCCCGGGCGCCGCGCTGTTGATCGGCGTGGGGGCGCTCGGGGCCGCCGTCGGGGTCGGCTGGGCCGGCCGCCGGCTGACCACGTCGGCCACGTCCAGGGGCTGGCCGCGCACCTCGGAGGCCGCCTTGACCTCGATCATGGCGTTCGGGTCCTGGCAGAGCATGAGAACCGAGCTGGCGTCGTTGGAGACCTCTCGCGACTGGCTCGCGTAGGCACCGGAGAGCTTGCCCTCGGTCAGGATGATCACGCCGGTGCCGGCGCTCGCCGTCACCATCAGGCTCCCGCTGAGCTTGCGCTCCTCCAGGAACTTGAGAAGCGCGTTCATGTCCACCCAGGCGGCGTAGAGGTCGCTGTAGATCGGCTCGGCCACCGTGAGCTCGTAGAGCCCGTCCACCAGCTCGGGGGTCAGACCGACCACGTCGAGCACGCCCTGGCCGCGGGTGACCTCGTCGTTGAAGCGCATGAGCGCCGCCTTGCCGCGCTCGAAGTCGTTCTCGCCGCCGTCGAAGACGCATTCCAGCGCCGTCCCCTCTCGGAAGTAGAGGAGGCCGTTGGCACTGTCGGTCAGCAGCCGGACATAGCCGGTGTGACCCTCGCGCTCAAGGGTGGTGATGAGGCGCGGGAAGTCCACGAAGGAGGTCTTCAGCGAGTCGTACATGACCTGCCCGGCGGGGACCGGGATGGCCTCCCGTCCGTGGCGGGCTTGGGGTCGCTGCCGGAAGTTGCGCCGGGAGTCGCCGGACCGGTAGGCCGCTCGCTGATCCTGGCGCTGCTCGGGCTTCGGCTCCGACCGGTGCTCCGACCGGTTCTGGTTCACGGGAGCCGGCTGGCCGCGATCGCGCTCGGCGGCGCCGTCGGCCGAGCGGTCTGTCGAGCGGTCCTGGGAACGCGTCTCGGCCGGTGGCTTCCAGGCTTCCGGCTGCGACTCGGGAGGCGCCTGCTCCTGCTGGCGACCCTGCTGAGGCGGGGCGTGCTCCGCCCCACGCTCGGGCCCCGAGGCGTTCGACGACCGCGGCTGGGGCGCCGGACCGCCCGAGCGCTCGAGGAGCTCGGGGATCGACGAGCGCACGGTCTCGTCCGCGGGCAGCTTCGCCTTGGCGTCGAAGTCGAATTCGCCCGCAGACCAGTCCAGCGCGTGCACGACGGCATCATCGCCGGACCCGGGCTCTCCCATCGCGTGGAAGAGGTGTCCGAACAGGAAGTAGAGCGTGGTCGAACGCGCGCCGTTCTGGCGCAGGGTCAGCGTGCCGGTCGCGCGCTCTGCCTGCGCCACTTCCAACAATGAACGAAGATTTGTATCAGTCAGCGAGCCTCTGGCCTGCAAGAAGCTTCTCCCAAAGCCTTAGTCCTGTGTCCTGGGGCACAGCCCAACTACCCCAAGTTCAGTAGATAAGAGGCTAGTATAGACTTCGTTCGATGTCGAGCCCGGAGCGGGCGCCGATTTCGGAGGCAGCCGCTCCCGTCCCCTCACCCGTTCCATCCTCCGCGCCTGCTCCGGACACCAAAGAGACTCCCCGGCCGCTCCCCTCGCGCGTCCTGCTCGTGCGCCACGGAGAGTCCACCTGGAACGCCGAGAGACGGGTTCAGGGCCAGCACGACCCGCCGCTCTCCGAGTTCGGACGTCGGCAGGCTGGCCAGGTGGCGGCCAGACTGGCCGGGCGGCCCCTGGTGGCCCTGTACAGCAGCGATCTGCGGCGCGCCTGGCAGACGGCGGAGCCGATCGCCGAAGCCGTCGGCCTGGAGCCGATTCCCCTTCAGGGTCTGAGGGAGATCGCCCTCGGAGACTGGGAGGGCAAAACCCGCGAGGAGCTGGCGCGCGAGTTTCCGGAGGAGTGGGAGGCCTGGTCCCAGAGGCCGTCCTGGGACCTGGTGCCGAGCGGCGAGGGCGCCGGGCCTTTCGAGCGCCGGGTTCGTGAGACGCTGGCCTGGATCCTGTCTCGACACACTGTCGGCGACGTTCTCTGCGTAACCCATGGTGGCGTGATACAGGTTGCCCTGGGCAGCGTCGTGGCGCCCAGGCGGGGCAGCGACGGGCTCTTCCCCTTCGTGATCGAGAACTGCTCTCTGACCGTGCTCCAGCGCAGCAGCAACCGGACCGTGGTCACGGCGGTCAACGACACCTGCCATCTGTCTTGAGCGTCGCGGTGGAGCCCAGCTGGAACGCCGGCCTGGGCGAGCTCGCCTCGCCCGCCCCGCTCCTGCAGTCATGGGGCTACGGGGAGACCCAGGCCCGCGAGGGTTGGACGGTGGAACGGGTCCAGCTGCCCTCCGGAGCCCGGGCCACGGTGCTCCTCCAGGGCCGCGGTCGCTTCCGGCGCGCCTACGTGCCGCGCGGCCCCGTCCCGGCAGGTCCCGAAGCGGTCGCGGAGCTGGCCGCCTGGGCCAGGGAGCGGCGGCTGGCCCGGCTGCGGGTCGAGCCGGAGTCAGGCTCCGAGCTGAGGGAGCCGCTCGCAGCGCTGGGCTTCAGGCCGGTCAGGCCCATCCATCCCCAGGAGACGATTGTCGTGCCCCTGACCTCGGAGGAAGAGATGCTGGCCTCCTTCAAGCCCAAGCATCGCTACAACATCCGGCTGGGTCTGAAGCGAGGCGTCAGCGTCGAGGAGGGCCAGGGCCTGGAGGAGGCAGAGGAGCTGAGCCGGCAGAGCGACGCCACCGCTCGCCGGCAGGGCATCTCGCTTCCTCAGGTGGCGATCTACCGCCACCGCCTCGAGCTGCTGGAATGGTGTCGCATCTACGTGGCCCGGTACCAGGGGCGGCCGATCGCGGCCATCATGGTCGCCCGCTTCGACGGGCGCGCCTACTACCTCTTCGGGGGCTCCAACGGCGAGGCGCGGGAGGTGATGCCGGCCTACGTCCTGCAGTGGAGCGCGATGCGCGCCGCCGCTGAGGCGGGCTGCCGCGACTACGACCTCTGGGGGGTGCCGCCGCGCCCCGATCCCGGCCATCCCTGGCACGGGCTCTGGCAGTTCAAGACCGGTTTTGGCGGCTGCCTGGTTGAGCTGGGCGGAGCCTGGGAGCTGGCTCTCTCGCCCCTGGCGGCCGGCCTCGGAGAGACGCCGGCTCGGCTGACGCGGTCCCTGCGCCGGGTCTTAACCGCGCGCTCCATTAACAATCGTCCCGGCGGGCTGTAGATTCTTGCGTCGATGACCGACGGCCACAGCCCTTCCAGCAGCGAGCAACAGGTCCGCAGGGTGCTCATAGTCGACCCCGACCCGGGCAGCCGGCGGGATATCCGGCAGGCCTGCGAGCAGGACGGCTTCGAAGTCGTGGAGACGGATTCCGGAGAAGCGGCGGTCTCCCGCTTCGAGTCGGCCAGGCCCACGGTGGTGCTGCTGGAGCTGGCGCTTCCGGACCAGCCGGGCTTCGAGGTCTGCCGGGAGCTGCGCCGGCTGGACCCGAGCGTGGCCATCATCATGATCAGCGCCCGCTCCGACGAGGTGGACGTGGTGGTCGGTCTCGAGGTGGGGGCGGACGACTACATGCTCAAGCCGCTCCGGCTGCGGGAGCTGACGGCGCGGATGGCCGCCACCCTGCGCCGGGTCCGGCCCGAGACGGGCGAGCCGCGCGGCGGCCGTCTCGAGTTCAGGAACCTGGTGGTCGACGTCAACGAGCGCCGGGTGCTGCGCCAGGGCGAGGAGATTCCTCTCACCCACACCGAGTTCGACCTGCTGGCGCTGCTCGCGGTCAACGCGGGCAAGGTCCTCTCCCGGGAGCGGATGCTGCACTCGGTCTGGGGCTACCAGTACCCGGTCGAGATCGAGACCAGGGTGATCGACGTGCACATCCGGAACCTGCGCCGCAAGGTCGAGGAGGAGCCCTCACGGCCCTTCTACATCCTGGCCGTGCCCGGGATCGGCTACCGCTTCACGAACGCTCGGCCGGATAGCTGACGGCCAGCAACTGGCCGTAGAGGCCGAGCAGGCTGTCCAGGTTGGAGGTGATCGAGTAGCGCTCCTCGGCCCGCCGCCGCGCGAGGCCGCCCAGTAGGGAGCAGACGTCAGGGGACTCCAGGAGCAGCCTGACCGCGAGCCGGAGCTCATGGTCGAGGTGACCCGGGTCGACCACGATGCCGGCTCCCCGGAGAGCGTCGCCGTCCGAGCCGACGTCGGTAGCGACGGTCGCGGTCCCGCAGGCCATCGCCTCCAGCATGGCCAGAGAGAGGCCCTCGACGGTGGAGGGCAGGAAGAAGGCGTCGGAGGCTCGCAGGATGTCGATCCTCTCCTGCTCGTCGGTGATGACACCTGTGAAGGTGATCCGCCGGTCGGTGAAGCGGCGCTTCAGCCGGCGAGCCTCGATGCCCCCGCCCACGATGACCAGGCGCAGGGTTCGCGGCGGCGCGGCGTCCAGGAAAGCGCTGAGAAGGACGTCGACGTTCTTCTCGGGGTCGAGCCGGCCCATGTAGGTGAAGAGGCGATCGACTCCCAGCTGCTCGCGTTTGGAAGAAGGCCCCGGCGTGTAGCGATCGACGTCGACGCCGTTGGGGAGCACGTGGATCACCTGGCGGGGCACGCCGAGGTTTACCAGGATCTCCCGCTGCGCCTCCCCGAAGATGATCACGGCGTCGCACTCGGCGAGCGCCTGCGCGTAGAGGCGGTAGACGGCGGCCGAGATGCCTCGCCAGACCGAGAAGCGGGTGTCGTAGGGCACATGGAAGGTCGCCACTATGGGGATGCCGAGCCGGTGGCAGAGCCGGGGCAGGTTGAAGTCCAGGCTGGAGAACGAGAGCGAGACGTGGACCAGGTCCACCTCGTGCCGGCGGAGGAGGTCGATGAGTTTCTTCTTGGAGCCGGGGGCCGAGAGGACCAGTCGGTGAGAGAGGCTGAGGGCCTCGAGCGCGACCGACTGGTCGTCGTCGGTCTGGTCGCGGGCGTGATGGAAGAAGACCACCTCGACGCCCCGCTCGCGCAGGCCGTTGGTGATCTCGCGGGAGTAGGTGATGATGCCGTCGGCTTCGGTGGTCGAGCGATGCCCCAACCAGGCCACGCGGAGATGGCGGCGCTCGGCCGTCTCGGCGTTGGCAGTCACCCGGCCAGTATGTCCGGCCGCAGCTCCCTGAGCGGCTCCCGAACGAACTCGCGCTCACCGAGGCCGGGATGAGGGATTGTCAGCCCGGGCTCCTCGACGGCCTGGTCGCCGAAGAGCAGGATGTCGACGTCGATCTCCCGCGGCCCCCAGCGGGGGCCAGGCCGGCGGCCGACCTGGCGTTCCACCGACTTGGCCGTCTCCAGGAGCTGCCGGGGGCTGCCCGCCCACTCGACCTCCAGCACCTGGTTCAGGAAACGGGGCTGGTCGGTGACGCCGAACGGCTCGGTCTCGCGCACCCGGCTCTCGCGCAGGAGGCGAGCGCCGTGCTCGGCGAGCAGGCGGCGGGCCTCCGCAAGGTGGCGGTCCCGGTCTCCCAGGTTGGAGCCCAGGGCCAGGTAGGCCAGGGTCATCGTCACGCCTCCGTCCCGGCGGCGCGCGACCCGGAGACACCGGGGTCGGGGACGCGCAGGGCTTCGGCCACGCGCACTACCGCCGCCATCTCGGCCACGTCGTGGACCCTGACGATGTCGGCCCCGCGCAGCACGCAGGCGGTCACCACGGCGGCGGTGCCCCAGGACCGCATCTCCATCTCCTGCCCGAAGAGCCTTCCCAGGAACGACTTGCGGGAAGGGCCGACCAGCAGCGGGTGGCCCAGCTCGAGCAGCTCGGCCAGGCGGCGGAAGACGATCAGGTTGTGCTCGGCGGTCTTCCCGAAGCCGATCCCGGGGTCGACGATGACGCGCTCGGCGGGTACGCCGGCTTCGAGCGCGGTCAGGATCGAGCGCCGGAGGCCGGCCTTGATCGCCGTCATGAGGTCGGTGGAGTACTGGTGGCCCTCCTGGTTGTGCATGAGGACCAGGCTCAGCCCGCGTCCCGCCGCCAGCCGCGCGATGCCCGGTGAGCGCTGAAGGCCCCAGACGTCGTTGACGATGGTGGCGCCCGCTTCCGCCGCAGCCACCGCCACCTCCAGCTTGCTGGTGTCGATGGACACGGTCAGCCCGGCCCGGGCCAGCTCGGCCACCACCGGCACCGCGCGGGCGAGCTCCTCTGCGACCGTGACCGGGCTGTGTCCGGGCCGGGTCGACTCGCCCCCGACGTCCACCATGTCGGCGCCCGCCCGGGCCATGGCCAGGCCCCGCTCGACGGCGGCGCGCCGGTCGGTGAGGCCGTCGCCGCTGAAGGAGTCCGGCGTGACGTTGACGATCCCCATGATCCTGACCCGGGCCATGCAGTCAGTATGTTGAGCCGGATGGCGACCTCCGTCAGACTCGCCCGCCTGGCTGCGGGCGTCCCAGGGGCCCGGGTCGAGGCCGGCGGCGACTACCAGGTGGCGCGGGTGGTGTACGACTCGCGTCAGGCCGGCCCCGGCGACCTCTTCGTGGCCGTGCCGGGTCTCCAGGTCGACGGCCACGACTACGCGGCGGCCGCTGCCTCGCGGGGCGCCGCGCTGGCCCTGGAGCGCCCTCTTCCGCTGCCCGCCGACACCGCCTGGCTTCGCCTGGACGACACCCGCGAGGGGTTGGGCGAGCTAGCGGCCGAGCTGGAGGGGAGGCCGGCCCGGCGGCTGTTGGTGGCCGGCGTCACCGGCACCGACGGCAAGACCACGGTGACCCACATGGCGGCCCACCTCCTGGAGCAGGGCGGGCTGCCAACCGGCTACCTGAGCACGGTCGCGCACCAGGCCGGGGACCAGGCGGAGGAGAACCGCTCGGGCCAGACCACCATGGAGTCGCCCGACGTGCAGGCTTGGCTCGCCCGCATGGCGGAGAGCGGTGCCCGGGTGGCCGTGGTGGAAACGACCTCGCACGCCCTCCTCCAGGGGCGGGTGGCCGCCTGCGACTTCGACGTCGCAGCGGTGACCAACGTCGGCCTGGACCACCTCGACTACCACGGCAGCTGGGAGGCGTACGTGACCGCCAAGGCGCGCCTGATCGAGCTCTGCGCCGCCGGCTATGCCAAGGGCGTCGCCAAGACGGCAGTCCTCAACACCGGAGATCGGTCCTACCCCCGCCTGGCGGGGGTGCCCATCGAGCGGCGATTGGGATACGCGGTCGAGGCGCCTGCCGACCTTCGGGCTCGGTCGCTGAAGCTGGACGAGCAGGGCTCCCGGTTCCTGCTGCAGATGGGGGACGCGGAGGCGGGGGTGCACCTCCGGGTGCCGGCTCGCTTCAACGTGGCCAACTCGCTCTGCGCGGCCGGCATCGGCCTGGCCCTCGGACTCAACCTCCAGCAGGTGGCCGCCGGACTCTCAAGCTTTGCCGGCGTCCGGGGACGCCTGGAGCCCGTCGAGCTGGGCCAGCCCTTCCGGGTCTACGTCGACTTCGCCCACTCCGCTGGAGCGCTGGAGGCAGCGCTGGCCGAGCTCCGCACACTCTCGGCCGGCCGGCTGCTGGCCGTCTTCGGCTCCACCGGCCGCTCCGACCACGATCGGCCGGGGATGGGGCGGGCGGCGGCCCGGGGCGCCGACTTCTTCGTCATAACCACTGACGACCCGGTCGGCGAGGATCCTGCCGAGATCGCTCGCCAGGTGGCCGCCGGGGCTGAGGGCCGGGAGCTTGGCCGCGACTACGAGGTCGAGCTGGACCGCCGGGCGGCGATCCGGCGCGTCCTCGCCCTGGCCCGACCCGGGGACGCCGTGCTCCTGGCCGGGAAGGGCCATGAGCGGACCATGATCCTGGCCGGCGGGAGCGAGCCCTGGGACGAGCGGGCCGAAGCGGAGGCGGCGCTGCGCGACCTGGGACTGGCCACCGCCGTTTAGTCTCTCCCCGCGGAAGTCGGGGGAGTACCCGGCTGTGCCCGCGGGAGAGGGCTCTGCGGAGTCGTCGCGAAGAGCGAAGCGCCGCCGCCCACCATGCGGACGATCTCGACCGTGTCGCCGTCTTGCAGGGTGCAGCCCTGGTAGCCGTCGCGCTCGAGGATCTGGCCGTTCACCTCGACCGCGATGGCGCGGCGGTCGACCCCCAGCATCGCAACGTAGTCGAGAAGCGGAGTAGGGCTTTCCAGCTCGATCGGCTTGCCGTTGACCCGGAGGCTGATCACTCCGCGAAGTATCCGATGGCGGCGAAGCCCGAGGCGCCGGCCTGCAGGCATGCCTCGGCGCGCTCCCGGTCCACGCCCCCGATGGCAAGCACCGGGATCCGCACGGCGGCGGTCACCTGGCGCAGAGCCTCCAGCCCCACGGCGGGCCGGCCCGGATGGGAGGCGGTCGCGAAGACGGGGCCGAAGACCAGGTAGTCGGCGCCGTCATCCGCCGCCCGCCGGGCCGCCTCGAGGGAGTGGACCGAGCTGCCCACCAGCCTGGCCGCCCCCAGAAGGCGGCGGGCGGCTTCCACGGGCAGGTCGTTCTCGGGCAGCTGGACGCCGGCCGCGCCGGTCGCCAGCGCCAGGTCGGCGCGCGAGCTGACGAGCACCGGCACGCCGGCCTCGGCCACCAGCGAGATCGCTTCCTCCTCCAGCCGCCGGAGCCTGGCCGAGGGGTCCCGGAGCTGCAGCAGACTGGCTCCCCTCTCCAGGGCACGCATCCCGGCCGCGGCGTCGGTGACGATCGCCATCGCCGCCGGCAGGGCGAGTCGCGGCGTCCCGCTCAGCTGCGCGGCGAAACCCCGGACGTCGGTGAGCTGGCCGAGGCGTAAGGCAGGCGGGGGATGCGTCCGGCAAGGTAGCCCTTGCGGCCTCCGTCGACCCCCTGCCGGATCCCCTCCGCCATCAGCGCCGGGTCCTTGGCGAGCGCGATCGCCGTGTTCACGAGGACCGCGTCGGCGCCCAGCTCCATGGCCAGGGCCGCGTCACTGGGCGCGCCGATCCCGGCGTCGACCACCACCGGTACGCCCGCGTGCTCGATGATCAGCTCGATCTGGCGCTGGGTGACCAGTCCCTGGCCAGACCCGATCGGGGAGCCGAGCGGCATCACCGTGGCACAGCCAACCTGCTCCAGACGCCGGGCCAGGATGGGGTCGGCGTTGATGTAGGGCAGCACGGTGAACCCCTCACCTACCAGCGACTCGGCCGCCTTCAGCGTTTCGATCGGATCGGGCAGCAGGTAGCGCGGGTCCGGGATCACCTCCAGCTTCACCCAGTCGGAGAGGCCCATGGAGCGGGCCAGTCGGGCGATCCGGATCGCCTCCTCGGCGGTCTGGCAGCCGGCGGTGTTGGGCAGGATGCGATATCGCTGCCAGTCGATCACGTCCAGGATGGTCTTCTTGTCGGGCTGGTCGAGGTCGAGCCGGCGGAGTGCCACCGTGACCAGCTCACAGCCCGAGGCCTCGAGCGCCCCGAGCATCTCCTCGTCGCTGCGGTACTTCCCGGTGCCTAAGAACAGCCTCGAACGCAGCTCCACGCCCCCGATCACCAGCCGATCAGCGGTCATTGTCGTAGCCACGACTTAGAGGTTACTCGCCCAGCGGACGTCTGTTCGGTACGCCTGGCCTTCGGGGAAAGGCACTCGGCGTGGGCGAAAGCTTGGGGACGATCAGGACGGCGCCGCGCTCGCGGGCGGCGCTGGGCGCTGTCCGGACCAGCGGCCGGCCTCCACCCAGGGCCTCGGCGGCGGCCGCGGCCGTTTCGAGCTCCCGGGACTGGCCCGCGTCCCCGGCGGTCCGCATGGCGAGCAGGCGGCCGCCCGGCCGCACCAGGGGCAGGCAGAGCTCGAGCAGCACCGAGACCGGCCCGGCCAGCGCCCGCGAGACGGCGAGGTCGAAGGAATCACGGAGGGGGCCGCGCCCGGCGGTCTCGGCCCGCTCGGCCACGACCTCCAGCTCCAGATCCAGCCGGGCGGCGGCGTGGACCAAGAAG